>ERZ808024.195-NODE-195-length-42858-cov-11.673056_pt1 | contig 42858 bp, 44 predicted proteins | sample MGYA00380181_ERZ808024 | MGnify/ENA primary metagenome ERZ808024 (study PRJEB31490, sample SAMN06133413) | mouse gut metagenome | isolation source: Z2_1 | host: mice | place: China: Chengdu | collected 2015-05 ...
CTGTTCGCCCATTAAAGCGGTACGCGAGCTGGGTTCAGAACGTCGTGAGACAGTTCGGTCCCTATCCGGCGCGGGCGGAGGATATTTGAGAGGAGCTGTCCTTAGTACGAGAGGACCGGGATGGACGGACCACTGGTGTATCTGCTGTCGACCAACGGCATGGCAGAGTAGCCAAGTCCGGAAGGGATAAACGCTGAAGGCATCTAAGCGTGAAGCCCCCCTCAAGATGAGATATCCCTTCCAAAAGGAAGTAAGATCCCTTGAAGACTACAAGGTAGATAGGGCAGAGGTGGAAGTGTGGCAACACATGGAGCTGACTGTTACTAATCGATCGAGGGCTTGACCAAAAGAAAATCGGAAATCTGTATGAAGTTTTGAAGGTACAAATAAGAGATGAATGGTATAAACTCTTGATTTCTTGCATAATATAAGATATAATAAAAAATGGCGTATCAATCTACGTCGTTTTGTTATATCGATACTATTCCTCGATAGCTCAGTCGGTAGAGCACGCGGCTGTTAACCGCGCTGTCGTAGGTTCGAGTCCTACTCGGGGAGCTTTCACTGATTATTTAGTGAGTGTTCCGTTAGGAATGATACAAATTTATATGGCGACTTAGCCAAGTGGTAAGGCGTGGGACTGCAACTCCCTGATCGTCGGTTCAAATCCGTCAGTCGCCTCTTATGAAAGCCCTGAAAGCATTAGTTTCGGGGCTTTTGATTTTTTCAATAAATAAAAATAGATAATAACACAGCTGCCACACCTGTATTAACTGAAATCGGTGCAGAACAGATTGGGGACTATATTACGGTAAATAGTTCATCAACGACGATTGCAGATCCTCTTAAGTTTAAGCTTCATGTCGGTTCCGAAAGTGGAGATGATAATAAAATTTCGGTTGAAATTAAAGCTATGTCTTCAGGCGGAATTGGTGTTGATGTTTTAAAGAAAACGGGATTGATGACGCAGGATGATGCTACATCGGCTATTAAGACGATTTCTGATGCAATTGATAAAGTGTCAAAACAGCGTTCTGACCTCGGTGCAATTCAGAACCGCCTTGAGCACACCATTGCGAACCTCGATAACGTTGTTGAAAATACAACAGCGGCAGAATCACGTATCCGTGATACCGATATGGCAGAAGAGATGGTTGAGTACTCTAAGAATAACATTCTTGCACAGGCAGGACAGTCTATGCTGGCGCAGGCAAACCAGTCTACACAGGGAGTTCTTTCCCTCTTACAGTAATGTTTCTTGCAGTAGGAAAGTATTTGCATTAAGGATATCCCGGGACGTTTTATCCCGGGATATTTTTGGATTATTTATCAAAAGCAGCCACATTTATATTTCTTATAAATATATGTTTTTCCTGGTGTCCAGATGTCAATGTTTCACAAAAAAAGCATAGAATAACATAAGAAAGACAGAAAATGAGGAAAGCCTCGAAATCAGAAGCACAGGAAAACTGATTTCGGGGTTTTAGCATATTTTATGAAAAAGAAACAGATATTCCGTGGGGCAGCCACGGCCATGATAACCCCGATGGATGAGGAGGGCAGGATTCGTTTTCCGGTATTTAAGAAGCTGCTTGAAATGCAGATAAAGCAGCAGGCAGATGCCGTTGTGGTGGCGGGAACCACAGGGGAGGCATCTACTCTGACAGATGAGGAACATTTAGAGCTGGTGGAATTTGCAGTGAAAGCAGCCGACGGGCGAATTCCCGTGATTGCCGGGGCGGGAAGTAATAATACGGCACATGCGGTTTATATGTCGAAGGAATGTGAAAAGCTTGGTGCCGACGGGTTGCTGTTAGTAACACCCTATTATAACAAGACTTCTCAGCAGGGACTGTACCTGCACTATAAGGAGTGCGCAGAGGCGGTGAGCCTTCCCATTATTCTCTATAATGTACCCTCGAGAACCGGAGTGAATATTCTGCCCCAGACTTATCAGCGGCTTGCGGAAATTGATAATATTACAGCCTGCAAGGAGGCGGGAGGAAATTTTTCCCAGATAGCCGCAACGGCTGCTTTATGTGGGGACAATCTTGCTATATATTCCGGCAATGATGACCAGATTACGGCAGTTCTGGCATTGGGCGGACAGGGAGTCATTTCAGTTCTGGCAAATATACTTCCGGCAGAGACCCACGAAATCTGCGAGGCTTATTTCCGCGGGGAGGAAAAGCGGAGCAGGGAACTACAGCTTTACTATATGGAATTAATAAAGGCGCTGTTTTCGGATGTGAACCCAATTCCGGTGAAGGAGGCAATGCGGAAAATCGGTTACGAAGTGGGGAACTGTCGGCTGCCGCTTTGTGATATGGAGGACTCTGTAAAAGAGAAGCTGTACCGGGTGCTGGAGAGATACGGATTTTTTGATGAGATGATACGGGGGGCTGCTGTGAGTGAAACGGTGCAAGCGGCAGTCGCCGTAGGAATGGAATAGGCAGCAGCCGCCGTGGGAATGAAATAGGGCAGCAGCCGTGAGAGAAATGGAACGAGATTGCTGCGGCTAAAAGTTTTATAGGTAGAAATGGATAGGAACAGGGGTGTATCTTGCAGGGGCAAAAAAGCATCTTGCAGGATACACTCTTTTTTTGTTCTAAAGATGGTACATGATAGAAAATCTTATTGGCTGTGGAGATGTCAGAGGTACATTTACTCATGTGTTTGTTATGGCACAGGTTAAGCTTGTTTTTGTTTTATGGAACAGACAATCTCTTTATCTTTGATTTCAACAACCTTATCATAATATTTCTCCGGATAATCATTATGTGCGATGATAAACACAATTTTATCCCGAAAATGATCACAGATTTTCCCCAGAATCTGATCTCCTGTTTCCTGATCCAGAGAGCAGATTGACTCATCGAGAATAATTACGTCCGGGTTTTCGAGAAACAGACGCGCCAGCAGAATCCTCTGCTTATCCCCGCCGGAAAGATTCGCCCCGTTTTCCAGTATCTCCGCATCCAGTCCATCCCCGGTCGCCGCGAACTTTCTCAGGAAGTCCATTTCTTTTACGCGCCTCCACGCTGCGCTGTTTTCCTTACGTCCGAGGAGAATATTTTCCTTAATCGTCCCCGGGATAATATACGGTGTTTGTGGGACCAGATAAATTTTCTTTCTCAGAGAATCATTTCTGATGTCGGAAATAGGTATCCCGTCAATCCTAATTTCTTTAAAATCATAAAACTTTAACAGCGTCTTCATCAACGTGGATTTTCCAGTCCCGGAATCCCCGATGATGCCGATGACCTCCCCTTTAAATGCAGTAAAACGTCCCTTTTCAATTAGACATTTTTCAAAACCGATTCCTTTTACATCCACATGGATGCAGGAAATTGAATCCAACTCCCTCTCTCCATCGTCCTCCCTGTTTTCGTCGAGTTCCTGTTCCACATAGTAAAGAGCACCTTTGAGATCACGGATGGTAATATTGATGTCGATAATGCTAGAGAGGGAATTAACGTAAATGCTGCTGACAAGCTGGATAAATACCATATCTGACAGTGCAAGCTTCCCCTGACTAAACAGCAGAATGACATAAATATTAGTAATATTGGTAATCAACGTCATACAGAAATTAATTACAAGACTGAAATCTTTTGCAAAGCGGTTGACCTCGTAGTGCTCCTGCTGAATCGCTGTAAGCTTTCCGTCCAGAATTCCAATCAATCCTTCCCCACTCTCCTGCTTGACAAATTCAGGATTGCTGACGATGGATAAGATATCTTTTTTACATTTTGCCACAACTGTCTGCATCTTCCTGCTCCGCTCCCCAAGCGACTGATTCAGCTTTTTTGGCGCAAAGTAATAAAGTGGCAGCAGTAGAAAAAACAGAAGGAAAATCGTCCGGTTGATAAAAAACAAAATTGTCAGTGTGGTAAAAATACTTAAAAAAGAAATGAAAACACTAGATATCGCCTGGGAAAAGAGCAGAAAAATCGTATCTAGCGTGGTAGTGAGTTTTTCCACCAGATAGCTCGGCTCCAGCTCGATAAACTTCTGATATTTCATCTGGAACATCTTTTCAAAAATATGTTTTCCCTCTTCAATTTTAAAGAATCTCCCGTATCTGAGTTCAAAGTGATCCAATATGTATTTTGTAACATAAGAGAGGCAGAACAAAAAGAGATAGAGTGCTAACACATGCCCGTTCAGAACGGGGAAATTTTTGTCCAGAATCGCCCTCAAGAGATAAGGACACAGCAGCGTAAGAAAACTGTACACGACGCTGAGCAGAATATTTTTTAAAATATAGCTTTTATAGTGCTTTAATAGATAAGAGGTGTAAGACAGATTCTGGTTCAATGCTGACTCCTTTCCGACAGAAAATTCTTGTTGATAAAAGACAAAATTCATTCAAAGCATATTTTTTTCAGATAATGTTCACAATTTTCTTTTAAATATTTACATTCAAATTTCAAATACGCATCTAATTGTCCGTACACACAATATGCTTTAGCTCTACATCCGCCGCCACATATATATTTATATAAACAATCTTTACATTCTTCTATCTTATCAACATCTAAATCCATAAATGTTTTCGTCACATCAGAATAATTCAATCGAGAAAGCCAGTTATTTTCCTTTATGTTTGTAATAAAAAATTCGCTTTTAACCAAATTTTGACACGGATACACATCTCCGTTTGAATTAATTGCAATGGTATTAAATGCACCCGGACATTTTATGACATTTCCCTCAAAAATAGCATAATCTTCTTCATTAGAAATAAGGTTCTTTTGTGGAACAAGAGAAATCTCTGTATAATCATTAGGACAAAAGCGCATAAATCGAATATTATAACCTAAATCATCAACTATAAATTTTCTTAATTCTTCTGTCGTATGCAAATTTTTTTGAGTAATTACAGAATTAATAGTGATCTTTTTTTTATACAATGGTTTAATATGCCTTAATATATTAACAAGATCATATTTTATACTGTTTTTTCGTGTCAAATTATTTTTATTTGGGTCTATTGCATCCAAACTAATTATAATCTTATCTGCTAATTCAAGTACTTCCACCTTATTCTCTATTAATGTTCCATTTGTTAAAATCTGAAGCTGCAAGTTTAAATCTTTTACATACTTACATAATTCAATCAAATTATCACTTAAAAAAGGTTCTCCTCCTGTAATAATCACCTTTTCCAGTCCTTGTTCTTTTAGTTCTAAGATACATTTTTTCCACGAATTGATAGATATATCTTGCCATTTATTTAAATTCTTTTTATTATAACAATATGTACAATCTAAATTACACCTTTGAGTTAAATGTACATATACATCTAAAATCCTGAAAACCTTGCCTGCTTCAATAATATTTTTGTAGTCAGCATTTTCAAATGAATCAATATCTGTAAACAATATTTTATTTTTCTCTAAGCCCTGTATAAAAGCCTCAATATCTTTATGCTTATTTATATCCGTTTCGATATCAGATAAATCAAGGTTTCCGTCCATCTGTATAGTTTCGATTATCTTTTTAAATAAAAGAAAAGACAATTCTGGTAGTTTAATAACGCTATGGCTGTAGGTAGAGTAAATTATGTATGTATTCTCATCTGTATTTGAAATTATAGCAAATTTAGCATCATAATAAATTTTCATATTTTATTCCTCATTTGAATCAATATAATTATAAGGATATATTGATTATACTCTATATGTCTGTCATACTCAAAATATCCATTTTCATAAAATTTTTTCACAAAAAGCATAAACCAGATATTCCTTATATGAATCTAGGAATATCTGGTTCTTATAGTCTTTAACGGACTCCAGCTCCGCTAAAAGAACCCGGTCCGCCAGCACATGAACAACGTGGTGTAGGAGCTTTCATTTCTTTTTTGGGCTCATAAATTTCATACATAATATCACCTCCTTACTACTATATATATAATAATAAATTTTATACATTATGTCAATTGTAAAAATATAGATACCAGGGTAAACTTATATACGGTTATTACAACGGGCGCCTAATTGCGCTGCTTTAAAAAATATAGAGAATTGTCCTATTTTACGGGAGACTTACCGACTGATGTCAGTGTCTTTCCCACACTCTCCATGTCAAGCATAGACAGCATCTTTTCCATCTCGTTTTCATAATCCAATAATAATTCATACCAGATTTGTTTCATACTTATTTTACAGCTTTATTTCACTAGGTTCAATCGGTTATGAAGTGGGGAGCTGCCGTTTTGTGATATGGAGGACTCTGTAAAAGAGAAGCTGTACCGGGTGCTGGAGAGATACGGATTTTTTGATGAGATGATACGGATGGTTGCTGTGAGTGAAACGGTGCAGGCGGCAGTCGCCGGGGGAATGGAGTAGGCAGCAGCCGTGAGAGAAACGGAACGAGATTGCGGCTAAAAGTTTTATAGGTAGAAATGGATAGGAACGGGGGTGTATCTTGCAGGGGCAAAAAAGCATCTTGCAGGATATGCTCTTGTTTTTTGCGTCAAGGATTGGTACATTATAGAAAATCCTATTGACAGTGCAGATGTCAGCGGTACAGAGGGAGAAACAATGGGAAAAATCATACAGAAATGGAGCTGCTTATGAGAGTAAGACTGCAAAAAGTGCAAAGGGAGCGGGAAGAGGTTATTATTCACTACCGGGAAATGACGCCGGAGATTGAAGATATTATTCGCTACGTGGAGGGTAGAGAGAAAAAAATATCCGTACTAAAAGATGGGCAGCAGTATATGATAAAGCCTCAGGAGGTTATCTATTTAGAGAGTGTGGACGGAGGGACCTATGTCTATACCAGGAAAGAGGTGTACCGGACAGGGCTGACGTTGGCCCAGGCGGAGACGTATTACGGAAGGGAAGGCTTTTTTAGGTGCAGCAAGGCCATGGTGATTAACATTTACCGCATTACCAGACTGAAAAGTGAGCCGGAAAACCGCATTGACGCAACCATGGATAACGGAGAGCATGTGCTGATATCCAGACGGTATGCGAAGGAGCTGCGGAATATTTTGAAAGGAGGAGCTGTATGAAGCGTTTTAAAAATTATCTTTCCAGAGAAATAGAAATTGAATACAAGTCATGCCTTTACTTTTTTGCGATGCTGTTTTTTTATTGCGTCTATTGTGTGGCGGAGGGAAGTTTTTCGGCGGATATTCTTATTCTGGCGGAGCTTATCGCCGTTAACTATCTAATGTGTTATGTACAGGTGTATCTGCTGGGAAATTTTGATACAGGGGAGAGCATGAATAAATTTACCTGTTGGTCCGTAGTTTTGTGTTCTATGGCATATGCAGGGATAAGCTATCTGTTCCGGTGGTTCGACCGGAAGCCGTGGGCAACGTTCTGGTATTTTCTCTATGTAATTTTTTTGTATGTCTGTATGTTTTTAGTAAATAGGGTAAAGCGGGAAATTGATACAAAACGGCTGAATGAAGAACTGGAACTGTTTAAGCAAGGGGAGCCGGAGGACAAAGATACGGTAACTGAAAAATGATAGAAAAATTGTTAGGAAAGCAGCAGGGAGGAAAAGTACATGGGAAAAGCAATCTGTATTAAAAATCTGACTAAGACCTACGGGAAAAACAGGGGTGTGACAAAGTTGTCTTTAGAAGTGGAAGAGGGAGACATTTTTGGGTTTTTAGGTCCCAACGGGGCAGGAAAATCCACCACGATACGGAGCATTTTAGGACTGATAGGAATAGACAGTGGAGAAGTGGAGATTTTCGGGAAAACAGCGGGGAAAAACCATACGGAAATTTTAAGGAATATTGGTTATATGCCCTCGGAGGCGATGTTTTATCCTTCCATGAGGGTGGAAGAGGTGATTCGTTTTGCGGCGGCTCTGCGGGAGATCGATTGTAGGAACGAAGCGGAAATGCTCTGTGAAAGGTTAGCGGTAGACAGGAAGAAGAAGATAGAAGAACTGTCCTTAGGAAACCGGAAGAAGGTCAGTATTGTCTGCGCCATGCAGCATAAACCGGAGCTTTTTATCTTTGACGAGCCCACCAGCGGCTTAGATCCGTTAATGCAGGCAGAATTTTTTAAGCTGGTATTGGAGTATAACAGACAGGGAACTACCTGCTTTTTGTCTTCCCATGTGCTCTCGGAAATTAAAAAATACTGCCGCCATGCAGCGATTATCCGGGAGGGGGCGTTAGTCCGCACCGATACGGTGGAAAATCTGACGAAAACCAGTGCAAAGCGGATTCATCTGGTAAAGGACGGCAAAGAGGAAAGTTTTGTGTATCAGGGGAATCTCAATGAGCTGTTTGCAGGTTTTGCAGGGCATAACATAGAGGATATTTTGATAGAGGAGCCGGAGCTGGATGAGATTTTTATGCACTACTACGAATAAGAAGGTCTGCTGTATGAAGAGGAATGCCGGCAGAAAAAGCACGGAGCCGGTGGATGATAAGAAAGAGGGGGAATAGAATGGTACTGTATCTTCATGAAATGAAAATGAATGTAAAAAGTCTTGTGATATGGACAATCTGCGTGGGAGGCTTGTGTTTAGGCTGTATTCTGCTGTACAGCAGTCTGGAGGAGTCTTTGCAGGGAATGGCACAGGTATATTCGAATTTGGGGGCTATGTCGGCAGCGCTTGGTATGGATAAAATGAGCATTGCCACTTTGACGGGATTTTATGCCACGGAGGTAGCTATGATGCATGGGCTGGGCGGAGCGATGTTTGCAGCAATTTTGGGCAGCGGGCTTTTGGCGAAGGAGGAAGCAGGGCATACTGCTGAATTTTTAAATACCTTTCCCGTCAGCAGAAGTCGTATTTTTCTGATAAAATACGGGGTTCTGGTTTCGGATATTTTTCTTTTTCATGTCATTTGCGTGGGCTGCTATTTTGTGGGTTTTACGGTCATGGGGGAAGAGATTTTATGGAAAGAGATGCTTCTGTTCCACGCCGTGCAGCTGCTTATGCAGTTAGAAATCGGAACAATTTGTTTCCTGTTGTCATCGTTTTCAAAAAGAATACAGATGGGAGCGGGGCTTGGTATTACCATCATCCTGTTTGCGGCAGATATGATGTGCCGTATTCTTCCTGCATTAGAAAAGGTAAAATACATCACACCTTTCTACTATGCAAATGCACCGGATATTTTTACTACGGGAGCGGTGGAAAGTAAGCTGCCGGGAATCGGAGGAGCGGTGATTCTCCTGGCGCTTCTTGCAGCGGCCGCCCATTATTGCAGGAAGGATATTGCTGCCTAAAAAAATTTCTTTTTTCTGGCAAAAATTGAAAAATATTCACAAAAAATTACTTTTTTATTTCCCATTTTTGTGGTATGCTAGTTTTAAGTATGTGAAGGCATTTGCAGTAAGCCACAGGGGGTAAAGACATGGCCAAAGAGGCGAAGAAAAACAAGGATTATAAGATACAAAAGCAGCCGAAAGCAGCAAAGACGGCAAAGCAAGCAACGCAGAAGAAGCAGGGGAAAAAAGTTTCCATGATTTTTGGCATTCGGACAAAAATATTTGCATGTTTTGTCGTACCGATTTTGTTTTTGATTTTTGTGGGTTTGTTTTCCTATAAAAAAGCGGCGGACGGGATGAATTCCACATTTCGTGAATCCAGCCAGCAGACCATTCGTATGGCAGGCGATTATATTGATGTGAGTAATTCTTTTATTTCGGCAGAGGCATTAAAGTATTCTTTTGATTCCGATTTGGGAAAATATTTGATGGGGCTTTATGAGGTGGATCCGGTGCAGCGGAAAGCGGTTATCAGCAGTATCACTTCCGATATGCGCGCTTCCCAGGTGGCAAATGAGTTTATCAGTAATATTTTTATTGTGACAAAGGAAGACCTTCAGATGTTCAGTACCGTGGGAACCAATGACAAAAAGGGAGTTTACACGGCTTATAATGAGGAAATGATGGGGGTTTCCCCAGATGGAAAGAAAGTGCCCGCCTGGATTGATTCCCACACGGTGTTAGACGAGACCTTTGGATTAAATACGGATGATTATATTTTGTCTTATCAGACGACACCCCAGACCGGAAAGGGATTTGTGGTGATTGATATTAGTTCCTCCGCTATCCAGGATTTCTTAAGTGGGCTTGATATGGGAACCGGAAGTATCATGGGCTTTGTAACGGCAGGCGGAAGGGAGATTATCTGTGAAAATCTGCCTGAGGGTCAGGAGAGCGTATTAGAAGAGGGACAGTCCGTGTTCTTCGGTCAGGATTTTTATCAGGACTTAGAGGAACTGGAAGGTTTAAAGGAAGTAAAATTCCAGGGCGGTGATTACCTGTTCCTTTACAGTAAAAGTGAGACTACGGAAGCCGCTGTGTGTGCTTTAGTTCCCATGAAAGTGGTAACGGGACAGGCGGAATCCATTCGCCAGATTACATATGCTGTGGTGATTGTGGCTGTTATTGTGGCAGCGCTTATTGGACTTGTTATCACCGCAGGCATCCAGAAAAATATGCAGCATATTTCCGGCAGACTAGAAGAAGTGGCAGAGGGAAATTTAACCACACACGTAAGAGTTAAAGGCCGTGACGAGTTCAATAATCTGGCGGTTGTAGCAAATAATATGATTAGCAATAATAAGAAGCTGGTTCAGAAGGTGAGCGGCGCTACGGAGAATTTAGAGGCATCGGCGCAGGAAGTGAGACAGGCTTCGAATGTCATGCAGGATTATTCTGTAAATATTACCCAGGCGATTGACGATATCAATGAGGGTATTGTAAGGCAGACAGAACATGCTCAGGAGTGTGTGAGAAAGACGGATACACTCTCCGAGGAAATCAGGGAAGTCAGCCGCATCGTTGAGAAGGTGGAAAAGTTAGTCAGCGAAGCGGAAGTGATGATAGAACAGGGAACCCAGATGGTGCAGGAGTTAGGTGACCGGGCTTCGGAGACCACGGAGATTACCATCAAGGTGGAGGACAGTATCGACGAGCTGAGAAGGGAATCTGAGATTATCAATGAGTTTGTGGAGACGATTACCGATATTTCCGAGCAGACCAACCTGTTATCTCTGAATGCTTCCATTGAGGCGGCCCGTGCCGGGGAAGCAGGAAGAGGATTTGCAGTTGTTGCGGAGGAAATCCGTAAATTAGCAGACCACTCCGCAGAGGCGGCAAGGGAAATCCAGAATAATGTGACTCATATTGCAGACCAGACGGTTATCAGTGTGGAGAACGCAAAGGAAGCCAGGGAGATGGTTACTTCCCAGACAGCGGCAGTGGAGGAAATTGTCAGTGTCTTCCAGGATATGAACCAGTGTATGCAGACCTTATTTGAGGGATTAAAAGAAATTGTCACCAGTACCGAGCAGGCGGACAGAGAACGTGAGGATGCAGTGCTGGCAGTTAAGAATATTTCCGACATTATTGAAGAAACGGCAGAGGGAGCTAAGATTGTTCAGAATGTGGCAGCGAAGCTGCGGCAGAATGTGGATAATATGAACAGTACCGCAGAATCCTTAGGCACGAATATGAATGAATTGAAAACAGAGATTTCTGTATTTAAAACAGAATAGAAAATATATAAAAACAGCAGGCTGTGGGCGGTCTGCTGTTTTTATGCGCTTTGTGAAAAAGAAGTGGCAGGATAGATACATTTTTCATAGAAGTACTTGACCTGTCGTAGTAGTTATGGTATAACTACTTTATCAGACGTAGTACTTCTGGTGGAGTAATCTTTATAGAGATAACCTTACTGCATAAATGTGCACGGTATGTGGATAGAAGGGGGATGATGGATTGATTGGCAGTGATGTCATGCGGGGTTACAATGATTTGATGATATTATATCTATTGATGGAGCAGGATTCTTATGGGTATGAGATATCAAAGCAAATCAAGCAAATTTGCAGGGAAAAGTATGTGATGAAGGAGACGACACTCTATTCCGCATTTACCCGGTTAGAAAAGGCGGGTTATATTGAGGGATATTTTGGGAAAGAAACCAATGGTAAACAGAGGACTTATTATCGGATTACACCGGAGGGGAGCAGTTATTACCGGGAAAAATGCAGAGAGTGGCAGTTAGTAAAGGAAGTTGTAGAAAAATTTGTGAAAGAATAAAGGAGCAATGGTTATGGAAACGATTTTATCTTATTTGGACAATATGTTTTTAAATCTGCCAAAGACGCCGGAGACGGAGCGGGCGAAGGCAGAGCTTGCCGCCATGATGGAGGATAAGTATAATGAGCTGCTCTCTGAGGGAAAGAAAAAGAACGAGGCTGTAGGTATTGTGATTTCCGAGTTTGGTAATTTAGAGGAACTGGAGGAGGAACTGGGATTAGAGGAAATTCATCAGGAAGAAACCGCCGGAACACGGAGTACAAAGAGATATATCCACAGAGAGGAAGCGGAAGAGTATCTTTCTTTTGCCGGAAAATCATATAAGTGGATTGCTTTTGGGGTTCTGCTTTGTATCTGTTGTCCGATACCGCTTCTTATTATGTCCCCGGTATCGCTGGTTTTGAGTGGAAGCAGAGAGGAGATTACGGATGTTTCTGCCATATTTTTGGGAGTGATACCGCTGTTTATATTAATTGCCATAGCAGTGGCATTATTTATTTATCATGGAATTAAACTGGAAAAATATGAGTTTATGAAAAAGGAACAGCTACAGCTGGATGAGAGTTTTCTGAGAGAGTTAAGAAAACAGAAAGATTCGGAGACGGGGAAATTTGCAGTTTCTATGATAGTCGGGGTTTCGCTTTGCATTTTCGGTGTGGTTCAGCTTCTTGTGTTCGCCGCCTTAGAGAGTGATGAATATGTGGTGGGAATGTCCGTAGCAATTTTGTTGTTTCTAGTAGGGATTGCAGTTGTTTGCTTTATCATTGCAGGAACGAGAAGAGAGTGCCTGAATATTCTGCTAGAGGAAGGAGATTATTCTACAGGCAGAAAGAGTACTGCAAAATTGGTTGATAGAATTGGCAGTGTATATTGGACAGCTGCCGTGGTTATTTATTTAGTCTGGAGCTTTATTACCATGGACTGGGGGTTTACCTGGATTGTGTGGCCCATTGCGGGAGTACTCTTTGGACTGGTTGCAGCAGTCTGTAATCTGGTAGAAGGTGAGAGACAGGCGCAATAAAGTGAAGCTAAGGGTTTTTATAGAAAAAAATCAAAAAGATGGGAAATTGATTGCAACAATTTCCCATCTTTTTTAGACTATAATTATGACAGGTAACTCATGAGATACATGTTGCAGGAAATGATCCAGAAATGAGGAAAGTTATGGAAAACTATTTACAGAAAGTAAAACTGGCAAAAAGGGGAGATGTGGACGCTTTTGCAGAGCTTTATGAGGAGGTCTATGAGAGTATGTACCGCTTTGCCCTCTATACCCTGCGGAATACCAGCGATGCGGAAGATGCAGTGAGTGAAGCCGTTGCGGATGCCTTTGCTTCTATTAAAAAGCTGCGGGCAGAGGAAGCCTTTAAGGGATGGATTTTCCGCATTTTATCCAATAAGTGTAAGGATAAGCTGAGGGAATACACAAGGAAAAATGAAGAGTTGAAGGAGGAACTTCCGGAAAAGGAGCCGGAAACAGGTGTTGCGGAGCGGGTACTGATACGGAGCAGCTTTTTCGAGCTGGCGGACGAAGAGCGTCTGATTATCAGTATGCACCAATTTGCGGGATACACCAGCCGGGAAATTGCAGAGATTTTACATATGAATGAGAATACGGTCCGCTCGAAGGAAAGCAGGGGATTAAAAAAGCTGGCGGGAAAATTAGAGGATATGAAAAATTGAGCGGGAAGGGAGGAATCATTATGACGGAAAAAGAATTATTAGAAAAAATTAATGACGCAGCAGAAAAGGAGCCGATGCCAGAGAGCCTTCGGCCGGAGCATATGAAAGAAAAGCTGCGGAAAGAATATCAGAAAAAAGGGAATAAGCTTCGCAGCCGGAGATTTTTATATGGCAGCAGGGTGGCAGCGGCGGCGTTAGTGCTGCTTATCTGCGGCGCAGCGGGAATGCAGGCATGGAAATTAAACCATGGCGGCAGGGACGCAACTGCAGGAATGGCGGAAAGCGCAGACGTGGCAGAAAGTGCGGACATGGCGGAAAGCGCAGACGTGGCAGAAAGTGCGGACATGGTGGAAAGTGCAGAAACCGACGGGAATGCAATGGATGCGGCGGAACATACGGTCAGTGCAGAAGCCGCGGCAGGGGGTATAGAAAATACCGCGCCAAAACAGGATGCGGGGGATTTATATACAGTAGCAAAGGATTATGATGAAGTATATAAGCTGTTAAAACAAAATAAACAGATGCGGGAGACGGATTTTGTTTATGACATGGCAGTAGATGAAGCGTTCTATGAAGAAAGCAGCGCGGCGGCAGGCGCGTCGGGTGCCGCCGCAGATACGGTGGAAAACGGCGTGGTTTATGAAGATTCTTCCCTTGTGAATAATATCAAATATTCCCAGAAGGAAGAGCTTATAACAGATAGCGCTTCTGCAGAAAAGAAGTATTCCAAAACCAATCTACAGACAGAAGGTGTGGACGAGAGCGATATCATTAAGACCGACGGCTGCTATATCTATACAGTGACGGGAAACCGTGTGATTATCACGAATATCAGGGACGGCGCTTTAGAGAAAGCAGGAGAAATCCGGCTTGCGTTAGAGAGCACTTCTGACAAAGTGCTTGAAATGTATGTGGACGGCGATATTTTAAACTTGATTGTGCAGAAAGAAACGGCGGGATTAGAACAGGATAATGAAAAGAGCAGAGCGGAGGATGTGTATTACCTTTCTTCGAATATAGAGACAGAAATCAGGACGTATGACATTAGTGACCGCAGGCAGCCGAAGCTGTCGGGCACTATGGCGCAGGACGGCTACTACCATACTTCAAGGAAAATCGGTAATATCATTTACCTGTTTACGGATGAAACTATGGGTTATCCTTCACTGGCAAGACAAGAGGCGGTACTAGAAGAAAATGTGGGTGGATGGATACCGTTAGTAAACGGCAAAGCCGTGGCGGCGGATTGCATTTACCTTTCCGAAGAATGCAGCCAGGGGCTGATAATTTCCGCAGTAAATGTGAATACCCCGGATAAGGTTGTGGATAACACGGTAATTTTAAACGGATATGTGGAAATCTATGTCAGCACAAAGGCGGCATACCTCTACCAGGAGGATTATTCCAATGGAAAATCCACAACCCGGATTGCAAAATTCAGCTTAGAGAATGGTAAAATCAATGCGGTGGGAGCTGCCTCTGTAAGCGGAGAGGTGAGGGATACCTTTGCCATCAACGATTATCAGGGGAAACTCCGCGTACTGACCACTGACAGTAATTTCATCGGTGGGGAAAGCACGAATCAGCTCTATCTTTTCGACGAAAAGTTAAAAGCCACAGGAAAATTAGAGGACATTGCCCCCGGGGAAGAGATTTATTCTGCAAGGTATTTAGGGGATAAGGCGTATTTCGTGACCTACCGGAATATGGATCCGCTTTTTGCAGTGGATTTGTCGGACGATACTAACCCGAAGATTTTAGGCGAATTGAAAATCACCGGATTTTCCGAGTACCTGCATTTCTGGGGTGAGGATAAGCTGGTGGGTATCGGCTACGAGACAGATCCGGACACCGGCGCCCAGGAGGGATTAAAGATTACCATGTTTGATATCTCAGACCCGGCGGATTTAAAGGAGATAAAAACGTTGGTGCTGAAAAATGTGGACTATAGCCAGGCACTTTATAATTATAAGTCTGTGCTAGTAGACGCCGACGAGAATCTTCTCGGATTTACCACGGAAGACTATGGCAGCAACCGATTGGATTATCTGCTGTTTTCCTGGGAGGACGGCAAGTTTGTAAACCTGCTGACGGAAAAATTAGACGGAAATTTCTCTTCGGATAACTACAGGGGAATCTATGTGGACAACATCTTTTATGTGGCAGGGACGCAGGGAATCCGTTCCTTTGACAGAACCAATAATTATGGAGTATTGAAAAGCCTGGAATATAATAATTGATAGAAACCAAATAGGGAATGTGTTATTATGTATAGGAAAGAGTCTGGTGTATGGTATCTGATGGTAACCCGTCTGTGTGAGAAACTAGGAAGATAAATTTCCTAGTTTCTGCCATAGATGGGAAGGGATACGGTACACCGGGCAATCGGACAGAAGGATTTTAGAAAAAGGAGAAAAAACTATGCTAACAGAAGTATTTCCTATTCAGGTGGAAGGTTCCCAGCCGGGAACCAGATTGTGTACCTATATCATAGAGCATTCTGAAAAAATCGGAGTGGACAAACGTCCGCTGGTGCTGATGTGTCCGGGAGGAGGTTACGAATATACTTCTGACCGGGAGGCGGAGCCCATTGCCATGCACTTTTTAAGTGTGGGATATGATGTGGCAATTCTTCGGTATTCCTGTAAACCAGCCGTTTACCCTACGGCGCTGTTAGAGCTGGCGGAGGCAATGAAGCTGATTTACCGCTATGCGGAGGAATGGTATGTAGACACGGATAAAATTGTGGTACAGGGCTGCTCCGCAGGAGGTCACTTAGCGGCAAGTTTAGGCATGTTTTGGCATGAGACATGGTTAGCGGAGAAAACAGGAGTTTCCAATGAGGTGTTAAAACCTGCGGCGATGCTGCTTTGCTATCCGGTGATTACTTCCGGGGAATATGCTCACAGAGGCTCTTTTGAGAAGCTGTTAGAGGGACAATATACGGAAGAGATGTTAGAGCGGGTTTCTCTGGAAAAACAGGTGACAGAGCATACACCCAAGGCGTTTATATGGCATACCTTTACAGACGAGAGCGTCCCGGTGCAGAATTCCCTGTTTCTCATTGAGGCGATGAAAAAATACGAGATACCTGTGGAGTTCCATATGTACCCGGTAGGTGCCCATGGGCTTGCTACTTGTGATAAATGGAGCCTGACCACGGACGGGCGCGGAATACAGGAGGAATGCCAGAGCTGGCTGCCGTTGGCGAAGAATTGGCTGGAGCGGATTTAGTGCATGCCACATCATTTGGATTTAGCAAGGAAGAGGTAGAACCATAGTACTTTTGCCCTTGTCAAGGCAAGAAAGTCTGTTATAATAAAAATAAGTAATATGACAGAAACTAAGGTAAAGGGGAAAATACTATGGCGAGAATGGAAGAGTTTTGCGAAGTACAGGAGATTGAGAAAATTATAAATAACTGGTCGATGGCCACCGGATTTTCAGCAGTTGCGGAAGAGAAAGGCGGAAAGACGGTCTGCAAAAGCGAGAATACGCAGAGCAGTTATTTAAAACAGACAGAGTTTCATGTTGTTATTACGTTAGCGGACGGGACGGAAATCGGAAAAATAAACGGCGGACAGCCGGATACAGGTACGGAAAGTGCGGCAAGAAGCAGACAGGAAGTGGATGCTGCCGCCACACTTTTAGGCAGTGTGGTGAATGGATATGTGCGTTCTTGTCAGGCAGTTAATGTGAATCATAATATGTTAGACCGTGTCCATGAGAATATTGAAGCTGCCATTTCCCAGATTGAGGAGGTAAATGAGATTTCCAAGGAAATCGGGCAGTTTGGTAAACGCCAGAATATTTTAGCACTGAATGCTTCCATTGAAGCGGCGAGAGCCGGAGACACGGGAAAGGGATTTGCGGTGGTGGCAACAGAGGTACAGAGCCTGGCGGGAAGTATGTCCTCCGCCAGCTTAAAGATTGTGGAAGCTCTTGACAGGCTGACGAAAACCATCAATGCTTTTAACGGTGAGAAATAAAATTTTGTAATAAAAAACGGAGCTGTGTACTGATTAATTAGTACACAGCTCCGTTTTCTGTAGTGTAGATAGAAATCTTATTTCACAATTACCTTAACAAATTTCTTCTTCCCACGTTTCACCACAAGTCCTTCTTCTCCGAAAGAACCGGTATTGTACATGGTTTTAATGTCCGTAACCTTTTCATCCGCCACAGACACACCTCCCTGTTCTACGGCGCGGCGTGCATCGGAACGGGAGGGAGCTAACCCGGTTTTCACTAACAGGGCAAGGATATCCATATCTCCCTCGGTAAAATCGGAGGCGGAGAGTTCTACGGTCGGCATATGGGCGGAGTCACCGCCGCCTGCAAACAGGGCGTGGGAGGCTTCTCTTGCCTTTGCTGCTTCTTCTTCCCCGTGAACCAGTTTGGTCAATTCAAATGCTAAAATTTCCTTCGCCTGGTTCAACTGAGCGCCCTCCCAGTTTTCCATGGCGTCAATTTCCTCTAATGGCAGGAAGGTCAGCATACGGATGCATTTTAATACATCGGAATCCGCTACATTTCTCCAGTACTGGAAGAAATCAAAAGGAGAGGTCTTGCCCGGGTCGAGCCATACGGCACCGGACTGGGTTTTACCCATCTTCTTGCCTTCAGAGTTTAACAGCAGGTTGATGGTCATGGCGTAGGCATCTTTTCCTAACTTACGGCGGATTAATTCTGTACCGCCTAACATATTACTCCATTGGTCATCGCCGCCGAACTCCATGTTACAGCCGTATTTCTGGTATAAGGTGTAGAAATCGTAGCTCTGCATAATCATGTAGTTAAATTCTAAGAAGCTCAATCCCTTTTCCATACGCTGTTTATAGCATTCGGCAGTCAGCATACGGTTGACGGAGAAATGGGCGCCCACTTCCCGGAGTACGTCAATGTAATTTAAGTCCATCAGCCAGTCGGCATTGTTTACCATCAGAGCCTTGCCCTCAGAAAAGTCAATAAAACGGCTCATCTGCTTTTTGAAGCAGTCGCAGTTGTGCTGAATGGTCTCCGGTGTCATCATCTGGCGCATATCCGTACGTCCCGATGGGTCGCCAATCATGGCAGTACCGCCGCCGATTAAAGCAATCGGTTTATTTCCTGCCATCTGGAGACGTTTCATTAAGCAAAGAGCCATAAAATGTCCCACGTGAAGGCTGTCTGCGGTAGGGTCAAAGCCGATGTAGAAAGTAGCCTTCCCGTTGTTAATTAAGTCCTTGATTTCTTCTTCATCTGTTACCTGAGCGATAAGCCCTCTGGCAACTAATTCGTCATATAAAGTCATAATATTTCCTCCTGAATATTTTATAGAGAGAAGAATGCAGATTTCGCATTCTTCTGGTGCAAAGGTCTGCACAAAAAAATCCCCGTCCCGAAAAGGACGAGGATAAAACCCGTGTTACCACCTTTGTTCGCAAACAGCTTGCACTGCCTGCCTCTGCGAGTGTCCATCAACACTCCGGTGCGGATAACGTGCACCACTACGTCACAGCCTACTGAAATTTTATCCTTTCTAATCATGAAGAAGTCAACGAATAAAATCGGTTCGGTGTAAAGCTCAGGGATGTATTCGTAATAAGTGTTCCATGCGCCTCTCATCAGCCGGCAGCTTTCTGTCTGGTCTTGCCTATTCTTACTTTTTCCCGTCAAAGCCTTTGTTCTTTATCAATTAACGTCATTATAAATGGAAAGAAAAGCATTTGTCAAGAAAAAAATTTTATGAACGGCGGAAACCTTTATACCCTCATATATTTCGTTAAGATTTAGGGTTGACTTTGGCTGATTTAGTTGATACGCTTTCATTATAACTAAGGAGGGTGCACAATGAGGTATGTATCATTGAAGGATGCAAAACCGGGGATGCAGCTGGCATATAGTCTTTACGATACCTATGGGCGTACTTTGGTTGGAGGAAACATCCACCTGACGGCAGGATATATTGAAAAGTTGGAAGAATATGGATTTGACGGTGTCTATATTGTGGATGCCATATCCGAGGGAATCGAGGTGGAGCCTGTGATTTCACCGGAAATCCGTAATTCAGGCATGGAGTGTGTTCGGAATTGCGATATTGACGGATGCCGGGAAATTGCCAAAATTATGGTGTCGGAATTATTGCAGAAGGGTTCGGTATCCCTGGATTTAATGGATTTGCGTTCCTATGATGATTATACCTACGCACATTCTGTTAATGTAGCGGCTATCTGCGGCGTTATCGGGCTGGGAATGTATCTCAGTGAAAAGGCGCTGACAGATTTGGTGTTGGCTGCCTTGCTGCATGATTTGGGAAAATTGTCCATTCCTGCCGAAATTTTAAAGAAGCCGGGAAGGCTGACACCGGAGGAATATCAGGTAATGAAAACCCACTCTGTCAGGTCTTATGAGTTAATCAGTGAGCGGTGGGATATTTCCGCCAAGGTAAAAACGGCTGTCTTATTCCACCATGAAAATGTGGACGGAAGCGGTTATCCCAGAGGGTTAGAGGGGGAAAAGCACACGCAGTTTACCCGTGTTCTTCATGTGGCGGACGTGTATGACGCCCTGACATCGAAGCGGCCTTATAAGAATCCTTATTCCCCACGGGAGGCATCGGAGTACCTTATGGGCGGCTGTGGGACGTTGTTTGACAAGGAAACGGTGGAACATCTGCTTACCTATGTACCTCTTTATCCCAAGGGAATGGAGATTAAGCTGAACGACGGGCGAAGGGGTATTGTCTATGAAAATGCGGGAGAGCATAATCTGCGTCCCCTGATACGTCTGTTCAGCGGTGATATGCTGGACTTGAATTATAAGGATAACCTGAATGTTGTGATTGCCCCGTCGGAGTGGCAGGGAGAGGTTTCACAGGAGGAATTGGAGCGGCAGAGGAAACAGATGATACAGCCTGTTTCCGGCACGGGAGGATATGTCCATGGATAAAAAAGCCGTTCAGGCAATCTGCGTGGGGGTAGCTACGGGAATGTTGTTTTTGCAGGCGATGGTGGCAGGCGGTGTTGCCAGTGAAGAGATGGGTATGGTGATGGATTCCATGCGCAGCCTGCGGCGTTCAGACAATATCTATTATGAACTGACTTCTTTTACCAAGGGGGAGGAGACAGTTCAGAAAATATGGGCGGATTTTTTGTCGGAGCAATGGGTGGAGGAGCTTTCCGTTCAGGATGATGATGGCATGGTGGTGTCATGGGAACGTTACTTTGACGGGAGGAACGAGTGGCTCAATGACGGACAGAGCGGCTGGGACATGACGGATTCCGAGGGGGATGTGCCGGGGCTTACTACGCTGACATATTTTCCTTTTGGTGTGGATGATATTGAGGAAACCGAAAGCGAGGAAGCGGAGGACGGCGTAAAGCTGATTTTTACCGCTGCGGAGGAATTGCTGGAAAAACGCAAAGAAGAGTTAGCCAAGCTGTTAGAAGCGGAAACCGGAGGCAGCAGTATGCGGGAGATTTCCTACCAGCAGTACGCGGATACCCGTTTTGAAAATGTGACAGTAACTTATGAGATAGATGGAGCAGGAGAACTGCGGGAAGTGCAGTTTATGATGGACGTAACCCAGCCACAGCTGCTGTTAAAGGGCGGCGGGAAATATGAGCTGGGAGAGGAAGAGACATACCGGATGGGGTATACAGCGAGAGTGGTAAAGGTCAATACAAATCAGGCAGAGACAAAAATCAGGGAATATGCGGCGGAGGTGTCTTTTGTAGAAAACTTACAATAAATTTTAGAGGGTAAAAGAGATTGGTGTAAAGACAGTCTTTTTTGCCCTTTCCTATTAAAAAAAGTAAAAGGTGGATCTGTATGAAAATTCTGATAATCGAAGATGATTTAAGCCTGATTAACGGGCTGTCCTTTGCCATAAAAAAACAGGGCTATGAGATAGAGGTTGCCCGGACATGTGCCGAGGCGGATGTTCTCCGGACAAAAGGGGGGTATGACCTGGTGATTTTGGATGTGTCCCTCCCGGACGGTTCCGGCTTTGATATCTGTAAAAAAATACGGCAGACTTCAAAGATACCGATAATGTTTCTGACTGCCGCCGATGAGGAAACAGATATGATTATGGGGTTGAATATCGGTGGTGATGATTATATCACAAAACCTTTCAAGCTGGCGGTTAACCGCAGCATTGCCCAGACTGCCGACCGGGTGTTGCAGGTATCGGACGGCTGCCTTACGGATTTGGGGAGGTGCAGGGAATGAAAAGCTATCTGGAATTGATACCTATTTCCGCAAAGGTGCACAGACGGCAGAACAGCATGACGCTGTTATGTATCATTTTTGCTGTGTTTCTTGTGGCGACGGTGTTTAGCGTCACGGATATGGATTTGCGGGTGGAAAAGGAGCGGATGATTGAAAAGCACGGAAACTGGCATGTTTCTTTTCAGAATCTGCCGGAGGGTGCCGGGGAGGAAATCGCTGGAAGTGAAGGGGTTACCGCTGCTGCGTGGAGCGGTGTGTTAAATGAAGAGATAGATGCAGGCAAAAATTACTATATCAGCGGTAAAAAAGTGATTTTGTATGGAGCGGAAGAAAGTTACCTTACGGAAATTCGGAAAGGGCTGACGAAGGGGAATTATCCTGAGAATGAGGAAGAGATTCTTCTAAGTCCCAATGCCAGGGAATTATTAGGCATTTGGATAGGGGATTCTATCACGGTGGATACCCCGGCGGGGAGCTTTCCCTTTATGGTATCGGGTTTCTGCCAGACAGATTCGGAATTGAATGACATTTCTGATTCCGTCAGTGCATATATGGACATGGCTGCCTTTGAAAAACTTTGCGCTAAGACGGGGGAGGATTTTGCACCGGAACTTTATGTCCGGTTCCGGCAGGAGTCTAAGATAAAGAAAAATGTAGCCGAAATTCAGGAACAGTATGGGATACCGGAGGAAAATATTTCCGAAAATACTGGAGTGCTTGGAATTATGGGTTTTAGTCAGAACTCTTCCATGAAAAACATGTATTCTCTGGCACTGGCGGTTTTTGTAATGGTATTGGTGGCAGGTGTGCTGATGATTGCAGGCAGCATGAACAGCAATGTTACCCAGAGGACAAAATTTTTCGGGATGATGCGCTGCATCGGCATGAGCAGGCAGCAGGTAATACGCTTTGTGAGGCTTGAGGCTGTAAACTGGTGTAGGACTGCGATTCCCACAGGCGTTGTCCTGAGTATCATCGCTACCTGGGGAGTCTGTGCAGTGCTGCGGTTTGGGGTTGGTGATGACTATCGTGGGATTGCTGTATTTGGTATCAGCCCGGTGGGAATTTTCAGTGGCGTGGTGACAGGCCTTGTCACGGTGTTGATTGCTGCGCAGTCTCCGGCAAAACGTGCCGCTAAGGTGTCTCCGGTGGTGGCGGCAGCGGGAAATGCGGAGGATACCCGAAAGGTGAGACATGCGGCGCATACAGGTTTTTTCGGAATTGAGACAGCGTTGGGAATCCATCATGCCGTGTCGGCAAAGAAGAATCTCTTTCTAATGACAGGCTCCTTTGCCGTGAGCATCCTTTTGTTCTTAAGTTTTTCGGCAGGAATGGATTTCATTCATGCCCTTCTGCCTTCTTTACGTATCTGGCAGCCCGATGTCTCCATCATAAGCAATGACGAAACGAATCGCTTAGACAGGGGACTGGTGGAGGAAATCAGGGAAATGCCGGGAGTGGAGCAGGTGTTTGGAAATATGTGTGACACGGATTTCCCGGTTTCCTGCGGGAGAAATATAGATAAGCTGGTGCTGGCTTCCTACGACGAATATATGCTGGAATGCGCGAAAGAGGATGTGGTGGAAGGTTCTTTGTCCGGGGTAGCCGGAGACAACGGCAGGGTGCTGACTATTTATAATAAGAATAACCCGATAAAAACAGGGGACAGCTTACGAAAATGATTGCTGCCGAGGTATTTACCTACACTGTCTGTGGCTGTGTTGTGGGCTGTGTGCTGGGGGTTGCCATGAACAAGCTCCTAGTGGAGGTACTGATAACCTCGCATTTTGGTATAGAGTGGAGCATGCCGTTAGCAGAAATGGGAGTAATTGTACTGATTGCCCAGGCGGCGTCTGCGGCAGCTGTTTATGCTCCGGCGAGACGGATACGGAATATGGCGGTGACGGAAACAATCAGTGAGCTGTGACAGGAATCCGCCAATCTTTTGACACCCGAATCAAATTTGTAAAATATGGATATAGAAGAGATTGACATGTAGGTAAGGATAGTATATAATTCTTATTAGGAATTATTCCTAATAAGGAGAACGGATGGTAAGAAGAAATACAATTCAAAAAGAGCTGGTACTAAAAACAGTATATGAATTGAAACGGCATTTGACGGCAGATGAAGTATATGAATTCATTCAAAAAGAGCATCCCACAATAGGAAAAGGTACTGTGTATAGAAATCTGGCAATACTGGTACAAGAAGGAGCTGTGCGGAAAGTAGAGATTCCGGATGGACCGGATCGATTTGATTTTACCTTGGAGAATCATTATCATGTCAGATGTGTGCAATGTGGAAATGTGTATGATGTTGATATGGATGAGATAACAGATTTAAAAGATAAACTTCATGATACACATGGGATGGAATTTTTGAGTTATGATATATTTTTTAAAGGAATCTGCCGAGCATGCAGGGAAAAAGGTAAGGAGGGCTGATTATTTGTCCTTTATGTAAACATCCGGCATCGGATTTTGAAAAAATAGTGAAAAAAACGGAGGAAAAAACAATGGCAACAAACAAGTATGCAGGAACACAGACAGAAAAGAATTTACAGGAAGCATTCGCAGGAGAATCACAGGCAAGAAACAAGTACACTTATTTTGCTTCTGTAGCAAAGAAGGAAGGCTATGAACAGATGTCTGCATTATTTTTAAAAACGGCAGATAATGAGAAAGAGCATGCTAAAATGTGGTTCAAGGAATTAGCCGGTATCGGTGATACAAAAGAAAATCTGGCTGCTGCAGCGGATGGTGAAAACTATGAGTGGACAGATATGTATGAAGGATTTGCAAAGACTGCTGAAGAAGAAGGATTCCCAGAGCTTGCTGCAAAATTCAGGGCAGTAGGTGAAATCGAAAAGCACCATGAAGAAAGATATCGTGCACTTCTTAAGAATATTGAAACAGCACAGGTATTTGAAAAGAGCGAAGTAAAGGTATGGGAATGCCGTAACTGTGGACATATCGTTGTAGGAACAAAAGCACCGGAAGTTTGTCCGGTATGTGCTCATCCACAGAGTTACTTTGAAGTACATGCAGAGAATTATTAAGAAAAGCGACCACACAAAACGTGTGGTCGTTTTTTGGTGGTGCCCGGTGGGAACACGTTTTCCCGGACTGCTTTTCTTCAAACGCAGGGTAACGAAAAGCTTACAATCCGGCTGCACCGGACAAAGTCCCCGTATAAGGCGCCAACTCCAGCCGGACAAAATATCCCCGGTTGCTGTGGCACACCGGGCATTCGTCGGGAACTTCCCTGCCACGGTAAATATGGCCACACTCTAAGCACATCCAGGCAGCCTCCACATCCGACACAAAAAGTTTGCCCTGCTCTAGGAGTTCCGCAAACATACCGAAGCGGTCGCCATGAGTTTTCTCAATCTGGGCAATCATCTGGAAGGAAGCGGCTATCTTCGGGAATCCCTCCTCCTTTGCTTTTTCTGCAAAATGCAGGTAAACATCGTCGTGCTCTTCGTACTCGTTATGCTGGGCGAACCGCAGCAGCTTTGCCACGTCCTGGCTGATGTCAACGGGGTAAGAGCCGTCAATCCGGATGCTGGTGCCGCCTAGCTCACTTAAATGGTTATAAAATACTTCCGCATGTTTTCGCTCTTCCTCCGCAGTGAAATCGAACACGGCATAAATCACATGCAAATCCTGTTTTTCCGCCTGATTTGCGGCAATGGTGTAGCGGTTTCTCGCCTGACTTTCTCCGGCGAAAGCGCGCATTAGATTTTCGCGGGTGACACTGTCTTTAAAATCTACAGACATAAATTTTTCCTTTCCTTTACAATAATAGTCATCGACTGAACGGAACATAACATAACCTACAGCAGCGGGTGCTCTGACTTTGCTTTTAAGCGGGTAAAACGCCTGTCCACTTCTGTCTGGATTTCTTCTGTAATAGAAGCATATTCCGCTTTGGCAAGGTGTTTCGTTCTTCCCATCATGCCAAGCCATTCTGCCACAGGAATTTTCTTATTATTCTTTTCCGGGTTATAGGTGAGGGTTGTAATGCCGCGTTCTATTTCGTAAAGCGGAAAATAGCAGCAGTCTACTGCGGCGGAAATCACCTTGCGTTCCGTTTTCGGGTTGTCCCCCCAGTTCAGCGGACAGGCGGAAATGGCTTTCACATAGGCAGTTCCAAATTCCTTTGCGTAAGCCGCTGCCTTGGCTGCTTTCCGGATAAAGTCACCGGGGTTGCTTTCTGACACCGTTGCCACATAGGGAAGGTGGGTTGCAGCCATGATTTCCGGCATGTCTTTGTGAAAAAAGGTTTTTCCGTATTGGGCGCTGCCTAAATGGGAGGTGGAGCTTTTGGCACCCATGGGAGTGGAGTAGGACAGCTGGTATCCGGTATTCATATAACCGCCGTTATCGTACTCAAATAAAATCAGGCGGTGGTTTCTTAAGGCAGTACCGATGGCGGAGCCCATACCGATATCCATACCGCCGTCCCCGCTGACCATGATAAAGGTAATATCTCCCTCCGGGTATTCCCCACGGCGCTGCCTTTCATGAAAGACCTCAACAAGACCGCTTAAGGTGGCGGCACCGTTTTGGAACAGGTTGTGGAGGTATGGCACGCGGAAAGCGGTTTTCGGGTAGGCGGTGGTGACTACCATGCCGCATCCGGTCTGAAACAGCAGAACCACATTTCCCTCAATTCCCATCAAAAGCAGGTTTAAATTCACGGGGATACCACAGCCGGGGCAGGCGCCGTGTCCAGGAGCAAGACGCTTCGGCATGGCGGTGGCATCCTTTAAAAGCCCGCCCTCTACCACCATTTTTCCTTGCTCGGGGTCAAAGGAGCAGGTGGTAATATTTCGTACGGTGTCTTTTTCCGTCAGCGGGGCAAAGTATCTCGGCTGTTTTGCGTGGCAGACAGAATGTTCTTCCGTGCCCGGTGTTACTCCGTAATAGTCAAAGGTTTTTGCGTTACCGGAAATTGCTTCCTTAAAGAGGGCAAGAGCATCCTCCACGTAGAAATCCTTTCCGCCAAGCCCATAAATCCTTGAAATCACTTTGATATGGTGCCCCGATTCCGGCAAATCCTGTAGAGCCGCTTTTAACTCTAAGGACATGTTTCCGCCTCCGGCGCCGTAGCTGTCCTGGCGGTCTGCGGCGATGATGACTTTTGCATTGCCACAGAAACGGCGTAGCTCTTCGGCAGGGAAGGGACGTAGCACATAGAGAGTGACAACTCCGGCCGCAATGCCCTGTTCGCGTAGTTTGTCCACCGCCACCATAGCGGTATGGTAGGAAGAGCCTAAGATAAAGAGCAGAACATCCGCATCCTCATATCGGTATCCCGTGACAAAATCCAGCTTTCTGCCGGAGAGCAGGAAAAATTCTTCAAACATGGAAGGCAGCTTCCGGTAGGCTTCTTCCATGGCGAGGGAAAGCTGGTAGCGATTGTTGATGATGTCGGGCTCATTCATATAGGAGCCCACAGAAATCGGGTGCTCTAAGTCTAAGACGCTGTAAAAGTAGTTTTCTCCGGCAGTGTTTTCTCTGGCAAAGGCGGAAATTTCGGGGTTATCCCTGGTAAGCTTCGGTCCCACATAGTCCTGCACCGTCTTATCGTCGCTGAACACAAAGCATTTCTGCTTCTGGTGGCTGGTAAAGAAACCGTCAAATGCCACTGCCACCGGAAGGCTGACTTTTTCCGCCAGCTTTAAGGCAAGCAGATTAAAATCGTAGACCATCTGGGGGGAATCCGCAAACAGGATAATCCACCCGGTGTTAAGCAAATACATCACGTCGCTGTGATCGCCCTTGATACACAGAGGGCCGGAAACGGTACGGCACGCCACATTCATAACCATAGGCATTCGGGTGCCGGACTGTACCGGAAACTGCTCTAAGGCGTATAACAGACCGTTAGCGCTGGTGGCGTTAAAGACCCTGCCGCCGCCTGCGGAGGCTCCGTAACAGATACCCGCTGCGCTGTGCTCACCCTCTGCGGCAATCAATTTTACCTGATGAAGCCCTTCCGCCCCCATAAGGTCAAGGTTTTCCGCAATCTGGGTGGAGGGGGTGATGGGATAGTAGCCCATGACATGGTAATTAATCTGCTTTGCGGCATAAGCGGCGAGCTCATTTCCGCTGTCATAAAGTACTTTCTGCGCCACCGGCTGTATCGTGGCTGTCTGATTCTCTTTCATTATAAAACACCTCCGTCCACTCGTTTTTCCGTGAGATAAGAATCGCTGGTAATCCAGGAGTTTGCCCCGGATTCCTGGTAGGCAATATCCTCCGGCAGCAGGTCACGGTTCTGTTTTTCATGGGGCTTTTCGGGATAATCACGCTCCAGGGCGCTGACTAACGCTCCGGTGGGGCAGACATCCACACAGCGGAGGCAACCCTTGCAGTGGGCGTAGTCTAAGCCGTTGTTTACCATAGCCTCTTTTTCTTTGTAAATGCCGGGAAGAAACTGGAATACCAGATCCGGGCAGGTGGAGTCGCACAGGCCGCAGTTGATACATTTTTCCGGGAGGAAAATGGGAATATAACCTTCCCTTGAGGGGGAGAGGTCGTTTGAAACGGTACTTCCGATACGGTCGTTGATTCCGCCGATGGGGGCGTTGCGGTAGCCCCAGACATATTGTTCTTTGCCGAAATCATTGCGAAAAGCTTCACTATCTGTCATACTGTTATTTGTTTTAGATTCTGCATTTGCCTGGCGGCTGCTTTGTGGCAGGGCTTCTGGGTTTGCCCGGCGGCTGCTTTGCGATATAGTCTCGGTTGTGTCTCTTGCCGCCGGAGAAGTAAGCTCTAAGCAGGCGCATCTTTCATATCCCAGCCGCACGCCGGTCAAATTAGCTTCAATGAGGTTGGGATATTTCTTCCCTATGGTATCCTTGCAGAGCTCTTCGGCCATTTCCAGAGGGATAAAGCCGGAGGCTTTCACAAGGGCGCCAAGCATTACCATGTTGATACGGGATTTGCATTCCATGGCAATGGAGAGAGCATCCAGACAGTACAGTGTTCCGGTAAAAATATGGTATTTTTCTGCCGCTTCTTTTACTTTGGAAGGGGTATTTAAAATAATTTTGCTGTCTTTTGAGATGCCCTCCAACACCGAATAGGAGGAAATCAAGCCCTCATGGAAAATACCCAGCAGGTGGGGACAGGTGACGGGGCTGTTGACCTGAAGAGGTCTGGTGTTTTCACACCAGCGGATATAGGCTTTTACCGGCGAGCCTCGTTTTTCCGAACCGTAGCTGGAAAAGCTTAAGGAATTTAAGCCCAGATATAAAGCGCCTAATTCCCCTATCATTTTTCCGCAAAGGTTCGCACCAAGACCGCCGATACTCTCTAAACGTATCTCGTAATAGCCGTACTCATTTGTGAGGGGCAGTTTAATTGGTTCGTCCATAGTTGTTCTCCTTTTATATGAAAATGCCGTCGGTTTTATGGCTGCGGACATATGTCTGCAATTTTTCCGCAGGCTTTATAGGATAGTATGGTAAGTTTTTCAAAAAAAATGCAGTCTGTTCAAAATACTTTTTTCAAAGTATGATATAAAAACAGATATTTCAAAAGAAAAACGGCTTTTGAGAGAAAGGGTATGTGTTTGAACGTACTGGTGGAAAAATTTCATTTATGAGGAAGGGAGAATTAGAATGAAAAAGTCAAAAAAGCTTCTTCTGATTTTTATAGGGATAGTGTGCCTGTTTTTGGTGGCAGGCGTATATTATGTAAATGATTATTACCGGGCACAGGAGAAGGCGCTGGCTTTTCTGCAAAGCAGTGATGCGGTTAAGGTCTATACCATAGAAGATGATATCTATGTTTTTGAGCCGGAAGATATAAAGACCGGGCTGATTTTCTATCCTGGCGGCAAAGTAGAATATACAGCGTATGCGCCGCTTCTGCGGCAATGTGCGGAAAACGGCATCCTGTGTATTCTTCCCGAAATGCCGTTTCAGCTTGCGGTGCTGGATGTCAATGCTGCGGATGGTGTGCAGCAGTATTTTCCTGAGACAGAGGAATGGTATATTGGAGGGCATTCCCTTGGCGGTTCTATGGCGGCGGCGTATTTGGAAAAACATGCAGAGGAGTACAGTGGACTGATTTTGTGTGCAGCATACTCTACCGCAGATTTGAGTACCTCCGGTGTAAAGGTTCTGTCTATGTACGGTTCTAATGACGGAGTTTTGAATATGGAAAAGTATGAAGAAAATAAAAGTAATCTGCCTGAGAATATGTCAGAAGAGGTGATTGACGGAGGGTGTCACGCTTATTTCGGCATGTATGGTGCGCAGGAAGGAGACGGAACGCCGGAAATCAGCAATGAAGAGCAGATAAAGATGGCAGCGGAAGCGATATCCTTGTTTGTCAGAGATTGACAAACAAGCGAAACGCTCCATAGATATTTTTGGTCATTGTATGTTTTGTGTTTTGTAATTCTCGCCCCAATCCCACATAGCGTCTAAAATGGGCTTCAGGCTGTAGCCAAGCTCTGTCAGTGTGTATTCCACATGGGGAGGAACCTCCGGGAAAACAGTACGAATAACCAAACCGCTTTCCTCCATCTGGCGGAGCTGTGCCGTCAGAACTTTTTGCGATACATGCCCGATGGATTTCTTCAATTCTCCGAAACGTTTCGTTCCGGGTAATAAATCCCGCAAAATCAGCACTTTCCATTTATCACTGATGAGGGTCAGAGTTGTCTCTACCGGGCAATCGGGTAACGTTTTTGCAGGTTTGGTGGCAATTTCTTTTGTTGTTTCCATGTAATGAGCTCCTTTCACAGTATCTGATTGGTAACTATGGCACAATATTGTGTGTACTTTACGAAATAGCTGTACAGTCTTATTATAGGCTCAACAGGAAACAAAAGCAAGCTGTTCCGAATGAGAGAACGGTAATTGGTTTCCTGCCGGTAACTATACCACAATATTGTGCGTACTTCACAGAAAAAAGAAGCATTGTTACAATAGAAGCAACAAAGGCGACAAGCCGCAAACAAAAAGAAAAATGGAGGTATTCAAAATGAAAAAAGTAATCGAATTTTTAAATGAGAACCCGGTTCAGTATCTGGCAACTGTAGGACGTGACGGAAGGGCGAAATGCCGCCCCTTCATGTTTTCAGGGGAAATGGACGGTAAGCTGTGGTTCTGCACCAACAACACAAAGGACGTTTACAAGGATATGCAGGAGAATCCCGAAATTGAGATTTCCGTTTCCAGTCCGTCTTATGCGTGGATCCGTCTGCATGGCAAGGCTGTGTTTGCAAACAACATGGAGGCAAAGGAAATGTGCATTGCCAATCCCATTGTCAAGGGACAGTATCAGACGGCGGATAATCCGATTTTCGAAGTATTTTATTTGGAAGAGCCTCACGGTGTGATTGCTGATTTTTCCGGCAATCCTCCCTATGAATTTTAAGAAGATATGACGGGAGAAGCCCTGTAGGAAGAAGCATAAGGGTTATTTTGCAGGGGAAGGATGTATCGGCTGTAAGCTGTGCGGAAATCTGCCGAAGCAGGTAATCGAAAAGAGGTGAGAAGGGATGAAGCAAAGAGAACGAAGAATCTATTTAATTCAAGAATTGTTAAAAGAAAATCAGGCATACAGTGAAGTGAAGATTCCGGAAACGTCCGTGGAACAAAAACAGCTTTTGCGGGGACTTATGAATATACGATTGCCCAGACAAGTTGGAGAAGAATTTCTAAAAATACAGGATGAGTATTTGCAGGAAGAAATCAGACGGAAAGGAATTACGGAAACAGACAGCCTGATTCCGGTTCAGGAGGAAATGTATCTCTGGCAGGGAGATATTACTACGCTGCGGTGCGACGCCATTGTCAACGCCGCCAACAGTCAGATGCTGGGCTGCTTCTGCCCTAATCACGGCTGCATTGACAATGCGATTCATACCTTTTCCGGCATACAGCTTCGGGAGGCTTGCGCAAAGCTGATGGAGGAGCAGGGACAGGAAGAAAAAACAGGAGAAGCCAAAATCACACCGGCATTTAATCTGCCTTGTAACTATGTCATTCACACCGTTGGACCGATTGTTGGGTGGAGGCTTACAGAAAATGATAAAAAATTGTTGGCTTCCTGTTATCGTTCCTGTCTGGAACTGGCGGAAAAACACGGCGTGAGAAGTATTGCTTTCTGCTGCATTTCAACAGGAGAATTTCATTTCCCGAATGATAAAGCGGCGGAAATTGCCGTCCGGACGGTGAAGGAATACAAGAGACAGACCGGAAGCAGAATTGAGGTGATATTTAATGTTTTCAAAGATTTGGACAAAGAAATCTACAGAAAGTTACTCGCAGGAGATTGAGCAGCTGCGGGCAGAGCTTTATCAGGCGGAGGCAGTGGTGATTGGGGCGGGCTCCGGTCTTTCCGCATCCGCCGGATTTACTTACAGCGGAGAGCGCTTTCAAAAATATTTTAAAGATTTTGCGGAAAAGTATGGAATCCGAGATATGTATTCCGGCGGGTTTTATCCGTATTCTTCGTTGGAAGAATATTGGGCGTGGTGGAGCCGGCATATTTACTATAACCGCTATGTAGATATACCAAAGCCGACTTATGGAAAATTGTTAGAGTTAGTGAAAGACAAGGACTATTTTGTACTCACAACGAATGTGGATCACTGCTTTCAGAAGGCAGGATTTGACAAAAAGAGACTGTTTTATACCCAGGGAGATTATGGTTTATGGCAGTGTTCCGCTCCGTGCCATCAAAAAACATACGACAATGAAGAAATTGTCCTGCAAATGCGAAAGGAACAAAAAGATATGCGGATTCCGTCTGAATTGGTTCCGCATTGCCCTGTCTGCGGGAAACCAATGACTATGAATCTACGCTGTGATAATTCCTTCGTGCAGGACGAAGGCTGGTATGCCGCACAAGACAGATATACGAATTTTTTGCGCCGGCATACAGGATTGCGGGTGCTTTATCTTGAATTAGGCGTTGGAGCTAACACGCCCGTGATTATCAAATACCCTTTCTGGAAAATGACAGCGCAGAATCCCAGGGCTAATTATGTCTGTATTAACTATCAGGAAGCGTATGCTCCGCAGGAAATCCGGAACTCGGCGCTTTGTATTGAAAATGATATTGGAAAAGTCTTAAATGATGTTGCACAATTATTCTTGCCTATTTGAAATGTATGTTATAATATTTGAATGTAAGAGATAGAATTAATTGGTATATGCTGAAAAGAGGGACTATGGATTCTAAAAAAATTGTTGAAGAAAAAATAGAACAGATGATTTCTTTTGCAGAAAAGCAGGATACCATCATTCGTTATAATCGCGTATTAGATATATTATATGATAAAGATGATTCTATTACAGAAGAGACGATTTCTTATGTAGTGGATAGACTAGAGCAGAAGGGCATTATTGTAATAAGGGATTCTGACGAAGATTATGAGAATGCTGCAAGTGATGTGGATAATTTTATACCGGCTGATGTAAATATATCGCAGCGGCCAATGAATGTATATAATCTGATGGAGCGGCTAGAAAATGAGGAAATTAATTTGGCACCAGAATTTCAGAGAAATGAAAACTTATGGTCTCCCGAGCAGCAGACACGATTGATAGAATCCTTAATGCTCAAAATTCCTATTCCAACTTTTTATTTTAATGCGGCAGATGACGATAAGTGGATAGTGATTGACGGGTTACAGCGATTATCTGCGTTTAAAAATTTTCTTGTTGGGAATATAGATGAAAATGGAGAAAGAAGAAAAGAAAAGTTTACCGGATTACAGTATATGAGGGATTTTGAAAACCTTACCTTTGATGATTTGCCCCGGCAGTATGTGAGACGAATTAAGGAAACGCCGATTGTTGCATACACAGTAGAAAGAGGAACTCCGGATGGAATTGTGTATAATATTTTTCAGAGAATTAATACGGGGGGGCTTGAATTAAAACCACAGGAGATACGTCAGGCGTTGTATGTAGGAAAAGCCACGGCGCTGCTTCAGAAGCTGGCAGAAAAAGAGGAGTTTCTGCAGGCAACACAGCATTCAATTTCCACAGAAAGAATGGCAGACCGTGAATATGTGAATCGCTTTATCGCATTTACAGAGCTGGATTATGTATTAGAATATAAAGGCAATATTGATGAATATCTGCGGAAAGCACTGAAAAAAGTGAATCATTATGATGATAAAGAACTTCTTAGAGTGGAGAAATCATTTTACAGGGTTATGCTATATTGTAAAAAAATTTTCGGCAAGTATGCCTTTCGCAAATACAATGAGAAGCGGAGAAGAGGACCGATTAATAAGGCGCTGTTTGAGAGCTGGAGTTTGATATTTTCTGAACTGAGCGATGAAGAGCTTGATATTTTGGTGCAGAAACGGGAAGAACTATTGGAGAGGTTTGGAAAAGAATTGCAGAATGCAGACTATATAAATGCCTTGAAGTCAGGAGATCAATATTCTGTTGCGAGAAGAATTGAAATGACAAAAAATGTTGTTAAGGAGATTATATGATTGATAAGTTACAGCTTAAGAACTTTAAATGTTTTGAGCAGATGGACATTAATATGAAAAATGTAAATGTTTTTACCGGAGTGAATGGAATGGGAAAATCCACGGTAATACAATCACTTTTGCTTCTGCAACAATCACATCTGACAGATAAAGGGAATAAAGGTTTATATTTGAACGGGAAATATATTAATCTTGGAAATTCCCAGGATGTAGTTTATGATAAAGCGTTGGACGATGAAATAGAAATTAATTATATGACAAACGAAGGAAAATGGCATAGGAATCATTTCTTGTTTGCACAGGATACGAATTTTCTCCCGTGTATGAATGAGCAGATGGATGGAGCGCCATTAGCGGAGAATAAGTTTGTATATTTATCAGCATATAGAATTCAACCATTGGAACGTTACGCCGTGATTGATGAGAGGGAGCTTAAAAATCATCATTTTGGCAATAACGGTGAATTTGCATTACAGTATTTGAGTGCATATGCAGATACCAGTCTGAAAAACCGGCATGTCATTATAAAAGATGAACGGGGAGAAACACTGATTCATCAGACCAGAATATGGCTGGACCGTGTTTCGCCCGGTGTTTCACCTCAGATTAAAGTTATAATGGAAAACCGTAGTTCAGAGCTCTCCTTTGATTTTGTTGAAGGAAAAGAGAAAACGAATTCTTATAAAAGCATCAATGTGGGGTTTGGTATTACTTACGTTCTGCCGATAGTGGTTGCACTTCTGACAGCAGAGAAAGGTGATTTGGTTATTATAGAAAATCCAGAAGCACATATCCATCCGGCTGGGCAGCGGATGCTGGGGGAATTGATAGCCCGTGCAGGAGCCGGAGGAGTACAAATTTTAGTAGAGACACACAGTGAGCATATTGTCAATGGTATTCGGATTTCTGTAAAGGAAAAGCAAATTGCAAAAGATGATGTGCTGATTGCCTTTTTTTACAAGGACGAAGAAGATGAATATAGACATACTTATACGAGTCTACGGATTAGTGAAGACGGGAAAATGAATCGATGGCCCAAAGGCTTTTTCGATGAATGGGAAAAAGCTTTGATAGAGTTGTTATAATTATATATTACGAAAGCTGTGAGACGAATGATAATTGCCGTGAATGATATGTCCTTTTTAAAAGGATTTGATACACCGTATGCTGCAAGAAAAGCGTTAAAGCAATTTGCAGATGTCAGCTTAGGATTAAAAGATGAACGAGTTAGTAAAGTTAATATGGAGAATAATATTGTCAACTCGCCTGCGGTTCATAAAACGATGATGATTGCTCCGGGATATACGCTGATTAATGCGTTGTATGATATTAAGGAGGAGAATATGGAGCAGTTTCTATTTATTATACAAATGCTCGCATTGTGTGGAGAAGGAACTGTAGAGTGTGCAGATGAATTTTCGGCAGCGGGTTGTACATCGACATACTGTGCATATCATAGAGATGATTTTCTGCTAAGTATTGTTTCGGATGAAGCATTTAGGCAAGAAGTCATAAAGGGAGTTTTAAACGGTTCAAAGCAGTGTGAGATTAGGAATATTTCTGATGTAAATCATAAATATACATACTGGGAAGATTTGGGTTTCAGAGAGTATGAACTGAATGAAAAGCATGGTAATAAGGTTTATTACCGTGCAGGCGGCATAAAGGTGGATATTGCACCAGAAACAGACGAATTAGGACAGCAGCTATTAAATAAAGCAGTTGAAATGAATGGAAAATTGTTTTCGGTGGATATAGAAAATGATAATCGTATTTTTGAGTTTCGACATTCATATGCTAATAAATACCATGGTTTCCGGCAGGAAGATTTGCCAGTAGATTTACAAAAAAAGATTTATAAAGCGTTTAACAGGATAGAGAATGAATAACATATATCATACTTTTGAAAGTCTCAGTTTCTGGGGCTTTTTTCGTTTATCATAGACTTTTTTACTTTACAAGGCGAAAAAAAGTGAGTAGAATAAACACGGACATTTTAGGGAGATTTTGACGCAAATGAGAAAGAAAATTTTAGGATTTATAAAAAAAGAAACGGTACTTTCAGCAGCAATTCTTCTGGCACTGATTTCTGCCTGTTTTGTCAGACCAAGCTTTGCCTATATGGAGTATATCGACTGGCGTGTCCTTGGCATTCTGCTTTCCCTGATGATTGTCATGGCGGGGTTTCAGAAAAACGGGTTGTTTGACGAAATCGGAATGCGGCTGTTATCCCGGACGAAAAACACGGCGCAGCTGACAGGAGTGTTGGTATTTTTATGCTTTTTTTCCAGCATGTTTATCACCAATGATGTGGCGCTGATTACCTTTGTGCCCTTTGCGGTGCTGACTTTGAGGAAATGCAGGCAGGAGCGGCTGATGGTCCTGGTGATTGTACTACAGACCATTGCGGCAAATCTGGGAAGCATGTTTACCCCCATCGGAAATCCGCAGAATTTGTATCTTTACCAGTTGTCGGGTATGGAACTGGGGGAATTTCTGCTCTTTATGCTTCCTTATACGGCGGTTTCCGGGCTGCTCTTATTAATTACGATTTTTGTACTGAGTGCCAGAAAACAGAAGCTTTTGCTGGAAAACTGCTCGTTTTCGGCAGAGAGGGTATTTTTCGATAAAAAGAAAAATGTGATCTATTTCGTGCTGTTCCTGATCTGCCTGCTGGTGGTTGCCAGGCTGCTTCCCTACTATCTGGCACTTGCGGCGGTGCTTGCGGCAGTTTTTTTTGCAGACAGGGAAGTGTTAAAAAATGTAGATTACTGCTTACTGTTTACCTTTATCGCCTTTTTCATTTTTACCGGAAATCTGGGAAATCTTCCTGCGTTTAAGGAAGTGTTAGAAGAGCTTGTGGAGGGCAGGGAGATGCTGGTGGGGATTCTTGCCAGCCAGTGTATCAGCAACGTGCCTGCGGCATTACTGCTGTCCGGATTTACGAAAAATAGTAAAGGATTGCTGCTAGGGGTGAACATTGGGGGATTGGGAACTCTGATTGCTTCTATGGCGAGCCTCATTTCTTATAAAATATATGCACACAACTACAATAAAACCAAGGGTATTTATCTGATGTGGTTTACCTTTGCCAACCTCATTTTTCTGGCGGTGCTAGTACTGTTAGCAGTGGTGAAGCAGATGGTGTGATATGGCGCTGCTGTTAGCGGTATTGGCGGTGAGGAATATGACGATATTTATAAATTCAGGAGAAATTAGCAGAAATGAATGAGAGAAATTTTAATGCAGAGAGTATCAAAGGAACCTTATATGTGCTTCTTTCTGCAATCTGTTTCAGCACAGGCGGCGTCCTGATAAAATTGATTCCCTGGAGTTCTGTCAGCATACAGGGAATCCGCAGCATTTTTTCCACGGCAGTGATTGGCGGATATCTGCTGTTTCATCACAGAAAATTTGTCTGTAATAAAGCAGTGGTATTTGGGGCTGTCTGCAATACGGTGATGGCGTTTTCCTTTGTGGCGGCCACAAAGCTGACTTCCGCTGCTAATGCGATCGTATTACAGTTCACGGAGCCTGTTTTTGTCATACTGTTATTGTGGCTGTTATATAAGAAGAAACCGGGAAAGGATGCGATTCTTGCCTGTGTGATTGTTTTTAGCGGTATCTTATGTTTCTTCTTTGAATCCTTAAGCAGCGGCGGACTGCTGGGGGATTTTCTGGCGGTGTTGTCCGGGTTTAGCTATGCCTTAGTTATGCTGATGAAGAAATTTCCGGAGGCAGATTTTGAGTCCTCTCTGTTGCTGAGCAATCTGTTCAGCGTGGTGGTGGGGATTCCCGCCTATGTGAAAGAGACGGAATTTTCCATGGAAATATGGTTCTTTATGGTGCTGCTTGGGGTGATTCAGTTCGGTGTTTCCTATATTTTTCTGTCTAAGGGGCTGGACAAGGTGTCTCCGGTGGCGGCTTCTTTAACCTCCACCATTGAACCTATTTTAAACCCCCTTCTGGTGGCGGTGTTCTGTGGGGAAACAGTGGGAAGGACTGCATTTCTTGGAGCGCTGCTGGTCGTGGGAGGGGCGACGGTGTATAATCTGAGGCAGGCGGCGAAAAAGGCAGCAGGATAGACAGTTTGTTCCGATTTTTACAATTTTTATAAACCAATAACGCATAAAATCTGTTTAACAGCAAAACAGACGAAGGCGTCTGAACCAATGGATAATATTGATTTAGGCGCTTTTCTTTTGATGAAGCGACGGGCGCACGTTTTCATCTTCTTCGCCCACAGGCGATCCGTCTCTCTATCCTTATATTGCAGAGAAATGGATCAAGCCGGGGGCAATCATTGAATCTACGGCGGCGCTGCGGATTGACGATTTGGGAGATGTGCTGTTAGGAAATCTTCCGGTTCACAGGAAAGAAGAGGAGATTGTGATTTATTCTGTGGGCGGAATGCCTACGGAGGATGTGGCGTGGGGAACCATGGTTTACCGGAATGCGTTGGAAAAGGGGATTGGAACGAAGCTGAATTTGTGGAATACGCCGCAGATGATGGTTTGAGGTTATCGCATAACCCAAGGTCAGTCTCCACAATCGGCTTAACCTACATTCCATCACGTTTAGTTCCAAAAAGATTTATGAAATTCCGCAGCCTGTTTTTTATGCTATCGGATATGCCCTGGAAAATCACAACAGATAACCTTGTTTGAATACCTTAAAATAGCTGACTGCAAAACATGAGAGTATAAAAAATGGGGAAACTCAAAAAAGGTAACTCTTGACGAAATGGCTTTTCCTTATTATAATTTTCCTATCAAAAGCAGTAATGCTTTAAAGCATTAAAGGAGGATTTTATGAAAAAACAGACAAGATTTTTTTCCATGATAATGGCAGCCGCAATCACACTTTCCATGACAGCCTGCGGCGGCGACAGCAGCAGTTTGGCATCGGCAGACAGTGACAGCAGTTCTAATTCTGCTTCGGCGGCGACGGAGGCAGACGCCAATGCCCCTGCAGCCGCGGAAACCGGCAATGACGGTTCTGCAGACGGACAGCACTACACCATCGGCATTGTACAGCAGTTGGAGCATCCGGCGCTCGACGCCGCATCCGAAGGCTTTATGACCGCGCTTAACGATTTGCTCGGTGAAGATAATGTCACGTTTGATTTGCAGAACGCTCAGGGAGAGCAGGCAAACTGCGCCACCATCAGCAACGGATTTGTCTCCGGCAATTATGATCTGATTCTTGCAAATGCAACGACCGCCCTGCAGTGTGCGGGCGCAGCTACGAGCACGATTCCAATCCTCGGAACTTCCATCACCGATTACGCTACCGCACTTGATATGGACGACTGGACCGGTGCTACCGGACGTAATATCTCCGGCACTTCGGATCTTGCTCCGATTGACCAGCAGGAAGCCATGTTAAGAGAATTGTTTCCGGATGCAGCAAACGTCGGTATCCTGTACTGTTCCGCGGAACCGAACTCCGCTTATCAGGCCGTCATGTTCGAGCAGGCGCTTGAGGCCGACGGTATCGCCTATAAAGAGTTTACCGCTGCCGATTCCAATGATATCGCATCCGTTGTACAGAGCGCGGTAAGCGAAGTCGACGTCATCTATATCCCGACCGATAACACGATGGCCGGAAGCGCCGAAACAATTAACAATATCGCACTGCCTGCAGGCATTCCGATTATCACCGGCGAAGAAGGTATCTGCAGCGGCTGCGGCGTCGCTACTCTTTCCATCAGCTACTATGATATCGGTTATACCGCCGGTGAAATGGCTTACGATATTCTGGTAAACGGCGCGGACATCACCACAATGGAGATTCAGTATGCTCCGACCGTTACAAAAGAATACAACGCCGCTATCTGCGAACAGCTAAACATTACGATTCCCGACGACTATACAGCGATTGCGACAGAATAGTTCATCCTGTGAACTGACCCTGATATTATATTAAGGAAGATGAGGATTTCTTATGCCAATTTTGATGACCTTAGACCCTATGGCTCTCCTCCGCTCCATGCCCGGCGCCTGCGCGCAGGGGCTGGTCTGGGGGCTGATGGCATTAGGTGTCTATATTACTTACCGCCTCCTGGATTTTGCAGACTTGACCGTGGACGGCTCCCTTGCAACGGGAGGCGCCGTAGCCGTCATGCTGATTCGCGGAGGCATGAATCCGTGGCTTGCGCTTGTGTTTGCGTTTCTGGCAGGCATGACCGCTGGACTGATTACCGGACTTTTGCATACTGCGTTGGGAATTCCGGGAATTCTGGCAAGCATCCTGACCCAGATTTCCCTTTATTCCGTGAATCTGAACATCATGGGCTGTTCCAATCAGGCAGTCAGCGTAGACAAATATAATCTGGTTGTCTCGCTCCGCTATATTTCGGACTCTGCCGCGTCAAAGATTCGCGTGTTCGTCACGAGCATCCTGTTTTGCCTCGCTGTTGTCCTGATTCTCTACTGGTATTTCGGCACCGAACAGGGACACGCGATACGTGCGACCGGGTGCAACCAGCAAATGGCACGGGCACAGGGTATTAACACCAATTTTCACACGGTTCTTGCACTGATGATTTCCAACGGACTTGTCGGGCTCTCCGGCGGACTCTACGCACAGTACCAAGGTGCGGCGGATGTCAACATGGGGCGCGGAGCCATCGTCATCGGACTTGCCGCCGTCATCATCGGTGAAGTTGTATTCGGCAGACTTTGCGCCGGAAAACATTTTGCATTTGCCTACACCATGCTTTCCGTGATTGCCGGAGCCATTATCTACTATATCGTTATGAACCTTGTATTGTGGCTGAAGCTCCCGTCTGACGACTTGAAGCTGTTTTCCGCTATCGTTGTCGCCGCTTTCCTTGCGATTCCGTATCTCAAAGCGAAATACGGCAGAAAGGAGGCGCACATATGACCGAACTTTTAAAAATCGACCGCATACGCAAGACCTTTAATCCTGGAACTATCAACGAAAAAGTTGCGTTAGACGGCGTTGACCTTATCTTAAATGAGGGCGATTTCGTCACGGTCATCGGCGGAAACGGAGCCGGAAAATCAACGACTCTAAACGCTGTTGCCGGGGTGTGGCCGGTGGATTCCGGCAGAATCTTTATCGACGGCGACGATGTGACAAAGCTTTCTGAGTTTAAGCGCGCAAAATACCTCGGACGCGTCTTTCAGGACCCGATGACAGGAACCGCGACCACAATGTCCATCGAGGAAAATATGGCAATCGCGGCCCGCCGCGGCGATAGCAGGGGTTTAAGCTGGGGCATCACGAGAAAAGAGCGGGATACTTACCGTGAAATGCTTGCCACTTTGGGTCTCGGCCTTGAGGACCGGCTTGAAAGCAAAGTAGGGCTTCTCTCCGGCGGTCAGCGGCAGGCTATCACGCTGCTGATGGCATCCATCAAACAGCCGAAGCTTCTGCTGCTCGACGAGCACACCGCCGCGCTCGACCCGAAAACCGCGGCAAAGGTTCTGGAAATTTCCGATAAAATCATCATGGAGAATCATCTGACCGCCATGATGGTCACGCACAACATGAAGGACGCCATCGCCCACGGCAATCGTCTGATTATGATGCATGAGGGACGCGTCATCTTAAACATCGCGGGAGAGGAAAAAAAGAAACTGACGGTCGAGGATTTGCTACATCAGTTCGAGTACGCCAGCGGTGAAGAATTTGCAAGCGACAAAGCGCTGCTGTCATAAAAAGCAGTTAAGGAAACAATCCATATATGCAAGGATAGGAATATTTTAAGAGAATATTTGCTTGACAGGGAAAAGGAGGTTATGCAGTTAGCATAATCAATCATATCAATCAAAATCAAATATAGTAACAGCGTAAAGGCGTATGGAACAGTAAATAGTAAACCATACGTCTTTTTTGTGCTAGGAGCAACGGAAATGGAATATTCGAAGATTGATTTTTTATATTTAAGTGAAGATGATATGGTACAAGCAGCCGGAGTGAAGGACAGGAAGGGCTGTGTGGAAGCCATGGAAAAAATGTTTAAACTGATGAAGGTGGGCGATTACCGCATGGGCGGAGCCAACGGCAATTCCCATGGCTGTATGGTGATGTTTCCCAAAAGCTTCCCCTTCCCGGAGATGCCGTTAGACGGGCCGGACCGTAGATTTATGGCAATGTCCGCCAATATTTTGTCCGCCTACCGGACGGGAGCAGTGCCGGGGGTGGGATTTAAGACCTTTGCCAGAGAGGGACCCGCCCCTCTATCCTTATATCGCAGAGGAATGGATCAGGCCGGGGGCAATCATTGTATTTGATATGTGGATGGTAAGAAACTTTCCCAAAGCACCCTTTGAAAGATATACAGATGATGGAGTAATCCATTGCCGAACAAAAGAAGAGGCATTGTGGATAAAAGAAAAGCTTACACGCAGATTTGAAGAATGTAAACTTGAACTGCATCCTGTAAAAACGAGAATTG
>ERZ808024.206-NODE-206-length-41041-cov-6.767283_pt1 | contig 41041 bp, 30 predicted proteins | sample MGYA00380181_ERZ808024 | MGnify/ENA primary metagenome ERZ808024 (study PRJEB31490, sample SAMN06133413) | mouse gut metagenome | isolation source: Z2_1 | host: mice | place: China: Chengdu | collected 2015-05 ...
CCTATTTTATTTTGCTAAACTTTATTAATCAACTTATTTGTTATCAACGGATTAGCTATAAATTTAACGAAGTATTATCGGTATAAACACCTCCGTTAAAGGGTGAATATCACTCGTCCGCCACAAAATCGGACAGCAGAATCTCTTTCGACCCTACCGTCACGGAGAGGAGATCGCCATAACGGTATTCTCTTTTTGCAGGCAGCGGCTTGCCGCCGAGGGCGGAAGATATCCGACGGTACGTGCATCGGGGAAGAGCCCTGCCCGGCGGTCCAGCCTGAGCTAATTATAATTACATACCGGTTTCTGTCAGAACCGTACAAATATGCCTGCATTACACACTATCCTGCCCGCTTCGCACAGAAATCTTCATCTCCAGCTTTGGAATGTCTGTTCCAAGCCTGCGGACAGACATTCCAAGGTTGGGAACGTCTGTTCCAAGGCTTGGAACAAAGAATTATCTACGGTTTTATTCAGTTTTAACCGTACTTCAAACAACTTTTTACTGTATACGGAACTGCTGTTTACCGCATAGGGAACAGCAGCTTACTGCATACGGAACTGCTGCGGGATACATCACTTCTTCCCAGCCTCCAAAGAGACAAGCCCCGAGTAGCCTGCCCGGTTGCCGTCGACGTAAACCTATCCGTTGCGGGCGTAGAGGACAGCATCAGTGCATTCGCATTCTATAGAGTTCCGCGCCTGAAAAGAGGTGCATAAATTACTTCGACCGCCTCGCGCGGCAGAGAATCACTCTACATTCAGTGTCACTTTCTGCTTGGGCAGTCCTTTCGACTCTACGGTCAGTACCACCTTGCCGGTCTGCCGGTAGGCACTGCGCAGAACCACCAATGCCATTCCGTTATAGGCATTCCGTTCTTTCGACTGGAAGGAAGTCAGGTCGGTGTCGTGCATGAGCGCGAGGAAGCAGTTGCTGTGGAGCAGGAAGTTTTGGCGGTCTTTCTTGCGGAAGGGATCGGCGGCACGTTTGTGGATGGCCTGTCCCAGGTTGGTCAGAATCTGGCGTTGCAGGTCCACCAAGTCGAAGCGGTAGGGCTTGGAGTCTTTCAGCCTGTCTGCCTCATCCAGCAGGAGTTTCTGCGCCTTCCAGAGCAGCAACGGGGAGTAAGGGATGCCCAGTCCGGCGTTCGGACCGGACTTCTTGACGTCCAGCGCCGGACGGGCGGCGATGATGGAGCTGCGCTCCGTCCCGTTGGTATCTTTCTTATAAGGGCCTTCGAGCAGGTAGAGCCAGGCTTGGTGCGCCTTTTCCGAAGGTGCACCGTAGCGACGTCCGGCATATTCTTTCAGCCATTGGTTCAGGTCGACGGCTCCGGAGTGGAGCGGCATTTCGAACGCCAGTTCGTAGTACACAGGGTTCTACACGATAGACTCCATGAAGAGCCCCGAGCCGCATACGTTGTTCCACTTCGCGTGGGCGGTGGCATACTGGTTGGAAGCCACCAGCGGCAAGTCGCCGTGCAGGTTGATGCGCCCGCCGAAGTTGTGCAGGTTGCCCGCCACCACCGGGTAGCCCCAGCAGGGGTCGTCTTGGGCGCAGTGTTTGCCGTTCAGGTCCAGAATCAGCAGGTCCGATTTCGGCACCGCCTTCACAATCGGTTCGCGCAGGCTCCACGACTGCATTGCCCACAACGCATCCGGGTCGAACGACTTGAACAGTTTATGAATCGCCTTGCCCACTGCGTCCAGGTATTCCGGCGTATCCACAGGCGGCTTCCCTTCGTGGAACGGGTCGGCGGCATACACGCCGTGCGCCCCGAACAGTTTCTTCTCCTCTTCCAGGAAGTCGCGCCCGAAGGAGGCGAACAACGGGTCGGTAGGGTCCAGCTGGGCTGCTCCCAGGAAACCGCACCAACTTCCGCGCTTACTGATTTTTGCTTCGGGGAACTTCTTCCTCATCTCGCGGGGGACGTATCCGGAGAAGCCTTGCTGGATGGGTTGCATCCCCAGTTCGAGCTGGCGGCCGATGACTTTCCTGCCCAGCTCGATGTGCGACTCTATCCACGACTTGGGCAACGGACCGCCGTAGCTCTGTATGTTCTGCATCCATTGTCAGGCAAAGTGGGCGGGTCCCGTCAGGCAGGCGCGCGCTTCCCGGTCGGTAAAGCCGTATTTCAACAGGGTATTATACCATACCGCTTCGAGCCCGACCACCGAAAGGGGCATATTGATGGAGTTCATCGCCATGTAGTCCAGCTCGCGCTCCCAGCGTTTCCAGTCCCACCAGGGGGCGGTGTAGCTGAGGGTACAATAGTTCATATAAACCCTGTATTTCCCGTTAATCGTGTGTCTTCCCCTTTGCCCGTCGGCAGGGGCAGGGAGTGTTTCCGCGCAAGATGATTTTCCCTCTTTTTCCGTCGATTTCGTACACGTCCTGCCCGTCCGTCCCCGCAGGAATCTGTTTCAATACAAACTGCTTGCCGTAGCCGGGAGTGACCCGTTCTATCAGGTCGTAAACTGCCCGGACTCCGGTGTCTTCTTTCTTGAACGCCGTACTCAGGAGGAAGAATCCGGCAATCAGTAGATAGCGGTAAAACAGCAGTACCGCACTGCCTTTAGTTGTTTTCATGGTTACCTCTTCTTTTTTTGAGGGCTAAGATAGGAAGTATCCCTTCAACACACTTTCAAAAATCAATCTAAAAGTTTCAATACAGTTCAATTTTGCGTCCGAGCGGAACAATCCATTTATAATTTTTCGTCATCCATTTGTAAAATACGCTCTTTTTTCACCAAATGTCCGTTTTCTACAAACTTTCGAACGACTTTTACAAGCCATATTCACAAAGAAACCGTAGCTTTGGTCTCAAGATTGACAATACTAATTTAAATCTCCATCACCCATGAAACAGAAAAGACAACTACTGCCGGGCATCCTCTTGCTGTGTTTATTCATAGCCGCCGCAAGTTCGTGCGCGCCCAAGCCCAAAGACACGACCGTGGAAGACAACTTGGCATTCGCGCAACAGCAACTGCAATTCGCCTTCAACGAGATAGAGTACGCCCGCACCAACGAGCCCACCGAGAGCCGCAAGAAGCGGGAAAAGAGAGGCTGGGGCGAACTGACCAACCCGCGCAACACCGAACCGGACGGCAGCCTGCACCTGGTCACCTCCAGAGACTGGACCAGCGGTTTCTTTCCCGGAGAGCTGTGGTATCTGTACGAATACACCCAGAACGACTTCTGGAAGAAGAAAGCACGGAAGCATACCGAGATGCTGGAACGGGAGCAGTTCAACGGCGGCACGCACGACATGGGCTTCAAGATGTATTGCAGCTACGGCAACGGCTACCGCCTGACGCAAGACGTGCGCTACAAGAAAATACTGCTGCAATCGGCACAGACGCTTGCCACACGCTTCAAGCCGCAGGCGGGCATCATCCGTTCGTGGGACCACAACAGGAACAAATGGCAATGTCCCGTCATCATCGACAACCTGATGAACCTGGAACTGCTGTTTTGGGCAACCCGCGAGAGCGGAGACTCTACCTATTATAATATAGCGGTCGCCCACGCACGCACCACGCTGAAGAACCATTTCCGCCCGGACAACAGCAGTTATCATGTGGTGGACTACGACACCATCAGCGGAGAAGTGCTGAAAAAGAACACCCACCAGGGTTTCTCCCACAAATCGGCATGGGCACGCGGACAGGCGTGGGCGCTCTACGGATACACGATGTGCTACCGCGAGACGCATCTTCCGGAGTTCCTCGCACAGGCGCAATGCGTGGAGGAGTTCGTCTTCACCCATCCCAATATGCCGAAAGACAACATCCCCTATTGGGACTTCGATGCTTCCGGCATTCCCTACGAGCCACGCGACGTCTCGGCAGCAGCCATCATGGCCTCGGCGCTCTACGAGCTCAGCCTCTACGTCCCCGAACGTGCGAAAGCCTACAAGAAGCGCGCCGACCAAATCCTGTCGACACTGACAGCGGACTACCGCGCCACGCTGCATCAGGACAACGGCTTCCTGCTGTTGCACAGCACCGGCACCAAGCCTAAAAACATCGAAGTGGATGTCCCCATCGTCTATGCCGACTACTATTTCGTCGAGGCACTGCTGAGGAAAGACAGGCTGGAGAAGACGGGAGCTTTGTTTTAAAGTTAAAGGAGTTAGCGGGAGTTTTTTTTTAGAGGGAGTTATCAGGAGTTAACAGGAGTTATCGGGAGTTAGAAGCCAATAGTCTTGTTTATATAAAGTGGTAGTATCGGCCGATAACTCCTTCTAACTCCCGATAACTCCCGTTAACTCCTTCGAAAAAAGTTACCGACAAACAACCATTCAATACAGAACCATGAAGAAACAGAACCTACTGACAATCCTTCTTCTTTTCCTGTCTGCCGCGGCAGGATGTGTCTATGCCCAGCTCCCCTCTACCCGCGTATACGACGGAGCCAAACTGGCGAAAGTGAAAGCCAGGCAACAAGCGGAAGCGTATGCCCCCGCCATCGCCCGGCTGATGAAAGAGGCTGACAAGGCGCTCAAGCAGCAGCCGGTATCCGTGATGGACAAGGAAATCGTTGCCGCCAGCGGCGACAAGCACGACTACCTGAGCATGGGTCCCTACTGGTGGCCCGACCCAAGCAAGCCGGACGGACTGCCCTACATCCGGAAAGACGGCGTACGCAACCCCAACGCCACAAGCGACCGCAGCAACCTCGGCAAAACCATCAAGAACATACAGACCTTGGGAATCGCCTACTACTTTTCCGGCCGCGAGCCGTATGCAGCCAAAGCCGCAGAGCTTGTCCGCGTATGGTTCATCAACCCCGAGACGCGCATGAACCCGAACATGAACTATGCGCAGATGATTCCCGGACACAACGGCGGCAAGGGTCGTGGCTTCGGTATGATAGACGTCTACCCCTTCATCGAAATGCTGGATGCGGTAGAACTGATGAACTCCTCCGCAGCCTTCACCGAAGCCGACCGCAAGGGACTAAAAACGTGGTTCGGCGAGTTTATGGAATGGATTCGCACCAGCCCCACCGCCAACGAAGAGCGGACGGCAAAGAACAACCACGGCCTCGCCTTCGACGTGCAGACCACCGTCTACGCCCTCTTCACCGGCGACTCCCAGCTGGCACGGAAGCTCGTCAACGAGTTTGCCGGGAAGCGCCTCTACCCGCAGATAGAGCCCGACGGCAAGCAACCGTTGGAGCTGGCACGTACCACCGGATTCGGATACACGAACTTCAACCTCGTACACATGATGGATATGTGCGCCATCTGCAAGACGCTGGGCGTCGACCTCTATCCCAGCACCTCCCCAGACGGGCGGAGCATCGCGAAAGCCTTGGCCTACATGGCCTCCTTCGTAGGCAAGCCTCTCAGCGACTTCCCCTACCAGCAAATCAAGAACTGGGACGGCGAGCAGCAAAGAAGCTGCTGGATACTGCGCCGCGCCTCCTTCTACGACGCCGCAGCGGGATGGGACGACCTCAGCAGCCGACACATGAAGAGCGACCCCACGGACAGGAACCACCTGCTCTACAGCCGGGAGTGACCCGCAGCGCTTTCCGATAAAGAGCAAGCGTACGAATCCTTAAGCATACGGAAGGTGTGCCGAAATATCCGATGACACACGCTCTTCCCTTACTATCGATTAATCAATTCTAACAAATAAATAAACAAACCAATGAGAAACAAACTATTCATCACCGCCCTGTTCGCCCTGCTGAGCCTCTGCTCGGAAGCCGCCGCACCCGTCAAGGTGGCGTGCGTGGGCAACAGCATCACCGCCGGTGTCGGCGTGCAGAACCGTGACAAAGACAGCTACCCCATGATGTTGGGGCAGATGCTGGGAAAAGAGTATGAAGTCCGCAACTTCGGTGTCAGTGGACGCACGATGATACAGAAAGACCGGTCGTACATGAAAGAGAACGCCTACCGGCAGGCGCTGGACTACCAACCGGACATCCTTATCATCAAGCTGGGCACCAACGACACCAACCCCGACTACTGGCAGTACAAGAAAGAATTTGCCAAGGACATGACCACTATGATTCAGGCCTTCCGCCGCCAGTCGCCTGACGTGAAAGTGTACCTCTGCTACCCCATCACGATATACGACAACAGCCGCATCAAGCAGCAAGACAAGGTGCTCACCGAAGAGCTGATTCCGATGATAGACGAGGTGGCGAAGAAGAACGGCGCGCAGACCGTAGACCTGCATACACCCACCCGAAACAGGCCGGAAGCCTACAGCGACGGGCTCCATCCCAACGAGCAGGGCGCGCACATCATCGCCAAGACCCTCTACAAGGCGCTGACCGGCAAGGAGACCGCCCACGAGATACAGCCCTTTCCCGGCACGAAAAGCCGGTGGAAGGGATACGACCGCTACGACTTCGCATACAAGAACAAGCAGACCATCGTCGTATGCCCCCGGAAAGCCCGCGAAGGCAATCCCTGGATATGGCGCCCGGCATTCTTCGGTGCCTTTGTCTATGCCGACGAAGCCCTGCTGAAGGAAGGGTTCCACATCGTCTTCCACGACATGACCCACCAGTACGGCTCTCCCGCCGCAGTGAAGGCAGGCACGGACTTCCACCACCACATGACCACCGTCTACGGGCTCTCGCCCCAAGTCTCCCTCGAAGGATTGAGCCGCGGCGGCTACTACGCCCTGCAATGGGCGGCGGCCAACCCTGAAAAGACGGCTTGCATCTACCTCGACAATCCGGTATGCGATATGTTCAGCTGGCCCGGCAAGCAGCGGGCGAAGGAGTGGCGCGAGTTCCTGAAGCTGTGGCAACTGCCGGACGACCTCACGCCCGAACGCTTCGAAGGCAACCCGATACACCGCTTGCAGGCGCTGGCGGCGCACCGCGTGCCCATCCTCGCCGTATGCGGAGATAGCGACCGGACCGTCCCCTTCGCCGACAACATGAAGCTCATCCGCGAGGCATACGCCCGCCTGGGCGGCCCCGTACAGCTGATTATGAAGCCGGGAGCCGACCACCATCCCCACAGCCTGGAGCAGCCCGAGCCGATTGTCGACTTCATCGTCAGCCGGCAGCCCGCCTACCGGGCGCAGCAGCACTGCCACGTGCGCGGCTCCCTGCAGAACTCCCTGATACGCTTCGAGCGCGAGAAGAAGGGGCGCGTCGTCTTCTTCGGCGGCTCCATCACCCACATGAAGGGGTGGCACAACCTGATTGAAGAGCAGCTCCGGCGGCGCTTCCCCGCGACCGATTTCGAGTTCATCGAAGCCGGCATCCCCTCGGCAGGCACCACGCCCCACGCCTTCCGGATGGAGAACGACGTGCTCTCCCACGGTCCCGTCGACCTGTTCTTCGTCGAAGGCGCCGTCAACGACCACACCAACGGCTTCTCCGCACAAGACCAGGTGCGGGGGATGGAAGGCGTGGTACGCCATGCGCTGGAGGCCAACCCGTACACGGACATCGTCATGCTGCACTTCGTCTACGACCCGTTCCTCCGGATGTTCCCCCAAGGGCAGACGCCGGACGTCATCCTGAACCACGAGCGCGTAGCCAACCACTACCTGATACCCTCCGTCGACTGTGCGCGGGAGGTGTCCGGGCGCATCGAGGCGGGCGAGTTCACGTGGAAGGATTTCGGCGGCGTGCATCCCAACCGCTTCGGCCATAAGTTCTACGCCGCCGCCCTGCAGACGCTGTTCGACCGTATGTGGGCATTGCCCGCCGAAGGGCTCTCCCTACAGAAGCACGAGCTGCCCTCAGACAAGCTGGACCGCTACAGTTATACGCGGGGCAAGTTCATCCCCTTGGAGCGCGCCGTCGTCCGGAGCGGCTGGAACCTCGTCCCCAGCTGGACGCCCCGTGAGAAGACCGGCACGCGCGAAGGCTTCGTCAACGTCCCCATGCTCTGCACCGACCGTCCCGGCGCCACCTTCACCTGCACGTTCAAAGGTACGGCGGTAGGGCTCTTCATGGCGTGCGGCCCCCGCTCGGGTACTCTCGAATACAGCATCGACAACGGCGTCTTCCAGTCGCTCGACACCTACACGGCATGGAGCCAGCGGCTCTACCTGCCCTGGCTCTACGTCCTCGCCGCCGAGCTGGACAACCGGCGGCAGCACACGCTCACCGTACGGCTCGCCGCCCCGAAGGACGGCAAGGGGCAGGGCGCGGAAGCGGTGATACGCAACATTGTTGTCTCCGAGTGACAGGATTTTGACTTCCAAAAGATGAGATAAATCAGAGGATGTGTCGAAATGGGAATACAACAGACAAAGATAACAAACATCTTCCTATTGCGTAATAAAAACCTGTTCCTAATCGCGGAAAAAGCCCAATGAATCCGCCTCCCCAAGGCCTTCATTTGTTCGGGTTGCATCAAGAAAGGGCTTTTTCCGTTACAAAAAGACAGCATAACATCCGTTTCGCTGACACGCCCGTTTCGCAGAAAGGCGGAAAGAGGAGCAAATAGTGCATGGATATGCGTTGGCTCCGCATATTATACATTCCATATACATTTCCCCGACGAGCGATATATAGATGGAGCGCGAGCGGTATTAACTTCCATCACGAGGGAACTATAGATGGTGCGCGAGCCATCTATAGTTCCCTCGCGACGCATCTCTATATCGCCCGCCTGCCGACCCGTTTTTTCGTCTTCGGAAGCGTGTTCTAGCTGAAAAAGGAGAGGTATTTCATTTTTCCGGACGGGCTGTTTTCGTGCATCGCGCTGTCTATAAGCAAGATACCGATTTCCGCTACCGTATTTCCGGCGCAAACCCTGCCGGACGGGAAATACGCGATTCTCAGCCGACTGAAAATGCAAAGTGTCAGAATGCACGGTTGTTTCATTTGCTAAATATGTTAAATACAGGGTTATATGCATCCGGTATAGAATTTATTCTTATCTTTGGAGATAATCATATAACTTTAAAACAATAGGGATATGAAAACCATCAATCTCCTCAGATTGACTCTTGCACTTTTCACATTCGCTTTAGTGGGATGCAATAATCAAAATGAAATAGAAGCTATTTCAACAAAAACCGTACATGGATTCGGAGATTTGACCTGCAATGGTTTTGGGGGAGGTTGTTTACCCAATTGCCGTATAGAAACAGATGATGAAACCGGAGTAATCACTTTGACATTTACCCCTAATCGAACTTATACTTGTAACAAAGCCAGAGTCTCTTATACCGGAACAATAGCAGGTGGTGAAACAATCTCATTCAGCCCATGGAATGACGAAGTATCTGTAAAAATCGGTGAACATGAAGGAACCAAATATACATTTGTCAATGTAGAAGTATCATGTGACAATCCTAATTGTAGCAGCTGTAGCAGATATTATACAATAGAAGCCGGAGAAAAGCCGGACGACATAGGTCCTATAGAAATCGGAACCAATTGTGGAAGAGAATACTATTCCCATTCGTTCGAATGTCAGGATGGAAATTTATATATATTCTGTAACGATCCGGATTATGATGAATATGACCCCCTGCGTGACCCTTTCAGAATGGTTATTGACAGTTATTTCACAAGAATATATATTCCTGGACAAGAAAATGAGACTGGAAAATTTCCGGAGGGTGGTGGTTACTCATTAGGTACTCCCGTACGATTGAGCAACATAGACGATGGATATGCTACTGTTTATTTTTACAGTTCAGAATGTACACATCCGGAAGAGCATTGTTATTATTTCACTTATAGCTGGTTAGACGATGTTAGCTATATAGACCATGTACATGTAACCAGTTTTAATAACCATCCTACCTATCAATAACCATCAAAAAAAGAATCATCATGAAAAGTCCGTTACACCTCTGTTTCATAAGTATGTTGTTGTTATGCTCCGGTATGGTATCGGGGCAAAACGCCGTGAAACTATTCAATGGTACAAACAACAAGGAACGATTCGTAGAAGCCTACAACTATGATGCCGTAATATACGAAAGTAACAATTTCAATGAGCATGGGTTTCTTAATACTCTTCCCTGGTATTTTATGGGTGAAGCCGACCCTTTCCGTATGCATAGGACTACCTCTTTAAAATCGATATTATTTACCAATAACCTGGGTGAATACTTAGTGTACCAGGATAGCGTGCAGGTGACGACCGCCGTCAAGGACAGCCTCAGCCCCATCCTGATTCTTCAGTTCCTGAAAGAAGAATTGGAAACGCGCGGCATCGCGACACAGTATCCCGTGAAAGACAAGCAATCGGCCGACTATACGATAGAAATCAGCGCCTGCGAATGCCGCTATCACGTCAACTCTTTCCCTATCCACAAAAGCAAGAGGAGGGTCAAATATACCGGCAATTACCAAGTGGAATATGTCCTGACATGGAAAGAACGCAAAGACAGCAAGGCCGTGCCTGTGGAGCATGAGATGAAAGACCACATTGTACGCGAATGGAAGAATTGTAACAAGACCGAAATGAAGAGACTGCCCAACTTAACCATCTCCATGACCGAACTTTGCTGGAGAATAGCCCAGACGAAAGCCGAACAGATAGCCAGCCTCCTGAAAGGGGAACAAAGCCGATAGATGAAACGGCTTTGATTTTGGTTACAACTTTTGGTTCCCACTTCAACTCTCTCCACTCTTTTTTGCTGCGACTTGCCTGTTTTTCCCGATAAATTTCGTATTTTTGCCTGCAACTGTCCCCAAGCGGCAGCCATATCATGAACAGACAATCCCCGAGCAACTATGAGCGAAGACTTTGAAGAACCGAAAGATGACTTGGACAACGGACTCCCGGCAGGGAGCGAAGAACATTCGGATTACAAACCCACGGACGCCAAAGACGCCAACGTGAAGCACCAACTGAGCGGTATGTACCAGAACTGGTTTCTGGACTACGCCTCATACGTCATTCTGGAACGCGCCGTACCCCACATCATGGACGGACTGAAGCCCGTGCAGCGGCGCATCCTGCACACCATGCGGCGCATGGAAGACGGGCGGTACAACAAGGTGGCGAACATCGTGGGCGAAACCATGAAGTTCCACCCCCACGGCGACGCCTCCATCAAAGACGCACTGGTGCAACTGGGACAGAAGGATATGCTCATCGACTGCCAGGGAAACTGGGGAAACATCCTGACCGGCGACGACGCCGCAGCCGCCCGATACATCGAAGCACGGCTGACGAAGTTCGCCCTCGACGTCGTGTTCAACCCCAAGACCACCGAATGGAAACTCTCGTACGACGGACGCAACCGGGAACCGGTGACGCTGCCCGTCAAGTTCCCCCTGCTGCTGGCACAGGGCGTGGAGGGCATCGCCGTGGGACTCTCGTCCAAGATACTGCCGCACAACTTCAACGAACTGTGCGAAGCTGCCGTCAGCTACCTGCACGGCGAACCGTTCACGCTCTATCCCGACTTCCAGACGGGCGGCAACATCGACGTGTCGAAATACAACGACGGCGAACGCGGCGGAGCCGTACGCGTGCGCGCCAAGATTGAAAAGGTGGACAACAAGACGCTCGTCATCCGCGAGATTCCCTACGGAAAGACCGTAGCCAACGTCTGCGACTCCATCGTCCGCGCCAGCGAGAAGGGGAAAATCAAGATAAAGAAGGTGGAAGACCTCACCTCGGGCAGCGTGGAGATACTGGTGCACCTCGCCCCCGGCGTCTCGTCGGACAAGACCATCGACGCGCTCTACGCCTTCACCGACTGCGAGGTGAGCATCTCGCCCAACTGCTGCGTCATCGACGGACAGAAGCCGCACTTCCTCACCGTGAGCAACGTGCTGCGCAAGTCGGTGGACAACACGCTCGCCCTGCTGCGCCTGGAACTGGAGATACGCCGGAACGAGATACTCGAAAGCCTGCACTTCGCCTCGCTCGAGAAAATCTTCATCGAAGAGCGCATCTACAAGGACCCCGAATTTGAACAGGCCAAGAGCATGGACGCCGCCTGCGAGCACATCGACGACCGCCTGACGCCCTACTACCCCACCTTCATCCGCGAAGTGACCAAGGAAGACATCCTCCGCCTGATGGAGATAAAGATGGCACGCATCCTGAAGTTCAACTCCGACAAGGCGGAAGAGCTGATAGCCCGCATGAAGGCGGACGTGGAAGAGATAGACCGCCACCTGGCGAACATCGTGGAGTACACGGTAGACTGGTTCCGGATGCTGAAAGAGAAATACGGCAAGAACTTCCCGCGCCGCACGGAACTGCGCAACTTCGACACCATCGACTCCACCAAAGTGGTGGAAGCCAACGAGAAGCTGTACATCAACCGCGAAGAGGGCTTCATCGGCACCAGCCTGAAGAAAGACGAGTTCATCGCCAACTGCTCCGACCTCGACGACGTCATCATCTTCTTCCGCGACGGACGCTACATCATCACCCCGGTGACGGACAAGAAATTCGTCGGCAAGAACATACTCTACGCCAACGTGTTCAAGAAGAACGACAAGCGGACCATCTACAACGTGGTCTACCGCGACGGCAAGGAGGGCACGCACTACATCAAGCGTTTCGCCGTGACCTCCGTGGTGCGCGACCGCGAGTACAACGTGACGCAGGGCACGCCCGACTCGCGCATCGTATACTTCACCGCCAACCCCAACGGCGAAGCGGAAATCATCAAGGTGACCCTGAAACCCAACCCACGCATACGCCGCATCATCTTCGAGGAAGACTTCAGCCAGATAAACATCAAAGGCCGGCAGGCTATGGGCAACATACTGACCCGCAACCCGGTGCACAAGATAGCCCTGAAACAACGGGGCGGCTCCACGCTGGGCGGACGCAAGGTGTGGTTCGACCAGGACGTGCTGCGCCTCAACTACGACGGCCGCGGCGAATACCTCGGCGAGTTCCAGAGCGACGAACTCATCCTCATCGTGCTGAACAACGGCGAGTTCTACACCACCAACTTCGACGTGAACAACCACTACGAAGCCAACATACGGGTGCTGGAGAAGTACGACCCGAACAAGGTATGGACGGCCGTCCTCTACGACGCCGACCAGCAGGGCTACCCGTACATCAAACGTTTCTGCTTCGAGGCAAGCAACCGCAAGCAGAACTACCTGGGCGAAAACAAGGAGAACCGCCTCATCCTGCTGACCGACGAGTACTATCCGCGTCTGGAGGTCGTCTTCGGCGGACACGACAACTTCCGCGAACCGCTGGTGATAGACGCCGACGAGTTCATCGCCGTGAAGGGCTACAAGGCGAAAGGCAAGCGGCTGACCACCTACACACTGGAGACCATCAACGAACTGGAGCCTACCCGCCAGCCGGAAGCCACGCAAGCTCCCGAGACGGACGACGAGGAAGCGCCCGAGATACTGGACCCGGACCACGGAAAGAGCGAAAGCGACATCCTGGACGAACTGACGGGGCAGATGAAACTCTTCTCCAACGACAATGACGGCAGCGACGGAAACGATGACAACCACCAGGGCAATGGAAGCAACGGGAATGAGACAGTCTGAATCGCTCCTGGCGGATGCGCTCCGCCGCACGCTGCTGCTGTGGCTGCTGCTATGCGGCGGCACGTTGCGGGCACAGCTCCCCGCCGAAGCGGAAGGGCTGAAGCCGAGCCGTCACGTGACCCGCGCCACACTGTACGGCATAGGTACCACGAACGTGTTCGACACCTACCTCTCGCCCCAGGAATACACCGGCATCGACTTCCGTGTCTCGCGCGAGAGTATGCGCATGATCCGCTGGATGAACGGCAGGCTCTCCCTGCAGAGCTTCTTCCAGGGAGACGTGGGCTACACGCACAACAAGGTGGACAACAACAACGCTTTCTCCGCCCTGGCAAACTGGAACTACGGGTTGCACTACCACTTCCCCGTCACAAGCAACTTCAAGCTGCTTGCCGGCGGCCTCGCCGACCTGAACGGCGGCTTCGTCTACAACCTGCGCAACACCAACAACCCCGCTTCGGCACGCGCATACATCAACCTCGACGCATCGGGCATGGCCATCTGGAACCTGCGCATCAAGCGCCGCCCGTTCACCTTGCGCTATCAGGTCAACCTGCCGCTGATGGGCGTGATGTTCTCGCCCCACTACGGACAGTCGTACTACGAAATCTTCTCCTTGGGAAACAGCAGCGGCGTGGTGCGGTTCACTTCGCTCCACAACCAGCCTTCACTACGGCAGATGCTCACGGCGGACTTCATGCTGTGCCGACGCGCCCGGATGCGCCTTGCCTACGTGTGCGACACGCAGCAATCGAAAGTGAACGACATAAGAACGCATACCTATTCGCACGTGTTCATGGTGGGGTTCGTCAAGGAGCTGTACGTGAAACGGTGATTAGTGATTAGTTCTATAGTGATTAGTGATTAGTAATGGAGGGGGGATAAGATGACTGGATTTCTACCAAATACAACAGTTAGGGTCTTGAGAAAAGGAACAAGTTCTTTGAGAAAGGAGACAACTTCCTTGAGAAAGGAGACAAGTTCCTTGAGAAAGGAGACAGGTTCCTTGAGAAAAGGGGCAAACTCTTTGAGAAAGAGTACAAGTTCTTTGAGAAAAGCGACAGACTTTCTTAGGAAGGCAGCGGTGCTGATGGCTGTGCTTCCTCTATTGGGCGGCTGCATACGCGAAGAGGAGAGCAGCAACTCCCCGCAGGGCAACTTCGAGGCGCTGTGGAAGATTATCGACGAGCAGTACTGCTTCCTGGAGTACAAGCAGATAGACTGGGACGCCATCCACGCCAGGTACGGCAAACTCATCACCGGCTCGATGAGCAGCGAGGGGCTGTTCGAAGTGCTGGGCACGATGTTGAACGAGCTGCAAGACGGGCACGTGAACCTCGCCTCCGCCCACAACGTGTCCTACTACGACGCCTGGTATCAGGACTACCCGCGCAACTTCCGCGAAGACATCGTCGAAGACACCTACCTCGGCAAGGCAAGCACCGATTATCGCACCGCCGCCGGCATCAAGTACCGGATTCTCGAAGACAACATCGGCTATATGCGCTACGGCAGCTTCTCGGCAGGGATAGGCGACGGCAACCTGAACGAGATTCTCTCCTACCTCGCCCCCTGCAGCGGGCTCATCATCGACGTGCGCAGCAACGGCGGCGGCAACGTGACCAACTCCGAACGCATCGCCGCCCGCTTCACCAACGAGAAGGTGCTGACGGGATACATCTGCCACAAGACCGGCAAGGGGCATAACGACTTCTCGCAGCCCTACCCCATCATGCTGGAACCCAGCAGCGGCATACGCTGGCAAAAGCAGGTGGTGGTGCTGACCAACCGACGCTCGTACAGCGCCACCAACGACTTCGTCAACCAGATGCGCTGCCTGCCCAACGTCACCATCATGGGCGACAAGACCGGCGGCGGCTCCGGTATGCCCTTCACCTCCGAGCTGCCCAACGGCTGGACGGTGCGCTTCTCCGCCAGCCCGCACTTCAGCGCCGACATGGAGCAGATAGAATGGGGCATCGACCCCGACATCAAAGTCGACATGGACGAAGCGGACGAGGCCAGGCACCGGGATACCATCATCGAAAAGGCACGCGCTTTCCTGAAGGGAGAATGGAGTCCGGAGTGAGAAGATTACCCCGTCGTGGAATATACACTTTTTGCAACATAAGCACTTCATTTAGACAGCATTAAGCATCCAAAAGTGTATAAAAAGCAATACTCGGGAAAACACCTTCCGGATGAAAGCTACGTACTTTCTTTCCGCTTTTGCTTGTAGAACCGGGAAAACTTCCTATCTTTGCAACGCTTAACGGAAAAAGCCCCTGCGGGTGTGGCGTAATTGGCAGCCGCGCCAGACTTAGGATCTGGTGCCGTGAGGCGTGTAGGTTCGAGTCCTATCACCCGCACACAAATTGATTGAAGAGGAATTCTCATACGGAATTTCCTCTTTTTTTTATTTTGTAAGTCTCTGTATCCTGCGTAACGGTAACAAATTCTTAAAGTAGGGATTTGGTCACGTTTTTTTTCATTGCTTTAACCGCCCGACTCTTTGCATTCCGCCCGAAATCCCGTACCTTTGGCGCAGTACACCAACCAATCATCATCATGAAGAAACTTCTATCAGCCCTCTGCGCAGCGGCTATCTCACTCCTTGTCAGCGCACAAGGCAGCGCGCCCGCCTCCACTTCCGGACCACGGCGGGACTTCTCTTTCGCCTGGCTCACCGACGTGCACCTCAACTCCTTCGCCTACGCCGAAGACGACCTGCGGCAGGCCATCGAAGAGATCAACGACAACCCCGACGTGGATTTCGCCCTCCTGAGCGGAGACGTCACCGAATTTGGCGACACACGCGAGTTCCTCCGGCTGGAGGAGATACTCAAAGGCTTCCGCAAGCCCTACCTCCTGCTGCCCGGCAACCACGACGTGAACTGGAGCGAGAACGGATGCACGATGTTCGACAAGCTGTTCCACGCGTCGCACTTCTGCCACGACTGGCAGGGAGTGCGCTTCGTCGGTTGCGGGGCAGGGCCGAGCCTGCGGATGGGACCGCCCCACATCCCGCGCGAAGAGCTGCTCTGGCTCGACTCCGTCTATCGCGCCACACCGGCAGAACAGCCCGTCATCTTCGTCAACCACTTCCCGCTGAACAGCGACCTGAGCAACTGCCGGGAAGTATTGCAGATTCTCAAGAGACGCAACACGCAGGCGGTGCTTGCCGGACACCTGCACGTGAACCGTGCGTACGATGCCGACGGCATACCGGGCGTGATAGGCCGCTCGTCCCTGCGGCGGAAAGACCCGATAGGCGGATACAACCTGGTAAGCCTGCGCGGAGACACGCTGCTGTTCCGCGAGCGTATCATCCGGACGGAGACACGTCCGGCGTGGAACCGCATCGTCTTCCATCCCGCCATCCGCGAAGTGTGGAGCGTGAAAGACGTGACGGACATCGCCTCGCAAGGAAGCATCGACGGCAACCTCTACGTCTACACCAACACCGCCGGCGTGGTGCGCGCCCTCGATGCCCGGGACGGGACGACGCTGTGGACCTACCGCACCGGCAACAAGATATTCTCCGCCCCCTTCATCACCCCGCAGCTGGTGATTGTCTCCTCGTGCGACGGCTGCATCTACGCCCTGAACCGGCGTGACGGGAGCGTGCGCTGGAAGCACGACACCGGTTACCCGATTGTGGCCTGCCCCACGGTGGACCACGGGAGCGTCTACATCGGCAGCAGCAACGGCACGTTCCGCGCCCTCCGCCTGAAGGACGGCACCGCCGAGTGGACGTGCAAGGGGCTGAAGGGCTACATCGAGTCGCGCCCCGCCACCGACCGCGAACGCGTCTACACCGGTACCTGGGGCGCCATGTTCTACGCCATCGACCGGAAGACGGGAACGTCCGTCTGGGAATTCGACACCCGCCGCGGCCGCTACTTCTCGCCGGGCGCCTGCTGGCCCGTGGTGCTCCCCTACACCGGAAGCGACGGGAAGCGGCAGGAGCAGGTCGTCGTCCTCAGCTCCGACTACTTCGTGCGCGCCTTCCGCCCCGCCACCGGCGAAATCCTCTGGGCATCGGACGAAGCCAAAGGCCGCGAGTCACTCGGCTTCTCGCCGGACGGGCGGACGATGTACATCAAAGGAATCAAGAACAACATCACCGCCGTAGACATCTCGCAAGGCACCTACGCCCCGCTCTGGAACACCGTGATGCCCTACGAGAGCAACTTCATCCCCACCCGCATGGAGACGACGGAACGCTACGTCTTCATCCCCACGGAGTTCGGCGTGGTCCATGCCGTGCGCACCGACGGGAGCGGCATCGCCTGGCACTGGAAGACGGCGCACTCGGCCGTCACCTCCCTGAAGAACGCGGGTGAAGGGCGGCTGATTGTGATGACGATGGACGGGACGGTCACCTGCCTCGGGTACTGACGCAGGCACGGCTTCCGGACGCGGAGGGGATGCAGCCCCGAAACGTGGGGAACCCACTGCCACGGCGACAGCCATTAACAAAAAAGGCGCTCCGCATATAGCAGAAAGTCCGTCCGTATATGGCTGAAAATGAATGGAACCGTAGATTTTTCTCTGTTCCAAGCCTTGGAACAGACATTCCAAGCCTGGAAACGCACATTCCCAACCTTGGAACGGACATCCCCAACCTGGAAACGGACATCCAAAGGCAGGAAACGAGAAATCCGCATAGAGGAAAAGGCCGCGAAGCGCGATACGCCTTCCTCGTTCGGAACCATTCATTCAAGCCCGGTTTCCATTGTCCGGCCGCAGATGGCGCCCATGACGCAGATTTTCCTTCTTTATCTGACAAAAGAACGGGGCTTCCTGATGAAAGAACCGGCATCAAGCCTAAAAAAAAGCTGCGCCATCCGCGCCATCTGCGGCCGGACAATGAAAACCGTATTTAAAGAAAAAGAGCGCAAAAACGACTAATTATTTGGCAGAAAACGGCAAAAGCATTACCTTTGTCTGCATAAAACCCCATTTACTTTCAATATGATAGTATGAATGCTGAAATAGACACCCTCGTAACAGCAGTCAACCGGAAGGACGAGAAGATGTGGCGTCACTTCTACGACAGTTACTATGCCGCGCTGTGTGTCTATGTATCGAAATTCCTGTCGCTCCCCGACGCGGTGGAAGACCTGGTGCAGGAAGTCTTCATCTCCTTGTGGGAAAGCCCGCGCACCTTCGGCGACATCAAGGAACTGACCAACTACCTGTACCGCGCCTGCTACAACAACGCCCTGCTCTACATACGCAACAACCAGATTCACGACACCATCCTCAGCGCGCTGGCCCAAGAGGAGAGCAGCGTGGAAGACGAAGACCTGGTTTACGCGCTGACGGTGAAGGAAGAAATCATCCGACAGCTCTACTGCCACATCGAAGCGCTGCCCACCGAGCAACGGCGGATTATCCTCCTGCGCATCAAGGGATATACATGGGAAGAGATAGCCCGGCAGCTCAACGTCAGCATCAACACCGTCAAGACCCAAAAGACACGCAGCTACAAGTTCCTCCGCGAGAAGTTGGGCGACTCCATGCAGTCCGTCCTCCTCGTCCTGTTCCTTTCCGAAACGATGTAGGCGGAATTGCAGACGACGAAGGGAAGTTTAGAAGGAGTTATCGGGAGTTAAAGGGAGTTATCACTCCGCTGCGCTCCGTTAGGAGTTATCGGCCGATACTACTGCCTTATATAAACAAGACTATTGGCTTTTAACTCCCGATAACTCCTAACGGAGCGCAGCGAAGTGATAACTCCTAACGGAACGTAGTGGAGTGATAACTCCTTCTCCATGAAAAAACGTAGCAGAGAAATTAAGCAAACTTTAAAAAAAACATTCTGCTACTTTTTAGCTCTATTATGGATGATTTAACAAACCACTATTGAAGTAAGGACAAACATTTCCCGTACATTTGGTGACACTATAATACATTTCAACCCTTCAAATATCGAATTTGTTTCTTATCCACCTGAAAAAATTTCATTTTCCTGTCACCCCTTTTCATCTGTCGTGCATATTAATAAAGCGAAATATTTTAATACGTTTGCTTAAATAGTCAGTAATAAGATGAAGAAGATTGAAAACATATACTCGGATGCCGAGCTGATGAAGCGGGTCCTCACGGGAGAAGCCGGCGAAGCGGACAGGAAAGAACTCGACCAACGGCTGTCGGAATGCCCCGCCCTGCGGAAGGTCTACGAAGAGTTGCAAGACAAAAAGCGGCTGGACAATGCCTTCGAAGCCTACCAACGCTATTCGTCCCGGAAAGCCTACCAAGCCTTCCTGCACCGCATCGGGCGGATGGAGACGAAGGCACGGAAGCTCCGCCCGCTGCGCAACGGATGGTATGCCGCGGCAGCCGTCGCAGCCTTGTTCATCGCCCTTTCTTTCTATCTGCTGAACTACGTCTCGCCCGACGGAGAACAGAGAGCCGTAATCCTGCCGGGCACGCAGCAGGCACAGCTGACGCTGTCCGACGGCAGCGTAATCGACGTCCGCCAGAAAGAGGTGAACGTGGTAGTGGACGGCGTACAGGTGAACTACAAGAACGGGACGCTCTCCTACCTGCCCGCCGAGACAACGCCGCAGGAAACGGGAAGCACCGGAGAAGAAGACGGCGCGGAAGAGCCCTCCCCGCAGTCGAACGAACTGGCCATACCGCGCGGCGGCGAGAACACCGTCATCCTGGCAGACGGAACCACGGTCCACCTGAACGCAGGCAGCAAGCTGGTCTATCCGGTACGCTTCGCCGGCAAACGCCGCATCGTGCGCCTGGAAGGAGAAGCCTACTTCGACGTCAAAGCCGACAAGAAGCACCCCTTCGTCGTGCAGACGCACCTGGGTGAAGTGACCGTTCTGGGCACCGCGTTCAACGTCAACGCCTATGCCGACTCGCCCGTCTGCTACACGACCCTGGTGAACGGAAAAGTGGAGTTCGCCACGCTCGGCGCCGAAACGCTGACGCTCTTGCCGGGCGAGCAGGCGGTGGTGTGCACCCACGGCTCGACGAAGCGCAAGGTAGACCTGGAAGAGTACGTCGGCTGGGTGGAAGGAAAGTACATCTTCAACGACACTCCCCTGAGCGAAATCATGGCAACCTTCGAACGCTGGTATGACATACAAGTCTACTACGAGACACCTGCCTTGCGCGACATCGCCTACAGCGGCAGCCTGAAACGCTACGGGACGGTCAACACCTTCCTGGACGCACTGGAGCTGACCGGCGACCTGACCTACAAAATCAACGGGAAAAACATCCTGATATACAATCGTACGGAGAGCCCGGAACAGGAACAGTATGATTGACCTATCACAAATACACCAAAGTTTAATTATTAATTTATAGTTTATGAGAGAAAAACGATGGCTACTATCTCTTATAGTAGCAATGTGCTGTACGCTGAATGCGTGGGCTTCGCCATCGCAAGACAAGACGGTGACTTTGAAACTGCACAACGTCTCCATCGAGACCGTACTGAACGCAGTGAAGAAGCAGACAGGTGTGAATATGTTATACAATTCGCAGATGTTCAAAGGAGTGCCGCCGGTGTCGGTCGATGCGAAAAACGAGAACTGGAAAGTCGCATTGAAGATGCTTCTCAATCCGCAAGGATTCGACTACGCAGTGAAAGACGGAATCGTGGTGATTCGTAAGATGCAGACGGAGAGACGGACCAACCGCATCCGCGGTACGGTAATCGACTCGAACAGAGAGCCGGTCCCCGGAGCCAGCATCCTCGTGAAAGGCACCCATACAGGTACGTCGACCAACATCGAAGGCGAGTTCACGCTGGACGTGAAGAGCGACAAGGTGACCCTGGAAATCTCCTTCATCGGAATGAAGAAACAGACGGTCTACGTAGACGCTTCACGCAAGAAGATGCTCGAAATCACGATGGAAGACGACGTGAACACGCTGGAAGACGTGGTCGTGACCGGATACAGCAGCGTGCGCAAGAAGAGCTTCACGGGTAGTTCCACCCAAATCTCGGGCGACGACCTGCGCAAGGTGTCGCAGACCAACATCCTGGACGCCGTACAGTCGTTCGACCCGTCGTTCCGCCTGATGACCAACACGCAGTTCGGCTCCGACCCCAACGCGCTGCCCGAGATGTACATCCGCGGACGTTCGGGCATCGGCGTGCGAGAACTGGACAAAGATCAGCTGTCCAAGTCGAACCTGGAGAACAATCCTAACCTTCCTACATTTATCATGGACGGTTTCGAGGTAAGCATCGAAAAGGTATACGACCTCGACCCCTCGCGCATCGAGAGCATGACGATTCTGAAAGACGCCGCCGCCACCGCCATCTACGGTTCGCGCGCCGCCAACGGTGTGATTGTCATCACGACCGTAGAGCCGAAACCGGGAGAAGTGCGGGTGTCCTACAACTTCACCGGCACGGTGGAGATGCCCGACCTGCGCGACTACAACCTGGCCAACGCAGCAGAGAAGCTCGAAATCGAACGCCTGGCCGGACTGTTCGACAACACCAACCTGGGCGATGAGATAAACGACTACAATGAGAAATTCTCGCTGATACAGCGCGGTGTCGACACCGACTGGATGGTCTATCCCCTGCGGAACGCGTTCGACCACAAGCACAGCCTGTACATCGAAGGAGGTACGCAGAACCTGCGTTACGGCGTCAACGGCTCCTACAACGGCAAGAAAGGCGTGATGAAAGGTTCCGGCCGCGACCAGTACAACGTAGGCTTCTCGCTGGACTACCGCATGAAGTCGCTGCAGGTGAAGAACTCCGTTTCGTTCACGCACGTCAAGTCGAAAGAGTCTCCTTACGGCTCCTTCAGCGACTACACGAGCCTGCAACCTTACGACATGGCTTACGACGAGAACGGAAAGTTGAAAAAAAGCCTTTTTTATTCCACAAGAAACGGCCGCGGAGCCAACAACCCGCTGTACGAGGCCACCCTCGCCAGCTACGACTGGGACTCCTACGACGAAATCACCAACAACCTGAACCTGAACTGGTTCTTCTCACCCTCATGGGCATTGAGAGGGCAGTTCAGCATCAGCCGGAAATACTCCAACGGCGAGAAGTTCGTCGACCCGCTTTCGCACAACACCACCGTGTCGGGAAGCAGCTCCAGCGACAAGGATGCCCGCAAGACCGGCGACCTCTACACAGACAAAGGCAACAACATGAACTGGAACGCCAAGGCTTTCCTCTCCTACTCGCACACGTTCAAGGAGAAGCACAATCTGCTGGCTTCGCTGGGCTGGGAAGCTTCGTCCAGCTCGTCGGACGCCACCCACGCACACTACCGCGGCTTCCCCTCGGGACAGTTCCACTCGCTGAACTATGCCGCCGAAATCTACAAGAAACCGACGCGGTCGGAGAGCACGTCGCGTTCGGCCAGCGTACTGTTCACGGCCAACTATACCTGGAACGACATCTACCTGGCAGACCTGTCCACCCGCTTCGAGGGTTCTTCCGCATTCGGTTCCAACCAGCGCTGGGCGCCCTTCTTCTCGGCAGGTGTCGGTGTGAACATACACAACTACGGCTTCCTGAAGAACAACAAAATCATCAATATGCTGAAAGTCCGCGGTTCGTACGGACGTACGGGTAAAGTCAGCTTCCCCGCCTACGCCGCCACCACCATGTACGAGACGCTGTTCGACGAATGGTATGCCACGGGCTTCGGCGCGGTGCTGCAAGCATTGGGCAACCGCGACCTGACGTGGGAGAAGACAGACAAGTTCGACGTCGGTATCGAAACGCAGTTCCTGAACAAGCGGCTGACCGTAGAGGCGGATTACTACTACGAACGGACCATCGACCTGGTGAACGACGTCAGCCTGTCGAACACCTCCGGTTTCTCTACCTACAAGAACAACATGGGCAAGGTGCTGAACCAGGGATTCGAACTGCAAGCCCGCGCGGACGTCTTCCGCAACCGGAACTGGCTGGTCGCCCTGTGGGGTAACATGGCACACAACACCAACAAGATTCTGGAAATATCCGATTCGCAACGCGCCTACAACAAGCGTGTGCAGGAGTTCTACCAGAACGAAGTGGTGAATCAGCAGAACAACATCAAGGGTGTGGACCCGGCCTACGCCGTGCCCATCGCACAATACGAAGAGGGACAATCGCTCACTTCCATCTGGGCGGTAAAATCGCTGGGCATCGACCCGACCACCGGAAAGGAAATCTTCCTGAACCGCGACGGAAGCGTATCGGACACGTGGGACACCACCCAGCAGGTCGTAGTGGGCAACACGGAACCGAAGTTCAACGGTGCGGTAGGCTTCAACCTGGTCTACAAGCAATGGAGCCTCTACTCCGCTTTCCAATACGAATGGGGCGGACAGGAATACAACCAGACACTGGTGGACCGCGTGGAGAATGCCGACATCAGCAACCAGAACGTCGACCGCCGTGTGCTGACCGACCGCTGGAAGCAGCCGGGAGACATTGCCCAGTTCAAGGACATCAAAGATGCCAACCGCACGACGCTGCCCACCTCGCGCTTCGTCCAGGACAAGGCTTATTTCCGCCTGAGCGCCCTGACACTGAGCTACGACTTCAAGCGCGAATGGCTGAAGAAGCACACGGGCATGAATATGCTGCGCCTCGAGGCAAGCACGCGCGATTTCATCAACTGGAACTCCATCCGCCAGGAACGCGGTCTGAGCTATCCGAAGTCGTGGACGGTAGATTTCACTATTAAAGCACAATTCTAAGCATATAAAGTTATGATACGAAGAATATATACAACCATCATTTCTTTCACTTTTGCGGTCTTGACCTTTACTTCCTGTTCGAACTGGCTGGAGCTTTATCCCGCCGACGAAATCAAGGAAGAGTACCTCTTCTCTTCAGGCGACGGCTACCGCACCGCCCTGAACGGCATTTACCGGAAGATGTCCACCTTCAGCCTGTATGGCAGCAACCTGACGTGGGGAATCATCGACGCGTGGGGACAGGCCTACTATTTGGGTGAAGCACCTGACAGCGGCGGCGGAAAGGCGATGAAAAAGATAGCCAACTTCAACTTCAAGAACGCGGAGCTTCTCCCTACGACCGACGCCATGTGGAACGCCGCGTGGAACGTAGTGGCCAACTGCAACAACCTGGCACAACAGGTGGCAGGCGCCGACTCGCTGCAGTTCTACGGAGGAGAACGGGAACGCCGGATGATTCTCTCGGAAGCCATCGGGCTGCGCGCACTGATGCAGTTCGACCTGCTGCGCATCTATGCCCCGGCTCCCGTCAGAATGGGATACCAGGACGACAAGCGCACGTTCATCCCTTACGTCGACACCTATCCCAGCTATGTGAACAATCACCAGTCGGTGATGTACTGTCTGGACAAGGTCATCAACGACCTGAAACAGGCACAGACCATTCTGGAGAAAGTCGACAAGGAGTCAAAAATGGATGTGAGCAACCGGTTCAGCCCGGCAGGAACGGGAGAAGTGATGTTCTTGAGCTTCAGAGGCTATCGCCTGAACTACTATGCGGTGACTGCAGAGCTGGCACGCGCCTATCTGTATGCCGGGAAGAAAGCGGAAGCATACGCCGAAGCCAAGAAGATTATAGACGTGAACAAGAACCAACGTTACTTCAGAGCCAGCTCATCCAGATATGACATTGAAGACGGAAACATGAAGATGTACAACGACATCATTTTCGCCCTCTATTCTCCGACGGAGCTGACAGAGTGGGACTACGAAATCAATCATGCCAGCGATGATGGAAGCGAATACAGTGGAGACTACCTGTGTATCCATCGAAACATAGCCCAACAGATTTATGGAGACGAACTGGAGACGGACTGGCGTGCCACGTATCAGCTGGAATCTAGATATGGGGCTTATTACTATCGTCCGTTGAAGTACTACGCACAACCTTCCAAAGCCAAATATGCCGAAGTCAACAACCAGACCATTCCGATGATTCGTATGTCGGAGGTGTACTACATCGCTGCGGAAGCCATCTTCGACAGCAATCCGGAAGAGGCGCTCGGCTACTTGAAAGAGGTGAAGAAAGGCAGAGGAGTCTCTTTCAACAAGACCGGAATCGGCAGGGAAGAGTTCATGAATATCCTGGTGAACGATGCCCGGCGGGAATTTCTGGGTGAAGGACAGATTCTTTACCTGTACAAACGTCTGAACATCCCCATCAAGACGGGCGACCCTTATTACGGCGAGGACGTGCTGCCGACAGACGAGTATGCCGTGCTGCCATTGCCGGATTCGGAGTCAAATATTAATTAACCGCATTTTGAAACAGACATGAAGAGTAACAGAATGAAAGCAACATATCTTTTAAAGGGATTGTCCGCCTGCATCATCGCGCTGATGGTCCTGTCGTGCGAAGAGCAGAGCTTGTTGGTCAACAGCAACGACGTGTCCTACCTGAGATTCGCCTATAACATGACGAAGGACACAACCGTGGTCTCCTTCAAGACCTACAACGAAGGCGAGGACGCGGTGATTCCGATTGAAGTCTCCATCAGGGGAAAAGTGCAGGAAGCCGACCTGCCTTTCACAATCAGTGTAGACGAGAAGCGCACCACGCTCCCCCAGGAGTTGTATATCTTGCCGGAAGCGTGCAAAATCAGAAAAGGGATGCTCACGGACACCATCTACGTGACTTTGAAGAACGACCCGGTGCTGAAGTCGGAAAGCCGGATACTCGCCCTGCAAATCAATGAAGATGAAAATGTCAGACAAGGCGACAGCTACTACTCGCGTGCGCTGATTTCGGTGACCGACCGCCTGTTCAAGCCCGCCTGGTGGTCGGTGAACGACGCCGGAACCGAGCAGAACCCGGGAAACTCGGCAGATTGGTACTACCTGGGCGAATATTCGCAACGGAAGTATGAACTCTTTCTGGAAGTGCTGAAAGAAGACAATGTGATATTCGACGGCAAGAACAAGCAATTATTACGTCTGTATGCGCTGAAACTGAAGAACAAGCTGAAAGAGATGAATGCGGGAAAGCCCGAGGAAGAATGGGTGAAAGACGAGAATGGAATGATTATTACCGTGCCGGTGGCAGGATAAATAAAGTTGTGAAATATGAAAAAAATAGGATTATATGCAATAGCAGTCGCCTTTATAGGAATGTTGTCGGGATGCCTGGACAACGACAACAACTACGACTACAAACCAGTGAACGAACTACAAGGAGGTATAGGCAATTTCGGAAACTTCGCTTACGAATACAGCGTAATCAGCGGACAGGAGTTGAAGCTGGCACCCACCTTCAAGCTCTCTATCGACAGTCTCCATCCGGACGTAAACTACGCATGGTACGTAAACCATCAGCTGCAGGCCGACGAAACGGGACCTACGTATACGTTCAAGTCGGAGAAGAGCGGCACGTACGAAGTGACCTTCGTGGTGCAGGACAACAAGACGGGAATCAAATTCGCCAAGTCGACCAACGTGAAGGTACGGTCCGTCTATCAACGCGGATGGGCTATTCTTTCGGACGAGAACGGACGTTCCGTGCTCCACTTCATCATTCCCGATACCTACAAGTATCAGGTCACTTACGATGGAAAGACCTTCATGCGCGACTCATTGGTCTACCATGAAGTAAGGCGCGACGTCGTGCCCAATCTGGGCACGAACCCCGTCGGTTTGATGAGCAACATCGGAGACATGGACTATCAAGGCGACTATGGCATCGAAGTATACGACGAGCTGGTGGTGAAACAGGAGACTTGGGCGGAACTGAACGGTAACACCCTTGAGCGTGAAGTCTACACCTACCAGGAGTTCGGCGACGACTCGAACGTTCCGGCAGGTTTCTCGCCGGTAGAAGCGGCAATGACCTACTCCGCCAAAGCCGTACGCGACAAGAGCGGGCTGATTTATTGGGAGAACAAGGGAGACATCACAGATTTCCATGCCGGATTCTATACGCCTGTAGGACTGAACAACAACACCGAATTCAGCCGCCTGTTCGAGGCTTATAAATTCAACTCCGGTAACATGAACGTCTTTCTGGCACTGACCAAGGAAGACAACTCTTTGGTAGGCATCCTGGATATGGGATACGCCAATAACGGGACTACCATTACCGAAAACTCCAGCCGTAACAGCGGGAATATGCTCGCCATAACGGGAGAGGGCGAAGACTATTTTTCCAACATAGAGAAAGAGGTGGTCGACGCGCTGCCGGCACCCTACGATTCAGATAACGACATCACTATTGCTTCCGCCTACTGGGTAACTTTACTGAAGGATGATGCCAACCAATATGATTTATGGTATTTTAATCTGGAAGGAAGCAGAAGAGGCACAAGCGTGGATTGCGAAGACTTTTATGAAACTTCACTCGGCGTGATTGCCGACTATCGCGACATGGCGGTATTCAGCAACAAGCGCTACGTGGTCATTGCCGACGGCAACCAGCTTTACTATTACCAATACGGCTGGGACTACTGGACGGGAGTGGAATACAAAGGCAACCTGATGCCGCTGGGCGACCCGCTCCCTGCCGCTGTCAAGTCGTTGTCGAGCATCGATATCCAAAATAACACCTACCAGCAGAAATATCCCGCCAACGGCCATCTGGGAGTCGCCTTAGAGAACGGAGATTTCTACATCTTCGACATCAAAGAGACCCGGGACGAAGAGAACGGCACCTGCTACGCTGTCGGAATGACACAGGTGTTCCCGAACGAGACAGTCACCGACAACCATTTCGGCAAGATTGTAGACGCGATTTACAAGTACGGCAGAGCCTTGGACTATATGGACTTTGCCTTCTAAACACAAGAGTAGCATGATAGTAAAGAAACTGTTTATAAGCAGCCTGTTCCTCCTCCCTGCGATGCAGGGATGGGGGCAGCCCGCTGCAAGCAAAGAGTCGGTGCAAGCCGGACACCGACCAGCACAAGCCAACTACGAGCTTGCTGACCGGTTCCACGAATTTACGTTAGGCGGCAAGTTCTCCCAAACCAGCCTGACGATATTTCCGAATGAAATCAACGGTACGGACAACTTCTGGTTCGAGTTCCGCACCACGGAAGGCAAGAACTACTACTACGTGGTGCCTGCCGCCGCCCGACGCGAACCGCTCTTCGACAAGGGGAAGATGGCGTTGCAACTGAGCGAGCTGACCAAAGAGGTGGTAGACAGGAACAAACTGGACATCTCCTCCATCGTCTTCGCGAAAGACCAGCATTCGTTTGGATTCGATTATAAGGGAGAGCGATACAACTACAACCGCCTGACCGGAAAAGTCACGCCGGAAGAGAAGAAGGAGGAGAAAGAAGAGTCGTCCGAACCGCTCTACAGCTGGATGAACTTCTCTCCCGACAAGAAGTACATCCTCTATGCCAAAAACCACAACCTCTACGTCAAAGGCAACAAGGCACTCGGCGTGGACACGACGGAGGTCCAGCTGACTACGGACGGCGTGGAGGACTTCTCGTATGCCCGCGACGACGACTATACTCCCGACGAGGGAGGGGAAATGCCCACACCGGCACGCTGGTGTCCGGACAGCCGCCACGTCTACATCGTGCGCGACGACAACCGCAAGCTGCGCAACTTCTGGGTCATCAACTCGCTCGGCACGCATCCCACGCTGAAGTCGTACAAGTACGAGTTCCCCGGAGACAAGCACGTGACCCAGAACGACCTGACCATCATCGACATCGCAGAGAAGAGCGCGAAGAAGGCTAAAATAGAGAAGTGGAACGACCAGTACATCATGCCGCTGCAAGTCACCTCGGACAGCAAATATCTTTTCTTCGAGCGAACCAAGCGTACCTGGGACGAAGTGGACGTTTGCTCCGTCAATCTTTCCACATTGGAAGTAAAGGAAGTTATCCACGAAGTAGACAAGCCCTACCGCGACCCGCACGCACGCAACGTAGCCATCCTGAACGACGGGAAAGACATCCTGTTCCGATCGGAGCGTACCGGCTGGGGACACTACTACCACTACGACGGCGACGGCAACCTGAAGAACGTGATGACCTCCGGCGAATGGGTGACGGGCCACATCAACGCCATCGACACCCTGAAGCGCAAAGTCTACCTCTACGGATATGGTCGGGAGAAGAACATCAACCCCTTCTACTATATGCTTTACGAGGCGGACATCGACAAGGAAAGTGTCACCCCGCTCAGCACGGAAAACGGGCAGCACCGGGTTCACTTCCTGAAATCCAACAACTACTACGTCGACGTCTATTCGAGGGTGGACATGGAGCCGCGGATAGTGCTGAAAGACCGGAAAGGCAAACTGATTATGGAGCTGGCGAAACCCGACCTGACGCAAGTGTACGCCGCAGGCTGGAAAAAACCCGAGTGCTTTACGGTGAAGGCCGCCGACAACGTGACAGACCTCTACGGAGTGATGTGGAAACCGTCCGACTTCGACCCGGCGAAGAAGTACCCGATTATCTCGGTCGTCTATCCGGGTCCCTATTTCGGGTTCGTGCCCACCAGCTTCACGCTGGACGACAGCTACTGTACGCGTATGGCACAGCTGGGCTTCATCGTCATCACCGTAGGCCACAGGGGCGACACCCCGATGCGCGGCAAAGCCTACCACCGTTTCGGCTACGGCAATATGCGCGACTATCCCCTGGCTGACGACAAGTATGCCATCGAGCAGCTGGCACAACGCCATCCCTTCATCGACGGCAAACGGGTAGGCATCTACGGCCACTCCGGCGGCGGATTCATGGCAGCGGCCGCCATCTGCACCTATCCCGACTTCTACAAAGCCGCCGTCTCCTGCTCCGGCAATCACGACAACAGCATCTACAACCGCGGTTGGGGCGAGTGCTACAACGGCGTCAGGGAAGTGGAAAAGATAGTGAAAGACAGCCTGGGCAACGAGACCAAGGAGTATGAATACAAGTTCAGCGTGAAGTCGAACACCGAGATAGCCAAGAACCTGAAAGGCCACCTGCTGCTCGTGACCGGCGACATGGATACGAACGTGAATCCCGCGCATACGTACCGCATGGCGCAGGCGCTGATTGAGGCGGGCAAGGATTTCGATATGCTCGTCATCCCGGGCGCCGGACACGGGTACGGCTCCGCGGACAAGTACTTCGAAAAGAAGATGTACCGTTTCTTTGCCAAACACCTGCTGGGCGATGCGCGCGCCGACCATTGGGGCGACATCAACCGCAGCAAATAAGACTATAGATTACTATTTATGAAAAATTCTCTCTCTAACTACTTGTGCCTGGCAGCCACACTCCTTTCGTGCGGCCTTGCCGGTGCACAACAAAAAGCGAATTACCGGCTGGCGGAGAAGTTCCGCCTGCTGAAACAGAACCCGATAGAAAAATATTCCACGGAAATCAGGCCGACCTTCATCAACGGCACGGACTGCTTCTACTACTCCTTCACGACACGCGAAGGGAAGAAGTACTACTACGTCGACCCGCAGAAGAAAGAGAAGCGCCTGCTGTTCGACACGGAGGAGTTGCTGAGCAAAATCGCGGCATTCACCCGGAAGGCCTACTCTGCGGCCAACCCCTACTTCTCCTTCACCTTCCTGAAGGACAACGAGACCCTCCGCATCGACTTCGACCGCGGGCTCTACACCTACAACATCCGCACGAAAACCCTGAACCGCCTCGACGAGAAGCCGACGTATGAGTCTGCCGACCCCTATTGGATGAAATACTCCCCGGACAGCCTCTACTTCCTCTACGCCAGCAAGAACGACCTCTATTTCGTCGGCAACCACGGGAAGGGACAAGACACCATCCCCGTCCGGCTGACCACGGACGGCGCGCCCGACTACACCTTCAACCGCGAAGACGAGGGCACGCTGGAGGGCCGCTTCGGTGCCGAATCCGCCCACTGGCTTGCCGGGAGCCACCGCTTCTACGCCATCCGCGAAGACAACCGCAAGGTGCGCGACCTGTGGCTCGTCAACTCCCTGTCCAAGCCCTCTCCCGAACTGGTCACCTACAAGGCCGAACTGGCGGGCGACAAGTACGTGACCCAATACGAACTGCTGCTGGGCGACGTGGACAAGCGGGAAGTCAAGAAAGTGGACACCTACCGCTGGCCCGACCAGTACATCGACGTGCTGTATGCCTCGAAAGACGGCAAGCGCCTCTACTTCCAGCGCTACAACCGCACGTGGGACCAGTCGGACATCTGCGAAGTGGATGTGGAGACCGGCAAGACGCGCATCGTGATTCACGAAGAGAACAAGCCCTACCTCGACTACCAGATGCGCAGCACTTCGTTCCTGAACGACGGCAAGGAGATTCTGTTCCGCTCCGAACGCAACGGATGGGGACACTACTACCTGTATGACACGGCAACGGGCACGGTGAAGAACCAGCTGACCGACGGCACCTGGGTAGCCGGTCCGATAGAGCGAATAGACACCATCGGGCGCAAGATGTACTTCTACGGCTACGGCAGGGAGAAAGGCACCGACCCCTACTATTATATCCTCTACGAGGCACAGCTGGACCGTCCGAACGCCGTCCGCCTGCTGACGCCCGAAAACGCGTCGCACAACGTCAGCGTCTCTCCCTCCTGCCGCTACCTGGTAGACTCCTACTCCACCGTGTCGCAGGAGCCCGCCAACGTGGTCCGCAACCGGAACGGGAAGATTATCATGCAGCTGGAGAAGCCCGACCTGGAGCCCGTCTACGCGCTGGGCTGGAAAGCCCCGGAACGCTTCAAGGTGAAAGCCGCCGACGGGGTGACCGACCTGTACGGCGTGATGTGGAAACCTGCCGACTTCGACTCGACCAAGGTCTACCCCATCATCTCGCACGTCTATCCGGGTCCCTTCTTCGAGTATGTGCCCACCCGCTTCACCCTGAACGATGACTACAACACCCGCCTGGCACAGCTGGGATTCATCGTCATCAGCGTGGGCCACAGAGGGGGAACGCCGATGCGCGGCAAAGCCTACCACACCTACGGCTACAACAATATGCGCGACTATCCGCTTGCCGACGACAAATATGCCATCGAGCAGCTGGCACAACGCCATCCGTTCATCGACGCCACCAAGGTGGGCATCTACGGCCATTCGGGCGGCGGGTTCATGTCGGCAGCCGCCATCTGCACCTACCCCGACTTCTACAAGGCCGCCGTCGCGTCGGCAGGCAACCACGACAACCGCATCTACAACAAGGGTTTTGTGGAGATACACTACGGCGTGGACGAAAAGGTGACAACCACGAAAGACAGCCTGGGAACGGAACATACGACCTACGACTACAGCGTGCGCGTGCGCCCCACGCAGGAGCTGGCGAAGAATTACCGGAACGGCCTGCTGCTGTTCACCGGCGCAATGGACAAGACCGTACATCCCGCCCACACGCTGCGCCTGGCCGACGCGCTGATCAAGGCAGGCAAAGACTTCGATATGTTCGTGCTGCCGAAGTGCACCCACGGCTTCTTCAGCGAATCCGAGGATTTCTTCGAGCACAAGATGTGGCGCCACTTCGCACGCCTGCTGCTGGACGACTCTTCGGCAGACGACGACGTGGAACTGAACAGATACATGATAAAAGATGAAAGGAGAAGATAGCATGATGAGACCGACAATGATAAGAATCGGAATAGTGATAGGTCTGCTCGTCGGACTGGCTCAACGGGCGGAAGCGCAGACGGCGAAGAAGCCCATCGACATCGAAGCCTGCACGCTGTGGAAGCGGGTCGAAGCGCAAGAAATCTCGCCCACCGGACGGTGGGTCAGCTACCGGATTGCAAAGATGGAATACAACCCCGACGACAAGGAGTCGAAAATCACCCACCTGTTCGACACGCAGACCCGCAAGGAGTTGCTGCTGGAGGATGTGGAGAACATCGAGTTCTACAACGCAGACCGCGCGCTCTCCTACCTGGAGACCGACTCCGCAGGAAACACGAAGACCATCCTGATGGAACTGCCCTCGGGGGCGAAGAGCGAATGGAAGCACGAAGAGGCTTTCAGACCGATAGCCGGAACGCCCTACTCGGCCTCGGTGGTGAACGTCCCGAAAGACACGCTCCGCCGGACTCCCGCCTTCGACCGCCTGGTGGTGCGCCACCTCAAGAACGGCGCCACTTTCCATATAGACAGCATCGGCTACCACACGCTGTACGACGGCGGCCGCTCCATCCTCTTCGTGCGCAAGCAGGCCAAGGGGAACGCGCTGTGCTACGGTCCTTTGGCAGGTCCCTACCGGACGCTCTACCAAAGCCCCGTAAAGAAAGAGCCCGCTTCGTTCAGCCTGGACGCCGACCGGCTGACGGGCACCTTCGACGTGTCCGACTCGCTGTGGTTCGACTTCTCGCTGAAGAAGCACACGTGCGACCTCGTGTTCGACCGCCGGGAGATTGCCTGCCCCGCGGGCATGGAACTTGCCCGCGCCAGCCTGTCGCACAGCCGCACGTTCCTGACCCTGGAGCTCATCCCCCGCCGGAACAGCGTGGAGCAGCCCCGCCCGGCGGAAGAGGCGAAACCGGACAAGAGCTTCGAGCTGGAGCTGTGGACCTGGGACGAATATGAAGTGCCCACGTTGCAGACGCGCAGCCGCTACCGCCGTCCCCAATATCCCAAGTACATCTACGACATCGCCGCCAAGACGCTGACGGAGGTGGCTCCCGGACACGCCGAACTGCAGGAACCGGACCGCGCGGCGGAAATCCACCACGTGCTCTACACGGACGAGACTCCCTACCGGACGCAGAAGGAGTGGCTCTACACCATGCCGTTCGACGTCTATGCCGTGAACGTGCATACGGGCGAGAAGCAGCTCGTGGGCCGCAGCTACCGCTCAAAGCCGAAGTGGTCGATGAACGGCAAGTGGGCGGTGATGTACGACCCCGTCGCACGGGTATGGAACAAGTTCGACGGAGCGACGGGAACCGTGACCGACATCTCGACCGCCATCGGCCATCCGGTGTTCAACGAGACGTACGACAAGCCGAACCCCGCCCCCGCCTACGGCCTCGCAGGCTGGACCGCCGACGGCAACCACGTATTCATCTGCGACGCCTACGACTGGTGGAAGATAGACCTGACCGGCCAACGGCCGCCGGAGTGCTTCACCCAAGGCTACGGGCGCAAGCACAAGAAGGCCATCCGCAAGATGACCAGCAACATCGACAAGGACGTGTTCGACCCGGACGACGTGGTGACAGTCAGCGCCTGGGATGAGACCACGATGGACGAGGGCGTCTACTCGCTCGACATGAAGGGCCGCCTGACGAAGCGGATGGAGGGTGCCTACACCTATACGCTGCACCGCTTCTCGGACAACCGCAAGTATTGCATCTGGAACCGCCAGAACGTATCGGAATTCCGCGACCTGTGGTGGAGCAAGTCCGACTTCTCCAACCCCATCCGCATCACGAACGCCAACCCCCAACAGAGTGAATACCGCTGGGGAACGGTCAGGCTGGTGGAATGGACCAACTACGAGCAGAAGCCCAACAGGGGATTGCTCTACCTGCCCGAAGACTACGACCCCGCCAAGGAGTATCCCGTGCTGGTACAGTTCTACGAGACGCACTCCGAGGGAATGAACACCTACCTGGCGCCCCTGCTGAGCAGTGCGATGGCAGACGTGATGTACTTCGTCAGCAACGGCTACATCGTGTTCATGCCCGACGTGCATTTCACCGTAGGCACACCGGGCGAGAGCTGCTACAACGCCGTAGTGAGCGGCACCAACTACCTGATAGAGCAAGGAATAGCCCATCCCGGCAAAATCGGCCTGCAAGGGCACAGCTGGTCGGGCTTCCAGACCAGCTACTTAGTGACCAAGACCGACCTCTTCGCCTGCGCCCACATCGGCGCCCCCATCACCGACATGGTGACCGGCTACTTAGGCATCCGCGGCGGAAGCGGACTGCCGCGCTACTTCATGTACGAGGAGTGGCAGAGCCGCATGGGCAAGTCGCTGTGGGAAGCCAAAGCGAAGTACCTGGCAAACTCGGCACTGGTAGAGGCGGACAAGATACACACCCCGCTGCTCATCTGGCACAACGACCGCGACGAAGCCGTCGCCTACGAGCAGGGACGCGCCTTGTTCCTTGCCATGCGCCGCCTGCAACGCCCGGCATGGCACCTCAACTACAAGGGCGAAGGCCACTTCCTCAGCAACCGCGACGCCCAGAAAGACTGGACCATCCGCATGAAGCAGTTCTTCGACTACTACCTGAAAGGGACGAAAGAGCCGCGCTGGATGAAGGAGGGTATCCACCTGCGGGAGCGTGGCATCGACCAGAAATACGACTTGGCTGAAGGAGATTAGGAATCAATGAAACCATACACAATAATTCAAAATTCATAATTCAATGAAGAAACTATTCATGGCATTCATCGCCCTGTCCTGCATCGCCTCCGCGAGCTACGGACAGAAGAAAGCAGAGAAACAGATTATCGGCAAATGGTGTAATCCCTACACCTACCAATCTACCGGCGAGCTGAAAGGATTCGAGTTCAAGAAAGGCGGAAAGTGCTCCGCCATCAACATCCCCTCGCTCGACCTGAAGAGCTGGAAGGTGGATAAAGAGGGTTATCTCATCATCGAAGGGTTCAGCATCGAAGACGACGGAAAGCGGGAAGCCTACAACACCCGCGAACGCATCGGATACATCACGCCCGACTCGCTGGAGCTGGTCGCACAAGACGGCCCTCCCCGTCTGGTTTTCCTCTACCTGAACACCCGTTCCATCAAGAAACTGGTCACTCCGGAAGTAGCTCCCGAACAGTAACGGTTTAGAGTGCCCATACAAGAGGCAAGGAACACAAATGACACAAATAACGCAAGCCGGGAATCGGATTACAACCGATTTCCAATCTTATACAGGCTGCGTTATTTGTGTTATTTGTGTTCCTTGCCTCATTCCGATGCTGCATTTCCGCCCTTCACATCATCGTTGCTGATGGAACGGGCGGCTTTTTTCACGCTTGCCTTCAGCTCGCCGATGCGGTAGCTGACGCTGACGCCAAAGCGCCGGACGCAGTATTTGCTCCAGCCCTCCTGCATGAAGCCGCTGCCTTCCAGCGTATTGGTATCACGCTTGTACTTCTTGAAGAAGTTGCCGCCAAAGGCGGAAAGGGTCAGGCGCTTCTTGAGGAACGACTTGTTCACGCTCAGCCCGTAGTCGAAGTAGCTGCTGCCCTTGCCTTGCAGCATAATCCAGGGAGTCTGGCCATAGACGTTCAGGCTGATGCGCCAGTCGTGGGGCAGGGTCTGCTGTACGCCGCCGGAGGCATTCACGCACCATCCGTCGTTCCGCAGGCCGTCGGCGCCCTCCATATAGGCGTAGTTGCCGTACAGGTTGGCATAGATGCGCGTGCGGCGCGTGGCGTTCCAGTTGGCGTAGCCGCTGAGACTTGCCGTCCTGTTCTTCCCGATGTTCCGATAGGTGGAGTAGAGCACCTCCTTGCCGGTGGTCTCCTTCAGCCCCTCGATTTCCGTATCGGGCAGCATGGCGGAGACCCGCTCGATGCTGTTGTTGGTGAACGAATAGCGCAGCGAGAAGTTGATGTTGAACTTCTGCGTGAAGTTGCTGTAACTCAGGTTGAGGGCATGGCTCTTCTCGCTGTCCAGATTGGGGTTGCCCTGCATGACGCTGGTGGGGTTGCTGTCGTCCAGGTAGGGGTTCAAGTGGCGGATACCCGGACGGTAGATGCGCAGGTTGTAGCCCAGGCGCAGGTTGGACATATCCGTCAGCTTCCAGCCGATGCTGGCGGAAGGCACCACGTCGTCGAAGTCTTTCTTGAAGTCGTCGCCCTTGCCCAGCAGGTACTTCACGTCCTGTATGGTGTGCTCGTAGCGCACGCCGAGCTTGCCGGAGAATTTCTTCACCTTCAGCGAGTAGCCGGCGTAGGCGGCGAGGATGTCGTTCAGGTGCTTGTAGTGCGAGCTGTGGGCTTCGTCGAAGGTATAGTCGGCGTGTCCGTCGCCCGCGCCGCGCAGGAAGCGGTCGTCTTCGGCGGTGTTGTTGCGGAGGATGTATTTGGCGCCCGCCTCCAGGGTGTGCAGCTTGCCGATGGGCGTGGTGTAATCCGCCTGGAAGGTGTGTTCCGTGGTGCTCTGCGAGCCGTCGTTGCGCTGGTCGAGCAACCGGCGCATGAAGTCCTGCCAGTCGGGAGCCACCTGGTCCATGTCGTACTCGTAGCCGGAGTAGGCGTCCGAGTTCTGCGGGCGGGTGTTTATCTTGTAGGAGAGGGTCAGCATACGCTCCTTCACCGAAAACATACGCTGATAGTCGATGCCGCCGTCGATGGAGTACCAGGAGCTTCTGCCGTGGCTGGTGGAGAGGTAGCTGTAGAGCAGTTCGTCGGCGGCGCCGGGCAGGGTGGCACGCGTGCCGGTCGTCCCGTTGTTCCGGTTGTTGCCGCCCCACAGGCCGAACGACATGGAGAGCAGGCGCAGGGTGTCAATCTCGTAGCTCGCCTCCATGCTGCCCGACTGGAAGATGAAGCGCCGCTTGTTGCTTCCGCCAAACTCCAGGTCGGAGGCGGTGCCGTCCGTCCCGCCCGTCGCACGCCGGATGCCGCCGGAGAAGCTGCGGGGCGGAGCGTTGTAGTTGCTGTTGTAGCGGGCGCTGAGGGTCAGCTTGCCGCTCTTCACCGTGCCGAACAGTCCGCCGCCTGCACCCCGGTTGCTTGCGTTGCCGCTGAAGGTGACGGTATACCCTTCCAGTCCCCCGCCCACGGTGACGATGTTCAGGATGCCGCCCACGCCTTCGGCGTCGTACTTGGCTCCGGGGTTGGTGATGACCTCGATGTGCTTGATGGAGTTGGCGGGCATACTTTTCAGCACCTCCGTTGGGTTGTCGCTCATCATGTTGTTGGGGCGTCCGTTGACGTGCACCTTGAAGCTGCTGCTGCCGTTCACCTTGATGTTGTCTTCGCCGTCCACCGTCACGAGGGGGACCTTGCGCAGCATCTCCAGCACGGAGTTGGTCTTCGAGTCGGGGTCGTCCTGTACGTTGTATTCTATCTTGTCGATGTCCGCCTTCACCAGCGGCTTCTGCGCCACGACTTCCACCTGCCCCAGCTCGTTGGTGGCGTCGGTGACGTACATCGTGCCGAAGTCCACCGTCTTCTCGCCCAGCTTCACGGAGAAATGCCTGACGAGGGTGTTCCGTCCCACCGAGGTGACGGTCAGCACGAAGTCGCCTTTCGCGGCGGGAATCTTCTCGCGGAACTCTCCCTTCATGTCCGTCACCAGCATCTTCAGCGCGCGTTCCGGCGCTTCTTTCCGTGTGACTTTGAGGGTGGCGTAGGGTTCACCGGCGTTGGTGAGCGAATCGAGCAGGGTTCCTTTAATCTGGAAGGAAGGGTTTGTCGCGTTTTGTGCCGTTGCCACGGCGGCTGCCAGCAGCATCGCCAGCAACAGGGTCCATCTGTTTTTCATGTTGCGTTTTTTGTTTATAGTACGGCGGTAAAAGTAGGACTTTCTTGGGGATTTATCGGAACAAGAGGGTTAAAAAAAGCGAAAAGGCAGGAACTACAAACAGTAGAAAACCGCCAGCAGGAGCACATTGACCCCGATGACGAACCCGAATCCCCGCAACAGCCACCCGCGCAAGGGACTCCGTCTGCCCGCGAAGAAGAGCGCGTAGCACATATTGACGACGATGTTGCTCACGATGGCCTGCAGGCTGCAAGCCGTCACCAGCGCGACGGGGACGTTGCCCGTGCCCTGCAGCAGGTTCAGGATGAACGGCGTGATGTCGCTGAAGCCGGAGACGAAGGAGAGCAGCGTCAGTCCGCCACGGCCGGCATAGAGCAGCGTGTAGTGGGTGGCGATGGTGAACACCACGAAGAGCACGGCAAAGATGAGCGCCACCTTGAACTCCAGCGGGTTGCTGCCGTCTTCGTCCTCGTCTGCCGCCCCTGCCACGGCAGGACGCTTCCACCGCGCGTGCAGGAACCACGCCACGGCGGCAGCGACAACGGACATCGCCAGCAGATAGGGGTAGATGGCCGCCAAGGCTCCGGCGTTGAATATCCCAATCAGGATAAGGAACCGCAGGAACATCATGCTGACCGCCAGCAGCATCGCCGCCACGTATTCCGGCGCCTCCTGGGCGGACGCCTTGCGGCTCTTGCGCGCCAGCACGGAGATGGTGGCGGTGCTGCTGTAGAGCCCGCCCACGATGCCCGACACCAGGATGCCCGACTCGCGGAACACGTAGCGCTTCAGCAGGTAGGAGAGGTACGAGATGCCCGACACCACCACGGTGGCGAGCCAGATGCTGTAGGGTGTCAGGTTGATGCCCGGCAGCAGGTTGTCGTCGGGCAGCATCGGCAGGATGATGCCGCTGATGGCGAGGAACTTGGCGAGCGTAATCATTTCGTCGTTCTTCATCCGCTGCGCCAGCTCGGTGAAGGTGTGTTTCAGCTCGGTGAAGAGCAGCACGGTGACAATCACCATCACGTAGAACCACGAGGGTTGCGTGGCGACGATGGGCGCGATGCAGTAGGTGATGAGCGCGATGACGATGGTCGTGACGCCGAACACGTGGAACTGCGCCTGCTTGACGTAGTAGTTCAGCGCGAGCAGCACCCCCAGTACGGCACCACCGCCCATGAAGAGGCGGTAGTCCACAGGGTCGAGGATGTAGAGCAGGTAGCCCAGGATGCCGATGAAGGTGAACGTGCGGTCCGTGCCGAACAGCGTGGTCTCCCCCTCCCGCTTCAGGCTGATGCGCCGCAGCGAAAGGCCTATCAGCAGCGAGAAGAGCGTCACCAGGACAAAGGTGACAAGTTCGCGGGGCAGGTATTGGTACAGTTTCTCCATAGTCTCACCCCCACTCCCTGAACGGATGCCGCATCAGCTGCGAATTGTAGTAGCGGACGTCGCCCGTCACCTCCCGCCCGATGAAGGCGGGGCGTTCGAAAGGCTCGTCGGCGGCGGCAAGTTCCACCTCCGCCACCACCAGTCCCTCGTTCTCGCCGTGGAACTCGTCCACCTCGAAGACGTGGCGGCCGCTACGCACCAGGTAGCGGATCTTGTCTATCACGCCCGGTTCGCACAGCGCCATCAGTTCGCGCGCCTCGTCCACGGGGATTTCCTTCTCCCACTCGTAGCGGCTGGTGCCCGATGCGTCGGACGCGCCCTTGATGGTGAGGTAGCCCCGTCCGCCGCGTATGCGCACACGCACCGTCCGCCCGCGCGCGCTGCTGATGTAGCCCTGCACGATGCGGTCGCTCGCATACGCCTGCGCCTTGTAGTCCCCTTCCACGAGGAATTTCCGTTCTATCTCTTGCGGCATATCACTTCTCCTTTGCTTTCAGCGGCCGGCGGACACGCCCCCTCACGAGAAGAGCACAATCAGCCCGACCATCAATGCCAGCCCCACCGCTCCGATAATCAGCAACACTTTCTTGGCTTGTTTCTCTTCCTGGCGGCTGTGCATCACTTGTTTCTTACTTTTTCCCATGGTGTTTCTATAGTTTAAAGTTCAACGATAAACAAAGTAACGGGAAATTCGGGAAGTATGCAAGCGAAAGGGCAAGAAAATTCTGCGAAGCCCCCGCTACATCATCATATTCCTACGTATGGAGAACTTCACGATAGCCATCGTGTTGATGGCCGCCATCGGCACGTCCATGGGTTCGTGGTGGGTGTTGTAGCTGACGAGCTTCAGGCAGTC
>ERZ808024.208-NODE-208-length-40886-cov-3.729128_pt1 | contig 40886 bp, 31 predicted proteins | sample MGYA00380181_ERZ808024 | MGnify/ENA primary metagenome ERZ808024 (study PRJEB31490, sample SAMN06133413) | mouse gut metagenome | isolation source: Z2_1 | host: mice | place: China: Chengdu | collected 2015-05 ...
TTCAGGAATTAAGGACTTCTAAATCTCTGCAAAGTCAAAATTCCGCAGACGGTTTTGGCAATGGTTCTCGCCCCTTTTCCTTGACTACGTTTCTCGTTTTCTTATCTAAATGACATTGCCCGTTTCTATCAACTTCAACTTCTCTCGCCTACTCAATTGTTTTACCGCGTATTCCCGTTTCATTGCCTCCTTACGTGTGGCAAATTCCTCATAATATACCAGCTCCACCGGACGTCTTGCCCGTGTATACTTGGCTCCACACCCTTCATTATGCTTTCGGATACGTTCTTCCAAATGATTGGTCCAACCACAATAAAAAGTCCCATCCGCACAACGCAGCAAATACATATAGTTCGTTTCCATAACCGCTTTATCCTATCTGTTATTTTCATTCTGTATTTACAATCCTGTTATTAATTACCATTATCCGTATTTCTTACTACTGTACGATGTATCATCAGCCGATGTCAAGAACTATTTCTTTCCGGCTCACTGTTTATGTAGGCGGCATCCGTGCTTGCAAGTTCACGCATACCGTCCAGGTTTCCCTGATCTATCTGAAGCACCAGCTGAATGCGGGCGGGCTATCATCCACACCAGGTTTTCCTACCGGAAAACCAGCTCTTCTTAAGGCTCTCATAAGCCGCCCTACAATAATAATATATACCGCACATGCTGAAATAGTGCCCATCCAGATATCCGAAAAATAGTATTTCCCAAAAGCTTCCGAATTTCACAGCCATTTTTTTCCATTAAAATACAGATGCCAAAGCATTCCTATCTGATGCCTTGACATCTGCTGTCTTCTCCCCGTCTTATGCTCTTACGATCTCCTTAACCAAAATTAGACAATCTCCTGGCCTTACCGTATCCGATAGCAGATTATTCGTTGTGATAATATTGTCCACGGTTGTGTGGAATCGCTTCGCAATGTCCCACAAAGAATCGCCTTCCTGCACCAGATAGCCTACGATTCCCGGCATCTGCTGCAACTTTTTTGTATCGAGCGGAGCTGTCTCTGCCCGTTGAATTACCATCTGACGAACTGGCTGTAACACCAACATATCCAGCAAAAGGATTGCTTTTACTTCTACCGTATCCCCGCCAATCATCGCTGCTGTCAGCTGCTCCACATCCGTCTCTAGATACCAAACACTATCTTCCTGAATATCTGGCACCTCTGCCTCATAATGAAATGGCAAAAGTTCCGTTACTGACTGCACCGGTCGGCTGTCATCATCCGTCAAATAAAGAATCCTCACCTCCAGCGCGCCATCCATCACCAGTGTATTTTCCTTTGTTTCCACTTCATCCAACTTCACGGTTCCAGAGCTGTGACAGATCTGCAGAGCTCTTGGCCCTCCGCCTATCGCCACCTTTTCCGCAATTTTACATTTTCCAGTATTTCTGGTCAATATATGATCAAAACAGGCTTCTCCTGTATCTACTTCCAGCTCCCGGTTTGTGGCATAAAGATCACTCAAAATATCAAGTTGACGTTCTTCATAGAGCCGAATATCCAATTCGATCACCGCGTCCACATCCAGCTCTCGCATCTCTCCGTCATAATCTGGTTTTTCCTCAATTCCTTTATGTATCAACCTGGCAGAAATGGCCGGAATCATTTCTTCCACTGCTCCCTGCATCTCCAACTCTCCGGAAAAAGGAATCGCTTCCTCCACCCACTGAACCATATCACTTTCACCTTCCCCCTCATAGATGGCAAATACCATCAACGTCCCTTCCAGGTGAATCTTACCATCCAGCGGTCGTGCTGTTACTCCGGACAGACGCATCTCTGTCCACAAAACCCGATCAATTGCCGGTTTCGTCCCTGAGAGTGTGATTTCTTCTTTGAGACGGTACGTATCTTTACGCCGGAGTGCAATCGCTGCCACATCAATCGTACGTTTTAGCGTCTCTACCTGCGGGACCCCATCTTCCTCATCCTCCACGGTTCCCAGCTCCACTGCTGCTTCTGTGTCAACCAGAGACTCTACCTTAATTTCCAGTGTCACAATTCCTTTAATACTGAGTTTTCGGGAATTAATAATGTCTGCATTCAGATCTTCTAATTGCCAGCTTATACCTACATAATCCTTCTCTTCCAGACCAGGCACGTTGACGGTTTCTTCAAAAGGAATCAGACCGCCCAGCGTCTGCAAACCGCCTTCCTCCTTGCGGTACAATACATGAAAATCTAGTTTTCCCCGAATTACTACCCTCTCATTCTGTGTTTTTACCGGTTCCATCTGTATTTCTCCGGTATCCAAAATCACCTGCGCAATATCGCTCATCGTATCTGGAACGATGAAATCATCATCCAAGGTTACTTGGGTATTGACTTGATTTTTCCAGCGGTTCATATGGATATTCTGCTTCACCAACTCCAACATAAAAAGCACCCACCTTACTTTCCATTTTCTTCTTTTTATAGAAAGTGTATGTAGATGCTTCCCTATTTATGATTGTTACTTTACTGTTGCCCTTTGTTTTTCTTAATCATACTCGTCCAGAAAATGATGTCGCTTCCCATCTTTCACATATCCGATACAGGCATCCAAATTTACGTTCTCCACACTTTTAAAAATATTTGTTTCGATATGAGGATTGATTTGACGAAAATGACGAATCAATTCCTTCATCTCCTGTCGCTTGGAAGTATGAACTTCTTCTTCCAATGCCTTTTCTCTGGCAATTCGCTCAGTAAACCGACAAGCACATTGCAGAAAACGCAGATGATTATACTCCTTCCACGCTAGAATGTCCTCCTCCTTGACCAGATACAGCGGACGAATCAGTTCCATACCTTCAAAATTCGTGCTGTGCAACTTGGGCATCATGGTATTTACCTGAGCGCCGTAAAGCATACTCATCAAAATAGTCTCAATCACATCATCAAAGTGATGTCCCAAAGCAATCTTATTGCAGCCCATCTCCCGGGCATTGGCATATAAATTCCCCCGACGCATCCTGGCACATAGATAACAAGGCGATCCCCCGGCATCTGCCACGCTATCAAAAATATCGGATCGGAAAATATGAATCGGAATCCCCATCCATGCGGCATTTTCTTCGAGCAATTTGCGGTTAGCCGGATGATATCCCGGATCCATCACCAAAAATTTCAGGCCAAATTTCATCCGGCCATGACGCAAAATCTCCTGCATACATTTCGCCAGCAGCATGGAATCCTTGCCACCGGAAATACAGACCGCAATACAGTCGCCTTCACAAATTAACTCGTATTCGTTTAGAGCCTTGACAAACGGACGCCAGATCTCTTTACGAAATCTCTTGATAATACTCCGTTCTACATTCTGGCAGAAGTCTTCCATCGCTCTTTCTGTTCCTTTCGCTTCTTCGGGTATTCTTCTACTGTTTATGTCGTCGAAACTGCTTTATCCTTTTCTTCTTCCCATCCCGGATGCCGGCTTTGCAGTTCTTTCTCCAGCTGCTGTACCCTTTCTTCCATCTTCGTAAATTGTTCCATAGTTACTGTTGCCGCTATCTGCTTTTTGGGCACGGGCACACCTCCGACTTTTACAGGTCGAGCCGGAATCCCCACTGCCGTCGTATCGTTTTCCAATGGCTTTAGCAGCACGGCATTGGCAGCAATCGTACAATTGTCTCCTACTTCAAAAGCTCCCAAAATTTTGGCACCGGCGCCGACCGTCACATTATTTCCCAGAGTTGGGTGCCGCTTACCCTTATTCAAACCCACACCGCCCAGCGTAACCCCCTGATAGATCGTACAGTTGTCTCCTACCACAGTGGTCTCTCCAATCACGACGCCACAACCATGATCGATCAAAATTCCGTGTCCCATCTCTGCTCCCGGATGAATCTCGATCAGAGTCAGAAAACGGGCTATCTGTGAGATTAATCTTGCAATAAAAAACATTTTATGTTTATAAAACCAGTGTGCAAATCGATGCCAGATCATCGCATGCACTCCCTGATATAAGAGCAGCACCTCCAATGCGCTTCTTGCTGCCGGGTCCCGCTCCTGAACCGCCTTTACATCCAGCCAGATATCTTTTAAAATCATATTATCATCCTCTTTTTCTTTGCCTTAAACGTTTTCAGGCCATATCATATCATATGAGCGATGAGGATGACAAGTGCAACCAGATATATTATTGGAAAATCACCGGATTTTCCAAATATTCTGTCTGAACTGCGATATAAGGATAAGATTTTTCCACACCCACGGTTTCTCCCTTCTCCGGGCCTTTTAACTCGGTATCGATCACGATCGAATTTTCTGTCAGATACAGTTCATTGACCGATATACTGTATCCGCCCGTGGCCTGTTCCCCATATCCGACCACTATGTACAGTCCCTGGTCATTGCTGTAGGTCAGTTTAAATGGAGCTACCTTTTTCTCCTCCACCAGATTTCTCAATTCTTCTGGCAAATCGGTCTCTCCAACAATGGTACTTTCCAAATCCCGCACCTTATCCTGGTTTTCCTTTTCCACACTGCATCCTGTCAAAAGGCGCACCATCAATACCCAGAACAGCAAAAAGACCACCCATATCATTTTTCCATTTAGCCTTCTGCCCATAACAACCTCCCATAAAATTTGACTACTACCAATGTATTCTGGCTATGCTTTTCTTATGCCTGCTATCTCCTTTATTATTTTTTACTTTTGCGGCAGATAAAATTTTATCAGAAGCTTGTCAAAAACAGAGAGATGACCTAAAATATATGTTAATTTTCAATGCCATTCACAAGATGGAAGCGTTTTATTACCAATGGATTGAAAAAGAAAGTTGAGGAATCTTATGAAAGAACAAGAAATTCAAAAACTTGTCGAAAAACAACGTTCTTGGTTTTTTACTGGCGCCACTCTGAATATCGAACATCGTATTCAGGCATTGACTCGATTAAAAACCTGCATTATAAAGTATGAAAAGGAAATTAGCGATGCTCTTCACAGCGATCTCAAAAAAAGCAGTTTTGAAAGTTATATGTGTGAAATTGGTCTCGTTTTAAGTGAAATCACCTATATGTTAAAGCATATTCGTCATTTTGCCCGAGAACGATCGGTTCCCACTCCTTTAGCACAGTTCTGTTCCCGCAGCTACCAAAAACCATCCCCTTATGGTGTCGTGTTAATCATGAGTCCCTGGAATTATCCCTTTTTATTAACCATGGATCCACTGATCGATGCCATCGCTGCTGGTAACACGGTGATTGTCAAGCCCAGCGCTTATTCTCCCCGCACCAGTAAAATCCTTCTCGCCCTCATCACGCAGTGTTTTGAGGAAAAAGAAGTTTCTGTGGTCACCGGCGGCCGTGCAGAAAACACTTATCTGCTACAGCAGCATTTTGATTATATTTTCTTTACTGGCAGTCAAACGGTAGGCCGGGAAGTCATGCGCCAAGCATCCGTTCATCTCACCCCGGTTACTCTCGAATTGGGAGGAAAAAGTCCCTGCGTGGTAGAACGAAGCGCCAATCTGCACTTGGCTGCCCGCCGTATTGTGTTCGGCAAATTTCTCAATTGCGGACAGACTTGTGTGGCCCCCGATTATATTTATTGTGATGAATCCGTCAAAGACTTGTTAATTCAAGAACTCAAACAGCAGATCCGGCGGCAATTTGGCAAACATCCACTTGATAAACCGAATTATGGTAAGATCATCAATGAAAAACATTTTAACCGCTTGACTTCACTTATCGATCCCACCAAAGTTGTGATTGGCGGCGACTCAGACAGCCAGTCACTACAAATCGCACCTACCATTATGGATGGAATCACCTTTCAGGATCCCATCATGCAGGAAGAAATTTTTGGTCCGATTCTGCCAATTATAACTTATAAAACATTTGATAAAGCGATTAATAAAATAAATTCCCTTCCACATCCGCTGGCACTTTACATCTTTACCTCCAACCCTCAAGCTGCCCGCAGAATCATCGCCCGCTGTGGTTTTGGTGGTGGATGTATCAATGATACCATCATTCATTTAGCCACCAGTGAACTAGGATTTGGTGGTTTTGGTGAAAGCGGAATGGGAGCGTACCACGGAAAAGTCGGATTTGATACTTTTACTCATCAAAAAAGCATCATCGATAAAAAAACATGGCTGGATCTGCCTATGAGATACCAGCCATATCGAAAGATTTATGAAAGCTTGCTCCATTTATTTTTGAAATAATTGCCTGGCAAAATTGCGATTGCGGATTCCTTATTCATTGATTAAACCAAGTATCCAATGAATCCAACCGCTGATAGTAGAAGATCGCCGTATGTAGGTTTTCATGCTTTCTACCTTGTAAAGATTGGATTTTTGCATAATTCCCACAATGGTTGACGTATCTGGTATATTTCCCGCTTCCATCGAAAGGTTAAATACCTCTTTGAAAACACGATGCCGTAGAATAGCTTCACAAAATGCCAACTGGCGTTGTTTATACTTTAAATTCATAATACTTTTTCCCAGACTACTTAGAGAATATATCGGTTTCCGGCCATCCTCATAGTGCTTTTCTAGCAACCCCAAGTATCTCGCCGCATCCGTATAATAGTTGGTCTGACGAATATCAAAAGCATATTCTTCCGTAACCTGCTCCCGGCTCATCTCTTGTGTATTCAATAATTCACAGATATTGATGACTCGTTCAAAACAATTTGCCTGGGGAAAAGAGATCTCCGGCTCGGGAATAACCGAAGTGCCAAAAGCAATATCCTGCAAATCCAACAAATCGATTGCCGTATCTTCAATCGAATAATTCTTTTGTTTTATCAGAACTAATGAGTTATAAAAATCCGGATTTTGAAATTCATACTCATACAAACTGAAAATGCCATTGGAATAAACAAGAAATATCGGACGGACTTTCTTTGTCACACGACGGTTCCATACTCGAAATGGGTAATACAACTGTCGTATAAGAAAATCCTCCGATATATCTCGTTTCGCTTCAATCAAAGAAAGACTCTCCTTTCCCTCAAAAGCAGCATCTATCTCGATTTGAGAATTATTCACGGAAACGGTCATAGAAGTCTTGGTATCGGAATTCTGGACGCAAAAATCAAACTGCCCCGAGCCCATACGTCCCGATACGGTAGAACAGAGTATCTCCTCTTCCAGAAAATCGGAAAGGATACCCGATGCCAGCGCACAATTGATTGCTATAGACTCACTTGGAATATGATTGGCATCAAGGCTCTGAAGATGATTGGGTAAAGATACCTGTATAACCGATTTATCCAAAACGGGAAATGACTGGTATGCTGCAAAATGAGAAATGACATAATCTCCACGGGAAATCGGTAAAATGGCAAGATTGTTCTTAGAAAAAATCTTCGGTAGATTAATTTTGTGATCAAATTTTGCCATTAGGCGTGGTTCGCGGTACTCTTTGATCCGGGATGCCGAAATCTCGTACTTCCCATTCATCTCAATATGTGATAGTATCTCATATTTTTCAAATAATGCTTCCCATGCCTTATCATTTTGACTTCTCATCTGCTCACTCATAATTTCTCACCACCACTTCATCCACTTGTCCTCGCTTAGCGGCATTTGAATTAATCGCCCGTTTTGCTTTTACAATTGTGATAGAATAAGCAGCATATTGTTCCCTGATAAAATCAGTTGCCGAATTGGAGAGCATAAATTTGATACCCCGGCGATTCAGATCATCGCAACATTGCCGCAGGCGAATCTGCTCTACGCGATCAAATCCCCCCTTTGCATAGCCCGTAAAATTGGCTGTTTCAGAGACCGGATCATAAGGGGGATCCAAATAAACAAAAGTCCCTTTTTTCACATTCTCCAGAACTTTTGCATAGTCAGTGCAACTAAAAGTTATTTGTGCTTTCTGGAAATAGGCGCTGACGGCTCTCAGTGTTGGGGCATTCACAATATTGGGATTTTTATAATGGCCGAAAGGGGTATTAAACTCCCCGGCATTATTCACCCGGAAAAGCCCATTATAGCAGGTTTTATTCAAATAAATAATACGTGCTGCTCTTTGTACCTGACTCAGCTGCCGATAAGCATCCTTATCCCTGTCCCAATCCCGAACAGTATAAAAATGTTTTTCCTCATTTGGATGTTCTCCCAGAGCAATGATCAAATCTTCCACATGATCCCGAATCGCTTCATACATCTGAATCAGTTCAGAATTAATGTCATTCACATATGCTATATTGGGCTGTAATGCAAATAAAACAGCGCCTCCACCTAAAAAAGGTTCACAATAAGAAGAAACCCGTTTGGGAAACAGAGGAGTCAAGTCCTCTAGCAGTTGCCGTTTACCGCCAACCCATTTCACAACAGGAGCGACCAAACGATTCTTTCGCATAATTTACACACTCGCTTTCCAGGTAAAATCTTGCACATACATTCTATCATAACTCGCTAATGGGTTCAATCAAAAATGTTGAATCCAAAGATTGTCAGGAGATGAAGACGAAATCCAGCCTCGCATCCCCTGACATTCTGGAAAAGGAGTCTCTTATCTAAATATTTTTGCTTCAGTCCTCCTCTTTGCTGCATATGGCCAGCCGATGCTGGTACTTCTCTCGCGTAGCCAATCCTCCACGGATATGGCGCTCTGATTTATTTACATCCAGTACCACTCGGGCCTGGGCTGCCAGAGAAGGATTGATGTGTTCCAGACGATCGGTTACATCCTTATGTACCGTCGATTTACTTATCCCAAATTTCTTCGCTGTCTGCCGAACCGTCGCATTATGGTCTATAATGTAATTGGCAATGGCCACCGCCCGTTCTTCAATATAATCCTTCATGGTTGAACCCTTGAGAATGTTTTTTACATCATATGAACCATAAAAGGAGAATATGCTGTCATTTCATTTCAAATTTACAGTCTCATCATTGCCTCATCCTCCGGTGAGTTTCCCACTGCTGCAATCTCGGATAAGGCAATTCCCAGCCAATCACAAATCATCCGAACTCCATTTTCTTTGGTAGCTTCTTTCGCCACCATCTGAAGGCAATGACCCTCCCGAATCCAGCGCACTTTGCTTCGATACTGTGGTTCCAAAGCTTTCATCATCTGTCTGGCCTCTTCCCGACTCCACTGCCGATTTTTTTGGCGGAACAACGTCAGCTTATATCGTATCTCCTTATCACAATACTCCAAAATGCGAAATCCGAATTCCTTTTTTAATCCTTCCAAGCGAGATAAAGAACCACATTCCAATCGGTAAAAATGTTCCTGTCTTTTCCCTGCCTGCTCCACCAGTACATGTGCTCCCCCAGCAAATATTCCGCCGCAAAAATATTGTCCAATCTCCCGGCAACGGCTTTCTGCTTCCTTGATTGGCAATGTTGTCGCCCAAAAGAGATGTGCTCCCTCCTGTGCTAATGTCTCTACTGCCAATTTCGTGCGGGCAAAATTCCCTGACTCTTGTTTTCGTCCTCCCGCCATATCTTCCTCTAGAATCAGAGTTCCCATAATATCTAGAAACACTGCCTTCGGCCGCCGGGGAATCCGAAAAATTGGATATGGGCCAAATAACACCTGATTCATAAAATCGCTTCTGCCGCCATACGCAAGATAGCACGAGCAAAATTTGCGGTTACATCGCAAAGATATACCATCTTCCCCCCGCTTGTCATCATACCAATTTCCTTCTACCACTCGGCCGATATTGCAGATCCTCTGTCTGCCGTCACTCTCTACAAAAAGCCTCTCCTGACATTGTTTCTCTTCTGCGGGAACTGGAATCAATTCTTGCCAAAAATAAGGATCCATTTCCAGAAAAGCCGTCTTCTCCGCTTCCGTGTAATCCCGTCTCAAACCATCCATTTTGTTGATCCACAGATAAATCCCCTTGGGCAGTAAACTGCGCAGTTTTTGAATCCATTTCAAATTCTCCGGTTTTCCCACCGCTCCTGCACATACAGTAATACCGGATCTCCACACCTGTATGCACTTTTCAGCGAAATTCTCCGGCGATATCATCTCTGGATGAAAGGAGGCCCACAATCGCAGTTTCTCGATTTTTCCTCCATTCTTTTCAAAATAATCCAGGGAATCTTTTAACGAAAAGCTAAGGTTTGTTTGCGCTCCCACAACTTCCAGTTTTTCCGTTCTGCTAAGTTTGGCCAGCCCTTCCCAGTACCAGGGATAAATCAATGCCTCGCCATAAGGCGTCAACATAAAAGCCCGATAATCATCAGATACCACCGCTCCCACCATGCTTTCCACAAATCGAAACCATGCTTTCCGATCTTGTTGCAACTCTCTTTGACCGCTCTGGTGCTTAGAAAACGGGCAATAACTGCAATCATAATTACAACTTTTTAAACTCCCCCGATACAAAATTACCTTATGACTCATAAATGGTCTCCCATTCCTGCATTTTCCCTGATACTTCTCGGGAAATCAACATAGGTCCCAGATAATCGGAAAGTCCAATTCCCTTCTTTGTTAATGATAAAAAGCTCTGGTATTCTTCTGTCTCTTCTGTCTGCAACCATCCTTCCTCGACCCACCTCTCCAATATAGGAAAATCCGCCCATAGGGAGGAGCCAAATATCTCCCTATACCTCTCTTTTGCAATCCCTGGTCGAATCAACAAATGGCGAATTACATACCGTCGCTTCTGTTCCTCCTCTGACAACAAAATCCCATGCTTCACGACCGAAAAATCCTCTGTCTCCTCAAATCTCTTTAGCTGCTCTAGACAACTCTGCTGTGTCACGGCATAAGGAGTGCAAAAATGAAGCCGCCCTACATAGCTTCTTCCGCCGCATCCCAATGCCAGCGAAGTTCCGAAACCACACTCGGAAAACTTTCTTCGAGATTCTTCTCCAAATTTTTTCCGCACAAACCGCCGCATCGAATCCTGCCGAAACCCCTCTGATTGCAGATACTCCGACATCTCCCAATGCTGTTGGTATGCGTACTCTGGATCCAGCACGATTCCTTCCTGTATCAGCCCTGCTCCATGCTTTACATAAAGCGGATATAAAAAAATTTCATCCACTCCAAAACCAATCGCTTCCTTCAAGGACGCCTGCAAAGATTCTATCGTCTGTCCCGGAATCCCATAAATAAAATCCACATTTACACAGGAAAAATCCATATTCATCAAAATTTCCAATGCTCTCCTGGCACGCTCTGCCCGGTGGCCCCGCCGCAGTACTCGCAATTCTTCATCAAAGAAGCTCTGGATCCCCATACTGATTCTGGTAACTCCCGCTTGCTTTAGTAATTCTAATTTTTCTCTTTTCGTCTGATTCGGAGCCGTCTCAATTCCGATTTCTCCAGTCCTCTCTAGCGAAAAACAATCCTTCACCATCGCAAACATTCGTTCCAACTGGCGTTCTGGCAGCAACAACGGCGTTCCTCCCCCTATAGTAAATGCTGAAAATTCCGTTCCATAAGGTTCCAGCATTTTCTGATATTGCCGGCTCTGGCGCTCCACGGCATCGAAATATTGTCCCATCTGCCTTTCATCCTGATCTGTGACGGAAAACAAATTACAATATCCACATTTTCCCTGACAAAACGGAACATGAAGATATAACCCATGCCCTTTTCCTGTCAGCAGTGCAGCATACTCATGCAAAAAAATTCCATCTAATGAGCGATACGCGGTCTTATGAGGATAACTGTACATATATTGAACATAAGGATTCATAAGTAAACCTCCGGAAACAATGACAGATTTTCACAAAACAAATACGGTTCTCAAAACTTTATATCTGCACTTTTGAATCCCTTTTAAAAGAAAAAATGTTTATAAGGAACCGTATTTACCGACGGATGATGAATCCCATGAAACTGGCAGCCATCTTCCCCATAACAAGTGCCATGATCGGAACAGCAAATCGCAAAACCACCACCTCGCATCTGCTTCCAGCCCTCCAATAATCTGCCTAATTCTCCATCCACATATCGCAACGCTGCCCGATGGCTTGCCAGATTATCATTTTCCACACCATCCAGATAAAAATAATTGGGATAGTGAATAGCATCCACATTCAAGTAAAGAAAAATATGACGCCCCGCATCTGCCTTGACAAGCTTTTTCAAAATAAAATCCACCTGATTTTTGGTACTCTCTTTTACGGGACAGGCAAAAGAAGGGTTCCAATAACTTTTTTGAAAATATCCAGGAAATACGCTTCCCAACTCGCTACGCTTATCAAAAAAAGCCACGCCCCCTACACACCAAGTATCATAACCCTCTTTTTCCAATCCTTCCATAATGGTACCGCCCGTAAATCCAAATGCCCCCGCCGGAATTTTCCTCCCCATGCCAATTTGTCTGGGAAAAAACAACATTTCCCGATCCGCCAGGCTCTTTGCCTCAAATGCACAAGGCAAAAATCCGGCAAACATAGCATGATGAGAAGGGTATGTGAAATTTCCCGGCGCCTGGCGCTTCTCCCAGGGGCCATACCGATTCAACACAGGAGTATTTCCCTCGGTTTCCTCCTGTACTGCCGCATCATAACGCAGAGTATCCAAGCAAAGAAACAAAATATCCTGTGTCCCCACTATCTGTCTCATGTCTACGGAAGGAGCCTTATGCCCTTTCTCAGACAAAAGCAACCAAAAAGGAATCTCTCCTGCTTGCTCCTGATCTCTATCTCCCATCTATCTGTCCTTTCCCTGTATTCCATGGACAAGGTACGCTTCTTCCCTCATCATTTCTACCTGCCTTTGGTAAATCACATTTTCCCCATAAATATCTTGATATAACAAATCTCCCTGTGCGTTCATCTCGATAATTCTTGGCTTCCAACTTCCTCTTTCCAACAAAATATCGATTCCGGCGCTTCGAAGTCCAGAAAAACATCCCATCCCCCGCCGGCACAATTCCTCGATGTCACTGATTACATTGGGAGGAAGCCCCAAACTTTCCAGTTTTAGAGGATGATTATTCAAATGTAAATTGGTAATCGGCCCTTTTGACAACCTAGCCAGACAAAAATCCATCCTTCCATCTTGTACCACAGCCCGTAAATCATAGGAATATCCCTGGTATTCCGCCTTCGCGTGCCATCGTTCCACAATACATCCAAGCTTCAAAAGCCTTTCCACCATAGAAAGCACCTGTTTGGATTCCGTAAACCGCCGTAATTTCTTGGTATTGATTAGCTTATTTGACTTTTTATCTTCTCTGTCCGGCACTTCCCAGGCACAAGTATATAAAACCATCTGTTTCGTACGTGGTTGCCACCGAAATGCTGCAATTCCCGCAGCGCCAGAGCCACAAATCGGTTTGATGAAAACCTGATGGATCCGCTGTTTTTGCATGATATCCAGAAGCTGCTCCACTTCCAGCACATCTTCTTGAACGATCTTTAGTTCCTCCGAAACCGCTAATCCGGCGGCTGCCAACCGCCGTTTGCTCTCCCGCTTATCCAATAGTGTCGCAATTGTCTCCGGAATATTCAAGAATTTTACATCATGCAACCGCCCGAGCCGGCTAAGCGCCTCTAACTGCTTCTGATAATCTCCGATTAGCGATCCTAGTTGCTCCAGCGAGCAACTGTCCCACACCGGCGGATCGATCTTCATGAAAATCCTGCCTTTAGGCAAATTCTCCTGCCAGTGATCCCAATCCAAAAACAGGACATGCAGCCCGGCCTCCCGCGCTGCACGCCCCAGATAATGAGTCCGTTTCGTATCTGGCTTTCCCAGAAGCACGACCTGCCTCATTCTGTCAGCATGGCATACATATAAGTTTCGCCACGATAACTCCCCGGATTATTTCTGTCAGAAGCATCCACAGAGATCGGCAACGCTTCCAGCTTCTTCATCATCTCTTCTGTCATAAAATGATAGTGAACATCCAACTTCTTGATATTACTGTACTGGGGAAGCTTTTCCAAAAGCAATTTCCCACCTTTATCCGATAAGGTACCACAAGATAGATCCAATGTATGAATCTGATTCATAAACTTACTATTCAGTACCACCTCCACCAGTTCATCCTGAATCTCGCTGTCCACAATTCCCAGATACTCTAATTCCGGAAAATCTGCCTTTGCCAAAAGTTTATGAATCGTATCTGCATTTCCGTCAAAGCCATAATTATCGCTTCCAATATAAAGCAACAACTTTTTTAACTTTGGCAGTCTGGCTCTCCCAATCTCTTCCAGATTGCCAACGGGAAGCCCACCACAAATGATCGTCAGAGCCTCCAAATTCTCGTGAATGATTTCCCCCAGCCCCAGATCGGTACTTCCCTTAATCGTCAATTCTTTCAGATTTGGCAATGCCGCCCACAGTTTACTATAATCCCCCTGGATAATCCAAGAAACCTCACACTCCTCAAAATCCATATCACCGATAAACAACTTCTCAATATGAGAAAACCGCCCAGCATTTTCAATAATTCCATCAATAATCGGCTGACAGCCATCTTCATATGCACTGCCCCAACTTCCAATAATCAATTCTGTCAGCTCAGAAAGCTCTGGATCCGCTAAAATATCCTCCACCATTGTAGATGGTCCTTTCCCCTCCTCATACTCATCATACCCGTATGAATATGTCTTACTCACCATATCCGGCTCCTCCTTCTTCATCCATTATTCACAATCTACAATTTTGAGTATCCGTATGCATTCACCAGTGCATCCAGTTTCTGTCCCTGCTTACATAGCGGACATTCCCGATAATCATAATCTACATAATCCGGCAAATCCTTCTTCCCAAATACTGCGTGAACTGGCACACCACCAACCTCGTGGACAGCGCTGAAGATAGCAGACACCCCTTGTAACTTTCCACCATAATATTGGACACTTTCTATCGCCTTCATTACGGAAAATCCGGTAGTCACCGTCGCCATCAAAATGATCACATGTTTATCCTTAATCATCGGCGCCGTATTATCCCGGAAAATAATTTGGCTATTATTATTAAACTCCGGTCGTACAATATAGATCGTCTTATGCATATTCTTGGAAAGAACCCCACTTCTAGTCAGCTCTTCCGACAAAAAGGCTCCAATGACCTCCGTTCCCTCCATGCAAACAATCGTATCAACCACCATTCCATACAGATATGTTCCCATCATCCCCTTCGCCACATCCTGCGCCTCACTTGCTCTGGTCTTCAAGGTTGTCATATCCAAATAATAATTGATATGAGAATGATTCGTCGCAAAATGCCCCGGTGTTACCTTCAATGCTGCATTGGTTCCCGCCGTGTGGATTTTCTTATACCTTGTCTCCATAGTAATCCCCCTTCCTGTAGTCACTGCTTTCCTAATATCTATCTTATCGAAAGCACGTACACACTTACCGCTTTTATTATACCGAAAACATAAAAAATGCACAAGAAGAATTCATCGACGTCAATAAAAAAGAGGAAGTTACGAAACTAATGTCATTTAGATAATGAAATGAGGAAATCAGCCAAGGAAGAGGGGAGAGAAGCAATGAGAAAAAGGAGCTCGCTATGCGAACCCCCTTTTATCAATCTGTTAATATCCTACAAAACTTTAGGGAACCATCCCCCCACTCTCATCCACTACATAACCATCCGGTGTTGTCGTATTGACATACAATGCGCCATAAGGCATCTGACCTTCTGTATTTTCTATCATTTGTCCAGTAGCCGGATCCATCCTCTTTTGTGGTACTGGCATTATTTCATTCAGCAGATACCACTTCCCATCAATCTGAATCCAACCAATATCCATAGCTCCTGCAACTCCCAAATGATACCACCAGTCCTGATCCTTCTGCCATCCGATTGCCATTTCTCCAGATGGCCTCAGATAATACCATTTCCCTTCAAATTGGAACCATCCTGTTACCATCAGGCCATCTTCGCCAATTCGATACCATAAGCCACCATTCAACAGCCATTCATTTTGGGCATAAACGGCATTCTCCTTTTTGAATCGCCAAGCGCCCGTTTCCGTCTTTTCCCAGGAACCCTTCGTTTCTACTGGATTCCCTGGCCCCGGGGTCGCAGTAGGACCGGTGGGTCCACCGCTTCCGCCTCCACCTCTACTTCCGTTTCCGTCATTTTCATTATCTTCTTCAGACGGTGGTGTGACAACAGGTGGTTCTTCTTCAGACGGTGGTGTGACAACAGGCGGTTCTGATTCTTCTATGTCCTCTTCGGCCTTCAAAACATAACTGGTATTCTCCTGATTTCCCAACTGACTGAAATTCTGTTGGATTCCACTCTCATCCACTGCCAGACATTTTTCTTCAATCAAGGAGACCGTCACATCCTGTTTTGAGACCACATACAGAGTACCAAGTTCCAGTGCCTGCTCCTTATTCAGAACGCCTCCCTTACCATCTTTGTCTCTTCTTCCGGCAATCACCAACAAAAGCTCATGACTATCCTCATCATAATGCTTCTCCTGAATTACAATGTCTTCCGAGCTGCTTCTTTTGATATTCCTTTTAAATGTAAAATCACACTCTTCAATCTCACCTTCCGGACCCGGATCCAAAAGCAACGCAAGCTGGAAGGTGGCGCTTTCATCAAAAATCTCGTCCTCATCTAGCTGAACGTTTATCTTTACTCCTCTTTGTTCTCCCTTTTTTCCGGCATCCTGCCAAGTTACCAGCCCCTCTGCCGCACGAGAACTGAAGGCGTTCAGGGGAATCAAAGCAGCTATCGTTGTCAGACCGCACATGGCTGCGCCAATCAGTGCTCTTTTATAAATCTTCTTCATCACTCATTCCCCCTCTCATCATCTTCTTTTGTTTGCAATGTCCGTACTTCCATGTTACTCAATCCTGTCAAACGGATCGCTGGCAAATTCTCCGGAACGGCTACGGATATCGTAGAACTCACCAGTCGCTGTCCCTTCTGACTGATTGCATGATCCACCCGGTATAATTCTGCTCGTACCGTCTTTGGCAATGTAGCTGTCAAATGTTCTGGACGAATAAAGTATACCCAATGGCCATTAGAAATCTCTGTCAAATCTCCAGTTCCCGGATCTGGTGCAAAAATCAGCTGTTCCGCAACGGTTGCACTGCCATCGGATCCTCCCACGATCTTTCCGGATTCATCCCACAAAAGCAATGAATTATAAGCAGGATTCCCTTTATAAGTTCCTGTAAATATCAAAGAATCCTTAGGAATCAAAACCTCATTTGTCGTTCCATCCGTAAGCGCCTCTGCCAATCTGCCAATTCCATCCGCCGCCAGATCCACTCGATCTCCCGTCTGTCCAAACAAAACAATCTCAGAAACTGCAAGCTCTTTTCCCTCCTGGCCAGGAGCTGTCAGCTTCACAATCGAAGCATCATAGGTAACCAGCTCTCTGCCGCTACCCTCTTCTGCTGGAGCGCTGAAAAGAATTTTTTGTCTCTTAACTCCACTACTGTCTTCAGAGAGCGTAAAGGAGGTCTCTTCCGTAGATGCTTTCTGCCAGGTAGTACCGTCTTTACTTAAATAAATCTCAAAGGCTCCTATCGGGGTGCCGTTTTCCGACAGCCGGTATTCCAGCCCTGTCAAAACTTCCTCACCATTTAAATACAAAAGAATCTCTGGCGTTTCTGTTTTCGTCTTTCCGCGATAGGTCGTTGCATTATCTCCGTCAACCACACGACCGATCATATTTTTTTCGATGGTGTCCGGATTCTCTTCCGAAGGCGCTGTATCATTATCCGCAGCTCCGTCATCAATCCCCACCATATTGGTATCTGCCGTCCATTTTGACGAATCCAGATTTCCGTTATGGGATACCCGGGCATCGCCGATCGTATATGCCTTCGTCGGACGCAACCAGATATCATAACCTACCACCTCATAAGTAAACGCCCGGTTGTTGACAGTGACCACTTTGTCTGTTAATGCCGATTCCTCTGGTGTCACAAATCCCACCGGCCGGCGAAGCGTCTTTGTTCCCTGATGTTCAATCCGGAATACTTCATAGCCAAAGAAATCCGTCTCCGAATCTGCCATAAGATCAATTTCCACCTGATTTCCAGTTCCCACAGATTCACTATAAGACAACGTTCCCTCTACACGAATTTCACTTTCTCCTTCCGGCTCATCGCCTCTTTCTATCACTTCGACTCTTTGGTCATCGGTGGCTAGCCAGATCGCACGGGTCTCCTTCTCAAACTGCGCAGCATATTTTTGCGTCTTTTCGTCTGGCTCCATCCCCCATCGTTCGAAGAACTCCAGAATATTTTTATTTGCTGCTGCACATCCCAGTCGCATAATATTATTATCCTTATCACCGTCCAGACTCAAATTCACTCCACCAGGACTCGGCGCCGAAGATGGCGTTCTCGCATAAGAATCCACTCGTGCAAAGAATAATCCATCAAACTGCTCCTGATAATTGTCATAAACCTTAAAATTGTAATCTCGATCATAAGCAAGATGAAGCTGCCAATACATCCCTAGCTGTACCGCCCCGTTAGAAGACGGCCCCTTTGCCCCGGAATTTACTTTCTGATATAGTTTATCATAATCCCAACGCACCGTATCGTTGCTGTCGCGTGATTTTTCAAGCTGCGGGAAGTAATTATTGGTCACTTCTGCCACTGCATAAGCACCTTCATTAATTTCATGACCAATCTCATGACCGATTCCCCAACCAAAATAATTTCCGGATATATATCTTCCTTTTTCATCTGCTACTATCGGCACTCCACGTGCCATGCCTGACGCCGATCCATACTCAATACCAATATGAGCGCCACCGGCGTACATAAATGCCCCTTCGAACATTCTTTGATACCGGATATTAATACGGCCTACCGGCATTTGATTCCTTTCGCCAGCATCCGAAGCTTCGCTCAGTCCTTTATGCTGATAAAACAATTCCAGCATTTCATCCATCGCCTGCAAAGAATCTCCCAGCGCCTGCCCGGAACCGCCACATCCCGACAAAAGTTCTGCTGCCGGAAGCGAGAACATTGCCCGTTTTCCAGCCAGATCCGTAGCACCAAAAATACAATTCCTGGCATCATAGGCCAAACCTGCTTCCCCGTGATTCTGGTTATGCATTTCCTCCGGGTCCAAAGCCTGTAACTCACCAATATAGGCATCCAACCGCTCCGCCCGCTCTTCTTCTGACACTCCCGCCAGATCCAGAGCCGGAATCATCGCCGCCTTTGACTGCCCCTCCTCAACTCCAGGGATATTTACCCGAACTGCATATTCTCCCTGATTATAATTACCATCATATCGAATATAAAGTTGACCGCCCTGTTCTGCACTGACCATATTGCTAATCCTGGGAATCACTACTTCGTTGGGACCTACTCGCAGTGTTCCTGCCGTAGTAAACACAGTATTAGATTCTCCATGATATTGAGCAGCAATCACCGTCAGACTAACCGGATCTCCTAGGCGTTTCCCCTTAGCTCCCACATAGACTGCAACCTTGTCTCCAGCTAGGCCGGCAACCCCTAATGGCTGCCAAGTATTTAATCCGCCACTAAAAGAAATATGTCCGTCTTTTTTGTGCGCAAGCTTTGTATTCACCTGCAGAATCTTTCCAGAGCTTCTCCCCAGCTTCAAGATCATTTCTGCATTCTCCAACTCTTGCTTCAAGAATTCATACTGCGGAGTTTTTTCATTGCAGGTTTCATCTACAAACTCCAGCTCCTTATAAAAATCATCAATCATCTTCTGGGTTACATTCTCATTCAATTCTACATGGAGATCATCCGTATACATTCCATAAATCCGCTCCTGCAGATCATAATATTTATAAAACTTAAGTTCTGCATAGCTGATCCTTCTTGCTCCGCCATGTGATGTCTGAACTGCTACCCGGACTTTCTTTGCCGTAAATTTCTCACTTGCCTGGAACTCATAATAAAGCAGATCATCTTTATCTTTTTTCGCAGTCAGACGCCCGTTTGCCACATGTCTGACATTCTCGGCATCCCAATAGATCACCCGACACTGGCTATATCCGTAAGGTTGCTCATAATCCGGAATAATCACTACGGTATCCATCTCATAAGGCTGATCAAAGGTAATAATCGGTGAATTACCATCACTATTGCTATAAGAACAGCCTGCATCCCAGTCCGTTCTCACCCATGCTGTCTCATAGATTCCATCTACCACAGCAAATTCGTCACAAGGCTGATTCGCAGAATTCGCACCAATCTCAACACTGGTAATCACATCCGATACGCCACCGCCCTCTTTCGGTACATTCAGCAAGTAGAAGTTCGGTGTTTCCGGCGCCTTTACAATTCGGGTCTTTCCGCTATACATCTCGGAAGGATCGCTGGTTCCTATCTGGTTTGTCGCCGTCATATAAAGCTCATATGTCACTTCATCCTTTAATCCTGTAATCTCTGCCGTTGTACCAACAAGTCCATGGAGCTCCGCAAACGTCGGGTCCTCGCTGTCTTTTTCCCGATAATATATGCTATAGCTGTCTGTGCCTTTCATCTTCCTCCATGACACGCTCAGCTTCCGGTATCCGCCAGTAATCTGAATCTGCTGGGGGGGAGTCGGACGACTCTTCGCTTCCGGAATCACGACAATGGGCTCACTGTATTCACTTCTCCAGTCTCCATTAACGGAACGAACTTTCACGGTATACGGTTTACCATTATCTACGTCGCCCCCATCTATATTGGAAATTTCCAGGAAATTCTCTTCCTGACTGGGATATATGAACGTCTTTTCTCCTTTCATTGTCTCCCCGGACGCATGAAGCACATACCCTGTAACATTCGACTGATGTCGCCAGCGCACGGTAAACTGTGCATCTCCTGGCTCGCCTTTCAGTCTATCTGGTATTGAAAGATCCGGCTCCGGAATATGGTCTTCCATATTATTTAAAAACTCCACCCGGGAAATCTCCGCCAGTTCACCGTAACCTTCCATTCCGGCTCCCAGCGTCTCTTCAATTCGGATCAATACCCGTTTAACCGCGATCTGCTTTTCCAGATCAATCAATATCGTTTTTCCCTGAAGAGCCTCTTCATCCTTAGGAGCTTCTGCTTCTCTCTTTGCCACAAAACCTTTTTCATTGGCATAATCATTCAAAAATTCTGCCATAGCGTTGGCATTGCTATTTGCCGGTGTAGCAATTCCTCTCCCTGCAAAAGCAACCCTTTTCATAATAGTATAGCTTTTGGCTGATGCATCTGTCGCTACTGGCGCTTCCTCCTGCCCGGAAGAAACCTCTTTTTTTCTGTCACCACTCCGGGAAACCTTTATGCTTCCCTGTTGCTTGCCCTCTTTGATCAGCGCCTCATACCGGTTGCCGTCAGAATCCTCAAAGATCACCGCACCACTGACCATTACATTCAAAGAACCTATCTGTGGCACAATTGCAAATCCCCTTGTTTCAACAGGATCTCGGAACTCTGCTGAAAGTTCGACAGGATTATCTCCGGAAATAAGACCGCCATTGTCAGGTGCTGCCTGGAATATCGGTTCTCCATCCTGGCTTCTTTCTCCTGTAAACAGCCGGCGGACATCCTCACTGGAATTATTGCCGCATAATGCTTTTTCAACATCATCTTCTCTTATCAGTGGAGTCGTCACCATTTTTGCTTTTGGACGCTCATCCCTGTTCTTATAAAATCTGGCAAAATACTCCAAATCAATCAGGTTGACTTCGCCATCTCCATTTAAATCATATCGGGGATCCGGGGAATCCTCATAGATGGCTTCCATAAGCTCTTCCAAATCCTCCTCGTTGAGCTTCTCCTCTTCTCCGCCATCATCTGCAAAATTTCCTGGCACCAATAGTCCCATCTTCCGGGAATTCGAATTTTCCTCTTCTTCATATCCATAATATTCCGGATAATCATTCGCCAGATTCAGCGTAGTCACGGTTCTTGACTTAATCTCGACCTTTTTCTGGACAAACGGCAGAAAAGCTCCTGTTCCATCTTCATTCTGGGTCAAGAACAAAGTATACTTTCCCTCTGGAATATCAAACATCTCAAAAACAGCTTCTCTTGTGCTACTGTTTCCCCAATCTGTATGAAAATTCTCATCCAGATCTCCTGGAATATCCAAGGTCTTTGCCGTCTTTTTATCTGGCTCCAGACGAATATTAAAACTACTGTCTTCTATGCCAAGAAAATTTCGAATCGCGATTCGGAGCATTCCGTTCTCCCGGTCATACCTCATTCCACTGCCAGAAGCACTCGCCAACAGCTCTTTCTTTTCATCCGATGCTGTTGCTTCTCTATCGCTATAAATTTCCTGCAAAACCCCTTTATTCGTCCCTTTTTTCAATACCTGCAGCAATCCGTTTCCCTCGCCTCCGTAAGAAGTCAGCGAAGAAATTGGCGTCTGCAATGCCATGCAGACCACCAGAAACGCTGCTATTCCTCGTTTCATGCTCCTTATCCTCCTTATTTTGATATCATTTCCTTTTACATAATATTTTCTAAAATAAAATTCCTATTTTTTATTTCCCCTCCACAATTCCCGTTTTTTGTCTCCTTTCTCTACAGCCTTTTTAGCTTTTAAATTATAACCTTTTATTGGCAGAGCTGTCAATATTATCTATTTGGTGCAAAATGTCACTTTCTTTTGTACCTTCTAAATTCCTCGTCTTTTCAACTATATAAATTGGCCGGTCTTTTAGCTCATTGAACAGAATCGCTATATATTCCCCGATAATTCCCACAATCAAAAAAAGTACGGCAAACATAAAGCAATTCAGGATCACGATTGTCGCATACCCACTTGGCGCACCCTGACGCGTGCACAAGGTATAAAGCATCACTGCTATCCCCATTATCGCCGCCAGCCCGCCAGCGTAAATCCCTAATTTCAATGGCAAATTTGAAAAGCAAAGAATGGTATTAATGGAAAACGTAAACAGTTTGCGAATGCTGTACTTACTCTCTCCCGCTGCTCTTTCCTTAGCCTCATATGCAATGGTTGCCCGCAAAAAGCCAACATTTTGCACATATCCACGCAAGAATCGTACTTTTTCCCGATAATTTTCTCTTAACACATCTGCTGCCTGACGAGAAATCGCAAAAAAATCCGAGGCGTTAGCCTCAAATTTTACATCAGACAAAGTATTAATCAACCAATAAAATCCCGCCGAAGTAATATTTTTCATTATCCCGGCCGATTCGTTGCGGGTGCGTACCATTGTAACAACTCCGCACCCTTCTTCTAATTTTTCTACAATCTCTGGTAAACATGCCGGTGGATGTTGCAAATCTGCATCCATGCACACTATCGCATCTCCACAGGCATAATCAATTCCCGCAATCATCGCTGCTTCATGTCCAAAATTGCGGGAAAAACTCACCAGCTTTACCCGACTTTCATGAAGGGTCAACTCCTGTAAAAATTTTAGACTACCATCCTGGCTTCCGTCATTGACAAACAAAAGTTCATATTCCCAAGAAAGGTCCTCCAAAATTGGCTTTATTGTCTCATAGAACAAAGGCAGGGCTTGCTCTTCATTGTATACAGACACCACAATTGACAACTTTTTTCTCATCATTTCTGTCTCCTTGTTCCCTGCCTTATTGTGTTACTGCTTTCTGCGCTGTCATACTTCCTCATCATATACTTGAATCTGTGTTGTAGAATGACCGGGAACCCGTTGCTCCTTTGGCGGCAGTTTCATATAATCCCCATAAATCCAGGTCAGTACTTCGTGCCAGTGTTTCGATACCATCAGTTTTGTATCACAAAAGACCATATCCTCCACCTGATCGCACCATTCCTTTTGGAGAGTCACATACAGAAAATCCGGTTGATAATTGCTGTAATATCGCAAATTACTCCGACATTTCCGATCTTTAAGCGCCACCATCCTCTGCATCCGGAATAAAAATCTCATGGGAATCAGATGTCCTGTCAAGGATAAACCACCCACCGCCAGCTTATGAAATACACAATATTTACTAAAATCCAACTGATAACGATGCGCCATTGCCATGCCATACACAATCTTATGCAGCAGCAGAGTCACGGTTGCATTTCCTTTGTTCTGAGGCAACACATCAATGGTAAAAAGATCCACCCACAAATGATTCATTTTTTCCTCATAGTACTGTGTCTCTGGAGAATCTTCATGAATCCGGCTGTTTTTATAATATATCCGGGCTGTAAAATCAAAGAATGCCCTTCCCTTCTGGAAATCCCAAGGCATCAAAAGTTCCATCGTATCTGGCAACTCCCGACGCACCACTTTCATAAATGCCTCATAATTTTTTCTGGTGAAGGCTATATCTGCATCATCATCCCAGGGAATAAAACCTTGATGGCGGACCGCTCCCAGCAGAGTGCCGGCATCCAGCATATATTGAATCTTATATTTCCGGCAAATTCGGTCAATCTCTTTTAAAATCTTCAAGTTGACTTCATGTGCCTTGCTCAGGTCATATCCTGTCATCTCTTTTTTCATACTTTTCATTGAATTCCAAGATCCTTCCACTCTCATGCCTGTCTTACAGCTTCATGAATCACTTTCTCCATGGTATCAATCATGGCATCTGTCATCCCCGGATACACTCCCACCCAGAAGGTATCCCGCATAATCCGATCGGCAATTTTTAATTCCCCTACAATCCGATAGCCATTTCCACTCTGCCGCAGCGGATCGAAACAAGGATGACGGGTCAAATTGCCGGCAAATAGCATTCGCGTCTGAATTCCTTTCTCTTCCACATACTGTACCACGCGATTTCGATCCACACCTTCCCGACAAGTGATGAGAAAGCCAAACCAACTGGGACGGGAATCTGGACATGGTTCTGGTAAAATCAGTTTATCTGTCAAATCCATTAGCGCTGTCCGCAAACGGTCAAAATTATGACGACGGCGCTCCACAAAATCAGGAAATTTCTCCAGCTGAGCGCAGCCGATAGCGGCTTGCAGATCCGTGGCTTTCAGATTATAGCCAAAATGAGAATAGACATATTTATGATCATACCCTAACGGCAATTCTCCATATTGGCGATCAAACCTGTGATGACAGCTGTTATCTATTCCAGATGGACAAGAGCAGTCCCGCCCCCAGTCCCGAAAAGAACGAATAATCTTGTGCAATAAAGGATTGTCCGTGTACACCGCACCCCCCTCCCCCATCGTCATGTGATGAGGCGGATAAAAGCTGGAAGTTCCAATATCCCCTAAGGTTCCGGTAAAATGCTCTTCGCCGTCGATCGTATAGCGACTGCCCAATGCATCGCAGTTATCCTCAATTAACCACAGACCATAATTGTCGCAAAACGTCTTTACTGCCTTCAAATCAAACGGATTTCCCAGTGTATGAGCTATCATCACTGCCTTCGTTTTCTCCGAGTATGCCTTCTTTAGCTGTGTAACATCGATATTATATTGAGGAATTGTCACATCGACAAATACAGGCACTGCGCCATACTGGATCATTGGCGCCACAGTAGTCGGAAACCCGGCCGCTACAGTGATGACTTCGTCTCCCCGCCGTATCTGCCGCTCTCCCAAAAGCGGAGAGGTCAAAGCCATAAATGCATTTAGATTAGCAGAAGATCCCGAATTCACCAGTGAACAATAGCGCACCCCCAGATATTCAGAAAGCTTCTTTTCAAATTGTTCCGTATATCGTCCGGAAGTCAGCCAAAATTCCAATGCGCTATCTACAAGATTTGTCATTTCATGCGCGTCATACACCCGCGAGGCATAAGGAATCCGATCCCCTGGCTCATAAGGCTTTTTATTTTGCAAATGATATTTCTCACAATAATCTGCCACAAGGTCCAAAATCTCCTGTCTGGCCTGCTCTTGTGTCTTTTCCATTCTCACGTTCTCCTTTATTAATACTCTCGAATCTGTCGATCCGTCACTGCCAGCATATCTTCCCCCATCAGATAAGCCCGAGACCAATCAACGGTCAACGCCAACGCCTCGCGGATATGCCACCGGGGTTGCCAGCCAAAAACCCGCTTCAATTTTGAGCAATCCAATTTCAAAAAATTTGCCTCATGAGGCCCTCCATCATGACGATTGACCCAATGGGCATTCTCCCCCCACAGCTCACAAAACATCGTTGCCAGTTGCCCGGTAGTCACGCAATCTACATCATCCGGACCCACATTATAATATCCCTGAAAAACTCGATCCTCATACTGTTTCTGAACAATCTCCAAATAAGTGAATAATGGCTCCATCACATGTTGAAACGGACGGGTGGAATAGGGATTTCGCACCACAATCTCCTCTCCAACTGCCTGCGCCCGCACACAATCTGGAACAATTCGATCTTTCGCAAAATCACCACCACCAATCACATTTCCGGCACGAGCTGTGGATATGGCACAACGCCCATCGCCAAAAAATGCTTTTTTATAGCTGTGTGTTACCAGCTCCGAACAAGATTTACTATTAGAATAAGGATCATAACCGTCCAGTGGATCTTTTTCCCGATAACCATACTCCCATTCTTGATTCTCATAAACCTTGTCCGTGGTGACATTCAGCACAGATTTTACACAGGGAAACTGACGGACACATTCTAAAAGATTCACGGTCCCCATCACATTCGTCTCGTAAGTATATACTGGTTTCTGATAAGAATCCCGCACAAGCGCCTGCGCCGCCAAATGAATCACCAGCTCTGGTTGTACTCTCTCAAAAGTTTTCTGCAAATAAGCGAAATCACGAATATCCCCCATTACAGAATCCATCGTCTTCTCCAACTCCATCAGTCGAAACAACGACGGATCGGTAGGCGGTTCCAGGGAATATCCTGTCACCTGAGCACCTACCAATGTCAAGATACGACACAGCCAACTTCCCTTAAATCCGGTATGTCCGGTTACTAGTATTCTTTTTCCCTGATAAAACTGTCTACATGTTTCCAAATTATACATATCGGTTCTCCTGATTCTATCAATTTTTCCATATCTTCCAGGGTGCCTTCCCTGACTGCCACATTTTTTCCAACAATTGCATTTCCCTCTGGGTATCCATACACTGCCAGAATCCATCATGGAAAAATGACATTAACTGTCCCTGTTCCACCAGTTGCTCCATTGGCTCCCGCTCAAACACAGTAGTGTCATCCTTTAGATAAGCAAAGATCTCCGGATTCATCATCATAAAACCGCCGTTAATCACTGCCCCATCTGTCGAAGACTTCTCCCGAAAGGAACGGATCACATGATCTGTCCCGATATCCAAAACCCCTTTTTGCTGACCAATATTTACCGTCGTCAGAGTAGCTATCCTTCCATGTTTCTGATGAAACTTTACCAATTCATTCAGATCCACCGTGCACACCGCATCTCCATAAGTCAGCATAAACGGCTCTTCTCCAATATACGACTCTATCCGTTTCACCCGTCCTCCTGTCATGGTATGCAGTCCGGTATCCACCAATGTCACCCGCCACGGTTCTGAATAATTGTTGTGTACTTCCATTTTATTATTGGCCAAATCAAATGTCACATCCGACATATGCAAAAAATAATCTGAAAAAAACTCTTTCACCACATATTGCTTATATCCCAGGCAGATAATAAAATCATGAAACCCAAATTCCGCATAATATTTCATAATATGCCAAAGAATCGGCCGGCCTCCAATCTCAATCATTGGCTTTGGCTTCAAATGGCTTTCCTCACTGATTCTTGTTCCCAGACCGCCAGCCAGAATCACTACCTTCATTTTATATTCTCCTCTGTTTATCCTTATTATCGGTTTTCCTATCTGCTAAACACATTCCATCCATTCTCTTTCAAGATTCTCAAGGCACGGCGCACATCTGCCCCACTCTCTTCTCGTCCTTTTCGGTAATCAAAAGTCTCCCGCAGCGTGTCATCATCCAAGTCCTCATATTGAAGCGCCATGGCCGCAATATTTTCCCCATATGCTTCTCGATAAGGCGCTGTGCGAATCTCCACATAATCGGTATACCCATGTCCGGCCAACAAAAGAAGACACAACGCTGCCGCCATCCATCGACTAGCTTTGCTCATAGAGCGATTTGCTTGCCCTTCTTTCTCGCCAAGCTTTCTTCCGGCCTCAGCCGATTTTGAGGCAGTTACCTTTCTGTTTTCTCTTGTCTCCGCCCAACGCCACGCAAGCGCAAAAGTCAGCACAATTCCCAATACTCCTGCCTGATACTGCAAGGCATATCGGGAACTCATTCCATACTCTTCTCTGGCAAAAATATACCGAGAAATCAAAATAATTCCATGATTTCCCATCCCTGCAAGCAACAGCAATAAAGGCAACAATGTTCGCTCATACAATCGACAACGGATGTTTATCGCCAGAGCCAGCAGATATCCCCCTGCCAGCATTGTCCCCAAAAGATACAAAGCCCCATCTCCCACGATTCCCTCAGCTATCCACTTGTTCAGAGTCTCACCACCGACCACCATAGAAGCCAACGATTTCAGAAGGAAATTCACAAAAAACAGCGGCTGATTTCCCAACATTTCCATCAATCCCACCTTGATCGCTCCATCATGATCCTCATAGGCATAGGAATTGCTCCACATATACAAAAGTAACGGAATCACTACGCTGACAATCCCCGCCACACAAAAACGCCAGTCCATAGTTGTCTCTTTTCCCTTTCGGGATATCCGATAGCTTTGGACACCCGCAAATCCGTAAGCCAGAACCATGACTGCCGAATATACGGCACAATATGGTCCTGCTATCGCAAGACTTACTATCGGTGGCAACATCAGCAGCCGGATTTTATCGCCTGGCTTTTCCTGTCCATATAAGACCCGATCCAATACCAGATAGTGATAATAAAAACAGGCAAATGCCAAAAAATGAGCCCAGCCAGTGCCATTTGTCAACATTTCCCATTTATTCAATCCAAACAGCAGAAACATTAAAAATGCATACCATAACCAATTGACCTGTTTCCACTCACAATATCGCCCGAATACCAGCCCAGAGAGCCCTAATCCTAAAACTCCCAACGCCATTTCAAAGGTAGTATTATAACGGAATAGCATCACATTCAAAGCTCGTACTGGATAGTAGATCGGAATCCTGGTCAATACATCCGGCCGGAAAAAATTCTCCGGATTCCACACATCCGGCAAATATTTATTGACAATCCGGATATAATCCGAATATACAATGTCACAAGTCGCCTCCTTAATATACCAGAGGCACAAAAGCGTCCCCAGAAGTGGCAATCCATAATAAAAGATTTTTTTCTGCTTCATATCCGTTCCTTTCCAGTTCCGGCCCTTGCCATCCCGTCAATCTGCCCGCATAGCCAATAGTACCGCCAGGCGCTGTTGGCCTCGCTGTTCCTGTGCTTCCGGCAAATAGAAATTGGTCTTAAACTCCAGTTGCAATGTCTCATAAGGTTCTGCCTCCACGACCGCATGCATCAGGTTCTCCTTCATTTCTAGATAGATCCGGGGTTCCTCATTTACATAAACCATCACCCACTGATCCTTCGTCAACTCTCCTGGATAATAAAAATCCATCTCGACAATCCCCTTTGCTCCTGTCATCACCTGAATCTGGGCGCTTTCATCCAGCCAGCCATCCTCATAATATCCGAATATTCCCCGACACTTAAAATTCCGTACTGCCCTGGTAATATTATGATAACAATTGTTTGCTGGATCCTCCTGAAGAATCACCATATCGTCAGTCACTAACCCGATCTCCCGTACATCCTTAAGGAACATTATCTCCGTATTTTCTGCCTTTCGCTGTTTGTCAAAGACTTTCAAAAAAGTCTCTCTTGTAAAATCCTCCATTTCAAAAGCATCGCCCCCAACTTCATAAGCGTTCTTCATGATATAGATCGTTTTACCAAAAATCTCCTCTCCATATGTGCCGTATGTCTCCTCCGCCAGCGAATTATATCGTTGTTGAGCCGGCATAAAATAAAGATTCGGGTATAGCCCCCGGTAGTAACATTCCACCGGCAGCATCAACACCACATATAATGTTAGCATCGTCAAGAATGCCACTGCCCGCATCCATGTTCCTTGCTCAATCACTTTATCCGTCAAAACACCATACATCCAGGCCAAATATAGCAAAGCTCCTGCATAAGACACATAAACCCAGCGCATTTCCACTCGGATTGTCACACTAGAACAGGCAATGCACCCCGCTACAAATCCCATGAACAAGAGGCTTGTACACAGATAACTACCACAATGTCTCCACTCTTGCACCACCTTGATCAAAAATGCTACCATTACAGCCAAAAGCATCAAATCTGCCGCCGCAACCAACAACATCACGCCCAAAGGCGCCTGGCGAAAATTCTGTCCATTCAGATGTTCGGGACCCGCATTGATTCCAAACAGATAAGCCATCTGGCTCAAAGCATACTTTACTGCAGTTCCCACCGAAAACGTCTCCGCCACCTGCGTGCGTCCCGTTCCTGCCGGCATCACACTGCCAATCGTCAGAAGGCGGATCGTCTGCACTGCTCCAAAAGTCCCCGCCGAAGCTGCCCACAATTGCCAGCGCCGCACCTTCCGACACAGTAAAACGAAAAAAAACAGAGGTAACAATACCATATAACGCTCATGAACAAAGCAGATTCCCAAATATAATCCACATGCCCCATAAAACTTCCGGTAATCTTTTCGACTTTGATCATTCAAAAACTCACAAAGTAAAAACAAAATTCCCAGGGCCATCCACAACGCCATCGTCTCCATCAGCCCATATACCTGCCCGATCTGATAATAAGAAAATCGGGAAGCCAAAAAAGCAAACCCACACAGAGTGCCGATATAAGTAGACCGACTATATTTTCTTGCCATCTGGTATAATGTAAAAGCGATCCCTACATTCAACAGGATATTCACTGGTACAATCCACGCAATATGGGGACCGATCAATCCCAATTCCAACCAGGCAGCCAGGTAATACAAAAACCGAAACCGTGTGCTTCCCCTTGGGAACACAAATTCCAGAAATGATTGCTCTCCATAACAAGACCACAGATACAAATCATCCATATATAATCCCTTGATTTCTATCCCCCGGTTAATCCAGAAAGCAAAACATGCCAGCAAAAGCACTATCAACAAATCCGTCTTCCATCTGCCGGCCATCTGCCACCAATGTACATGTCTGTTATCCCAGGAATCGTGGACTCCCGTTATCTGCTGCTCTTTCATTTCTTTTCTCCTTGCAGTCTCCAAACTATCTCTTTGCGCCATACGGCTCACAAAAGCCTTATTGGTAAGCTCTATATGCCTTCCGGTAAAATACCATCAATCCCCTCGCAACGGGTCTCGGCCAAATCTTCTGATACATAGAAAGCTCTTCTTTTGAGCGTTGATGATTGTCAATAAATGCTTTTGTAGTAGCCTCTTCATGGATCCGATAGCCAATCAGCGGCTTCTCCACACAGACAAACCTCCCTGGTCTTTTTGCCAGTTTCCACAAAGTATCCCAATCCAAAGCAAATTTATAAGGGGAAGCAAACAGTGGCATCCCCAATTGCTCTTTATTATAAGTAGAAGACGGACAGATAATCGGATTACCCCAGAGCAGTATTGCCTGTTTCAAACAAATATGATTGGCCAATCCGCGAAATCGCAAAGGTATCCGCAAAAGTTTCTTAATCCATAAAAACATGCCTGGCCTCTGGAGCCGCCTCCCCTTAATAATCACACAATCAGTACTGAAAACTGTGGTATCCTCATATTTCTGCCAACATTCCTGTACCATACGAGCATAATCCCGATGATAGTAATCATCCTGATGAGCAATCGTGACCAGTTGAGATTTTGCCTGCTCATACGCAAAATTCCAGTCTGACTGAATATCGCTTTTCCCCTCTCGCACAAAATAAGGCAAACCATATTTTTCCGCTATCCCTTTGATATAAGAACTGGGAGTTGATGTACATACAATAATGGTAGAAGAGACCGTTTGCTTCTTCAAAGAACGGATACAAGTTTCCAGATAAGGAGAATCTTTATAGGCACAAACGGCAAATGTATGAGTAAACATAACGGACTCCTTTCCCTTATTTTCTTCTCTAATTCCCCATGCTTCCGTCTTCTCCTCTGCTTTCAACTAAATTTTTCATCCATCAAAAATCATTGTCCACAGTGAAAAAATATTCCTCTAACATTAAACACAAGACATGATAGATCGGCAAGTGTAATTCCTGGATTTTATATGTCTCTCTCTCCGGCACTCTAATTGCCACATCTGCACGCTGGCCCAATTTGCCGCCAGCCGCACCCGTCAGCCCGATAACCTTCATCGACTTTGCCTTCGCAACGGTCACTGCATAATCCACATTCTTTGCATTGCCAGAAGTAGATATCCCCAAAAACACATCCCCTGGCATTCCATATCCACAGAGTTGTTGCGCATAGACCATATCCCCATCGACATCATTGGCAAATGCCGTGGAAAGCCCTGGATGACTATTGAGGGCAATGGCTGGCAAACCGCTCTGCAATTTTGCCGCTAGCAGCGCGCCATTCTCCTCATCTTCTGTCCGCAGACATTCCTGCAGTTTTTCGGGAAGCTCCCGCTTCTTAAGAAATCCCTTCATTAGTTCCCCTACCATGTGCTCGGCGTCTGCGCAGCTGCCGCCATTACCGGCAATCAGCAGCTTTCCTCCACTGGCAAAACATTCGGTCAACATAAAATAGGCGGCTGTTATGGCATTTTGAACCGTCTCCAATACCGGATATCTCATCATCAGTTCATCCAATAGCGCTTGCTGTCGTTCATTCAATTCCATGGCTGCCTCCCCCTCCTCTTTCTGACCCTCTGCTGTCATTTTCACTTTCAAGTATTGCACTGGCGGCGTCAGCAAGTGTCTCGGCGTAAACATCATAAGGCATTTCCCCCCCTATACCAATTTCCTGTTCTCTGTGAACTTCGTTTCCATAACCCGTTCCCACCAGCACGGTACGCACACCATAATTTTTTCCGGCTTCCACATCTAGCAGTTTATCACCAATCATCCAGGAATGAGCCTTATCCACCTCAAAATACTGTTCTGCCATCTCAAACATTCCCGTTTTTGGCTTCCGACAATGGCAAGCAATCTTATATTTGCCAATCCCATATTCTGGATGATGAGGGCAGTAAAAAAACTGATCGATTTGTGCTCCTTGCAAACGCAGTAACTCGTTCATATACCGGTGAAGCTCGTTCACTTCTTCTTCCTGGTAATATCCCCTTGCCACCCCGGCCTGATTTGTCACCACTACCAGCCGATATCCTTTTTCCCGCAGCCTGCGAAGCGCGTTTGGTACGCCTTCCAGAAACTGCAGATCTTCCTTTCGATGTAGATAATGAACCTCCACGTTCAGCGTCCCGTCCCGGTCCAGAAATATCACTCGTTCCATTTATCATTCACTCCTGATCTTACCATGCGTCAGAACGATTCCCCCTATATCTTCAAATAGAGAATATATATTCTCCATTGGTATTGACTATCTTTACTTTGTCATAATCCCATCGTTTCTCATCTGCTGTCCATGACTGAGCGCCCCGCAGCTCAAAATTCCAGTCCGCCAGCTGGCCGCCCACTTGTTCCATTCGTGCCGCCACTTTATGCCGGACATTATAGGGGCAATACATCAGAAGATAACCACCACCGCCGGCTCCCAAAAGCTTCCCTCCTAAAGCTCCCGCTTTTAGCGCTTCCTCATACAGTTCATCAATCTGGGGATTGGTGATTTTGCTGCTCATGCGTTTTTTGCTCTGCCAGCCATAGTCTAAAAGCTTTCCGAAGCTGTGCAGATTTCCTTTCAGCAATTCATCCTTCATGGCATATGCCAGTGCCTTCACCTCACACATGGCGTTGAAGGCATCTTTTTTTTCATAATTTTTCACCTGATCTTTGATAATATTCGCCGATACATGAATATTCCCGGTATAACACAAAAGCAGATTATACTGCAATTCATGAATGATATCCTTTTTGATCCGCAATGGATTCACTACTACATTATTTCGCCCATGAAATTCAATAAAATTAAATCCACCAAAGGTAGAGGCATACTGATCCTGATAGCCGCCTTCGATTTGCAAATCTCTTCGCTCCACCCCATATGCCAAATCTGCCAGTCCATAACCGTCCAGCTCAATCCCCTTCCAACGCGCCATGGCAATCAATAAAGCCACCATCACAGTCGAAGAGGTCCCCAGTCCGGAACCTGGAGGCGCATCGCACTGCAAATACACCTCGCATCCTTGATCAATCTCCATGGCTTTTAACGCTGCTGTCACCAAATCCAGCCTGCCGTCGTAAACAAAATTTTCCCGTGTATTGTATTTGACCGTCATGTCAAAATCCAGAGAATGCACCACGATCTGATCGTCCTCTCGGGGCACAATCGAACAATATGCATATTTGTTGATGGTACTTCCGATGATAGCCCCGCCCTGCTCTACACAAAACGGCTCCACATCCGTACCTCCACCGCCAAAGCTAATCCGCAGCGGCGCCCTTCCTCGGATCACCATACGACCACACCTCTCTTTACGTCCTCAATAAACCGGAAATAATCCTCCGGCACTCCAATATCAATAAAATATCCGTCATTGACAAAACCTCCCAAACGCCGCCCTTCGGACAACCATCTCGGAATCATCTCATTCTCCAGAGAAACCTTTCCCTCCGGAATTTCCGATAAAAGCTCCCGGCGCATCCGGTACACCCCGCCGTTGATCGTCCCCTGCTTTACCTCTGCCGTCTTTTCATTGAACCCCGTCAGCCTTCCATCCTTCAAAACCGCCTGACCATACCGGGATACATCCGGTACTTCCCGCAACACCAACGCCAGCTCTAGCTCCTGCTGCTCCTGAAGCCGCACCAACCGGCCATAATCGATCTGATAAAAGGTATCTGCATTCAGCACAAAAAACGTATCCTCTGTCACCATCCTCCCGGCATTTTTGATCGCTCCGGCTGTTCCCAGAAGCTCCTTCTCATAAGCATACCGAATTCTCAGCCGCCCTCCTTCCGACGTCGCAAACCGTCTGCCGTCTCCAAAGTAATCTTCCACCATCGAGCCCTTATATCCCACTGCAAAAATGATATCTGTAATCCCATACCGGGATAATTCATGGATCACATACTCCATAAACGGTTTATCTTCGATCAAGGCCATTGGCTTTGGCCGGTCATTGACCACACTCCGAAGCCGCGTTCCCAATCCTCCTGCCAGTAAAATCGCCTGCATATGCCCTCCTGGTTTTCTCTGGTTTTTTGCAGATTCTTAAAAAGCGCTTCCTGCTTCCATGTCGAAATTATAGCATTTTCTTGTCAAAGATTCCACTATCTTCATAAAATAATAAAGTTCCCGGTATTTATCTGCGGACCAAGATTTCCTTCAGCCATTCACAAAATCCTCTTCTATCACCTTCCACGCTGCATCGACGCTGAAATGCTCCCGAATATACGCCTGCGTCTTTTTGCAAAGCTACTGACAGGCATCCGGATTCTTATAAAGCCCCACCACGGCATCCGCAAACCGTTCCGGCTCATCCTCCACCAACAGCACATCCTCCACTCCGGGGATGCCCTCCGCTCCAATGGCTGTGGTCACGATCGGAGTTCCGTTATAGATGGCTTCCACTACCTTTCCTTTCACACCTGCCCCATACCGCAAAGGCACCACCACGACCCGACACTCACTGTATAAGTGGTTAAGCTCCTCCTCGGACACGAATCCTTTGATGATGACATCATTTCCTGGCTGCTCTAATGCTTTGATCTCCTCTGTCACCTTTGAACCTACTACGATAAATTCCGGTGCCTCCAGCCCGACGCTTTTCATCTGCTGGCAAATCCGTGGGTAAATCTCGCGGGCAAACCACAGCACCGCGTCCGCATTCGGCGGATGGGCAAATCCACCCACAAATAAAAGCCCTTTTCTTCTGGCAAAGTCTTCCTGCAAAGTTTCTTTAAAGTTCTCAAACACATAAGCCGTGATATCCTTCACCGCAATCGTGGGATCGATTGCCCGGATGGCATCCCGCTCCACATAAGACGGATAGTAAGATACTGCTGCCTTGCTCATCAAAGACAATTCGATGGATTTCCAGTATTCCGCTTCTTCCCGCTTCTGCAGATCTCCTGTCAGCTGATACTCCCGTCCTTCTCGCAGAAAATGTAGATCATGTCCATAATAGATCACCTTGATATCAGTATTATCCAGAATGTAATCGATATATTTGGATGCAATATGAGGCCGGTTTAAATATGCCACTGCGATATCATCCCCATGGTCCCGCAGCCAGTCCCATATTTTCACCTGATACTCCGCACCATATAAAATCTCGATTCCCATCTGCTGCAGTACGGTCGAATAGGGCTCTTCATGAAGGAAATTATCTCCCAGAAACTTCACCACATAACCCTTTTTCAAAAACATTTTCAGATACTGAAATGTGGTCTTAGAGCCCGCATCTCGATCATAGGTGGGCACATAATGATCCACTACCAAGATAATCTTTTTGCCCATGCTCCGCTCTCTGGCCCGGAACGGATCCGGATTTCCGTCATTCTCACATTGCAGCGCAAACTCTGCTGCCCATTTTTCTTTTAGTTTCTTACTGTTCTCCACCTGATAACGCTTGAGTCCCGTCCCTTGTACATCCGTGCCGTTCGAAATACCTTCAAAATGGATCACCTGAGAAAGCGGCTGATATACCACCCGATAACCCGCCTTCCTCACCGCAAAGGCCAGATCCGAGTCCTCACAATAAGCCGGTGCAAAACGAATATCAAACCCGCCGAGCTGCTTCCATAGCCATGCCGGCAACAGAATCGCCGCCCCCGAGATATAGTCCACATCCTTCACATAGTTATACTCCGGCTTGTCCGGGTCATCCAATCGTCCATAATTCCATCCTGACCCGTCACTCCAGATAATCCCTCCTGCCTCCTGCAACCGCCCGTCCGGATACACTAGCTTAGATCCCACCATGCCGATGGAATCATCCGCCTCGATCAGATTCACCAGCGAACTGAGCCACCCGGCTGTCACTTGCGTATCATTATTAAGAAACATAATATATTTGCCACGTGCTTTTGCAGCCGCCTGATTGCAGTTTTTCAAGAACCCCTGGTTCTCTTCATTCCGGCAAATAACCAACCCTTCCGCAAAATCCTCCAGACGCGCCGTCGCATCTGTCGACACATCATCTGCAATCAACACTTCATAACTGACGTCCAAAGTATGTTCTCGAATCGAAACCAAGCAGGCGTACGTATAATGCACCTGATTATACACCGGAATCACAATCGATACCTTAGGCTGTTCCTGCCACTCAAAATGCAGTCGGCCATGCTGCCGATAGAGATCCCCAATGTGAAAATCCCCGTCCCGCAAATTTCTTCCCTCTTCGGTAGCATACAATTTTGCCGACCGGATGGGATGTAGCAAATATTCTTTTTTATATTTTAACTTTTTTCTCTCCAAAGACCCCGGCGGATACTTTTTGTTTACCTGCTCGCCCAGTTTTCGCCTGGCCTTGAACACTAGTGCCTCATGACGGTTCAGATAGGTAAGAGTCTTTCCCCTCTCGTCGATCTCATGGCGCAGATCCCGAATCATGATCTCCAGATTGGTCACATGATTGTTGGTCAGGCGCTGCACTTCCGTCATCTTGCGGATGGTTACATCCTTCTCCCGCGCATGAATCTTCATCTGTTCAATCCGCTCCCTAGCTCGCATCAGATCACTTTCCACCCGCCGAATCTGCTCCCGTCCCAGAGAGCTGACCATATAGTTACCCAGGTAACGCTGCTGATTCTCCCCATGAACATAGTTCTGAAAGCTGATCTCCATTTTATGATACACCTGTACCTGCTCAGGAGTAATGGCAAAAGCTGCCAGAATCTCATCTGCGCCCACCTTCCCCAATAAGCTCCCATACTGTTCGCAAAAATAATAAAGAATACGGTATTTCACAAAATGTTCTGGCACCGGAAAAGCAAATACCCACTCATAATCCAGACAATAATTTCCATCCTCTGTCAGTAGAATATTCTCGAAAAGCGCATCAATATTGGAAACCTCCCGGGACGTATCCATTTCCAGCAATGCCAGCTCCGACTCCGTCAGCTCCTGATCGGTCCGTCCTCCTCCAAACACTTCCAAAAATTCTTCTGTTCTCACAAAATCCTTTTGGCTCTCCGGTGCCATATCATAGATCTGCCCGATAGCATCCTGTAACAATGCAAGCGGTAATTTCCCGTCTTGCAGTTCTTCCCCCAACTTCTCTGCCCAGGTCTGCCCTGTCAAATAAGGAAAAAACGCCGCATTTTTATCTTCCTGATAAGACGGGCTGGCTACCCTAAGAGAGCGATGTTGCCTGGATAAACTGCGATATTTCTCTTCAAAAGACCAGATATGTCCCATACCCTTCAGACTGAGCGCCGCTTTTTCCACATACCAGGCGTTGTCTTCCTTCGGGTTCGCCATTTCCCGGTTCTCCGATAATTCTGCTTCCTCTTTCCGGCAAATGCAGGTCTTTATTTGAAATTCTTCCTTTCTTGTTTTATTATACTTGATATAAATCCGTTCACTCTGCCTTTTCAGCTTTTCTTCATCCGCACTCCAGAACACCAGATAAGAATTGGCATATAAATCAAAATTCCCATCTTCACAGACAGCATCAAACCCTTCTCCCATATCCATCACGTGATACTGAGGATAATCGTATGCCGGAATCACCCGTGTCAGATCTCCCTTCTTCGGCAAATACGCATCCGAATAAATGCTGATCGGCGTCCGATAATCCGGCATTGGATAATAGAAACGCAAAAATCCGGTTTTCATACAAGCTCCCCGGCCTTGTCCGACTTCCGCACTCAAAAAATCCCCACACAGCATTGTCTGCAATCGTTTCTTTGTCAGTGCATTTTCTTCCCGCGCCGTCCCTGCTAAGTACTTCATCCCCAGAGCATTGGGAACTGCCACAATCAAAATTCCGTCCGGCTTTAAGAGCCGCTTTGCATCATCGATCTCCTGCTGGCATAGCGCCTTTTCCTGCCCCACCATCATCACATAGTCATACACGTTCTCTGCCTCAGACGCATATTCCGCCAGCGATTTCTGTACATAGTCAATGGATTCTGCTCCCGGATATCGCAGCCGCACAGTCTCTAACGCTTCCTTATTTGTATCCAGCACTGTCACCTGTGCCACCTCCGACCGGTACAGTCCAGTCATGGCGCCATAGTCTGCTCCTACCTGCAAAAGTTTGGCATCCGGCTCAAAATCATACCATTCCAGCAACAGCTCCCGCTGGTCAGAAAGAGCATACAAAATATCCAGCCGGTCATTGTCTGACAATACCCGCCGGATGTCCCCGTCATATGCCTTTAAAGTCATCTGAATCTCATTATCAATTCTCGTCATTTTTCTCCTCATCTCATTTCCAGTCAAGCCCGCTCTCCCGCCGGACGGTACTCTGCTTTCACCTCTGACTCCATGTCATAGACCCCTACCGTATTTTTGTTGGAAATCACAGTGATATTCGCCACATCATAGAGTCTGTGATACACCGTATGCTCCCCCTGTTCAAACCCAGTACAACTCATGGACAACAAATACTCGCCCCCCTGCAACATCATCTTCTGACGAAAATTCACCTCATATTCGTCCCCGGCCTTTACTGGCCGGATATCAGCCCCCTCAAACATGGTATTGGTTCCTGACAGCTCCGCCCCCTTTTTGTCCTTAATCGTATAAGTAAAAATCGGCGCCTGAATATCTGTCCGGAAACGAATTTTCTCCCGAATGGTAAAATATTCTCCTTTCAGCAGCAGATTCGTCAGATTTCCTCTTTCATCAAACATCCCCAAATCATAGATTTCCGCCCTGCCGTCCCCGTATTCAGTACGGTTGGGATTGATCGTCAGATGCTCCTTCATCAGTCCATTACGGGCTTTGCCATCTTTTGCACTTCTTTTTTCTGCCTGATTTTCATCTGTCAATCCGCTCATCCCACCAGAGAAATCATTCATCTCCTGCAGCTCTTCTTCCAAATCATCCATCTGATTGGCCAAAATTTTCTTATATAAATCTACCATTTCTCCCGGAACGCCCTCTGCAATAAAATTCCCTTTATTTAACAGCACTACCCGGTCACAATACTTAATCACACTGCCCATATCGTGAGTAACCATCAAAATGGTCGTCCCGTTTTGCCGGATTTCCTCCATCCTCCGATAGCACTTTGACTGGAAAAATACATCCCCCACCGAAAGCGCCTCGTCCACAATCAGAATTTCCGGCTGAACATTGATTGCCACCGCGAACGCCAAACGGACGAACATTCCGCTGGAATACGTTTTCACCGGCTGGTACACAAAATCCCCTATTTCCGCAAAGTCCAGGATATCCTGAAGCTTGGCGTCCATCTCCTTTTTCGTGTATCCCATCATGGTGCCGTTCATATATATATTTTCAATACCTGTATAATCCATATTGAATCCGGCCCCCAGCTCTAAAAGAGCCGATATCTTGCCGTCCACCTTTACCTCCCCGGAGGTGGGGGTAAGGACCCCGGTAAAGATTTTTAATATGGTGGATTTGCCGGAACCGTTGGTTCCGATGATTCCCACTGTCTCCCCCTTCTTCACATGGAAGGAAAGCTGGTTCAGTGCATAAAAATCCCTGTGGTAATTCTTATGGGAAATGCTCATGGATTCTTTCAGACGGTCAATGGGTTTCTCATATAATCTGTATACCTTGGTCACGTCCGCGACCTTAATGGCGTACTCACTGTCCTTTTCTCTATCTGGCATAACTGTCTCCATCCTAGTTAGTACATACTTTTCCACTTTAGGCATAAGTATAGCATAGAATGTGGGATTTTTATACCTCAAACAATATTTTTCAAAAAAAGTTAAGGATTGCCTATTGACAAATTCAACTGTATATACTATAGTTACAGTATTAACTGTTCAATTTTTGGTTACAGAAAAGGAAGCCCGAGGAACTTCCTGACACAGAAGCAGTCCTTTTGGTCCACTGCCGCACCGGCA
>ERZ808024.209-NODE-209-length-40800-cov-11.600300_pt1 | contig 40800 bp, 30 predicted proteins | sample MGYA00380181_ERZ808024 | MGnify/ENA primary metagenome ERZ808024 (study PRJEB31490, sample SAMN06133413) | mouse gut metagenome | isolation source: Z2_1 | host: mice | place: China: Chengdu | collected 2015-05 ...
AAATACGCTCAGGCAAACCATTTTCATTGCGTTTTGTGCCTTGAGCGAAGCGAAAGGAATGGATATAAAAATGAAAGTACTATATCTGCACATAGGAACAGCAAAGACAGGAACAACGGCAATACAGGAATTTTGTAGGAATAATCATAAATTGTTAGAAGAACAGGGATTTTGTTATCCAAAAGCTGTTCATGTATTGTATAAACCGGAAAGCCGGAACGCTCATTTTCTTGTGTGTAAAAAGGAACCGGACAAAAGAAATGAGATTTTTAAGGAAGGGATGGATAAAGTACGGGAGTTGTTTGAAATCTATGATAATATTATCCTTTCCGATGAGACAATATGGTGGGCGAGCAGTTATCTGATACCGGATTTGTTTGAAAAAATAAAAGCGGAAGCAGGGGAGGGGAATTTTACCGTAAAAGTGGTTGCTTATCTGCGCAGGCAGGATTCGTTTGTCGGTTCCCATTGGAATCAGCAGGTAAAAAAGGATGGGGTTACCCGTACCTGCGAAGAGCACTTAAAATTTATGATGAATGAACGGCCTCTTATGTTGGATTACTATCAGAAGATTGAGGAGATTGCTGCCTGCTTTGGCAGAGAAAATATTTTAATCCGACGTTTTGAACCGGGGAAGTTTGAAGGCGGCTCCATTTATACAGATTTTGCTAAAACGATAGGAATGGCGTGGAGAGATGATTTTCAACTGCCGGAAAAAATGGTCAATGAAAGATTAAAGGGAAATACCCATGAGATTAAGAGGGTACTAAATGGAATCCCAGGCTTAGAAATAGAGGAGAAAAGATTTTTTGAACATGTTCTAATTGACTGCTCAAAGGACATTGTTGAAAAAGAAAAATATGCGATGTTTTCACCGGAAGAAGTAAGGAGTATTTTGGATAAATACCATGATGGAAACGAAAAAATTACACAACAATACTTAAAAGATGGAAAAGAATTATTTGATGATACGGTAGAGGAACTTCCAAAATGGGAAAAAGAGAATCAAGAAATGTATGATGACATTCTTCATTTTGTTACAAGGTCAATGGCAGAAATGCGCAGGGAAATGTACAGAGAAATGCGCAGTGAAATGTATAGAGAAATACGGAGAGAAAATGAAGCGTGTCATAAGGAAATAAACGAATTGAAAGAAAAAATAAAACATCCCATTCGTACGGCGTACAAACGAGTGGTAAAAAAGTGATTTGAGGAAACCTGAAGTATATTAAAATAAAAAAGTAGGAGAAAAAATATGAATCATTTAGATGAACTTGAAGCAGAAGCGATTTATATTATGCGTGAAGTGGCTGCAGAGTGTGAAAAGCCGGTGATGCTGTATTCTATCGGAAAAGATTCCTCCGTAATGCTGCATCTGGCTTTGAAAGCATTTTATCCGGAGAAACCGCCCTTTCCGTTTCTTCATGTAAACACTACATGGAAGTTTAAAGAAATGATAGAGTTTCGTGACAGAAGGGCAGAGGAACTTGGAATAGAGATGCTGGAATATATCAATGAGGAAGGGGTACAACAGGGCATCAATCCCTTTGACTATGGCTCTTCCTATACGGATATCATGAAAACGCAGGCGTTAAAGCAGGCATTGAATAAATATGGTTTCACGGCTGCTTTTGGCGGAGGAAGAAGGGATGAGGAAAAATCCAGGGCAAAAGAGAGAATCTTTTCTTTCCGTAATGAACAGCAGGCATGGGATCCGAAAAACCAGCGCCCGGAAATGTGGAAATTGTTTAATACCAAAATCAAACAGGGAGAAAGCATTCGTGTGTTCCCTCTGTCAAACTGGACAGAGGCAGATATCTGGCAGTATATCAGAAGAGAAAATATACCGATTGTGTCTCTTTATTTTGCAAAAGAGCGTCCGGTGGTAGAGAGAAACGGACAGATTATTATGGTAGATGACGACAGAATGCGTCTTCTGCCGGGAGAAAAAGTAGAAAATAAAATGGTCAGATTTCGTACCTTAGGCTGCTATCCCTTGACGGGCGGCATGGAATCAAAGGCTGTTACTTTAGATGAAATCATTGAGGAAACATTATCATCTGTAGAATCCGAGCGGACAAGCCGTATCATTGATACTGACGGTGGTTCTGCAAGTATGGAAAAGAGAAAGCGGGAGGGATATTTTTAGGTATGAAGGACGAATTATTAAAATTTATCACCTGCGGTAGCGTGGATGACGGAAAATCTACATTGATTGGTCATATGTTATATGATGCAAAATTATTGTTTGCAGACCAGGAGAAGGCTTTGGAATTGGATTCAAAGGTTGGTTCGAGGGATGGAAATATTGATTATTCCCTGCTGTTAGACGGACTTATGGCGGAGCGGGAGCAGGGGATTACCATTGACGTGGCATATCGCTATTTTACCACCGATAACCGGAGCTTTATTGTGGCGGATACACCGGGACATGAAGAGTATACAAGAAACATGGCAGTAGGGGCGTCCTTTGCTTCCCTTGCCGTTATTCTGGTGGATGCAAGTCAGGGAGTCTTAGTCCAGACAAGACGCCACTCTAGAATTTGTTCTCTGATGGGAATCAGGCATTTTGTATTTGCGGTTAATAAAATGGATTTGGTGCATTATGACCGGCAGAGATTTCAGAAGATAAAAAAGGATATCAAAGTTCTGATGGCAGAATTTGATTATGCTACGATGAAAATTATACCGGTATCCGCTACAGAGGGAGATAACATTACCAAACGTTCCGGTCAGATGCCTTGGTATGAGGGTGAGCCCCTTCTTACTTATTTAGAGAATGTAGATGTGTCGGAGAAAGAAAATGAAAAAGGCTTCTCTATGCCGGTACAGCGTGTCTGCAGACCGAATCACAATTTCCGCGGTTTTCAGGGACAGATTTCTTCCGGAACCATTGCGGTGGGTGATACCATTACGGTTCTTCCAAGTGGAGAGTCGGCAAAGGTAAGCCATATTTTAGAGACTGACCGGGAAGTGGATAAGAGCAGTAAGGGACATGCCGTTACCATTCAGTTGGATACGGAAATTGATGTATCCCGGGGCTGTGTGATAGAGAAGGACTATGAGCTATATACAGGTTCCATGTTTAATGCCTCTATCCTCTGGATGGATGACAGCAATTTAGTGGCAGGAAAAAATTTCTGGCTGAAGATTGGAACACAGCAGCTTCCTGCTACTGTCATGCGGATTAAATATAAAACGGACGTGAATACCGGTGCGGAAGTCTATGCGGAGAGCATTTATAAAAATGAGATTGCGTTCTGTGAAATTAGCGTGGGCAGCCAGATTGTTTTTGATAAATTTGAGAATAACAGAGAGTTGGGTTCCCTGATTCTCATTGACCGTATCACCAATATGACATCTGCCTGCGGTGTTGTGGTGCGTCCGTTAGACAGGGGGAGAAGTGTTACCTGGCATAATATGGATATCACAAGGGAGCTTCGTGAGAGCCAGTTAGGACAGAAGGCAGTGACTGTCTGGATGACAGGACTTTCCGGTGCGGGAAAATCCACCATTGCCAATGAATTAGAAAAGCGTCTCTTTACCATGGGAAAACATACGATGCTTTTAGACGGAGACAATGTCCGTATGGGACTCAATAAAAATCTTGGTTTTGACGAGAAAGACAGAATTGAGAATATCCGCAGAATTGCTGAGGTTTCCAAGCTGATGAATGATGCAGGACTGATGGTTCTTACTTCCTTTATTTCTCCGTTCTGCCAGGACAGAAGAAATGCAAAAGACATCATTGGGGAACGTTTTGTGGAAGTGTATGTCAGCACTCCGATAGAAGAATGCGAGAGACGGGATGTAAAGGGCCTTTACAAGGAGGCAAGAGCAGGAAACATTGCAAACTTTACCGGAATTTCCAGTCCTTATGAGGTGCCGGAAAATCCGGATATTGTAGTGGACACCAGTGTCCACACGGTGGAGGAATGCGTGGATATTATACTGAAGAAATTAGAACCTTATCTTGGAGAATAATATTCCGGGATGAGCTGCATTTATTGTAGAGTGGAAACAGGAAACGTTGTAGTTTCCTGTTTTTTATTTAGAAATTCTTAAGATTGTTTTTACCACATATTTACGGCTTTTATCAAGCGTTTATCTGTGGTACAATACAAAACAGTGAAAAAAGAACTATAAAAAACATAAGAAGGAAGAAAAAACATGAGAAAGAGATTACTGACAGTGATACTGGCAGTTTGCCTTGCAGCCACGTCCATTCCTCTGGACAGTACGGCATATGCAGGCGAAGTCAGGGAAGAACAGGCGGCGTTAGCTGACAGTACGGCAGGTGCGCCGGAGAAGGCGGAAACTGCCGGGGAAGCGGCGGAAAGTACCGAAAATGTGAATGACGGGACGGCAGGACAAGCCGGAAACACGGAGACTCTGGAAGACACCGGGACAGCCGGAAGTATAGGGGGAGCTGAGTATCCGGATGAGGTCGGGACAGAGACGGAAGGCATTGGAGGATCCACCGGGAATACGGAGACAGAAGCTAACGTAACAGTGCCGGAGGATGCCGGGGAGGAAACTGCCGGAAATGCGGAGACAGAAGCTAACGTGACAGTGCCGGAGGATGCCGGGGAGGAAACTGCCGGAAATACAGAGACGGAGGGCGCTGAGGTACAAATTCTGGAAAACACAGAGACAACAGACCCTGCCGGTGCATTATCAGAAACCACCGGAACTTTAGACCCTGCGGAGCCGGAAGAAGAAACCGAAAGCAAGGAAGAGGCTTTGGAACTGCCGTTAAACTTTATCATGCTGGAGTCTGATTATTTGGAAGCGCCGGCAAAGCAGAACGTAGTGGCAAGTATCGGAGACGGTATCGCAGACTTTAAAAAGTTAATCCTTACATATAAAAATGTAACCACCGGGGAAAGCTTCGAGACTGTATCCACAGATCAGGCGGAAGATATGGCTCTCTTTTCCATGGATTTTTCGGAAGAAAGCAAAAACGGCGTGTATGAGCTGACGGGAATTTCTTATGAGACAGACACAGCCCGCGGAACCATTGAATTTTCCGGTCTGGACATGGAGGTAACCTTTGGTGTGGGAACTGCCGTAGAGGCAAAACCGGACCAGATTATCAGTGAAGAAGAACCGGGGACGGCGGCTGATTTAGACGTGGACGTGATTACCATGGACGAAAACGGCGACGTGATATCGAAAGAAAGCTCCAAGGGCATGGCAGGACTGGCAAACAGCATGAAATATGCCAGCGGCGGAAACCGGGTAATCGTGTTAGACCCGGGACATGACAACACCCACAGCGGAGCGCATCAGAACGGGGTGGCAGAGGAGGCACTGGTGCTTAAAATCGCTCAGTACTGTAAAGCGGAGCTGGAGACTTATGCCAATGTTACAGTTTATATGACAAGAAATTCCGGGGACTGTCCCAACGGAGGCAGCAGTGTTACCTCCGGCATCTGCAATGAGCGGAGAGTTGCATACGCCCAGAGCGTGGGAGCGGACGCTTATATCAGTTTCCACTTAAATTCCTCTGTCAGCAGCTCGGCAAACGGAGTGGGAGTTTATTATCCAAACAGCAACTACAATGCCGGCATCGGACAGGTCGGACAGGGTATCGCCCAAAAGATTTATGAAAAGCTGCGGGCACTAGGCTTAAGCGCCTGGGGCAGCGGCACCATGATTTGGAATGCCACGGAGGATAAATATGATGACGGTTCGGCAGCAGACTATCTGGGAGTTATCCGAAACTGCAAGAAAGCAGGTATTCCGGCGGTATTGATAGAACATGCCTTTCTCAGTTCCTATGGAGACTACAGCAGTTTCTTAAACTCTGACGATAAATTAAAAGCACTGGGTGTGGCGGATGCCACAGCCATTGCGGAGTATTATGGGCTGCAGAAAGGAAACGGGGCGTTTTCCATCAGCTATGTGCAGTCACAGCCCGGCGGGAAGCTGAATGTAGTCTGGGGAAAAACAAATAACGTTTCTTATTATGAGGTGTGGAGAAGTACCAAAAAGAACAGCGGCTATAAGAAACAGGCTGATGTGTCAAAGGGAACCTCATATGTGGACGATGCGATTCAGATTGGGAAAACCTATTATTATAAAATCCGCGCGGTTTATACCAACGGACAGTTAGGTGAGCCAACGGCGGCAATGAGCGGTTTTGCGCTGGCACAGGCGGAGCTTACCTACGCGAAATCCCAGAGTAGCAAAAAGATCGAGATTGGCTGGGAAGGCGTGGCAGGTTCGGAGGGCTACCAGATTTTCCGGAAAGACAGCGCAGACGGGGATTATAAAGAAGTAGGAAAGGTTACCTCCGGCGGTACTTTAACCTATGTGGACAAGGTGGCTTCCAACAATAAAACGTACACCTATAAAGTGCAGGCCTATAACACCAGTGGTAACGTGGTGGGAACCGGAGCGTTTTCCGGAGAAATGACGGCAAAAGCCCTGGCCCAAACCTCCATCAGGGAGATTTCCACCGAGAGCGCAAACTGCCTGAAACTGACCTGGAAAAGAGTCGGCGGTGCGGAAGGCTATCAGATTTACAGAAGTACCCAGAAGAGCAAGGGTTATAAGAAAATCGCAACCGTTAAGTCTGGAAAGACGGTAAGCTACCAGGATAGCAAAGTAAAGTTCGGAATTACCTATTATTATAAAATACAGGCATTTGGCGGTGAGGGAGAAAATCTTGGTTACAGCGGCTATTCTGCCGTAAAGAGCGCTAAGACCACCATCACCACAAAAATTACCTCTGTGGTTTCCGTAGACTCCAATACGCTGGAAATCAGATGGAACAAGGTAAACGAGGCATACGGCTACCGTATTTTGAGAAGCACCAGTAAAAACGGTACTTATAAGGAAATTAAAACCATTAAGAAGGCCAAAACTGTGAAATATCAGGATAAAAAGGTAACTCCGGGAAAGAAATACTATTATAAGATTGAAATTTTAGTAAAATCCGGCAGCAAAATCATCGGCAACGGCATTTCAAAACCGGTGGCAGGAAAAACATTAGGGGAAACTACGGTTACTTCCGTAACGGCGGCAGCTAATGTAATGACGCTGAAATGGAAAAAAGTATCGGATGCGGACGGTTATCAGATTTTCAGAAGTACAAAGAAAAACGGTGCGTATGATCTGGTGGGCACAGTCACCGGGGAAAATACGGTGAAGTATAAGGATAAGAATCTTTCTTACGGAAAGACCTATTATTATAAAGTAAGGGCTTACCGCAGTAAGGGAAAGCAGACGGAAACCGGAAGCCTTACCGGAGCGAAAAAGACATGGACCTTAAAGAAAGCGGTTGTCACAAAGGCAGTACCGTCGGGACAGAAGGTGGAACTGGCATGGAATGAGGTGGCGAAAGCTAAGGGTTATTCTGTTTACCGCAGTGAAAATAAAGCGGGCAAATTTCAAAAAATCGGCAGTGTTGCCTCCAGCAGTACAGTAAAATATACGGATAAGACTGTGGAGCTGGGAAAAACCTATTATTATAAGGTGGCGGCGGATTATTCCATAACGGGAAAAGATAAGAGTATCGGCGGCTACAGCGATATTGTGACGGTGCCTGTGTTAGATGCCAGCCATTTGATTATGGGAAGCAGCAGCGTCACAGTGGAGCAGATGTTACGGTATTACAATGCCAGATATACTTTTCCGGCAGAGGTGTATACCGACAAAGGCGCAGCCAGCGCAGAGGCTTTCTTTACGATTTTAAAGGAGGAGGCTGACGCAGAGGGCGTGAAGGCAGAGGTTTTGTTTGCCCAGGTTATCTTAGAGACCAACGGGCTGCGTTTCGGCGGAGACGTCAGCGCTATCCAGTGTAATTTCGGAGGGCTGGGAGCTACCGGAAACGGCGTGGCAGGGGAGACTTTCCCTGATGTGAGAACCGGACTGCGGGCGCAGACACAGCACTTAAAGGCGTATGCCAGCACCGAGGCGTTGAATAATCCCTGTGTGGATACCCGGTTTTCCTATGTGACTAGGGGCTGTGCGCCGTATATCGAATGGCTTGCCATTCCCAAAAACCCTTATGGAAAGGGCTGGGCGGCTGATGCGGATTACGGTGACAAATTGTTAAGAATTATCGGCGGTCTGTAAATTTAGTAGGGAAAAAGATTGAGATTAAAGACTAATTGTGCTAGAATAAAAAAATATGATTAATATAGAAATGAGATTTAGCGCATGAAAAAACAGATAAAAAATTTTATGAGATATCAGTTCCTTTTGGGAGAGTTGGTGAAGAAAGGCATCAAATTAAAATATAGGAGATCTTATCTGGGTATTATATGGTCTTTAGTCGAGCCTCTTTTGGAAATGGTCGTATTGGCGATTGTATTTGGAACTCTGTTTGGAAATGATGATAAGACATTTCCGGTTTATATTCTGACCGCGAGATTGCTGTATTCTTTTTTCTCTCAGGGAACGAAAGCATCCTTGACTTCTATAAGAAGGAATGCTTCCATGATAAAGAAAGTATATGTTCCTAAATATTTATATCCATTATCTTCAGTGCTGTTTAACTATGTGATTTTTTTGATATCATTAATTGTTCTGGTGGCGGTAGCTCTGGTATTAGGGGTTTACCCCACCGTTTATTTGGTGGGAGCGGTTGTTCCGTTGCTGCTATTATTGATTCTAACCTTTGGATGCGGAATGATATTAGCCACTCTGGGAGTATTTTTCCGTGATTTGGAATATCTGTGGAATGTAGCATTAATGCTGGTGATGTATACCTGTGCGATATTTTATTATCCGGACAGGCTGTTAGATAGTGGTTTTGACTGGATATTAAAATGTAATCCACTGTATTGTATTATTTCACTGTTCCGAAATGCGGTGTTTGGAAGACCGTTGGAGATGACAGCTTTGATTTATGCTACGGTATTTAGCTTTGCTACTGTGATTGTGGGATTAGTTGTATTCCACAGGCAGCAGGATAAATTTATCCTTCACATTTAGGAAAGGTTACTGTTTTTATGGGAAAAGAAATATTAAAGGTTGATAATGTGAGCATGAAGTTTAACTTAAGCTCGGAGAAAGTAGACAGCATCAAAGAATATTTTATAAAATTACTGAAAAGAGAAATGGAATATGATGAGTTCTGGGCATTGCAGAATATCAGCTTTTCCTTGGAAAAAGGGGACAGACTGGGTATTTTAGGTTTGAACGGTGCCGGGAAAAGTACGTTGCTTAAGGTAATTGCCGGCGTGTTTAAACCTACAACGGGAGTAGTCACAAGAAAAGGAAAAATAGCGCCGTTGTTAGAGCTGGGTGCGGGATTCGATATGCAGTATACCGGAGCAGAGAATATTTATCTTTACGGAGCCGTGTTGGGCTACAGGAAAGACTTTATCCGTTCTAAGTATGATGAAATTGTAGCATTTTCAGATTTGGGAAAATTTATCAATGTACCTCTTAAAAACTATTCTTCAGGAATGCGTTCAAGGCTGGGATTTGCTGTTGCTACGATTATGGAGCCGGAAATTTTGATTTTGGATGAGGTGCTTTCTGTTGGAGACGCAAAATTCCGAAAGAAAAGCGAGAAAAAGATCAAGGATATGTTTGATAAGGAGGTTACGGTTCTTTTTGTGTCCCACTCCTTAGAACAGGTAAAGCGGCTCTGCAACAAGGCGATGATTTTAGATCATGGACAGATGAAGGCTTTTGGAGATATTGATGAAGTGGCAGAGATTTATCAAAAGATGATTGATGAACAATAAAAAATAAAAGGTAATGGGAGGTGCAGGTATGGAACAATCTTTCTGGGGAAAACTAAAGCGGGTAAAGCTGGAAGATTTATTGCATATATTTAAGTTTTTATTGGCACTGCCTATTGCTTTTTTTTATAAGAAAAAACGAAAAGGATTGTGGGTACTTTGTGATACAGCGGAGGAGGCAAGAGATAATGCGTACTGGCTATTCCGCTATATCAGAGAGCATCACAGAGAACAGGATGCAGTGTATGCCATTCATAAATCATCACCTGACTACAGCAGGGTAAAGTCCCTTGGAGAAGTGGTGGAATATGGAAGTCTGAAACATTGGATTTATTATCTTGCCGCGGAGAAGAACATCAGCTCCCAGAAAATGGGAAAGCCAAATGCGGCAATTTGTTATGTCTTAGAAGTATATGGAATTATCAAAAATAAACGGGCGTTTTTGCAGCATGGCATTATTACAGCGGATTTAAGTTTCCTTTATTATGAACATACGAAAATGAGCCTTTTTGTTACGAGCACAAAGGAGGAGTGGAAATATGTGGATGAAAATTATCATTATCCTAAGGGATATGTGCAGGAATTAGGTCTCTGCCGTTTTGATGAATTACATTCCGGAAAAGTAAATCAAAAACAGATTCTTCTGATGCCTACGTGGCGCATGTATATTCGAAATGAAATATCTGCTGAACCGGGGAGCAGGCAGGCGGAGGAGTTTGTGCAGACCGATTATTTTAAATATTGGGATGCGGTGCTCACCAGCGGAGAATTTTTGGAATTTATCGAGAAAGAAAAGATGCAGGTTATATTTTACCCCCACAGGGAAATGCATCGTTTTCTTTCTTATTTTCATGCGCAGCACCCGAATATTACCGTTGCCTCCTGGCCGGAGTATGATGTGCAGCAGCTTTTAAAGGAGTCTGCTTATCTGGTAACGGATTTTTCCAGTGTGGCGATGGATTTTGCTTATATGAAAAAACCTTTGTTATATTATCAGTTTGACAATGAAAAATTTCGCAGCAGCCATCATGGCAAAGGATATTTTGATTTTGAGAAGGATGGTTTCGGTCCGGTTTGTGTGACACCGGAGGAAGTGATAGGAGCATTAAAGGATTCTTATCAGAGGGGATTTGCTAACGAGGAAAGATACTTAAGACGCCATGAGGAATACTTTGATTTGTGGGATACCAATAATTGCAGGCGGAATTATGAAGCGATTCGCAGGATGTAGAAAGGAAATACACAAAGCAGATGATACAGACAGCGCCAAGAGAAATAAAAGTGCATACGAAGAAGTTTTCTTTGAAAAGAGGAAGAATAACCATAGTCTTTTCCTGGGAGAAGGAAAAAGGCGTGGTGCGGCAGATGTGCTTAAAGCAGAGAAATGCCCGCATGGATGTAAGGTATCCCTTTGAATTAAAGAAAAAGGAAAAGGGGCAGCAGCTTTTTTATCAGGCTGTGATTGACTTAAACCAATATGAGTTAGAAACAGCTTTCTGGGATGTGACGGTAGAGGTGGCGGAAACGGCGGGAGAAGTCTACGAAGCAATTTTAGGAGGATTGAGCAACCGTCTGAAAATATGGCTGATTTTATTTCCAAGATGGACGAAAACGGATGACGGACATTTGATTTATCCTTTTGTGAACGGTGCGAGACAGTTTACAATCCAATACCGCAAATACGATAAAAAGTATGACAGCTATGGGTTTATTGCGAAAGAGTATTTGGCATTGTTGTGCTATTTCATTTTAAAACCTTACTGGGACAGAAAAAGAATATGGCTGATTTGCGAGAAATTTTGCACGATGGCACAGGATAATGCGATGTTCTTCTTTCAGTATTGCATGGAGGAACTGCCGGAGAAAGAAAAAGAGCATATTCTGTATGTGATAGACAAAAAAGTACCGGAATACCATGCGGTGGAGAAGTATGATACAAATGTGATTCAATTTATGAGCTTTAGATATATGATATATCTTTGTGCTGCGGAGTATCTGATATCTACGGATGCCATCCGGCATTTTTACATCTGGGATTCTCCGAACAGTGTGTATAAAGTACTGTATCAGGCGAGAAAACACTTGATTTTTTTGCAGCATGGCGTCATGGGATTCAAACAGTGCCATAGAACTTACCACAAAGCAGGGGGAAATCGCGTGGCACGATTTGTAGTATCTTCTGAGTATGAGAGAGCTATCATTCAAGAGTATTTTGGATATGACAAAGAAGAGATTATATTAACCGGACTTGCACGTTGGGATGTGCTGGAGAACAGGGCATCGTTGGAAAAAAAAGAAATTCTTATCATGCCTACCTGGAGAAGCTGGTTAGAGTTTGCTTCGGAAGAATTGTTCCGGAAAAGTGATTATTATCAGAATTATGTGTCTATCCTGCAGGATGAGCGTTTGCGGAAATTATTAGACAAGCATGATATGATTCTTAAGTTTTATATTCATCCGAAGTTCCGGGATTACATTTTCGAGTTTGCGGTGGAAAATGAGAGAATCCATTTTATTGCCTTTGGACAGCAGCCCTTAAATCAACTGCTGATGAGCTGCAATCTGCTGATTACGGATTATTCTTCTGTGTCATGGGATGTGTATTATCAGGAAAAGCCGGTGATTTTTTATCCTTTTGACTTGGAAACCTATGAATGTGTGCAGGGGAGTTATATGGATTTGGAAAAGGATGCCTTTGGGGACGTGGTTCATAGTAAAGAAGAACTCTTTGCATCACTGGAAAAATATGTGGCACAGGATTTCAAGGAAGATGTACGACAGAAAGCGCGCAGGGAATATCTGCTTCCGCTGCGGGATCATAAAAATAGTGAGAGAATTTATCGGGAAATCAAGAGCGCAAAATTGAAATCAAAATTGAAACAGAGATTAGAGCGTTAGGATAAGGAAGGATGAAGAATAGATGGAACAGGCATATCGTTTTTCACTTGTAATATTTGCCGCGGAAGAAGAAAAGTTAGGAAGAACCTACAAGAGTATTGCAGCGCAGAAATATCCGGCGGAAGATATTCAGGTGATAGTAGTCCTCTTACAGGAAGAACTAAAAAAGAAAGAACTGATAAGACAAATAGAGTCCCAAAAAAATGTGGTTCTATTAGAAGCGTGGAGAAAAGATGACATCAGAAAAGAACTACAGGAGAAAATAGCGGGAACCTATGTCACATTTCAAAAGCAGGGAATCTGTTATGATGAAAAAGGTATTGCCAGAATAGATCGGAGAATGAAAAAGAGTGGGACATCCGTTGTCTGTGGTTATGTGAAAAATAACGAGCGTATTAATACACCTATGATAGAACATAACCTTTACTGTAAGACCTACAGGAATGGAATGACGTTAGAAGAAAACTATTTTTTGAATCATACCGTATACTGCGGATATTTTCTGAAACGGGAAAATATCTGCTGGCAGCAGCAGTTTGATCCTTCTGCGTGGTATGTGGAGATATTAAAAATGCTGTGTGATACAGTGCTTCATGCAGATACTATTTCCTGCGTCAGACAGCCTTGCGTAAAAACAGAGACAGGGGCGGATATAAACGAAGAGTGGCATCGTACCATCAGCAATGAAGGAGGATTTGAGGACTATTATAAGAAGCTGCTGCTCCCAATGGAAAAAATTTGCAGTAAAGATACTGTGAAGCATAAAAAAAATGCGGAGTATGTCATGGCATACTATGCTTCGGTACTGGTGGATAAACTGCGATTGTATAGAAACTGCATGGAAGAACGGTATGCGAAAGAACTAGACAGGCTTATGAGAAGAATCACTCATTCTGAAGTGATACTTAACAATCGTTATATTTCTCAACTCAACCGGGGGTATCTGATGAAAACCTATTGGCCGGAGGTAAAACCTGAGGATTCGCCGGAGGCGGCATTTGCCTTAAGCCCTGATGATATCCGTGTGGAAGTAATGTTTTTTGAAAAAAAAGAAGACAAAATTCATACGGAGTTTTTTGTAAAAATGCCGGTAGGAGCAGATTATGGGATTTTCTGCGGATTAGAGGAAAACCCTTGTGTCTGCCGAAAGATAGGCGCATTTGAGCAGATGGATTGGGGAACGGTACAGACAGGAAACACGTGGATTTACGAAGTGGATGTTCCGATAGAAAAATCGTCCGGAAAATTATGCTGGTGGATAGAGGATGGAGAAAGAAAGAGGCTTATGAGAAATATTACCTTCCGTGGCTATACACCTTTTGCCGTTGAGGTGGATTTGTACAAAGTCATGGATGGAAGTATCTGTTTTCTCAACAGAGAAAAAAATGCTGTGATAATGAAGAAGAACTGCCGGCTGTTAAGGGCGATAAAGGCAATAAAGAGGAGCTGCTCTTTTTGCGTTACGGGAAAGGCAGGAATGAAAGCCGTTGCTGCGAGAATTTTATTTGAAAGCCGTAAAAGAAGGCAAAAGAAGAGTGTCTGGTTGTGTTCGGATAGAACAAACAGGGCGGATGATAATGGAGAAGTCATGTTTTCCTATTTGTGTGAGCATCCGGATGATAGTATCGAGCCTTACTTTGTAATTGATAAAAATACGGATGACTGGAAACGGATGGGGAAAATCGGAAAAGTTGTGGAGACATTTTCAAAGGAACATAAAGTATTGTTTCTGCTCAGTGAATTTTCCTTATCCTCTCAGGCAAACAGGGCGGTTATCAATCCCTTCGGAAAGCTGGAATATTATTATAGAGACTTGATGTATGACAAAAGGCTGGTGTTTTTGCAGCATGGCATTACCAAGGATAATCAGTCAAAATGGCTGAACAGGTACAACCGGAACCTTTTTGGCTTTGTGGTTACTACAAGACCGGAATATGAGTCCGTCTTTGAGTATGATTACTATTACAAACCGGAAAGAGTCTGGCTTACAGGTATGCCGAGATACGATAGGCTCTACCATGATGAGAAAAAATATGTTACAATAATGCCAACATGGAGAAAAAGTCTTTCAGGAGGAACGGACGCAGCAGGAGTCTGGCTGTTAGGGAAGGATTTTAAAAAAAGTTCTTATTTTAAGTTCTATAATGAACTGCTCAATGATGAAAGGTTGCTGAAAGCAGCAGAAAACTGCGGTTATTGTATCTGCTTTATGCCGCATCCTAATACTATTAGCGGTCTGCACTATTTTAAACATCATCCGGCGGTAAAGTTTTTAGATATGACTTACTCTTACAGAGACGTATTTGCTCAGACGGACCTTATGGTAACTGACTATTCTTCGGTGGCATTTGATTTTGCGTACTTAAGAAAGCCGATTGTGTATTCGCAGTTTGATAAGGCAGAATTTTTCGGTGGAGGACATTCCTATACGGAAGGGTATTTTGATTATGTAAGAGATGGCTTCGGAGAGGTGGAAGAAACCCTCGAAACCGTGGTGGATCGTATCATAGAGTATATGGAGAATGGATGTCGGATAAAGCCGGAATACCGGGAACGAATTGATAAGACTTTTGCCTTTGATGATAAGGACTGCAGCAGAAGAGTTTATGAGACCGTTCTAAAGTACCGCAATCAATAATTTAGGAGGAAAAGACTATGGAAAACATCAAAAAGAAACTGGGACTATTATGTATGGTGTTGCTTTTGTGTGTATGCGGACCGCAGACTGCATGGGCAGCAGGAGAAGGGTATACCTATGCTGCTTCTAGTAACAGGTATACCCTGAACGTGAAAAGCGGAGACAATATTACCGGAGCGCTGACAGAAGCCTTAGAAGCGGCAGTTGGAACGGCGGGTAATCCGGCCGTCATTGTGATTCCTGCCGGAAGCTACAGTATCAATCTGGTGAAACTGACAAAATCCTACGTCACTATCTCTGCGGAGGGGGCAACCATCAAATTTGCCGGAAGTAATGTCAATGGACAGTATGTGATTAAGGCAACGGATACAGCTACTACCGGAGTGAAAATATCCGGCGGTACATGGGACGGAGCGGGAATAGCAAGTGCTGTTTTTCATTTCGGCGGTGAAACTGTAACTACGAAAAATCTTACGATAGAGAATTGTACGGTAAAAAATGCGGATCAGAATGTCAAGGTCAATAAGGGAACAGACATTCGTTTTTCCAAGGTTTCCTTTGAGGGGGCAAATTATGGTGCGATGATTACCAATACCACTAATTTGACCATGACAGATTGCAGCGCTTCGAGGAATGGATTTGGACTTGGATTACGTTTTCTAGAAGGGACCAATACGTTAGAGAATTGTTCTGCTACCGGCAGTGAAACAGACGGAATACAGGTAAAGGAGAGCGGCACAGTTGTCAATATTAAGGGTGGTTCTTACAATGGAAATACAAAGAATGGTATTTCCATGACTAGTGGAGCTACGCTCAATATGACGGGAGTGGATGTGTCTAATAATAAAAGTAACGGCATCTCACCGGTAGGTGCGAGTGGAGTTAAGACGACACTGAATGCTGTCAACTGCAAATTTAACGGAAACGGGCGTCATGGAGTGGCAGGAGATACCTATGCTACGATCAATGTTACTGACAGCGAAGCGAATAATAATGCGTCCAACGGTATTATACTAAATAAGGGCTCTAATTCAACAGGACTTGCAAATTGTATTACAAATGGAAATGGTGCAGCGGGTATTTTAGTTCAGGAGAAATCATCCTGCCCGTCTATTAAAAACATTACGGCAAATAACAATGGAAAAATTGGCATTTCTATCGAGGATGTTGCGACAACTATTGAAAAATGTACCACAAACGGCAATACAAAATATGGTATTTACATTGAAGGTACAGGCGCAAGCAAAAAGGTGTCTGTGAAAGACTGTAGTATCAGCAACAATAAGGTTCATGGTATGTGCATTACCGATAAAACGAATGTGACCATTACCGGAACAGAAATTAAAAATAACAGCCAGAGCGGAATTGAGAGCCGTGCCACCATACTTACGATAAAAGGTAGCGGAAATGAGGTATCCGGTAATAAGAAATACGGTTTATTTGCCTTAAGCGGAAAAATGAATATATCCAATGCAGTTGTTTCTAATAACGCGAAAGCAGGTGTTTATTATATGGGAACATCTACATCCGGATATTGCATTAATTCTATTCTTGAGGGAAATGCTACAGGAATCGGACTTTATAAAGGTGCGGTACTAAGCAAAGTAAACAATAATACCATTACCGGATCGAAAGAATATGGAATTTCCTGTGGTACAAATCCAAGTGGAAGAAAGACCGCAATCAAACAGTGCAAAAACAATAAATTTAGTAATCCGGATGCAAAAGGAGAGATATACAGCTATGGAAAATCTTCCCTGCCTTCCGGGATGAAGAACCAGGGCGTTATAAAATTTGCAAAAACAGTGAAGGCGGGAAAGAAGACTGTCAGTGGTACAGCATTTGGAGGTGCACAGAATATAAAAATCACTGTTGGAACGAAAACGTATACTGGAAAAATCACTGGAGGTAAATTTACCGTTAAGACAGCTAAATTAGCGAAAAAAACGAAGATTAAAGCAGTGATTACTGACAAGAATAAGAATACATTTACTGTAACTTACACGGTGAAATAAGAAGTAAAGGAACCTGAGGGGAATAAGATGGCAAGTCAGGCAAGAATTGCAAAATGGGATAACGTAAAGTTTGTTTTAATATTAAGTGTAGTGTTAGGGCATTTTTTGGCACGTTACACCAGTGACAGCGTCAATGCAAAGCGGTTGGTGTTTTTTATCTATCTATACCATATGCCGGCGTTCGTGTTTATTTCAGGACTTTTTGCAAAAAAGACAATCAATGAAAAACGTTACGATAAAATGTTTGGCTTTTTGCTGTTGTTTCTGATTACAAAATATGCCCTGTTTTTCATAAAGGTATTGCGGGGGGCGGAGCTTAGTTTCAGCTATCTGGAAATGAACGATGTCTCCTGGTATGCCTTTGCCATATTTGTATTTTGCCTGGAAACCGTCTTTTTCCGTAGATTTGATAAAAAATGGATGATGGTGATTGTTCTGCTGAACGCATTGGCAGCAGGATATGCCACGGATATAGATACTTATCTTTCCTTAAGCAGATTGCTGACATTTTATCCGTTTTTCCTGTTGGGATATTATTTAGAACCGGCAAAAATTGTGGAATTTACCGGAAAAATCCAGGTGAAGATAGGCTCGGCAGTATTGCTTTTGGCAGCTGCCGTGTTATGCTATGTGAAAATAGACACTCTTTACGGGTATTTGGAAATTTTAAAAGGGAAGCATGGGTATGCAGTTTTAAAGGAATGTGGCAACTATGGATTTTGGATAAGGGGAGGCTGGTATCTTGCGGCGCTTCTGCTTACAATGGCGCTAATTGCCGTGACGCCGGAAATTCATTCTGTCTTTACAATGATTGGAAGCAGAACGATGCAGATATATGCCCTGCACTATATTCCTATGATGGTATTCTTTGGAAACTTCAAGGGCAAGGAACTGATACGGAATCTTACAGAGGCCCATCAGGTACCGGTAGTAATACTGCTTGCCTTTGTTACCACCTGCTTGCTTGCAATAAAGCCGATAACAGTAGTGATAAACTGGCTTGTTTCGCCGAAAAGTATTGATTTTTTAAAAAAAGTTTGTTAGCATAAGAGTGTTTTATAAGATGGATAGAAAGAAGGAAATAATTGCATGAGCTATTATGATGGATTTGGTGATTTTGGTGACCGTCTGGCAGCAGTCAGTGCAGAAGGAAACTCTGTCACATACGCTGAATTGGCAGTTTTTGCAAAGAAAATCGGTGAACTTGTTCCGGCAAGAAGTCTGGTATTTAGTCTTTGCAGGAATGTTATCGGTTCCATGGCAGGCTATCTTGGCTTTTTGAATAATAGAATAGTGCCGTTGATGTTGGATGCAAATATCAATGAGGTACTTCTTTCCAACTTGACAGAGATTTACTGTCCCCAGTACCTTTGGGTGCCGGAAGATTTGGCAGAGAAATATGCTTCCATGGAGATGTTATATGAGGCATATGGATATAAATTGTTTAAAACCGGATTTTCCACGAAATATCCATTGTATGAAGATTTGGCATTGCTATTGACTACATCCGGCTCTACGGGAAGTCCCAAACTGGTACGCCAGAGTTATGCCAATATTCAGTCGAATGCCAAGGCAATTGTAAGATATCTGGAAATCACGGAGCAGGAGCGCCCGGTAACTACATTGCCGATGAATTACACGTATGGTCTTTCTGTTGTAAACAGCCATGTGCTGGCAGGCGCTACGATACTTCTGACGGAACATCCCATTGTATCAAAGGCGTTTTGGGATTTTATGAAAGAAGAGAGAGCAACATCTTTTGGCGGAGTGCCCTATACCTATGAGATGTTAAAACGAGTAAAATTTTTCCGTATGGATTTGCCGTATTTAAAGACATTTACGCAGGCGGGAGGAAAACTGTCACCGGAACTGCACAAGGAATTTGCCGAGTATGCGCTGGAGAAGGACAAGCGTTTTGTTGTAATGTACGGACAGACAGAGGCAACAGCCCGTATGGCATATCTGCCGTATGACATGGCATTGAAGAAATACGGCAGTATGGGAATTGCCATTCCAGGCGGTAAATTTACGTTGGTGGATGTGGATGGAAATGCCATCACAGAGCCGGAGCTTGTGGGTGAGTTGGTTTACGAAGGGGATAATGTCACTTTAGGTTATGCGGAATGCGGAGCAGATTTACAGAAGGGTGACGAACGGGGCGGCCGCCTTGAAACAGGAGATATGGCAAAACAGGATGCAGACGGTTATTATTATATTGTAGGACGTAAGAAACGTTTTTTAAAGTTATTCGGAAACCGTGTGAATTTAGATGAAATTGACCGTATGGTAAAGGGGGCTTTTGAAGATGTAGACTGTGCCAGTACCGGTACGGATGAACTGATGAAAGTCTATATTACGAATGTAGCATATGTAAATCAGGTAGAGAACCTGATTGAGGAACGCACCCACATTAACAATCGTGTGTTTGAGGTGCAGGTAATTGATAAGATACCGAGAAATGAGGCCGGTAAAACATTATACAAAGATTTACCATAAAGAAAGGAAAGAAAAATGGAAGAATTATTAGAAGCATTAAAAAGAGCGAACGGAAAAATTGATTATATGTCAAGCAATAAGCTTGTAACGGACAAGATTATTGATTCCATTGATATTACCTCCATATTAGCGGAATTAGAAGAAACTTTTGATATTGAAATCAGTATGGAATACATTGTTCCGGAAAATTTTGATTCTGTGGAAGCAATGTGGGAAATGATTCAGGAATTAAGAGATTAATTACAAGCAGTGCAGAAATGCACTGCATGTTTTTTGGGAGAAAAGCTATGACTTTTATTGAAATGCAATTTTTTGTGTTTTTATTTGCAGTGTCAGTGATATTTTATATATGTCCGGTAAAACATCGTTGGAAAGTGCTTTTAGGGGCAAGTATCGTATTCTATGCCATAGCAGGAATAAAATATCTGCCGTTTATTTTTATTACTTCTTTTACGGTTTTTCTGGCAGGAAGAAAGATGGGGCATATTTATGAAGAAATGGAGCAGCATCTTGAAGGGAAGTTGGACAGAAAAGCAAAGAAAGAAATGAAAGAGCAGGCAAAGAACCGGTGTAAAAAAGCAATGCTGGCAGCACTGTTGTTTAATCTGCTTATTTTAATCGTTGTGAAATTTACGAAGTTTGCAGTAAATCCCATTAATGATTTACTGACAGCCCTGGGGCGGGAGGGAAATTTTAGCGCATCTTATATTATTGTCCCGCTGGGAATTTCTTATTATACATTTTCATGTCTGAGCTATCTTCTGGACGTATACTGGAAGAGGGAAGAGTATGAGAGTAATTATGCAAGATTTTTGCTTTATGCCATTTATTTCCCCCATATTTTACAGGGTCCTATTGAGCGCTATGGAAGACTGGGAAAACGGTTAAAGGGAGAATTTCTCTTTGATTATGACAGGGTATGTGCAGGACTGCAGTTGATGGTATGGGGAATTTTTAAGAAATTAGTGATTGCGGACCGGATTAATTTGTTTACCACGGCAGTGTATAAAAAAGGCTCGCAGGCAGAAGGTTTGATATATGTATTTGCATTCTTTTTAGATGTTGTTTACATATATGCGGATTTTTCCGGCTGTATGGATATTGCAAGAGGGGCATCACAGATTTTTGGAGTAGAATTGGATTTGAACTTCAACCATCCGTTTGCTTCTAAATCCGTTACGGAATTTTGGAGAAGATGGCATATGTCACTGGGAAGCTGGTTTAAGGATTATGTTTATTATCCGATTTCTACTTCGAAGTTTGTAAAAAATGTGGCGAAGTCCTGTAAAAAACATCTGCCGGATGCGGTGACAAGAAGTATTGTGACAGCTATTCCGGTGACAGTTACCTGGGTAGCCACAGGACTTTGGCATGGAACGGGAGTCACCTACTTAGCATGGGGACTTTATTATGCCTTTATGATTTTTATGTCAGTATCTTTTGGTGACATGTTCCATAATCTGGCATTGAAACTGAAAATAAATACCCGATGCGGGTCGTATAAAGTTTTTCAGATGGTGAGAACTACCTGTATTTTTGCAGGAGGGCGGCTTTTGACAAGGCCGGGGACGTTAGGGCTGAGCTGGCATGCTTTAAAGAGTGCCCTGCTTCAGTTTAATCCATGGGTTCTTACAGATGGCAGCTTATATGAATTCGGATTGAGCCGGAGCAGTTTTAATCTTATGCTTGTAACAGTTGTTCTTTTTGGAGGTATCAGTATTTTACAGCAGAAAGGTTCTGTTCGGGACATGATTGCAAAACAAAACCTTATAGTACGTTGGGGCCTTTGTTTTGCCGCAATCTTTTCTATTTTAATTTTTGGTATTTACGGGTCTGGCTATGATGCCGCATCCTTTGTTTATATGGCATATTAAAAGGGGAAAAAATGAAGCGTTCAATGAATAAAATGCATGTGATAAAGACAGTGGCGTTTCTTCTTATCTTTGTCTTGCTGTTGGGTTATGTGACAGATATCCTGCAGCCCAAGTGGATTGACGGAACCAGCGTTACTTTTGTGCAGGAAAATTTTTATAAAGAGAAGAAAAATTCCATTGAAGTGGCAGTGTTAGGCAGCAGCCAGTTAGTATACGGTATTTCCAGTATGCGCCTTTTGGAAAATTACGGTATTTCTGCTTACAGTCTTGCAACGGGAGAGCAGCCGGTACTCTGCGGATATTTTTATCTGCGGGAAATGGTCCACAGTCAGAATATCAAGACAGTGATTTATGATGTGAGCATGCTTTATGAGGAAGAGCAGGAAACACGTTTCCGAAAGACGATAGATACGGCGCCTATGAGTAGGAATAAATTGTGGATGATTTTGGAACATAGAAACCTTTCTTTTGCGGAGTCTGCGAGAACTTATTTCTTCCCGATTATGAAATATCATTCCAGATGGGAAGAGTTAGAGGAGATGGATTATCATTATGCGGATTTGAATACGGAAGTATTCAAAGGAAATATTATGAGCCCTATTGCATCCCAGCGAATTAATTATGAGAAACTCTGTGTGGATAATGATGAAATAGATGCATCTATTACCATGGATGAATCAGAGCTGTACTATTTTCGGGAAATGGTTCAATACTGTAAAGAACAGAATATAGAACTTATTCTGATTAAAACACCTAAGACCACCTGGACGAAAAGTGCGATGGTGGGAGTGGAAGCGTTAGCGGAGGAATACCAGCTTCCTTATATGGATTTTAATACGGCAGAATTATTAGAGGCATCCGGTATTGATATTGAAAAAGATTTTTGGAATCAGGATCATTTAAATATTCGCGGAGCGGAGAAACTGACAGACTATATGGCGGAGTATCTGTTGGCAAATGGTACTTATACCGATGGCAGGAATACAGAGGCTTATGATGAGGAGGAAGTAAGAAGATATTATATTGACAGGGAAAATAAATATTTACAGACCTCTAACAGTTTAGAAGATGTGATGACAGCGTTAAAAAATGACAGATATGAAGTTGTGATGCAGTTGAATGGAGATATTGCTTCGCACTGGAATGAAGATGCACAGCAATTGTTGGCGGAATTAGGTGTTTCCGTGAATATGGCGGAATTACAGAATGCACCTTTTATCGGACAGTATAAAAACGGAAATCGTTTCTATGAGGAGAGCCAGGCGACGGCGTTTACCCATGAGGGGACATTTTCCAATGGAACGCCTTATGAAGTGACGAGTAATCCGTCAGGAAATGAGATGGAAACGGGAGCAAAGATTGCAGGAGAGGAAATCAGCTTTCAGAAAAAAGGACTGAATTTCTGCGTGTACGATACGGTAAACAATAAGCTTGTAGATAATTTTACTTTATATTATGATGAGGACAGAGGAGATTTTAATATCTACCGTTATCGTGAAAGTTAAGAGGAAGAAATGAAAGAAAAAAAGAAACTATTTTGCCTTCCCTATGCGGGAGGACGTGCCGAGATTTTTCATGAATTTGCAGCACATATCCCAGAAGAGATTACGGTAATACCGTTAGAATACGCAGGACATGGTATGAGGGCTGCAGAAGCGTTTTATCCGGATTTTTCGGCAATGGCTGAGGATATGGCGTCCATGATAGAGAGGCAGTTGACAGAGGGTGACAAGTTCGCCCTCTTTGGTTATAGTATGGGGAGTGTAGTGTCTTATGAGATTGCAGTCCGGAACTTATTGAGCAGGCAGCCGGATTATTTATTTCTGGCATCTCATGAAGCACCTGGGACAGACTGGGAAAGCAAGGGCTACTCCGATATGGACGATGCAGAGTTTGCCAAAGCCATTGTTGCCTTTGGCGGATTTGACAGATTTGAGGAAAAATTTTTAGAAAACCGCCATTTCCGCAGAATGATTTTTGATCCGATAAGAGAAGACTACAGGCTGATTCAGGAGTATTGTTGGAAACCGGTAGAAAAGCTTTCTGTTCCGGCAACTTTATTCTATGCCCCGGCAGATGTAACGCCGGAGAAAGCAGCAAACTGGCAGCAGCGTTTTGCGGGAGAATTGGAGCGGATTGAGATTGGAGAAAACCATTTTTTTATTAAGGAATATCCAAAAGAGTTAGCCAGGTTGATTGCAGAGAGAATGTAGGGGGATAAGAGCTTTACTACGGCATCAGACTGCATGTATAGAAAAGGAATAAAATAATAAATATGAGGAAATATTCTATGCAGAAAAAATTGAAAACAGCAATGTTTGGAATGGAAGCTTTTATCTGTATGGCTGCTTACATAAGCGGAATGACGGGTTACGGCATGGTGTCGGATGCATTATTGCTGATTGATTTATCACTTATGGTTTTGGGAGATATTCTTTTTGCAGTATTGTATTCTAAAGATAAAGAAATAACGGAAATGCGGCAGTTTATTATCGTGCGGCTTTTTTTTGCGGTATTGGGGATTTCATTTCTTATCTATCACGGAGAAGCAGCGTGGAATAACCATGTCTCTGTTGCAGTGGCAGCTTTAGCATGTCTCTGGTTTATTTGCGGAGTGGCGGAATTGGTCCACTTCCAGAAAAATTTTGGTGGATATATAAAGAAAAAAATAAAGGAAAACAAAGATGGTCTTGTGGTTTGCGGTATTTTTCTTTTCTTTTCTTTTTCTGAAATTATAAGTATTTCTCAATGGGATGGAACATTCTATATTAATAGTCTGAATAATTTTGTGGCAGAATATGATTTGACATTTAAAACATTGTTAAATGCGAATATGGGAGGGCATTTATCGACAGGGTATTCTCTTGTGGCAGGAATTTTTCATATGCTTTTGAGCCAGGGGAATATCGGGGTGAAAATTTGTAATATTTTGTTGGGATGGGGAGCAATCCTTTGTTTCTATAAAATATTAGAAAAGATGGAAGTGAACAGGTTTTTCTGCTTTGCGGGTACGTTGATGCTTGCGGTATCTCCTATGTTTTTGGGAACGATAGGATTTATTTCGGTAGATTATGCCATGATGGTTTACTTTATTTTCTTCTTATACAGCTGGCTGTATGAAAAGAAAGTTTTTATGGTGGTGACAGGCTTCCTGTTTTTATTCACCAAGGAGACGGCGATAGTCATTTACTTTTTCTTCTGGCTGGGGATATTTCTGTATCGGGCATTTTTTGGAAAGCGGCAGGGGAAAGTGCGCTGGAAGAAATTGTTCGAAAATCTTCATAAGAGAGAGTGGGGGGCAATTCTGATACCGACGGGATTGTTTCTGCTGACCTTTGGAGTGTACGCTTATGAAAAAATCGGCTGGCCGGGTCTGGTCGCAGGAAATATTAAAATCTCAATGAAACTGATAGCCGCAGTTATCCTGCTGGCAGCGTTTTTTTTGGCTCTGTTAAAAATCTGGATAAATCTTTGGCATTTTGTGGGAAATAGCAAAATTTCGGAAAAAAGAAAAAAAGCCGGTCTTGCAGGTGTGCTGCTTCTCCCGTTTCTGCTGGGGTTTGCAGGAGTACTTGCGGTGTGGGTGGTAAAGCCGGATATTATCAGGCGTTTTGTGGTTTACAGTGCAAAGGATATCAACAGGATTGGGATTGGAAAGGCGCATATAGCAGCTATCTTAAAGCAGGCGTATGTTTTAAATTTTTCCTGGATATTGTTGATTATTACTGTGATTGGATTGGTATATTTTATAAAAGAGTGGAGCAGCCGGAAAACAGAAAAGCGGGAATTGGTGATATCTGCAATTTTTGCGGATATGGGACTGATTGCGTTTACTATGGCGTATGTGACATATCAAAATCCACGTTATTTGCAGCTGCATTATGCCTTTATGATTTTTTGGACAGTAGTTTTGTGGAACGATATCTGGAAAGATAAGGGGAAGAAACAAAGATTAGTTGGAAATGCAGCGGCAGGCATACTTGTAGTACTGTTGTTTTGCGAAAGTTATGTCTATATAGACCCGCTTACCAGAATGTCATTTTATAATCGGGATATTGGAAATGGAGTGCTTTGTGCCGGGGATACGAAGAAAATCAGCGGAGTTTCTTCGTCTTATAGTGACCGTGCGGTAAACAACCGGGTATATACGTATTATTTTAAAAGCTTTGAGAAGTTTTTAAAAGATATCAATTATGACGGCAGTCAGTACATCCTGTTTCCGAATAAAAATAATTGGACAACCCTTGGCAGAAAAAATATTTCAACCATGGATACGGAGTTAAAATGTATGATATCTTATGAGGGGAGTATTGCAGATTCGGTTGTCCATGTGGAGAATGTGGAGCAGCTTGAGGCGTATGTGACAAGTGAAGCTGACGTTTATTATGTGGATACCGGGGCGCTTCATACGAAGATGGACAAGATAATGGAAGAGACTTATCCCGATATGGTATATAAGACCTATACGACAGGTCCCTGGAGGATTACAGTGTATAAAATGGAGAAGCAGTGAAAGTGTCGGATTTACATTGAATCTGGGATACGTTATAATGGGGAAAGATAGGAGTGTAACGGAAACGGTTAAATGTATGGAGGATAAAATGAAGGTTGTAATTTTAGCGGGCGGATATGGAACAAGAATCAGTGAAGAAAGCCATCTGAAGCCAAAGCCCATGATTGAAATTGGGGAAAAACCGATTTTATGGCATATTATGAAGGAATATTCCTATTACGGGTTCAACGAATTTGTTATCTGCTGTGGTTATAAACAGCATGTGATTAAAGAGTGGTTTGCAGATTACTACCTGCACAACAGTGATGTCACCTTTGACTTTTCAGCAGACAACCGTATGACAGTGCATAATAATGTGGCAGAACCCTGGAAGGTTACTCTGGTGGATACCGGGCTTGACACCATGACCGGGGGACGTATCAAGAGGGTGAAGCGTTATATCGGAGAGGAACCCTTTATGATGACCTATGGAGATGGAGTGTCGGATATTAACATGAAAGATCTGCTGGCATTTCATAAGTCCCATGGGAAAAAAGCGACTATTACGGCAGTATCCTTAGAACAGCGCTTTGGAGTGCTGGATATTGCACAGGATGACAGTGTGGTTTCCTTCCGGGAAAAGCATAAATCTGATGGCAACCGGATTAATGTGGGATATATGGTGTTGGAACCGGACATTTTTGATTATATCGAGGGTGATCAGACGGTATTTGAAAGAGAACCCTTAGAACGTCTTGCGGCAGAACGTCAGATTGCAGCTTATAAATATGATGGGTTCTGGCAGTGCATGGATACCAAGCGGGAGATGGACAAGCTGAATCAGATGTGGGCATCCGGCAATGCGCCGTGGAAGGTATGGGAGTAGACACGGCTCCTATTAAAATAAGCGGCAATAGAAATAGAACAATAAAAGCAGTGGGGAAAAAATAATGTTTGAAAATATGGAAGAACAGCAGGCGCGGCAGGCTATTTTAGACAGCGTGAAGGAGTATTGTGATAAATACCATAAAAAGGGAGCGTACAAGGAAGGAGACAGGATTCCCTATGCGTCCCGTGTATATGACTATGAAGAAATGACGAATCTGGTGGACAGTGCCTTAGAGTTCTGGCTGACAGCGGGACACTATACCGAACAGTTTGAGAAAGAGTTTGCAGAGTATTTGAATGTGAAATACTGTTCTCTGGTAAACTCCGGTTCCTCTGCAAACTTACTGGCATTTATGGCACTTACATCACCCTTGTTGAAAGAGCGTCAGATAAAAAGAGGGGACGAGGTAATTACGGTTGCGGCAGGATTTCCAACGACTGTGACACCGCTGATACAGTATGGTGCGGTTCCGGTTTTTGTGGATGTTACGATTCCTGAGTACAATATAGATGTGACGATGTTAGACGCAGCGTTGTCGGATAAAACGAAGGCGGTCATGATTGCCCACACTTTGGGAAATCCCTTTGATTTAGGGACTGTGAAAGCATTTTGTGAAAAACATAACCTGTGGCTGGTTGAGGATAACTGTGATGCACTGGGAAGCATTTACGAAATGAACGGTGAGAAAAAGCTCACAGGTACCATTGGAGATATCGGAACCTCCAGTTTTTATCCCCCTCATCATATGACAATGGGAGAGGGCGGTGCGGTTTATACAGAAAATCCGCTGCTTCATAAGATTGTTCGTTCCTTCAGGGACTGGGGAAGAGACTGCGTGTGTCCGTCCGGCAGAGACAACCTGTGCGGACACCGGTTTGACAGGCAATACGGAGAACTGCCTTTGGGCTATGACCATAAATATGTCTATTCCCATTTTGGCTACAATCTAAAAGCAACCGATATGCAGGCAGCAGTAGGGTGCGCGCAGCTGAAAAAATTCCCATCCTTTGTAGAACGGCGGATTCATAATTTTAACCGCCTGCGGGATGCTTTACAGCCGGTTTCGGATAAACTGATCCTGCCTCAGGCGACGGAGCATTCCATACCAAGCTGGTTCGGATTTATCGTTACCTGTAAGGATGGGGTGGACAGAAATAAAGTAGTGCCTTATATCGAGGAAAAAGGTGTTCAGACAAGAATGCTTTTCGCCGGAAACCTCACAAAACATCCCTGCTTTGATGAGATGCGTAAGGCGGGTACCGGGTATCGGGTCGTGGGCAGTCTTGCGGTGACAGACCAAATTATGGAAAATTCTTTCTGGGTAGGCGTCTATCCGGGAATGACAGATGAAATGATTGACTATATGGCAAAAACAATGATAGAAGCCGTAGAGGGGTAGCTTATGAGAATAAGAGTGGCGGATTATATTGCAAGCGTGCTGGTGGAAAAGGGAATAGGGCATGTATTTACCGTGACAGGCGGCGGTGCAATGCACTTAAATGATGGTCTCGGGCATAAAGAAGGACTTACCTGTATTTACAATCATCATGAACAGGCCTGTGCCATTGCTGCGGAAAGCTATGCAAGAATAAAAAATCAGATGGCAGCAGTCTGCGTTACCACAGGACCGGGGGGCACCAATGCCATCACGGGAGTATTAGGCGGGTGGTTAGATTCGATTCCTATGCTGGTGTTATCGGGACAGGTGCGGTATGACACAACGGCAAGGAGCACCGGACTGGGGATTCGTGCCTATGGAGACCAGGAATATGATATTGTAAAAATGGTGTCGAATATCACGAAGTATGCAGAAATGGTGATAAATCCAATGGATATCCGCTACTGTTTAGAAAAGGCGATTTTTCTTGCAAAGGAAGGAAGATCGGGGCCTGCCTGGCTGGATATTCCGTTAAATGTGCAGGGAGCATATGTTGAGACGGAGGAATTGCGCGGCTATGACCCGGAAATAGAAAGAGGGACTTCTGTTCCGAGGGTAACGGATGAGCTTGCAAGAGAAATTCTGGAAAAAATAAAAAACGCAGACCGCCCTGTCTTAAATGCGGGAAACGGTATCCGTATTGCCGGAGCGGCAGATCTGTTTTTAAAGGTGGCAGAAAAATTAAATATCCCTGTGGTAACCGGGTGGAACAGCATTGATTTGATTTTTGACAGTCATCCGCTTTATACCGGAAGGGCAGGAATTATGGGAGACCGTGCGGGCAACTGGGCGGTTCAGAACAGTGATGTGCTGCTTTCCGTCGGAAGCCGTCTCAGTATCCGTCAGGTGGGGTACCAGTATCAGAGCTGGGCAAGAGAAGCATATACGATTGTGGAGGATGTGGATGCGGAAGAATTAAAAAAACCGGATTTACATGTAGATATGCCTGTCTGGGCAGATGCAAAAGATTTGCTGGAGGCGCTGGACCGTAATCTGCCGGAAGAACAGGTACAAAACAGGAAGCAGTCAGAGTGGATTGCCTGCTGCCGGCAGTGGAAAAAGGAGTATCCGGTGGTGCAGGAAAAACATAAAATGCAGCAGGGGCTGGTGAATGTTTATGCTTTTATCGGCATGTTAAGCGGCCTGCTGCCGGAAAACAGAATCACCGTGGTGGGAAACGGCTCAGCATGCGTGGTGGGAAGCCATGGCTATGAAATCAAACCGGGACAGAGATTTATCGTCAACTCAGCAGTTGCCTCTATGGGGTATGATTTGCCGGCTGCCGTCGGAGCATGTATTGCGGCCGGAAAGGAAGAAGTTATCTGTATTTCGGGAGACGGCAGTATCCAGATGAACCTACAGGAGCTGCAGACCATCATTCACCATAAGCTGCCGGTCAAATTGTTTGTAATCAATAACGGGGGATATCACTCGATCCGCCAGACCCAGAAAAATTTCTTCGGAGAGCCTTTGGTGGGTATCGGTGCAGACAGCGGCGATTTGAGTTTCCCGTCCATGGAAAAACTTGCCTGGGCATATGGCTATCCTTATCAGAGAATAGATAAAAATGAAGATTTATTACAGATAAAAGAGACATTAGAGAAAAAAGGCCCCTGTATCTGTGAAATTATGGTGGATATAGAACAGAAGTTTGAACCGAAATGTGCCAGCAGACGATTAGAGGACGGGACCATGGTGTCCGCACCCCTTGAAGATTTAGCTCCATTTCTTTCCCGGGAGGAATTAGAGCGTCAAATGCGAATTCCTCTGTGGGATGAAAGGAGATGAGTGTAAGGATGGATTGGAATTTTTATAAAGGAAAACGAATTTTAATCACGGGAAATACAGGATTTAAAGGAAGCTGGATGAGCAGGCTGCTGTTGGAGCTGGGGGCGGATGTGACGGGATATGCCCTAGAGCCTCCCACGGAGCCTTCCGTCTTTCGGATTTGCGGATTAGAGAAAGAAATGAAAACGGTAACGGGGGATATCCGGGATTTAGAGACGCTGCAACGGACGGTAAAGGAAGTAAAACCGGAGCTTATGATTCATATGGCGGCCCAGCCTATTGTAAGGGAAAGCTATCAAAATCCGGTATATACCTATGATGTTAATGTGATGGGAACGGTTCACGTATTAGAGTGCGTCAGAACAAATGAATGTATCTGTTCCTTTTTGAATGTCACTACAGATAAGGTGTACCAGAATCGTGAATGGGAGTGGGGTTATCGTGAGATTGAAAGGCTGAACGGATACGATCCCTATTCTAATTCAAAATCCTGCTCGGAGTTAGTGACAGATTCATACCGCTGCTCATTTTTCGGAAAAGAAGGAGAGCGAAAGGTTTCCATTTCCACGGCGAGAGCCGGAAATGTCATAGGAGGCGGAGATTTTGCGGCAGACCGGATTGTGCCGGATTGTGTCCGTGCCGCAATAGCGGGAAAAACCATTGAAGTAAGAAATCCCAATTCCGTCCGTCCTTATCAGCATGTGTTAGAGCCGGTGGCGGTTTATCTGATGATTTTACAGAGACAGTGGGAAAATCCTGCTTTGGCAGGAAGCTATAATGTGGGACCGGATGAGAATGACTGTTTAACTACTGGATGTCTTGCAGAAGAATTCTGTAGGGAGTGGAATGCGTATACGGGACAGGAGGTTTCGTGGGACAGCGTCAGGAAAGACGGCCCTCATGAGGCAAATTATCTGAAACTGGATTGTTCTAAGCTAAAACATACCTTTGGCTGGAAACCCGTCTGGAATGTGGAAGAAGCGCTTGGAAAAACGGTGGAATGGTATGCCTGTTATCAGAAAGGCGGGAATATTGCAGCATGTACGGTGGGGCAGATAGAAGAATTTTTAAAAATGTTTTAATGGATGGAAAATAAAAGAATGACAAACAGGGTTGTAATCACCGGACCTACCGGAGCTGTGGGGATGGCGTTGATACAAAAATGTATAGACAATGAGACGGAAGTGTTAGCTCTCTGTCACAAGGGATCTAAGAGAATATCAAATATTCCGAGGAGCCCTTATGTAACGGTGAGAGAAGCGGAATTGTCAGATTTGCAGCAGTTAAGCCCCGCCAAGGGAGAAAAGTATGATGTTCTCTTTCATTTTGGCTGGATGGGAACTACCGGGGAAGCCCGGAATGATATGCAGCTGCAGTGTAAAAATATTGAATATACCATAGCAGCAGTGGAACTGGCAGAACGTTTTGGCTGCCATACTTTTATTGGAGCCGGTTCCCAGGCGGAATACGGAAGAGCAGAGGGAAAACTGACCCCGGAGACACCGGTATTTCCCGAAAACGGTTACGGCATGGCGAAACTCTGTGCGGGACAGATGAGCAGGGCAGTATGCGAAAAATGCGGGATAAAACATATCTGGGTGAGAATATTGAGCGTCTATGGTCCTTTTGACAGTGAGAATACTATGATTATCAGTACCATAAAAAAACTGCTTTCCGGTCAGCACGCGAGATTTACACCGGGGGAACAGCAGTGGGATTATCTTTACAGCAAAGATGCGGCAGAAGCATTGTGGCGTCTGGCAGAAAAAGGTATTTCAGGGAAAACATATGTCCTTGGAAGCGGGGAGAAGAAGGCGTTAAAAGAGTATATCAGGGAATTGCACCGGGCGGCAGCGGAGGTGACAGCAGGAGTAGGAACCCTAGGTATGGGAGAGCTTCCTTATGCCCCAAAGCAGGTGATGAGCCTGTGTGCCGATATCAGTGATTTGACGGAGGATACAGGATTTTTGCCGGAGATTTCCTTTGCGGAGGGAATACGAAGGACGATTGACAGCGTCAGAAGGCAGGGAGGCCTGTTTGATTAGCAGCAGGGCAAAAGGGGCATTATCACAGCGTTGACGGTATTTTGGATAAGGAGTATAATAGGATAGTAAAATTTTAAGAAAAATCGGGAAATATTTAGAAAGATAGATTGGAATAACATTTATGAAAAAAATTAGTATAGTCATTCCTTGTTTCAACGAGGTGGAAAATGTGGAGCTGATGAGTTTTGCGGTGAAAAATGTTCTTGATGAAACATTGCCGGAATATGACTATGAGATTTTATTTATTGATAATTGCTCTACTGACGGGACGAGAGAAAAATTAGAAGGGGTCTGTGCGAAGGATAAGAAGGTAAAGGCAATATTTAATGTGACTAATTTTGGACAGTTTAATTCTCCCTTTTATGCAATGTGCCAGTCCACAGGAGACTGTACCATCTGTATGTGCTGTGATTTTCAGGACCCGGTGGAGCTGATACCCACCTTTGTCCATGAGTGGGAGAAGGGGCATAAGATTGTCAGCGGTATTAAAACAAGCAGTAAAGAGAACCGTTTTATTTACTTTTTAAGAACCATGTATTATAAAGTGATTAAAAATATGTCCACCACAGAGATGATTGAACACTTTACCGGATTTGGCCTTTATGACAAATCCTTCATTGCGATTTTGCGTCAGTTAGACGATCCGATTCCGTTTATCCGTGGAATTGTGGCAGAGTATGGGCATGGATTTGACAGAGTGGAAGTGGAGTATGAACAGCCGAAACGGCGTGCCGGAAAGACCCATAACAATTTTTACAGCCTCTATGATGCGGCAATGCTGAGTTTTACTTCTTATACGAAGGTGGGTCTGCGTCTGGCAACCTTTTTGGGGTTTGGGGCAGGAGCAGTCAGTCTGTTTATTGCACTGTTTTATCTGATATATAAGCTGACACACTGGTATACATTTCAGGCAGGAAACGCGCCGATGGTCATCGGTATCTTTTTGCTTGGCTCCATGCAGTTGTTTTTCATCGGACTGCTGGGGGAGTATATTTTAAATATCAATACCCGTGTCATTCATCGTCCGCTTGTGGTGGAGGAAAAACGTTTGAATTTTGAAGAGGAACCGGAGAAAAACCAGGAAAACCAGCAACAGTTGTCTGCAGAGAAGGATGAATAATCATGAAAAAAGTAATCACATATGGGTCATTTGACTTGTTCCATGAGGGACACTACAATTTATTGAAACGAGCGAAGGCTTTGGGCGATTATCTGATTGTTGGTGTGACTACCGAGCAGTATGACGAATCCCGCGGAAAACTTAATATCGTGGATTCTCTGGATAAAAGAATTGAGAATGTAAGACAGAGCGGTTTTGCAGATGAAATTATTGTGGAAGACCATCCGGGGCAGAAGGTAGAGGATGTTCAGAAATATGGAATTGATATTTTTACGGTAGGCTCTGACTGGACAGGCGCCTTTGAGTATATGAAGGATTTTTGTGAAGTAGTATATCTGGAACGGACAAAAAATATTTCTTCTACCATGGTGCGGAATCAGAGTCATCCGATTATTCGTATCGGAGTCATTGGAACAGGACGTATTGCGGTACGGTTTGTGCCGGAGGCAAAATACGTCAGCGGTGTGATTGTAAATAGTGTTTATAATCCACGTATAGACAGTGCAAGGGATTTTGGAAGTAAGTTTGAACTGGATGTAGCCACAGACAATTTGGAGGAGTTTTATAATGTGGTAGATGCGGTTTATATTGCATCACCCCATGAGACTCATTACGATTATGTAAAAATGTCATTGGAGCATGGGAAGCATGTGTTGTGTGAAAAGCCCCTTGCTTTCAGGAAAAAGCAGGCAGAAGAACTTTTTTCTCTTGCACATCAGAAGGAAAAAATTTTGTTAGAAGCGATAAAAACAGCATATTGTCCGGGATTTGTGCAGATGATGGGGATTGCTAAAAGCGGCGTTATCGGACGGGTCTGCGATGTGGAGGCATGTTTTACCAGACTGACAGATGCGGGTTTAAGAGAGCGGACAGATTTAGAGTATGGCGGAGGATTTACTGAATTTGGAAGCCATACGCTGTTGCCTATTATGAAATTGATGGGAACCAATTATAAGGAAGTGAGGTTTGACAGTATCAAGGATGAGAATGGTGTTGATTTATATACGAAGGCAGCTTTCGTATATGATAACGGCATGGCATTGTCAAAAAGCGGAGTAGGTGTTAAATCAGAAGGACAGCTTCTAATTTCCGGCACAAAGGGATATATTTTAGCAGAGTCTCCCTGGTGGCTCACGCAGTATTTTGAGGTGCGTTTTGAAGATCCCTCTAAGAAAGAGCGTTATTTTTCAAAATTTTTAGGGCAGGGGCTGCGTTATGAAATCAGTGATTTTGCCTATATGATACATGGACATCAGGGACGCTCCTATAAGTTTACGGAGGAGGAATCCATTGCTATTGCTGACGTAATGGAAAAATTCTTGGAAAAAAGGAGAGAGGAAAGAAATGAGGCTTAATTATCTGGAGGTGGAAGCAGGGTTATCTGTGAATCCGGAAACCGGAAAAATAGAAAAAGAACAGCCGTTTTATATGGCATCCCGCATTATTTACCGTGCTGCAAAGGGAGACCGCATCGTGGTAAATGACTGGGCATTTCAGTTAGTAGTTGCCACTTATGATATGGAGGTTCCGGAAGAGTATATGTACACCTACATGTATGAAGAGGAGCAGAACTGGAGCCATTACAATGGAAATTTAAAAGAAGCAGTCTTTTCCACAGAAGATTTTGTCTTTACGGAGGACTGCTATTTTCGTATTTTATTAAAAAAAGAGGATGGAAACTGGTGTATTGCGGAGGATGCAGCAAGAATTAATCAGATTTTATCCTTCCATTCAAGCCTTGACTTTGAGAAAAAGGGGAACCATCCGAAGCTGTGCTTTGAACAGGAAATAAGAAAGACGGCAGATACTGTGTTAGAAAAGGTTTCAGAGGGAAGGGCGCTGGTATTCGGATTGCTGTCGGATTCTCATTATGTGGTAAACGGGACTTGGGAGGATACGGTTTCTAATCTGGCAGCGGTAAATCAAAAGGTCGGTTTTGACGGAATCATTCATCTCGGAGATTTGCAGGACGGGATGTTAGATAAAAAATTCTGCAGACGGATTGCAACAAAGTGTATTTCTGATATGAGAAATATTTGTGAGCCCCTTTATCTTGCCATCGGAAATCATGATACGAATTATTTCAAGGGAAATACGGCATGGCTGACGGAAGAAGAACAATATGGAATCTATGGACGGTTTATGGATTCCTATGTCTGCCGTGAGAATCAAAAGGGCTGGTATTATGTGGATGATCCGGAAAGCGGACTGCGGATGATTTTTCTTACCTCCTTTAATCACAGGGAGAGCCTCCGTTACGGATTCCCGGAGGAAGAAATTTTCTGGGTGAAAAAGATATTGCAGGAGACACCGGAGGACAGAAAAATAGTATTATTTTCTCATGACGCACCTTTGGCAAAGCTTGATTACTGGGCTTCGGATATTCGAAACGGAGAGAAGCTGATGGCGGTGCTAGAGGAATATCACAGGATGCCGGGACACTGCATTTTAGGATATATCCATGGGCATACCCATGCGGACTATGTGTATCAGGAGAGAAGTTTTCCGATTATTTCAGTAGGGTGCAGTAAATGTGAATATTTTCCTGATAAAAAACCGGAGGGGTCCATCCGTTATGAGAGAAAGTTAAATTCTGAGACGCAGGATTTGTGGGATGTGCTGATTGTGAAACCGGAGCAAAGAAAACTGGAATTGGTACGCTTTGGCGCGGGAGAGGACAGGACAGTTTCCGGCGGCACTAAGGTGTGGGCGCATCGGGGAGCTTCAGGATATGCACCGGAAAATACGATAGAAGCATTCAGGATAGCGGCAGAGATGGGAGCAGACGGTGTAGAACTTGATGTGCAGCTGACAAAAGACGGTGAACTGGTGGTGTCGCATGATGAGAGGGTTGACAGGGTCAGTGACGGCAGCGGACGTATTTGCGATTATACACTGGCAGAATTAAAACAGTTTTGTTTTAATAAGACGCATCCTGAATGCGTGGGAGAATTTCGGATACCGACTTTGCGGGAAGTATTTGAGGCATTAAAAGAAACGGGATTGACCGTGAATATTGAATTAAAAACGGGTATTCTGTTTTATGAGGGAATTGAAGAAAAAACGGTGGCGTTGGTGCATGAAATGGGGTATGAGAACCGGGTTCTTTATTCCTCTTTTAACCATCGTTCTGTGTTGAAAGTGCGGGAATATGATTCGGAGGCGAAGCTGGCGTTTTTGTATAGTCATCAGCTTTCTAATGTGGCGGATTATGCATTGTTAAACGGCGTGCATGCCGTAAATCCATCTGTTCTCTGTACCCACATGGAGGATGAGATGCGGCAGTGCCAGCGAAAAAATGTGGATGTTCATGTGTGGACGGTAAACAGTGAGGAAGAGATGCACAGATTAAGCAGAATGGGAGTAAATGCTATTATTACCAATTACCCAGATGTGGCAAAACGTATATGTGAAGCGGAAATGGCAGGAGAATCAGTATGATAGAATTAGATGACAAAACCCTTAGAAATTTGCAGCTGACAGAGCTAGAGCTGTTAGAGGAAGTTGACCGTATCTGCAAAAAATGTAATATTCATTATAACATTATTGCAGGGACTCTGCTTGGCGCGGTACGCCACGGCGGGTTTATTCCCTGGGATGACGATGCGGATGTGGCACTGCTGCGGCCGGAGTATGAAAAATTCCGTAAGGCATGTGAGACAGAACTGGATACGACCCGTTTTTATTTTCAGGATCACCGGAATACACCGGGATACCGCTGGGGTTATGGAAAACTCAGACGGAAAGAAACCCTGTTTCTCAGGGAACATCAGGAGCATATGCCCTATGAACAGGGGGTATTCATTGATGTGTTTCCGTTAGACTATGTGCCCGAAAATTATGGGATGCGTAGGATTCATAATTTTGTATGTTTTGCATATCGCAAATTTTTCTGGTCGGAGGTTGGAAGAGTGGCAGATAAAAGCCCATGGATGCGCGGACTTTATACTGTCATGAGCAAAGTGCCGGAAAAGAGGTTGAAAGAAAGTTTTAATCGGTTTGCGGCAAGGTCAGACAGGAAAAAGACCGGATGGGTACGGATTCTTACTTTTCCAACGCCGAATAAGGCATATGGGTATCGTACCAGATGGTATGAAAAGTCGGCGGATATTGCCTTTGAAGGGGTTACTTTTCCGGGGATTAAGGATTATGATGGTTATTTGAGCTTTAAATTTGGAGATTACAGAAAACTGCCGCCGGCGGAGCAGCGAAAGGTACATCCGGTCAGTGATATTAAGGTGATTGAAAAAACAGAATAGAGGAACAAATGTTCGGAAAAGCATTGACAATGAACCATAGCGGTGGTAGCATTGTATTAGAAAAAGAAAGAGGTGATATTATGGCGTATAAAGCGTTGGATGTTGCCAGATATATTATCAACTACAGTAATGAGCAAGGCTATGGGGTTTCTAACTTGAAATTACAAAAATTATTGTATTTTGTGCAGGCGGAGTTCTTAGCCTATTCAGATGATAAGAAACCATGTTTTCGTGAAGAAATAGAGGCGTGGGGATTTGGTCCGGTGGTACCTTGCGTGTATCAGGAATTCAAGCAGTATGGGAGCAGCAATATCCCCACCGTGAAAGAGTATTTTGAAGTAAGTGAAAATTGGGATGTTATAAAACGGAAATTTAGGGAAGGCATTATCAGAAATAGAGATAGAGAAAGAATCAATGACATCGTAGATGGGTTGTCAGACTATTCGGCAGCATACTTAGTCAATATTACACATCATCAGGCTCCTTGGAAAAAGGTGTATGAAAAAGGGATGAATAATATAATATCAAAAAAATCGATACGGGAGTATTTTGAGAGTGAGGAAAATTGATAAGCTTTTGAAGGCAGATTCCCAGGATGTGGATGTTCAAAAATTAAAAGGAACAGATTTTGAGATTTTAAAGAGAAAAATCAATGGGATATGCGTTTCATTAAATCGTCCATCGGATGAATACGATTCGGGCAAGACAATTACTTCAATTAGTAAATATGCCAAATTAAGTCAAAGAATCATATATTCAGAAATAAGCGCATATGTTTTTTCTTTATCGGACAGTGAGAGGGGCAACTTTCTTACAAATATGGAAATGCTCTTGGTGGAAAGCAGAAATGATGAAAAGCTAGAGGAGCAGGTAAAGGAGGACATATTAAAAATATATGACCATGTACATCTGGCATTATATCAGGTTGAACATTTTAAGAGAGATGATGAAGAGTTAAAAAATATTATTGGAAGAAATTTAGAACCGGTAAAAGAAAGATTTGAGGGAAAGATCGAGAGCGCATATAAGGAAATATATGCGCAGCTGATTGCATTAATCGGTATTTTTACGGCATTGGCATTTTTAGTTTTTGGAAGTATTTCTGCATTAGATAATATTTTTTCAAAAGCAAATGAGATGCCAATGCTTAAAATTGCGATTATTGCTTGTATATGGGGAATATGCTTAATAAACTTAATCTTTGTTTTTATTTATTTTATTGCAAAATTGACAAGGCTGGATACAGAAGAAAAAAAGATGAGATATCCAATGATCGCTTGGTGCAACCTGTTTTTGACAACCATATTGGCAGTATGTTCGTGGGCATATTATGTAGGCGGCATGAATTTGACAGGCTGGTTGAGAGAACTGGAGAAGAGTAATGAAGAAAGGATTGTAATTGCTGGATTTATAGTCATTGTGGCTGTATTTTTGATTTCAGCGATTGTGCTTGGAGTACATAGCAGAGAGAAAAGTTGTGTTGGGACAGACAGGGAATGATTTGCTATGTTTTTAAGATTGAAAAGATGACGCAAGTCAATTATAATAAAAGCAGCACAGCGGGGACTTCCACGGTTTGAAAAACTGCTATTATAAGGAGATACAGAAGAAGGGAAGGAAGATGACAGATACTAATTTAGCACAGGCAGTTGAGGTGACAAATGAGGCAAGCGCTTATGATACAAATATAAAGTTTTTGCTTGCGGATAAACAAGTCTTAGCACGTATTTTAAAGTATGCCGTTCAGGAGTTTCGGGATATGGCGATAGAGGATATTATGGCCAGCATTGGAGAGGATATTGATGTGGGAACAAAGCCGTTGGATGCGGGACTGTCAAACATGGGGCGCGTGAATGCGTCTGGCACAGAGGATAATATTCCGGGAGAGGGAAAAATCTTCTTCGATATCCGGTTTACAGCATATCAGAAAGAATCAGAAATGAAATTTTTGGTAAATTTGGAGGCACAAAAATCATCTGACCCTGGTAAACTTGGGTATCATCTGGAGAACAGAATTATATTTTATCTTGCACGGATGATTTCTGCACAGAAACAGACGGAGTTTTACCACAGTGACTATGACAATCTGAAAAAGGTGCGAAGTATTTGGATTTGCATGGATAACAGAGAGGATGGCGATTCAATTGAGGAAATTAGCCTTGTGAAAAATACTGTTTTTGGAGATAAGGGAAACCCATGCAGCATGGATTTGATACGTGGGATTATTATCAATGTAAGGGGCGGGAAGAATAGAAAAGAGTCCCAGAATATATTAATTTCCATGCTGGAAAGCTTGCTTTCCCAGATAGGTGTGGAAGAAAAGAAATACATACTTACGGAGAGATACGGTATGGTAATGACAACGGAACTGGAAGGGAGGATACAGACTATGTGTAACTTGTCAGAAAATATTAAGGCGATAGGGATTGAGGAAGGGATAGAAAAGGGGATAGAAAAAGGGATAGAAAAGGGGATAGAAAAAGGGATAGAAAAGGGAATAGAAATAGAGCGGCTTAGAGCTATTGAAAGAATGCTGAAAGCCGGAGTTGCAAGGGAGCAGATGATTGCTTTCGGCTATTCCGAAGAGGAGTTGGCAAAGGTTGAAGATATGTTGTGTATTAACCTGTAAAGGCGAGCTTTAGGAGTTTTGGATTTGAATATATTAAAAAATGTAGATTTTCCAGTTCTGACATGTTCAAACTAGGAAAAGTATGGTATAAAGATAATGTCATTCGTTACAGGCAAAGGATACAGCGACAGAGGTAATACTCCGCTGTATCCTTTGTCTTTTTATAGTTCTACCTATACGATATCAGGTTACTTTTATAGAATTCTGCAATTTTCAGATAGTTCCTTTGAGATGAAATGATAATGGAATATGAGGGAAAATATGTTTCGCTACTAAAAGCAGGAAGAGAAGAAAACAAAACGACTGTGTATAAATACGCTAAGCAGGAAGAAAATTTATGTGTTAGCATCATTGCTATTGTTGCGCAAGTCAATTATAATAAAAGTAGCACAGCAGGGATTTCCACGGCTTGGAAAAGACGTTACTGGTATAGGGCATATACAGAAGAAGGGAAGGAAGATGACAGATACTAATTTAGCACAGGCAGTTGAGGTGACAAATGAGGCAAGCGCTTA
>ERZ808024.210-NODE-210-length-40726-cov-9.561096_pt1 | contig 40726 bp, 55 predicted proteins | sample MGYA00380181_ERZ808024 | MGnify/ENA primary metagenome ERZ808024 (study PRJEB31490, sample SAMN06133413) | mouse gut metagenome | isolation source: Z2_1 | host: mice | place: China: Chengdu | collected 2015-05 ...
AGACGTTTTTCCTGGGCTTCCTGCTGTTTGGTTTTTGGCAATCCTCGTAACCTCCTTCTTTGACATGGATTTATATAGGTTTTCTGTCCGGTATGGCCGTTTCTTCGGCCAGAGTTTATAGCGGAGCCTGTTTTTCAGAAGTTTCTCCGCCGGCTGCCCGTCCCGCTCATACATGGCGAAAAAGAAAAAGGGCATCATAAGCCCGATCATCAACAGCACCGCCGCCGAGTTTCCGATAGCGCCGCGGGTAAGGAAATATACCGGCAGCCCCACCAGCGCGGCCAGGCTGAAACAAATAAGCTGACGTTTCGTCAGGTTAAACGCCAGCTTGGTCTTGACTTTCGTTAAGTCTTTGGGTACAGGTACATAGGGCATGTAAATTCACCTCCATTCATGCTGTATATCACTTATTCCGTTCCTGCATCGTGATTGTGGATTCCACTTCATTGCCCCACACATCCCAGCCGGGGGTCTGTTGCCTCGCAAAAAGTTCTACCCTGGGCTGGTCTCCCATGAGTTTTACAATTTTATCCCGTACCTCATCCGGTTTCTTACTGTGTTGCTCAATATGGGAGACCACAAACTGATGGATTCCCGCGCACTGGCGTTTCGGGCGTCCGCGTGTCGCCAGAAGGCATACCTCGGCGTTGCTCCGGGTCCAGAACCCCATCCCGTAAAACCAGGAATCCGCTTTCCGGTTCTGTTTGAGCCAGAGGAAGGCCAGCGTCTTATATTTGAACCCCCATGCTTCGATTACCCGGAACGCCTCATTAAGCTGTGGGAAGGTTGCCCATAGGAAAAGCGCACTGTCTTTGGCCGCAAGGTCTGCAACCGGCAGCGCGCATATATCGTCCATGCTCATGGTAGGGTAGTGGTTTTCAGCCACCCCGTTGCCGCGTTTCATATCATAGCGCCAGGGCGGGTCTGCGTACACGATGCCATATTCTCCGGCCTCTGCCATTACCGGACCTGCTCATTCTTGGCCGGGGCGGATTTTGCCGGGGGCGTCTTGACCTTGCCGGCATTTTCTTTCAGTGCGCCGGTCAGGGAAGGCTTCTCCGCCGCCCCCTTTGTCGCTTCAAGGGTGGCCTGCAGGTTTTCAATCGCCTGGCCGTACCCTCCAATCAGGGCGTCATTAAGCTGCCTGCGGAAATCCGCCGTCACCGGCCAGCAGACATCCCTCCATTTTCCCTGCTTATCCTGGGTGGAGGGCATATTGACATACAGGCCGTTCTCGCCGGAGCAGATACGGAAGCCGTCGATCTTGAAACAGTCCCCAATCGTCACATTGGCGAAAGCCAGAAGGTTCCCCATCGGGGCAATCGGGCGTACCGTTACATCCAGCTTCAAGCCCTCGCCCGCCTGGGCCTCCGGCTGCATGGTTTCATGGTTGGTCTTACTCATATAGAAAATCCTCCTTCTTGTTAAAAATACACGTCGGTTATATACTAATGCGAGTTAAAAATACTTTTGGATAGCGAGCCTGTCTTAAACAGGGCAAAGGCCAGCAGGACCGTGTAGCCTGCCGTGCCCCAGATCGCGCCGTGAATGTCGCCGGAAGAAGGGATTGACTGGACCAGCGCCGCATAGATTGCGACGCAGACCATAATCAAAAACCCCTGGAAACCTAAAGCAAACAGGGAACGCAGGTAATTCGTCCCATCTGCCCCCATTCACGGTTTGCCATTGTGGAAAACGGTATGGGTGCCAGGCTGACCGTGAGATATATTTCAATCATGCGGCCATACACAATGACAAAGATCACGATGGACAACACCCACATGCACAGGTTAATAATGTTGGTCTCCAGCCACAGGCCGATCAGTTCCCACATCCCCATTGCTTCAAGCTGCGTCTCCAGGTCGGCCAGCGCGGCGGTAACATCCATGCTCCCGTTTACCACGCCGGAGCTTTGATTCACCACATGCTGGGCGATGTCAAATACTGCCATGACGATGGTAAAACAGTTGGTGAGCAGGTATGTGGCAACAAAGGTTTTGAAAATCCACTTGAAGATGTTGAATGTATCAAAATCGTGCATGTTGTTCTTTTCAAGGATCATCTGGATCAGCTCATAGACAAGAACAAAAGTCAGGATGATTCCCGCAATGGGAATGACGACGGTTTCAGAAAGATTCTGGATCATGCTGAACACGCCGCCATTCCATCCCTGCGGTGTCTGGCCTACCTGTGAGGCCACATCCGAAACCTGGCTGTTGACGGACTCAAAGATACCGGTGTACTGTCCTGTGATCGCTTCAATCAAGCCCTCTTTAATCCAGTCTGTTATCCATTCAAACAGACTGCCCATCGGCTATTAACCGAACAGGCCGGAGAGCAGCGGGATCAGCGTGGCACCCACCAGCGCAATACCTCCGCCAGCCATAAGCTGTTTCATCCGTTTTTGTTCACACCGGGTCGCTGCCCCGGCGCGGCCCCACTTCATAAAGAAGCGGACACCCCATGCTTTCACATGGGCGCAGACTATATCTTCACCCGCATGGAGCGGGGCAGGCTGCTTCGGGCCGCTCGGCCCTACTCCTGCAAAGGATAGTCGTTGAACCTTCCACTGTTCGGGGTTTGGCTGCTGATTGCCCATTGTCCCGGCGTTTAGGTTCGCACCCTGCGCCATCCGTGCGTTTTTTTCCGCTTTCGCCACCGTCACATCCGGGCATGTTTCATCCCCATGTTTTGGTACGCACGGCTTTAGGGGTTCCCAGCAATTCAGCCTGTTGTCGTATGGACTTCCACCATACGCTGCACGGCAATTACTTGTCCGTGGAGGGCGTAGCTTACCCCTGCGACTTGGCTCCGGGATTGTCATTGCCGTAATCTTCCAGAAGGTTGATGACGCCCCATGCACCGAGGCCGGCGCCCAGAGCAATCACCAAAATTTTCAAAGTATCAATCGCACTTGCAAAAAAAGCCATAAAGAAAATCCTCCTTTAATTTGAAATATATTGGTTTTGTGGTATGGCCGTATCTGGCCGGAAACGAAAAAACGCCCCTGTGCTTTAAGTAAATCTGCATAAAGCACAGGGGCGGCATAGTCCAGGATCATCCTGGAAAGATATACGGTTGTCAGGGAGGGGCGCGAATCCTCAATAGAACCTCCTTCCGGTGAAAAGAAAAAGCCCGCCAAAGCCAGAGACTTTAACAGGCAGCTACATCATCATACAGCCGGCGCCTCCAAATCCTCCGCCGTGACCTCATAATTACGGTACAGCTCACCGGGACGGACCGGCAACCTGGTTGACAGAAATTTTTCAATGTCAAAAGCATTTTTCGGGGCATAATCCGACAGGTATTTATAGTTCGGGTGTCTGGTAATATCGTACTTGCGGGAGAGGAAAGGCCGGACGCCCCTGATCTGCAGGAGGCATTTCCCGCCGTCCATGACCGCCAGCTCGTCCACCGACATCAGATCCTTTCCCAGCTTCTGGAAATTCTGTCCGTGGGATTCCTGGTTGCCTTTGGTGACGCTGGTGTTGTACATGTCAATGGTCTCCTTTCCCAGCAGGGAGTTCCAGCTTTTCAGCGTGGTTTCCTCCTTGCCTCCCAGGAAAAGGGAAGCGTCGCAGTTGCCGATGATGGTGTCCATGTTGTCCTTATAGAGCGCCTTTAGCTGGCTCTGCGCCTGCAATACCAGACAGGCTGAAATCTCCCTGGAACGGATCGTTGCCATCAGCTTTTCCAGGTTTGGAATCTGCCCGATATTGGCGGCCTCGTCGATCAGGCACCGCACATGTACCGGCAGCCTGCCGCCATACTTGTCATCGGCACGCTCGCACAGCAGATTGAACAACTGTGTATAGGCCATGCTGACAAGGAAATTGAAGGTCGCATCCGTATCGCTGATGATGAAGAACAGCGCCGTTTTCCTGTCCCCGACCAGATCAAGCTCCAGCTCGTCATACATGGTGATCTCCCGTACCTCCTTAATATCAAACGGCGCCAACCTGGCGCCGCAGCTAATAAGTATGCTTTTTGCTGTCTTGCCAGTAACGTTTTGTAAAGGACTTTTTAATCAAATTCACAGAAAATTTACATTTCAGGGCAAAAAAATAAGGCCGGGAACCTGTTTTTTAGATTCCCGGCCTGCGGTTTTACTATGCTGTCCGTTCTGCTTTCAGTTTTTTTACTTCATCAAGTGGAAGCCCTGCGTATTCCGCAATTTTTTCAAGTGTCAAAATCCCATCTGCCAACATTCTCTTTGCAGAATTGATTGCTCCTTCTTTCAATGTCTGATTCCTCATATCTTCCATAGCCCGGCACATAATCTCGATTCCCTCCTTGCTCTCTTTGAAAAATCTCACCCTGTCCGCCAGTGTCCCATAGTACATATCCGCTGCGTCTGTGCAGGAGAAGTCATGCATTAACTTCCCGATTGGCGTATCTCCACGGTAAGCGCTATTCTCTAGTAGATATGGGGATTACTCCCCATACCCCTATACAAAACCGTACGTGCGCTACTAACGCATACGGCTTTTCACTTTACATTCATATGTCATCTACCTAGCAAACTCACCCTGATTTGTGGCTGTATTAATGGAAAAGTTCTCAATAGTCCTTTGGTGTAAGCTTCCCATGTATAGCTCCTTCTTTGGCTTCTGCGGTTCAGCCACTTAAACAGCAACATCTTTGTATTGTGCAGATACAGACATATTTCCTCCATGTTATCTGTCACTCCATAATACTGGTAATGTCCTCTTAGTTTGGCATTTACCATCCTGAATACCCATTCCAGCGGCATATCCCTGTGGCTCTTTATCCACTCTTTCATCGCCTTTGTCTTGCTGCGTAGTTTCTTACGGCTTGTCTTTACTTTACACCGGAAAAAGCGTTTCTTTGCATCCACTCCACAGTAAAATGTAAATCCCAGAAAGTCAAATGTCTCTGGCTTCCCTTCGCCTCTCCTTTTCCTGTCTTCCTCCGCAAATCTCCCAAATTCCAGTATTCTAGTCTTCTCTTCCGCCAGCTCCAGCCCATATTTGGCAAACCGTTCCTCCAGCCTCTGACGGAACACTTCTGCCTCATACTTTTTCTGAAAACAGCAGACAAAGTCATCAGCATAGCGTACTAAATAACTCTCTCCCCTACACTGTCTCTTCACAATCACATCAAACCAGTTATCCAGCACATAATGCAGGTATATATTCGCCAATATTGGGCTCGCCCCATTTCCCTGCGGGGTCCCCCTTTCACTGTCAAGATACCTGCCGTCTTCCATGATTCCCGCTTTCAGAAATTTCCCTATGATTCCAAGGAATTTTCTGTCCGCTATGTCATGTGCCAGCATCTTCATCAGCCATTCGTGGTTTACATTGTCAAAGAATCCCCTGATGTCTGCCTCTACCACATAATTCGTCTTCTGATACCTCACTGTCTCAACGACCTTCTTTACTGCCTTGTGGCAATTCCGGTTTGGTCTGAATCCATAGCTCTCGTCATAAAACTTCGGCTCATAAATCTGTTCCAGTATCTGTGCAATTGCGTTTTCCACCAGTTTATCCTCGTAACAGGATATGCCCAGCGGCCTCATTTTGCCTTTCGTCTCTTTCGGAATATAAACCCGTCTTGTTGGATTTGGGCTGTAGCTTCCGCTCTTCATTCTCTTTACAAGATTCTCAAGGTTTTCTTCCAGATTCTGTCCATATTCTTCTTTTGTCACTCTGTCTATGCCGCTGGCCTTGTTCTTATCCATAGCCTTATGGATTGCTTTCAGGCTTCCAACATTGATATACGACGCCAGATTCTGGACTTTTCCATCTGTTGCGTTCGCTTTTGCGATGTTATATTGTATTCCAAGTAATTCATTTATCACGTTGCCAGCTCTCCTTTGTCTGCATGACCCTGATTTACCTGAAGCTGTAAAGTGTACACCCCTTCCCTCCACTGTGATTGGCAGTTTCTTTGGTACTATGAGTGTATCGGACTTCCTGCTGTCCTTTTGGATTCCTGCCTCATTCCTTCGGTTTGGTTTCCATACCTTCTCTTTTCAAGGAGACAGCAGGATCTCGGCTGTTCCGTATAATATAATTATCATCAACCTCGCCAAGCTCTCAGACTGGGGGATGCCCTTATTCCCTCGCCCTATCGGTCATAAGGGTGTTGTCTGCTGCGTATGTAAGCGCATCGACCATTTCCAACCCTATATCTATTTCCCAGCTCAATCACTTCACTTTCGTTTCGGCTCTGTTGCTCCCTGTCCTACGCTTAAGTCTGACGTTACCGCTTCGACTCCAAGGACTCGGTACAGGCGGTTGGCTAAACCTTACCTGACAGGATTCTCCTGTTTTATATTATCAGCTTACAAAGACAGGCAGAAGTATCTCCGCCTGTCAGTGGAAATCAGCTATGCTGATTTCTCAGCCCGCGCTACATACAGTATGTGCGAACCGTCCTCAAATCTTTCCCCGGTTCCTAAAAAGCACCGCTCAATCGGATAGAGCGGCAGCCCTTTTCCCATTACGTCATTCTCTGTGATAAAGATTACCCACGTTTCCGGCAGCTTGTCGAAGTCCTCGCCTTTCTTCAAAAGGTTTGCGTCCATCATGCTGCTGTTGTACCTGGCTCTTTTTCTCCCGGCTCCTTTGTCGGAGCGCTGTACCTCCACGTTCAGTTTTGCCCCTGTGCTGTCCGTAGCCAGGATATCCAGCCTTACCGAACGGTTCAGCAGGTTCTCCACAAATACCTGGGTGCGGACGTCCAGCACCTTTAAATCTGGCTTTTCCAGTACAATCTGCAATACCAGTTCTATGCTTGCCGTATCTCCCTCAAAACACTTTGTGAGGAAGTCATCATCAAGCAGGCGAAAATCTCTTAATCTCTGTAAATCTTCCTGATGTTTCTGGTCTATCTGTTCCGTCACTGTCAATCTTCCCACCTGCTTTCCCTTCCGTTTTCGTATCTCCATACTACCATAAACCTCCTGATTTTACAAGCCGGGAGCCAGCGCATTTCTGATTCCCGGCCTGTTTCTATTATCGTTTTTACATCTGCTGTATCTCATTTTTCAGCATACGCTTAATTTTGTCGCTCATGGTTTCCTTGCTGGTCTTGCTGAAATGAATCCTCACAATGTAGGTCGTCCGGCCAATCTTCTTCACCAGTGCGGGAGCGTCCTTAGCCGGTGCTGTGGTGGTAGTGTTCTCTGTAATTTTCTCGCTGCCCATAAATTCTCCTTTTCATGCAATCAGGTTTTGTTATTCCTTACTTACAATCTCCTTCGCCGCCGCTTTGGTCGCCATAGCTCCTTCCTCCCGGAAATTCTTTCCGGAAAAGAGAACCGGCGCACACCGTTCCAGTATGCGGTCATAAACCCTTGCGTGGGCAATGTCTGGCGGGTTCTTGATTTCTTCCAGTTTCAGGTTTGTCGTGACAATCAGCGGCTTCTTACTCCGATACCGGCTGTCAATAACGGTGAACATCTGCTCCATGGCATACTCGGTACTGCGCTCCACGCCTAAATCGTCAATGACAAGCAGGCTGTAATCGTCCAGACTGGCGATAAAGGCTGCCCTGTCCTCGGCAAACACGCCGGTCAGCCGGTTCAGAATAGACGGGAAATTTGTCATCAACACCGGCACGTCACGGTCAAGCAGATCATTGGCGATACAGCCGGCAAAAAAGGATTTCCCGGTTCCCACATCACCAAAGAGCAGAAGGCCGGTATTATCACGGTATGCCTCCTTCCAATGCTCCACATAGGCGTGCGCTTTCTCCATGATAGGATTCTGGCCGTTATCGTTGGAGAAAGTGTAATCATAAAGGTATCGGTCTTGAAGTCCCTGCGCCTTCCGGCGTTTGACACGCTCCATGCGTTCCCTCTGTTCCTCCATGGCTTTCCGTTCCTCCTGCGCCTTCTGCTGGCAGGAGCAGAGGCAGCGGGGCATGAAATAGCCGGAGCCTCCGAACCTGGGCACAACAGTCTGGCGGCTGCCACGGCATTTCTTACAGTGGATAAGCCCGTCAGCCGGTTCTATGTATTCGTCCCCGGCAAGCTCCATATCCCCGGCGGCCCGGTCAATGGCCGCCCGGACTTCTGCGGTAATCTCAATCATATGGTTTCTCCTTCCTCTACGCTGTAATCCCGGTTCCGGGCAGGCGGTTCCTCCTTCTTTTTGTCGGCGTTCGCCCAGCGCCGGATTGTGGCGGCGTGGTTTTTATATCCTTTTCCGCTGGATTCCATGTACTCGGACAGCCGCTCAATGTACTGTTCCCAAAGAGAGGGAAGTTCCGTCTGGAGTTCTGCCAGTTCCGCAGAAGATAGAAACACATTCCGGTATCTCCCATAGGCGTGTGCCATATCCCCCTCTCTATTCTCTATACTCTTATCTCTAATCTCTTTATCTCTATACTCTAATATAGGCGGACATTTGTCCACCTGGCCATTGGACGGACAAATGTCCGCTTCCCCGGACGGGAGCAGGTTCTGGCGCTTCAGCCTCATGCGCTCCTTTTTCTTCCGCTCCCCCTCGCTGGACGACTGGCCGATCAGCAGCTGGATGTCGCTCATGTAATAGGCTCCGTCCGTCAGTATCTCCACAAGGCCAAACTCCTGGAATATCTTCAAAGCCCGCTCCACCGTGCCTACCTGATGCCGGGTAAAGGTGGCTATGGTCTGCACGGTATGGGGCAGGCAGTCATTCAGTAGGAGTACGCCGTTGCTTTTCAGGGACATCAAATACATCTTGAGCAGGAGATTGGAGTACAGAAGGCCGTCCTGCATACTCTCCAGGATGACCATGGTTTCGCTGTTATAAAAATTCTCTTTCAGCTTGAGGTAATAAAATCGTCGGTTCTCTGTCATTTAGTTGCTCCTTTTGTTCTGAATAGCTTTTTTAAGCCTCTGTACGCATTTTAAGGGGGCTTTTAAGGGGGCTTTGGGGGTGTCAATGATAAAAAGTATTGCCTCCCCTCCGACACGCTCCGAAAGTGCTTGATTTACAAGGCTTTTTCCGTTCCTAAATGCGTAGAATCATGGTATCTTTTCCGCTGGCGTTCTGCCTCCTTCCTCCGGCGCACCCTGGCGGCACATTCCCTACAGTATTTCGCCCGGTTGGAGCCGGGCAGGAAAAGAGCGCCGCACTCGCTGCACCGCCTGCTTTCCAGCCGGTGGTAAAGGGCCGTTTCCAGCTGGTGGTCTAAGGGCAGCACCGCCACACGGAACCAGCGGCAGAGCAGGGAGTGGGAAATGCTCTGGACACAGACGCACCCGTCCCCCTCGTCAAGCGCCATACACTGGCCGTTGTCGTAGTTGCAGCACTCACGCACCAGCCGCCTCGCCCTGCGGTACTGCCGGTAATCCATGGCCGGGATTCGCTCATGCCGCCTGTTTCCCATATCTCACCTTGCAGCGGCACAAAGGCGGCTGCCCCTCCCTGAAAAGGAAAACCGGCTCCGGCGCTTTCGCCCCCGCAGGCGCTGGCGGCGTGGGCGGCACGGGTATCTTTACGGTGATAGTGATTGTCATGGTGATAAACTGCTGTGTCATAATTCCTGTTCCTCCTTCTTTCTGGCCGGTTCATTTTCCGTCCTGGCCAACTGTTCCGCTGTCTTTTTCAGGTTCTCCACCGCCTTGATGTCCTCCCGCATGGCTTTCATTTTCTGGTACTGTACCGATTTCTCCGCTTTCAGGCGGTCAGCCTCAGCCTGCCATTTTTTCGGGGTGACTTCTTCGCCGGTAGCTTTCAGCTTTTCCAGATACCGGACGGCGGCCTCATATAACGCCAGTTCCGCACTGTGCTTCTGCTCAAACTGCTCCTTTTTCTTTCCCGGCTTCATCTTGTCGAACTGGCGGCGGGTTCCTTTGTTCCTCTCGTATTTCTCCCACATGGAGAGATGTTCGTCCAGCACTTTGATACGCCGCTCGGCGGTGACAATCTTCCCACGCAGGGCATAATATTCTTTGTTCATGGCAGCCACTTTTTCATAAAGTTGCTCCATGGAAGTGATGTTGTTGCCGTTCAGGAAATTGAACAGGGCGGCGCTTTCTTTCAGGTTCTTTATCTTCCCATACCGGAAGCCGGGTTTCCCTGTTGACAACTGTGCCTCGTAAAGCTGCGCCATGATACTGTCTTTTCCTTCCGGTTTCTCTGCCTGCTCTTTCGTCCATTTATAGAGCCGGGTAATCCGTGCCTTGATTTCTTTCAGCAGCTTATTGTCGGCGGCAATCTGGCGGTTGATATTTCCTTTCTCTGTGGCAATGCCTTTCCGCTCCATCTGACTGGCGGCAACTCCCAGATGGATAGAAGGTATCTTGTCAATGCCCTGACGCTCATAGGAACGGTGGTCGATCCGTTCCGGCCTGCCAGCAGCCTCCAACGCTCTGTTGGCGTAAGCTGCCCAGGCAGCCCTCCACTTTTCTACATTTCCTTTATCATTCCAGTCAGTGGTGTCCTCCCGGTGGTTCTTCCAGCCGCCTTTGCCATTGGGGATTCGCTGGCCGTTTTCGTCCAGTTCATATACTTTCCTGCATTTCGCTCCCCATTGTCCGTTCTCTTTAAGCGGTCTGATAGTGAGCATGACATGGAAATGGGGATTGCCGTCTTTCTTGTCATGGATAGAGAAATCAGCACACATACCGGCAGCGACAAAAGTATCTCTGATGAAAGAGCGGGCAAGCCGCAACTGTTCCTCCCGGTTCAGTTCTACCGGCAGGGAAATCTCTATCTCACGGGCAAGCTGTGCGTCACTGGTCTTTTCAACCATCTCCACACTGTTCCAGAGAGTATTGCGGTCTTGGAACTCCGGCGGGGCATGGGGCGGCAGGATAATCTCGGAATAAACAACGCCCCGCTTTCTGGTGTAATCATGGGTAAGCCCGTCCCATTCGTTGGTCATTTTCGTTCCGCTCCGGTAAGCGGCAGCGCCTACGGCAGACTTGGCCTTGCTGCGCTTGATAATCTGAACGGGCATATGGAAGATGGCTATGGTTGTTCGCCTCCTTTCGGGTGGGAATAGATTGGCTTCGCTGGAAAGGGCAGACGCAGAGCGGGTGTCCTTTCCGGCGGAGCATACAAGGGGTTTGGGGAGTGTAACTCCCCATTGCGTCCAGCGGACGCCATGCCCCCGGCAGGGCGCACGCACCGGAACGGTGTATAAGTGCGCCGTTGGATTTTTAAAGCTGCTGTAAATCCTGACTGTCAGATTCATTTTTCAGCAGCCGCACGACTTCTGGCAGGCGGGAAATAGCAGATAAAAACGCCTTGACTTCCTCGCCGGTCATAGCGGTAGTGGCCGGGAAGATACTTTCCAGAATTGCCCCATACTCAATCAGGCGGCGTGTCCTGGCTTTCCGCTCTGCGTCCGTTTTCCGGTTCAGGAGAATCTTCTGGCGGTTCTCCAACTGGCGGATTTCCGTCTTTACTTTTTCCTGCTGGTTTTTCAGCTTGTCTATATCTGGCATTTGTAATCACCTCCTTCGGGCGGCAAAAAAGACAACCGTTTCCGGTTGCCTCGTGTAATAAAAAATTTGTTGTTACTGTTTTTACATGAAGTGATTCCGTTCCCCCTTTGCTGTCTGTATTCTCTGATAATCGCTTTTTATATTCCAATTTAGCATATAAAGGGGAGCATACACGCACCATATGATTAAGGCTTGCTGACAGTTAAAATACAAGGGAAGGGAGCTGACAGCATGATTAAATATGACCGGCTCTGGTCTACCCTCAAAGAGCGGGAGATAAGCCAGTACAGACTGATCAAGGATTTCGGCATAGATAAAGCCCAGCTTCATCGGCTGCGGAAAAACATGGTTGTCAAAACCATGATTCTTAATAACTTGTGCCGAATTCTAAACTGCCGTATTGAGGACATCATGGAGTATGTACCAGACGAAGATACGGACTAAAGGGGCAATGCAGATTTGGATTTGCGGAGCCTCTTTTTTGTTGCCTTCACCGTTCCTGCGCCGGTGGCTTCTTGTCCGGGTAGAGTTTCCCGGCCATGACAGCGGCATGGTTCCTGATTTTGATTTCTCCCCGCTTCTCACTGGCTCTGGCGTTTTTGTAGCCCTCATCAGAGAGGAAAAATCGGTATCGCTCTCCGGGGAATCCCACTGGGCTGTCACTGTTCAGGATATCCACCGTTACCATGTGCCTTGTTTCCGGCAGGAACCGCTCCATGCCTGCCAGGTCATGCCCCTGCAGAACCGGCTCCCCCTTCCTGGCTTTGGCTGCGGCAAGCCTCCGAAGGATAGAATTATCCCGTTTTTCGATAAAGGCTGCCCGGTTATCCGCAATAAACCGGCTGCACTCCGGCTCCGCCAGTTTTTCCAGTTTCCGTATGGTATTCTCGACAATCACTTTTGAGAGTAGATCGTCCTTCCTTTCCAGAACCGGCACAATCTCTTTCAGCCCGGCAAGGGTTTCTTCCTTCGTTGGTGCGGCATACTGGTAGAGCATTTCCAGTTCGCTTTTGGTAAAATTCATTTCCCTTATTCCCTCCACTTCTTTTTCTCAAAATAGTTCCGCATTCGCTTTAATCCGCTCTTAACGGTCTGCTGTACTACAGATACGCTCACGCCTTCCTCTGCGGCAATCTCAATCAGTTTTTTGCCAAGTATGTAGCGTGCGTGGATACGCCTTGCCTGTATGTCCGTCAGATTATCCATAGCTTCGGACAGATGTTCCAGTGTGGCAAGGAAAAGCTGTTCTTCCTCCTGTTCCAGCAGAATCTCCTCCGGGGATTTGGCGGTAAGATCAAAGGCACAGTTTTCAATCCCGTCCTTACAGTCAAGGGAATAGTACGCCTTGTGATACCAGATTTTGCGGGAACGATTGTTTTCTTCCCTCCGCATAAGCAGCAAAGCCTCGGCCACCTCGTCCGATACCTCAATCATTGTGTCCGTGGCAAAAAGCGGGTAATAATATTTTTTCAGATTGATTGTCTGCATAGGCTGCACCTCATTCCGTCTGCTGGCGGCTGTAAAACTCACGCATACATTTCAGGCCACGGTGTACGGAACGGTTTACCACACTTTTGTCAACGCCTTCCTCTTTGGCAATCCGGGTAAAATCTAATCCCCTGATGTAATAGCCCTTAACACGTCTTGCCTGCATGGGAGTGATAATGGAGAGCGCCTCGTCCAGCATGGCAAGCAGCTTTTCATGGGCGGCCTGTTCCTCTTTCAACAGGATAATTTCTTCCGCTGACGGGCTGTGTTCCAGTGCGTACTTCTCCATCCAGTCAAAAGCGTCCAGGGAGTAAAATGCCTTGTGGTAACGTGCCCGGCGGTCATAGTTGTACATCTCCCGGACAGACTGCACCATGACCTCGGCCACTTCGTCCGATACCTCCACAAACACGTCCCCGGTGTAGTAGGGATAACAGTACCTTAGATTGATTGTTTTCATGACTGACCTCCTAAAATACAGAGAGGACAGGCAGCGGTTTCCTGCTTGTCCTCCCCGAAAATATGATAGGGAAAAAGTTCCCTTCACTGCTTAGCCCGAAATCGGCCAATCGTAGGGTCTGTATCAGAAAAATTTTTTGATTTTCTTCCGTACCGCCTCAATGCTGTCCTGTATGGCAGCTTTGGAGCAGCGGCAAAGCCCGGCAATCTCGGCATAACTCAAACCGTCCAATGCGTAGAGCAGGAACCGGCAGCGCTGCGCCTCGGTACAGAGCGCAAGGACGGCCTTAATCTCCAGCATGGTTTCTTTCCTGCATACCCACTGTTCCGGTGTCTGGTAGTAGCAGGAGCGCCCTTCGGTGAGGATTATGTACTCATCAAACTCCCGGCTGTCCCAGTGCCTCCGCTTTTCATGGGCAAGGTTTTCTTCCTTGTGGCCGGCTTTGTCCAGATACTCGTATACTTCGACTGTGACCTCCACGGACAGGGCTTGTCCGTCTATATTGATGGTGACTTCCATCTTCCTTTCCTCCGTTCAGATTTTTTGCAAAGATTCCTGAACGGAGTGAGGCGGGGAACGGCAGTGGGGAGCATGTGCGCCTCCCAAGAAAACAAAAGCGCCCGGATGGTTAAATTCCATTCGGACGCATAAGATACGGTATTCAGTTAGAATATGACAAATTTCGCATTTGTGTGTAGACAGTTCCCTTTGTGGGAAATGGATTTTTTTAATCGCTTATTTTTTAGCCGATTTTGTAAAAACAGGTTATGATTCATGACGGCTCCTTTCACCAGCCGCCAATTTGGGAAATACTAGGGCAACAATCTTTTTGTAAATAAAGAAACAGCGGCTTTGCCTTTCTCAAAACCGCTGTCTTATGGGCACATACAAATATGTCTGCTGTATAACGGCTTTTTTTCTTTCGCCATTATTCGGCAGATGATTTTTCTTAATTCAAATTCTACTCATTTGTAGTTCATTATCAAAAACAAGGGTAACACCTTCTTTCAATTTACATTTTTTTAAATCCTGATTGGGAAAACTCTTTATTTTCCCACTTGTAATCAGTTGTAGATATTCCTTTTCTGACAGAAGTAATTTGTTTCTCACAATAGAAGATACCTTAACAGAAAGAGAATACTTACTTTTGATTTCAAGTTGTACGGTTTCATTCAGAGAAAAGCAATCACCAATAACAGAATATTGGGGCAAACCGACTTCCACACCATTCTCTTGTAAAAACTGGCTATCCATTGCATATTTCTCTACAAGTTTGTTATCATTTTTATAAAATCCGTCCAATAGCTGCGGCTTTATTGCTTGTGGAGAAATACGGGAATAAACAGTAGCGTTCCATGTGGTATTGCAATCACAGCATTTGTAAATTAACCAAATATCCAGGTATCTGCGCTGGGCATTTACCCGGAATTGCCGTGAACAAGCAAACAGATTTTTTCTTCCACATTTCTTGCAATATTTTAATACAGGCAACAAGGAAAGGCTTTGTACTTCCCATATAATTTTTTTCACTCCGTAATTCCTCCTGATTCTTAAATCTAAAAACTAAAAGGCGGATTGTCACAACATTTTTTCATAAAAGCCATACCTCCTTATGTTTCTTGCAAATAAATTGTATCATCATATAATACAGAACCAAACCTAATACTCTTTTTATAAATAAACATAAGAAATGGGCTGATATATTTTGAAATAATACCAGCCCATTTCTGTCAATTATATTCTTTTTTTAACTGCCCGATAATTCTCTGAATACTTTTCAAAGATAGAAAATATTTTTCGGCAAGGAACTCCATTCGTTTCCCTGCAAGGTAGTCATCATAAATACGTTGGTTTCTATCTTGTAATTCCTGACGTGTTGAGGTGGTTTCTCCCCAGCTTTTTTTGTTATCAGAAATTCTGGGGATATACAAAAATTCTCCATCAATGTATTCCTGAACTTTCAGAAGTAAATCATGCGGCAGAACGTGTGTTGCTTTTTTGTAACCCATTTTGCACTCCTAATGTGATTTGTCTACCAGGAACTGCAAGGTCTATCCGCAACACCTATTCACTTTTTAATCGTTGCGATAGCCTTGCTTACGCAACAATAACGATAGGATTAAGCATAAATCCCCAATCCTCCTTTCCTTTTACTCCACACTAAAAAATTTTATTGCAGAGTGCGACAAGGTGAAACCTCAAATTCATTTATGAAAAGAAAATGAGGAATATTTTATTATTATACCTTGCCTTTAGTTATAAATCAATTCTGCGCAAATGATTTCTTCCGCCTGCGCCTTACAGTTATTTGCCAGCCCCACCCATTTCATCTGGTCGTCCGCTTTCAGTTCCTCGGTCACACCAGCGGCCTTCATCAACTGTGGCATAAGAATATCCATTCGCTCATTGGCGGCCTCGTCAATCTCCAACAAATGGGGATAGAGCTTTTCCGTTAGGAGCAGGCTGGTATACAGCCCTTTCCGGTGTTCTTTCAGATAACGGAGCCTCATGCGCCCATACCTGCCGATTGGCGTGTCCGGCTGCTCCTTCAATACCAGATTCGGGATATAGTAATCGCCAACTTTTGTATAAGTCAGTCCATTCATGTGTATGCCTCCTTGTCCTTTCTGTGATATGCCAGCCGCCTACATAGCGGCTCTGTCCGGTACTGGTGCTTTTTGGGGTTCTTTTTTTGGCAGGTTGCTGGCCGGGATAAACACGCCTTTTTCCATATCCTCGGCACGGATAGCGGCTTTCTTTGCCTCGATTTCAGCCTTTTTCTTTGCCCTGATTTTATTTTCGTACCGTTTTTGTGTCCCGTTGGCTTTGCGCCGGAGATACGCCTGGTGTAGCTTGTCCTTGCGTTCCTCCTTTTTCCGCAGGGCTTCCAGTTCCTCCGGCGTGAGGTTCACTTCCCCGAAGTGGGGCGGTATATACCTCCCGACAAAATTGAAGTAAATCTCAACCTCCTGCGTGGTTTCAGCACTGCCTTTTCGGTCACGCTCATGGACAAGGATTTTCTCCACAAACTCATTCAGCATGGTGGTAGTCAGGTTATTAAAATTCTCGTACTTGTCAACAAGGGCGATAAATTTCTCCGCTGATTTCCGGCTCTGCTCATATCCGGCGATTGTCTTTTCCAGTTCGGCAATCTCGCCGGAAAGTGCTTCCTGCTCCTTTGCATATTGTGCGTCCAGGGCGGCATATCTTGTGTCCGGCAGCTTGCCCAGCACATTGTCCTCATAAATCTTGCATATCAGTTTTTCCAGTTCCCCGGCCCGTTTCTGTGCCGCCGCCAGCCGTTTCCTCTTTCTGGTGATGTCGCTGGCCTGCTGCTCGGCCTGGGTTTCCTGAACCGCTTTGATAAACTCTGCCCGGTCATTTCTGGAATACTCCGCAATCGCCCGGAGCATATCGGAAACCAGTGTTAGGACGGCGCTTTCGTTGATTCGGTGCTGGGTGGCGCAGAGGACACCAACCGGAACCTTGCTGTAGCGGGAGCAGGTATATTGTGAGATACGCTTGCCGTTGTTGGTGCGGTGGACGTACATCTTGCCGCCGCAGTCGGCGCAATAGAGCAGGCCGGTGAGCGGGGCGGCTTCTCCCCAGCCGTCCGGGTAACGCTTCACATTGGAGCGGATTCTCTGCACATTCTCAAAGGTTTCCAGGTCGATAATGGCGGTGTGGGTGTTCTCAAAAATTACCCATTCATTTTCGTCAACATAGTGGCTTTTCTTGTCCTTGAAATGTTTGCGGGTCTTAAAGTTGATGGTGTGGCCTAAATACTCACGCTTTTTCAGGATATTGACGATAGTGGAAGAACCCCAGCCATAAGGGTCTTTAAACGTCTTGGATTGATTCACGCCCTCCCCGTAATGGGAAAGGTGCAGGGAAGGTATCTCAATCTTTTCCTGTGACAGCCGGTTCGCAATCTGGTAGGGGCCGTATCCGTCCAAAGTCATAGCGAATATCCGGCGCACCACGTCAGCGGCTTCTTCGTCCACAATCCAGTGTTCCCGCTTTTCGTCCCACAAGTAACCGTAAATGACCGTGCCGGTCAGGTGCTTGCCGCTCATGCCTTTTGCTTTGAATACGGACTTAATCTTGCGGCTGGTATCTCTGGCATAAAATTCATACATGATGTTCAAGAATGGGGTAAAATCATTCTCTCCGTTGGCGCTGTCCACTCCGTCATTGATGGCGATCAGCCGGACACCTCTCTGACGCAGGATTTCCATGACCTGGCCGACTTTGAGATAGTCACGTCCCAGGCGGCTCATGTCTTTGATGATGATTGCCTCCACGTTCCCGGCCTCCACTTCCTCCATCATGGCGGTGAATCCGGGGCGGTCGAACCGGGTTCCGGAGATTCCGTCGTCCGTAAAATGGGTCGGGTTGGGAAAACCGTTGCGGTGGGCGTAATCTTCCAGCATGGATTTCTGGTTGCTGATGGAATTGGATTCCCCATTCAATTCATCGTCACGGCTCAATCTTTCGTATAATGGAGTGATTTTGGTTTTCGTCATAGCGTCTGCCTCCTTACATGAAATATGCTCTAAATGGGTTCTTCACTAACCATGAGAAAATCTCGTGATTAAGAAGTCATTTAGAGCATATATCCCCCGCAGCTAATTTATATTTCTTATACTGCCGCAGGGCGAAGTGGTCCGGGTCCTTCTGCTCCAGCGCGTCAAACAGCAAATCCACCGCATTTTTGAAAGTCTCGTCATCCTCCCGGACCTCCATAGCGTTTATCATTTCTACCAAAGTGGAAAAATTCTGCTCGTTTGTCGGAGCCTCATAATAGATATAGCCGATCAGCGCCGTATACAATAGGGTCTCGGCCTTGACCCAGAAGTCGTCGCCGGATTTTCCTTCCCCTTTGGTGTTTGCAATCAGCACCGTTACCAGTTTGAGAATATCCTTCTCGTTGTGGATGTAAGCAAAAGGGTTATAGTGCATACTTTTTGAAAAGTTGATCGTATTGAATACCTTGATCTTATAAGGCTCATACACGATTTTTCCATTCTTTCCCCGGACCGGGTTGCCGTCCTTATCCAGTTTCGGTGTGCCGCGGCTTAACAGTTTTCCCACCTCAATCAAGACCGTACCTTTCGGATCGGTGACGACATAGGAGCTGTGCATCTGCATAAGATTGGGCTTGATAAAAAATCTCGTCTTGCCAGAGCCGGAACCACCGACTACCAGCACATTTTTATTGCGGGCATGGGCCGGATTCTTCGGCCTGCCGGACATCATAAGCCCCTCGGTCTGCGTCAGGATAATGTTGTTTTCCGGTTTCGGGTCCATAAAAGGGGCAATATCTGTTTTGTTGCCCCAGCGGGCGCTCCCGTATTCCACATTTTTGCGGTACTTTTTGGCATCCTTTCCTTTAAGATAGACTGCCAGCCGCACAATCACCGCACCGCATAATCCCACCAGCCAGTCCAGCGCCGCACCGGGCCACATACTCTGAAAAGCCAGTGAGAAACCTTCGGAAAGCCCTAATAATTTCTGTGAGGCATCCGCTCCGGGGGCAAGGCGAACCGCCTCGCCCAGCTTCGCAAAGACCAGAAGGAACAGAAGATAGGGCAGATGGAGGATCACCTGCTTTTTCAGGGCATCGGTATCTATCTTCATCGTTCCGGCCCTCCGTGTTCCTTGTTCTTTACCCGGTCACGGCCAAGCGCCTGCGCCAGCTCCTTAAATTTATGAAGCTGGGAAAGAAGCGACGGCCTGGTGCTGCGGGTAAGATCCTTCCTCGTAAATTCCTTAAAAGCCGCTGTCAGTGCGTCCGCCTGGTTTGCTTTGAAATAGACCGTCCATTTCGGGGGATCGGTCCCCAGCTCTTTTTCAATATGGTAGCGGACCTGGTGTTTCCTGGCGTACCGCTCAAAAGAGCGGATTCTGCCGGACACTTCAATGGTATTGGCCCCTGGGTCTTTATAGGTCAGCCGTTTCATGCTGTTCCTTCCGACTTTCGGGGTAGTGCGTTCCTGCTCCATCTTACGGAGCACAGCGGCAATCGCAGAACGCAGCACCCGCCCGGACAGCTTTGCTGCCTGGATGGAGACCGATACGGTCCGCTGTTCCAAATCTTCCTGCATAAGCATCCTCCTTCCTGATAGAATCTGTAATTATAAATAGGAAATAACTGTTTAACGGGCGTCCCCGATCACCTGCTGGCGCGGGGCGTGTTCAAAGGCTTTTGCTGCCTGGTCTACCTGGATTTTCGCATGTTTCAGAAGTGTCTTAATGATGGTTGCCGGGTGCTCCTGTTCCTCCAGGTGTTCCACCATACCCTTGCACTCGTCCGGCAGGTAATCCGCCATATCTTTGCAGACTTCGTTTAAGTCACCCATGAAGCCCCAGCAGCTATCCGTGAGCTCGCCGTTTTTGTAAAGTTCAAATCCATAGCACTCGCCCCGCAGGTAGGAATCATAAGCCGCAACTTCGCTGCGCATCAGATCCTCCGCCTTTTTCCGAAGGGCGCCGGTTATTTTTTCGCCGCCAAATTCCTTTAGCACATCCTCTTTGGAAACATAAATCCATCCGACCTGTCCACTGTCCCAGGGATCATTGAAACTTGTGGTCTGCATGGCAAGGCCGCTGTGATCCATAAGATAAAGGGGCAGCGTAATGTATTTTTCGGAGATCACCTTCAGCATGGCGTCATCAACCGCTCGTTCCTCCGTCTTTGGTCCGTGCCGGAATCGGCTGCTCACAATGTTCACCATATGTTCATAGCGTTTCAGACCCGCTTCATCATGCCCCACGGTATCTAAATACATCTCCCGCAGGAAATCATCTTTATCCATGTAATTGTGGCTGTCACCCAGCGCATAGCGGGGGTGGAAGCAGGCCATTGTCCCAAAATGTTCGTCTACCTCACGGGGAGAGATTAAAATATCGTCCGGCTGCACCATCAGCGCATAGGGGCCTTCTACTGCCATCAGCATATGCCATCCCTCCCTTCCTACAATTCCATGCCGGAATGTTTGGGCGTTTTTTCCTGGTGCTCATTTGTGACCGGCTGCTTGACTGCAATGATCTCTCCGGCAATCCGGGCAAATTTCTCCGGGTGCTTAAACTGCTCGCTGAATTTCTTCATCAGTTCGGGGGAAAGATCAGTGAAATCTTCCTCTCCAAGCCCAACAATCAAAAAGTTTCCGGCAACAATATCATACATACGCCCGCTGTCATCATAAATAGCCCGGTTTAAGGGCATCCCTAAGAGCTTGCCTTCGTCATTGCAGATCAGCCCAACCAGATCATCAAAAGGATAGGTTGCCTGAATATCTCCGCCAACGGCAGCCTGCAAGGATTCCAGCCCGCCCTCAATTTCAGTCTCATAAGGAGATTTGCCCGGCTCTACCATTAACACCTTCATAGCTGCATATCCTCCTTCTTTTTATTTGCCGCACCGGGAGCAGCAGGTATTTTCTCCTGCGTTTTGGCCGCAGACAGCTTTCCCAGCACGGAAGGTTTCTCCGGCTTTTCAGGTATAGAAATACCGCCATCCAAAACATTGGTGTCGGCACGGTCTGTTTTTACTGGTTCCTGGCCTTCCACTGTGTAGCCCGGCAGGAGCGCTCCATACACAGTAAAATGGTGCTCATACTGTTTGGGTATCTGCGGGGAAATTTCCGTAAATAAATGGGAATAAGCTTTTTTCCGTCCTTCCAGGTACTTTTCTGCAGCGGCTCTGACCGTGTAGCGTTTCTGATTCTGCCCGGCAATTTTTTCGCCATAGTCCTGCTTCGGAGAGTTCACATAGACATCCCAGGTCACATACCAGGCAACCGGTACGCTCTGTTTGGTTTCCCGGTCATATTTGGTATCTTCCCAAATGCCGCAGCTCATACGGTAGACGCGGTTACTAATTTCCTCGTCATTCCGCCAGTTGCCGGTTTTTCGCCATTCATTTGCGGTATGCGTCACCTCCGGGGTCCGAAGGTAAGAAAGCGCCCGGTTGATCATCTGCGTGGCGGCTGCCTGCTTTTCCCATTGCTTTGCCGCGGCGACCACAATCTCATAGGCTTTCTGTTCACCGTCGATACTTCCCTGGCGCATGGCCTCCAGATTTTCGGCGCCCATTGTAATCAGGGAGGAAATATCCACATCTTCACAAGAAACACTGTGCTCGATTTTCAACTCTGCACCTGGTTCCAAATGATCGCCGTACCGGTAAGCGCGGTAATCTTTATTTTCTTCCAAATTTTTTTACACCTCCTTAAATCTCCGGCGCACGGCTCTTTTTCGGGGCCGCCTGTGCCGGGACCGTTTTTTCTGCCGGCTTTGCCGCTGCAAGCTGCGCCATGACCGAAGGCCGATCCACTGTAAATATGGAAATCTGCTCATTCTCCACCAATGGCTGCACCGGAAGGGGCAGCGTCACATCCGAATGGGTAAGTATCTGCTCCCGTTTCAGGTCTGCCACGATCTCGTCAAACACCGCATTGATAGCTTTCCGTTCCTCACCTTCAGGATAGGCTTTCAAAACTTCCATTTCTCCGCTTTTATCTGTCACGAAGGTAACGGCACAATCCGCATGGCCCGCCAAATAATCGGAATTGTAGGGCAGCTTATCCTTGATGTAACAGGCAAAGGCCCTGGCGGTCATTTCCGTGTTGCTGTCCCAATAGCCGCCGTCCTTTTCACATTCCTTACCCATGCGCATGGAATTCCGGTAAAAATCAGTTTCCACCCGTCCGATCTGCGGCGCCTCCTGTGCCTGCATCCCAGACAGCATGTGCTCGAATATTTCCAGCCGTTCCCGCTCACTTTTTGGGATCACCCGCCCGGTGACAGACTTCTTAAAGGCACTGATCTGTTCCACGGAGCCGGCCTCGCCGGACAAGAACGCCTCCCTGAGAACCGCGTAGGTTTCCATCTGTTCCTCATTGCCATGACGTTTCAGGGAACCGAGCACCGCCGAATCCAGCCAGCTTGCAGCATTTTTCCGGGTGCGCTCTGTCTGTGCTTCGGTGCGTTTCGCCGCCTGCTCCGGCGTCTCCGGCTTATATTTCATGGTATCAATCAGCTTTTGAAACGGGGCATAGAAACGGGGCTGTTCCGAGAGCATCCCCTTTGCACCCATTTTCGTACCCAGGTAATCGTCCAATCCGTGCCACCATTCATGGGCCAGGGAACCGGCCCCGTGCATCTTCGTAAGATTGATAACCTTGCGCAGCGGTTCATAATGGGCTGCCGCGTTTCCGCTGCCTCTGGCGCCGAAAGCGATAGCAAGCGTTCCCTGATAGGCAATATCCTTATCGCTGACCTGCAGGGCTGCCGCCAAATCTTTGAGCGCTTCAAAACCCATGTTGAGGGAAGCCTGCCGGTCATTCTGGTTCATCCAGTTCCCAAACTCACCGCCGCGGAACCCGAAGGTATCAAGGTAGTGCTGCCCGGTGATCTCTGTGCCGTTTCTGTAATCCGGCCCGGTTCGCCTCACATGGGAGAGCTGGGGAGGCACAAACCGCATTTTTCCGCTTTTGCTGCGGCCTTTTGCCAGCTCCTGCACCCATTTCAGGGCAGCCTCCCGCGTTTCAAAATTTGTCTGTAAGATGGAATAACCCTTCGTCACATAATAGGTATCAGGTTTCCAGTCATTATTTTTGGAATAGGTATTCTTCCCGTCATTGAAATGGATTGCATAGCCCTTCGGCACCTTCTGGTCTTTGGAAACGCCAAACTGTTCCTTCTGTGCTTTCTGTGTGAAATTCCGCTCAAAATATCCTGCCGAGCGGATCATCAGGGCATTGGACAGCTTGTTTGTAATGGCCGGGTTTTCACGGCCCTTCTCCGTTGCCTGGTAATGGGTGCCGCTGCCCCAACCCTGCACCTGTTCCAGATACCCGTTTTTCACAAAGAAACGGTCATAGACCTGCATGGCATCCTCCACGGTGCGAACCTCCGAAACCACACTCTGCAGTTCCCGTACTGTCTGGATATATTCTTTCTGCCTTGCAAGGCGTTTCTCCGGCGTATCATCCCTGCGGTAATACTGTGGGGAGGCATTCAGCCCGTCCCGTGCCTTTTTAATAAAATAGACCACGCCAAGGGGAATCCCATCCTCCAGCATGGCCTCATAATCCGGTTTCTTCCAGATATTATCCTTTTTTACAAATTTCTCGGCTTCGCGCTCATTCATGGCGTCCAGATCGTTCACATAAAGTCCACGGTCCTTCCATAAATCTTTTTTCGCGCCGCCGATCTTTTCCCCGAAATCTTCATGCTGTATGTTATCTGCCAATCCTTATCACCTCCAGTCTGTGCAAAACTTTACCGTTCCAAGACAGAACGGTCTTTCTCCGGTTTATTAAGCTCCGGCTGTTTCCCAATGATCCGGTCTGTCTCCCTGCGGATCAGCCTGTCCACCGCGCCCAAATTCTCCGGTCTGATGGCAAACTCCCGGTAGTGTTCATACCAAAGCCCTGTCGTGACCACCGCAATCGGCGGCACCTTTTCCGGCCCTCCGGGGAGAAGCCGGTAGACTGGGGCCTCGTCATAGAGAAGCATCTGTTTGGCTGTTCCCATCGGTATGCGGTACATATCCATATCGGGATTCTGGGCGGCCTCCATATATTCCACATTCAGCCGTTCCTCCAAATCCTGCGGCATATAAGAAAATGCCTGTGCCTTCCACTGGCTAAACAGGTTGGAATAGTGGTGCTGCCATTCTGTGATCTGCTCCGGGGGATAGGAAAATCCCCAGCTTTTCAAGGCATCTTTTTCGTACAGCTCCATTGAGTGCCATTTTTCAAGGCTGACTGTTGCCGCGGAGCCGTCTTTCTGCTCGATATTGACCCCGCCGGGATAGAGCGTATGATGTTTCACATCCTGCCGCAGTGTGTCCAAATCCGTCATCAGGACATCGCCAAATAAGTGACCGTCCTCCTTCCGGTTGGTATGAAACAGAACAGCCCTCGCCCTGATATATTCCGTTGTGAAGATCATCTGGTGTAGATCCCCTGTGGAACAGTACGCAAATACGGCGTCGGAAATCCACAGGTGGTTTTTCCCCATGATAGCGATAGAATCCGCTCCAGTATTTGTCATCAGAGAGCGCATATTGAATTCACTTTCCCGCAAAAAATCGCCGGGAAAAATATGAAGCTCGTAGGCAAATGTAGTCAGATCCGTGTCCCGGATCAAATAAATCTGCGGCAACGGTTCGTTTTTCCGGTTTCTTTCCTCCGCCATTTACGAATCTCTCCCGTCCGTTGGAATGGAGCCTCCGGCAATCTTGCCGACAATTTCCGGCCCGGTTTCGTAAATCTGCATGAGCCGCTTGGACGTTCCACATGGCTGCGCTGCACCGCTGGTCCAGAGCCGGACCGTGGAAGGGGCGACATTCATCAGAAGCGCAAAGCCTTTCTCGTTCATATCCAGTTTTTCCATCAGGGCCTTAACCATATCGGGGCCATAGTCCGGGCACCGGGCAGCCTCGGCAATCATCTGTAAAGCGGTATTTTCCGTATTTGTCATTGTAAATTCCTCCTGTTATTCTGGCCCCTCGCTGTTAAGCCGGGGCAAAGCTAATTTTGTTGTGTTCCATCCTCCGGGCAAATTCCTGGACGGCATATTTCACTCCGTCAATCTCTGCATGGGTCTGGTCCAGGAACCGGCAGAGGGAAAAATGCGTATCCCCGTTCCCATAGGACAGGCAAAGTAAGCCGTTGTCTGGAAGCGAAAACAGTTCCTTTCCTGTGCTGTCCGTAAAGCAAATCTGCTGGTTTTCATTCATAAGCAAATCCCCCTTAAATAGAAACAGCCGCCTCTTTCTGGCGGCGTGGCTGCTGGCGTTCCTGTATCTGCTCCCTGATCCGCAGCAGCTTTTCGTTATAGTCCTTGCCTGTGCGGGGCGGGTTGATGCCCACACGGATATGTTTGAAATGCTGGTCCTCATGGAGCATTGCCTGAATCCTCCTGGCATTTTTAAGGCCGCCAAGGTCATTGTCCATGTAGAGATTGATGCGCCGGATTTCCGGGTGGCGTTTCAAAAATGCAGTCAACGCCACATGGGAAGTACCGCCCAGCGATAGCCGGTAGCCGTCCCATTTCCAGCCTTCCAATTCCTGCAGCGTGGCATGGGAGAGGGCGTCAATGGGCGCCTCAAACACCGCCACATGTCGGCTGCCTGGATTCTTCGGTGGATAGCAGAAGCTATATTCCTTGTCGCTGCCGTAAACATCTTTTCTAAGGCTGCCGGTAATGCTCCGCATACAGGCAAACTTCGCTTTCCCGGTGTCATCCTTTCCCACAAACACACAGACCGGCTCGCCATGATACCGTGCTTCGTAGAACAGCCCTTCCCGGAAACACCGACTGATCACATCAGGGCTGATCCCGCGCCGCTGCAAATAAGAAACGGCAGAAGTGGCGCACCGTCTGGCCCAGGGGAGAGAAAATATTTTCTTCTCCGGTTCCTTCTGCACATGGGCTGTTACTGTTGTACTCCGATAGATCGGTTCCTGCTGGATTTCTCCGCCTACCAGCGTATGGACCGCATCCACCAGCCCATAGCCCCGAATCTGGATCAGATAATCCAGGGCGTTGATACTCCGGCCCCGGCTGTTCCAGTACCAGTACCTTTTCCCGGTCACATAGACCAGGCTGTCATGTTCCTTGTGCCGGTAATTGGGCCCGTCCCGTTTCAGTACCCCAGGCTCATGGAACTGCAGATATGCGAACAGGTCCGCCTCCCGTGCCGCCTGAATCTGTTCTTTAGTTACGCCGGGCATCGTGCCGGCACAGTATTTCTTTTCATCGTGCCCCGCCTCCTTTCCGTGATGAAAAAAGACGCCCAGAGGCGCCTAACAGCCGTACAGGTCATGGTTGACCTCGGCACGGTAATAACTGTCCATTGTTGCCGGGGCATTATATAGTGCCGCCAGCAGGTATGCCTTGATATTCCCGACTTTTGTGGTGTTCTTGTCAATACAGTCAAAGACATACTCCAAGTGGCCGGAATTGATTTTCAGGAAACGGCTCTTTACCACCTCCCTGGGAAAATCATCCCTGGCGATACGAATATATGGCCGTTTGGATAAAACCACTTCAAGCATAAGCTCCACTGCTTCGTCTAAGCGTTCTTTCCCATACCGGGAAACCATACAGTCATACTCGATATTTTCTTTGATGATTTTGCTATATGCGTCTATCAGCTCAATCCGATCCATCCCATCCGGGCGGCCTGCCGCCTCCGGCTCTGCCGGATAGATTGATGGATAAGTCCTTGATATATCCGTTTTTGATTTTTTAGTTTTTAATGGATTAGTATTTAATTGTGCGGGATTTTCCTGTCCAGGTTCCGCCTGTTCAGGTTTTGCCTGTCCTGGATTTACCTGTCTTGGATTTTCCCGTTTAGGTGAATCCTCCTGTTTTTCAGCGTTTACAGGCTTTTCATGGATCGTATATTCAATATCTCCGAGTTGCCCGTTCTCATAGCGGAGGCGCTGCCTGGTGAGATACCCGTGCCGCTCCAGTTCTTTCAGGGCGGTAGTGATGGAATCCACACCGTCCTTACAGATATGGGCGAGCCCCTTTGTGGTATAGTCCCAATCTTCCGGCAGCGACAGCATGAGGGAGAGAAGCCCCTTTGCCTTTAAGGACAGTTCCGTATTGCGCAGATGGTGGTTGCACATGATCGTGAAGTCCTTCGTTTTTTCTATCCGGAATACAGCCATTTCACAGCCTCCTTTCTCCGGTTATTTCCGTTACAAGGCGCGCTCCCTGTGGTCATAGTGGAGGTGCCCGCCTGAGACCTTCGCATGGTTTTTCAGTTTCACTTCGCCCCGTTCCTGGCTGTCTAAGAATTTCTGATAGCCGGCATCTGTAAGGAACAGGCGCATCTTATCGCCCTTGTCACCGACAGGGGCATCATAAGACAGCACATCAAAGACGATCATGTGGCGTACTTCCGGGTCGAAGCGTTCCAGCGCCATGATGTCGTGCCCCTTCAATTTCTTCGCGCCGGATTTCTGCCTGGCCTCGGCAATTTTTTCTCCAATCGTCCGGGCCGGGTAGGGCAGACGGTAATTCTTCTGTATATCCCGAACGATGTCCATACACTCGGTATCGGTCAGGCCCCGTAGCTTTGCCATCAGATTTTCCGCTGCCTTCCGTTGTTCGGGATTCTTTGTGTACTGGGCGGTCATGTAAAGCTCGTTCAGGACTTTGAATTGATAGTCACCCTCAACCTGAAAAAGCAGCCGTTTTTCCATTTCGTTTAATCCCATGTGAATCTCCTTTCTTTTGAAAATGGGTACAAAAAAAGGACATCCACCTAAATAGAAGATGAAATGTCCTTTGGCATATACGCTATTCAATTTTATGTACAAAGCAGTCTGCCGCTGTTACGCCGCTTTCTGCTGGTGTCTCTGTGTTACATTACCATCTTGAAATGGGTGGATCCTCTCAAATCTGACATGAAAATCCAGAATATCCTCAAAGGTCTTTTCTGCTTTCTCATTGTACTCTGCCAACAGAACCTTCATCTTATCAGCAACTTTTTCAGGGAGTACAGTTTCCATGCCGCCAACCTCATTGGGCAGTTTCTTGTAATCTCCCACTGCAAACCAATCTTTTCTGGAATCGCTGGTTCCGCTTTTCAAAGTCAGATGCAGCTCCTTAATATACTTCTCTGTCAAAACAGACTTTACATGATCGATGATCATATCAATACAACGGAAATGATTTGCGGTTTCAATCACATCATCCACATTGAGAACCTCATTCTCTACTCCAACAGTATTGGTTTCAAAAATATATCTGGTCTGGTCGTGGGTCAGGCGGCTGCCTTCCATATGGTTCGAATGATATGTCAGATCAATCTGAGTCTTATGATAGATTCCGCCGGAATATTGACTTGCCTTCTGCTCCTGCAAAATATCCAGCAAAGCCGGCTGTTCTTTTCTCTTATTGGAACGTTCCGGTTTTTCGGCATCTTCTGGAATGTTCCATGTCTTTCCGGTAAGAAACGCTCCGTTTACCCGTCCCTGAGCGCAGTAATTTCTTACACTTCGCTCTGATATATTCCATTTCTTCGCTGTTTCATTAACTGAAAGATACCGCATATCTCCTCCATCTGTTTTAATCATCATATTATTGTTATTCTAATATATAATCGGCAATAAATCTAAATATTATTTTATTTCTATATATTATTATTGCCGATTACGGAAGTTTTATATGAACAATGCATAAAAAAACCGAACTCCCCAACAATGTGAAGCCCGGTTTCTCCCTGTGTCTGTTCTCTGCCATCTCTCGTCTTGCTTGCAATGCTTTACGTCCCTGTTATAACTCATCAATACCGACATGCTGCATCTGGATCGGCGTCAGTTTACTATACTGATTGGCGAAATATCTTCTGGCGATATTCCTGTTCCAGCTCCTCTGCCAAATACGCATCGCTCATGCAGTGCATATCGGAAACGCCATCCCGAATCAACGGATAGACCTCGGAATGGTAGAAAAAGTCCAATGCTGCATCCAGAGAAATCCCCTGCTTTCTGGCAAAGCACTCAATCACACGGCTATATTTTTTCTGAAGCAAAATTGGATTGGCATTCATACCATTTCACTCCCTTCAAAATGTAAAAACTCCAGTGCTTTCTCTGTGCGGAAACAGATTTGCAGATTCGGCTTTTCATAGCGCAGGCGATTTATCGCCTCCGCCTTGTCGATCAATCCGTCAAAAAACAGTTCCACCGTATTAAACACCTTATCGTTGGCAACACCGCCAACCACAAGATCATAGTCTGTTGTATCTTTTCCGCTGCGGCAATTCAGGATGAAGTCCAACCATTCCTCAGAATATGAAGTAAATTTCAGCGTTTTCAACTCAGATTCCCATCTTTCATCAAATATATACCGGGAAATGATTCCAACTTTCCCACGACGTTTAAACTTGCCGCACCACTTCGACGCCTGCATATATATAGGAGTAACATAAAAACCACGCCCAAAATCCACATTAGGACGAGAATGAGTCAGATCCGGTTCTGCAATTTCCAGATGGGAACCATGATAGAGAATCATACTTCCACACCCCTTTCTCGCATCACCTCAAGGAGATCGTCTACGATATATTCCCGGCCCTGGGTGTGCAGAATTTCATATCCCGGCACGATATATCCATGCAAGATATCATCTTTTTCAACAAATGCCCGATAGACCCGTTCCGCATCTACGCCCAGTTTTGCCGCAACATTTTCAATGCAGAATACGGCAAATTCTAGCTCTCTGGAGTTTTTGATCTTCTCGACCGGCATCATAAGCGGCTCCTCCTTTACTTCCCATAAAAACAGTTTTCTAAATCATCATACCACGGGATTGCGCTTTAAACAAGCAGTTATATTCCCGTCTTTGACACTTTGGGGAAAAAACTGCTACAGCCCTTGATTTATAAGCGTTGTAGCAGTTTGGGTTCAAGTTTTAATATATAGTAATTTTTTCAAATTCTATGAGACCCGTATTTCTATTGTTTTTTTAATAAATTCTTGACTTTACCTCAAAAATAATGCAAAGTTATAATACAACTTGTAGAAAGAAATTCATTCAATGCCAGAATTTGATCCGCATACACACTCAATTGCCAGCGGCCACGCCACTTCCTGCACCATCACAGATATGGCCAAAAAGGCCGTCTCTCTCGGTCTTAAGATGATCGGGATCACTGACCACGGACCTGCAACCCCATATTCCTGCCGGCCGTCTTATTTCAGGAATCTCTCGTTCTCTCCCAGGGAACGCTTCGGTATCGAGATTATGATCGGCGCAGAATTGAATATATTAGATAACGGCGGAAGCGTTGACCTTGATCACGATATCCTTAAGCATCTGGACTATGCCATCGTAAGCATGCATCCCCAGACCTTCAAGCCCAGTACGGCCGCCGACAACACTGCCGCCTATATCCGTTCCATGAAGCATCCGAACGTGAAGATACTGGGGCATTGCGACGACAGCAGATTCCCGGTCGACTATGACGCCCTGGTAAAGGCTGCGCCCGATACAGCCACCCCGTCGTCCTGTCAAGCGACAGCCATGGGACGGAACATATCGGAGATTTTTGCCTGGCGGCTTCTCTGATCGAAGAGACCGCTTTCCCTGAATCTCTTGCGCTGAACAACTCGCTAGAGGCATTCAAATCATTTTTAAACGAATCATACAAAGGAGGTTATGATCATGCAGATGATTGATCCGGCAATCGTGCCAAAGAAAAAATTATATACAGGTACAGAGATTCCCTGTGTCGGAATGGGGACTTTCGGTTCAGACCGCGTAACTCCCGAAGAAGTCGCCGAGGCTGTGGCAGGAGCGATCCGGTGCGGATACCGCCTGTTCGACTGCGCCGCATGTTACGGCAATGAAGCACAGATCGGCCAGGTATTCCAGAATGCATATGCAGAAGGGACGGCAGAGCGAGAAGACTTATTCATCATGTCAAAGGTGTGGAACGATATGCACAGAAATGTAGCGCAGGCATGCAAGAAGAGTATCTCCGATCTGAAGTGCGGTTATCTGGATCTGTATTTTATCCACTGGCCGTTCCCGAATTATCATGCTCCGGGATGCGGCGTCGACTCCCGCAATCCAGATTCACGGCCGTTCAGTACGGAAGAGTTCATGGATACCTACCGCCAATGCGAAGCGCTGGCAGAAGAAGGGCTGATCCGCCACATCGGAATCTCTAATATGACGATCCCGAAGATGGACGCGGTACTTCCTATGATGAAGATAAAGCCTGCGGCGGCAGAGATCGAGATGCATCCGGCGTTCCAGCAAAGAGAGCTTAAGATATATCTGGAAGAACGGAACATCCTTCCTGTGGGATATATGCCGATCGGTTCGCCGAGAAGACCTGAGAGGGATATAATGGAAGAAGATGTCGCAGATCTTGAACTGCCTGCGGTACAAGAGATCGCGCAAAGACACGGCGTACATCCTGCGGTCATTGCGTTAAAATGGGCGCATCAGAACGGACAGCTCCCGATCCCGTTCTCAACACACCACTATTACGAAAATCTGAAATGTATGACAGAAGACCCTCTGACAGAAGAAGAGATGACTGCTATAGCAGCGCTTGACTGCAATAACCGCCTTGTCAAAGGCCACGTGTTCTTATGGGAAGGCGCCAAAGACTGGCATGACCTGTGGGACGAGGACGGTGTAATCGTCAGTTAGTGTTTTGATGAACATGCTTTTCAAGAGTGCATGTGTAAAATACAGGCGCAAATAGACTGCGCTGAGCTTTTACACATGCGCTTCAGGAAAGCATTCCTGTATCCATCCCCGCGTATTATTTCAATCCTCTCATCATGCGGGAAGAGATCAGACATTCATCTCCATTGACCATATGAATGACCCGGTTCTGAAAATCAATCTCCTTGATATTATCTTTGTTCACCAAAAACGAGCGATGACAGCGGTAAAAACGCCCGTCCACCTGTCTTTCGATCTCTTTGATCTTCCCTAAAAATTCCATCTGACGGTTTCTGCAATGAAGTATAATCTTGTGTACATTCGGAGACGTCTCAAAAAAGAGAATATCGTCATAATCTACCGTAAATACCTTCTCATTTATTTTCACAGAAAATGGTTGATTATCTCAAAAAAGCCTTGATTTACGGGCATACAAGCAGGATTTCAAGCTGAATTTACTACCAATTTACTACTTTTGAGGGAAAGAGCCTTGATATGCCGCCCGGAACCCTGCAAGCCCAGCCACCAGCACACAGCATTGAGAAAGAATAAATGAAAACTGAATACGACGCAAACGCGGCGTTTCTCTATCCCAACACGGGAGAACAGGAACGCCGCTTTTTTTATGCCCTCATGTTACGCAGTAGGGGCAAAAAGAGCCTTGCTATATGCGGCTTTGCGGGCGCACTTTTGCCGGGGACAGGGATTTATACCTAACCCCGGCAAAATGGCGTTCTATCGCGTAACAAATCCACAACCAAAGGAGTGATGAAGCTATGGCAGTTTTCCGAGTGGAGCGCAACAAGGGCTATACCGTTATGAGCAACCACCATTTACGCAACAAGGAGCTGACCTTAAAGGCAAAGGGGCTTTTATCGCAAATGCTGTCACTTCCCGAAGATTGGGACTACACCCTTGCGGGGCTGTCACAGATCAACCGGGAAAGTATCGACGCTATCCGTACCGCCGTATGGGAGCTGGAAAAAGCCGGATATATCAAGCGGCGGCAGGGACGCGACGAGAAAGGCAAAATGACCGCCATTGAATACACCATTTACGAGCAGCCCCAGCCGCCGGACGACACCCCGCCGGGATTGGATAACCCGACATTGGAAAATCCAACACCGGGCAATCCGATATTGGAAAATCCGACACCGGGTAAACCGACGACGGAAAATCCAATGCAATTAAATAAAGATATACAAAGAACTGACTTACCAACAAAAGAAAAAAGAAATACGGATTTACAAAGTACCCATTCCATTCCTATCCTTTCCCCTAACCCCTCTCCTTTGGAGCAGGAAGCGGCTACGCCGCCGGAACGGAAACGAAAGGAAGCGGAAGCACAGACCGCTTTTGAGATTTACCGGGAGATCATCAAGGAAAATATCGACTATGACATTCTCATACAGGATATGAAGTTTGACGGGGACAGGCTGAATGAAATTGTAGACCTCATGCTGGAAACCGTCTGTACCCGGAGAAAGACGATCCGCATTGCCGGGGACGACTACCCCGCCGAGCTGGTAAAGGCAAAGTTTATGAAGCTGGACGCTGAACATATCCGCTTTGTGCTGGACTGTATGAAAGAGAACACAACCAAAATCCGCAACATCAAGCAGTATTTACGGGCGGTGCTTTTCAATGCCCCGTCCACAATCGGCAATTATTACACGTCCCTTGTGGCTCACGACATGGCAAGCGGCGCACTTGCGCCAAAGGAGCCGCACGACCCCTATTCATTCAAACCGGGCGAAAGCCTGTAACCACCCACAACCACAAAAGGAGGATTTTATTATGGCACAGAAAATGACGGGAGCATTGGTATTTGACGAGCGCACAGACCGCTACGACATTCGCTTTGACCTTGCCAGCTATTACGGCGGGCTGCATTGCGGGGAATGTTTCGACGTGTTCACACGCGGCAAGTGGAAGCCGACCCGTATTGAAATGAACATGGCGCAGGAATGGTACTTGGTGGGTATCAGAGCCGACGACTTAAACGGGCTGCGGGTGCGTATCTGACCGCCGCCCCATAGACTACCCCGAAAGGAGGGACAGACCCCATGCAGGACGAGATCAACGAAAAAACCGTTGCCCTGTATATCAAGACCGGGAAGCTGACCGCCGAAGTGCTGCAAAAGGCAATCAAAAAGCTGCTTACACAGGCAAAGAAAGAGCTTGACAGACAGGCGATCCCCCACGGGAAACAGACCCTAAAGCAGCTTATGAAGCAGAACACGGGCGTTTCCAACATTGAGATCACACAGGACAACATCAAAGCCTTTGAGAGTACAGCGAAAAAATATGGTATCGACTTTGCGCTGAAAAAGGACGCGACGGAAACCCCGCCCCGCTATCTTGTATTCTTCAAGGGCAGGGACGCGGAGGCGCTGACCGCCGCTTTCAAGGAGTTTTCCGCAAAGAAGCTGACGCAGGATAAGAAGCCCTCAATCCGAAAGGCATTAGCCGCTTTCCGGGAAAAGGCAAAGGAGCTGAACGCCAGCCGCCAGCAGACCAAACACAAGGACAGGGAGGTATCACTATGAAGCCGGAAATCAAGAAGCTGCTTATCCTTAATCTCCCGTATCTGCTCTTTGTGTACCTGTTTGACAAGGTGGGCGCGGCTGTCCGGCTTTCCCCCGGCATGGACGCAAGCCAAAAGATTTTACATCTTGGGGAGGGCTTCACCGCCGCCTTTGCCAGTGCCGCGCCCAGCTTCCACCCCGCCGACCTGCTGATCGGCGTTGCCGGGGCGGTGATTATCCGGCTTGCCGTTTACCTAAAAGGCAAGAACGCGAAGAAGTACCGCAAAGGCATTGAGTACGGTTCCGCCCGCTGGGGAACCGCCGACGATATAAAGCCGTACACCGACCCGGTATTTGAGAACAATATCCCCTTAACACAGACGGAACGGCTCACCATGAACAGCCGCCCGAAGCAGCCGAAATATGCAAGAAACAAAAATATCCTTGTGATCGGCGGTTCCGGCAGCGGCAAGACAAGGTTTTTCGTCAAACCGTCGCTTATGCAAATGCACAGCAGCTATGTTGTCACAGACCCGAAAGGCACTGTCTTAATCGAGTGCGGGAAGCTCTTACAGCGGGGCGGCTATCGGATAAAAGTGCTGAACACAATCAATTTCAAAAAGTCCATGCGCTACAATCCCTTTGCCTATCTGCGGAGCGAGAAAGACATTTTGAAGCTGGTAAATACCATAATCGCCAACACTAAAGGCGACGGGGAGAAATCCGGGGAGGATTTTTGGGTGAAGTCGGAACGGCTTTTTTACTGCGCCCTTATCGGCTATATCCACTATGAAGCCCCGGAGGAAGAAAAGAACTTCACGACGCTGCTTGAAATGATAAACGCCAGCGAAGCCCGCGAGGACGACCCGGAATTTCAAAGCCCTGTTGACCTCATGTTTGAACGGCTGGAAGAAAAAGACCCGGAGCATTTCGCTGTCCGGCAGTACAAGAAATTCCTGCTATCGGCGGGCAAGACGCGAAGCTCTATCCTCATTTCCTGCGGTGCGCGGCTTGCGCCATTTGACATACGGGAGCTGCGGGAGCTAATGGAAACGGACGAAATGGAGCTTGACACGCTGGGGGACAGAAAGACCGCCCTGTTTGTCATTATCAGCGACACCGACGACACCTTTAACTTTGTCGTGAGTATTCTCTACACACAGCTATTCAACTTGCTTTGCGATAAAGCAGATGATGAATACGGCGGGCGGCTTCCCGTCCATGTAAGGTGCTTGCTTGATGAATTTGCCAATATCGGGCAGATACCGAAGTTTGAAAAACTCATAGCAACCATACGGAGCCGGGAAATCTCCGCTTCAATCATCTTGCAGTCACAGAGCCAGCTAAAAGCCATTTACAAGGACAACGCCGACACAATCACGGGGAATTGCGACACGACCCTTTTCTTGGGCGGCAAAGAAAAAACAACCCTTAAAGAAATGTCGGAACTTTTAGGCAAGGAAACCATAGACAGCTTTAACACCTCTGAAACGCGGGGACGGGAGCTTTCCCACGGGCTGAACTATCAAAAGCTGGGGAAAGAGCTTATGACACAGGACGAGATCGCCGTTATGGACGGGGGCAAGTGCATTTTACAGGTGCGCGGGGTGCGCCCGTTCTTTTCGGATAAATTTGACATCACAAAACACCCGAAATACAAGTACCTTTCCGACGCAGACCCGAAAAACGCCTTTGACATGGAAAAGCACATCAAACGCCGCCCCGCCATTGTGAAGCCGGAGGAAGAATTTGCCTACTACGAGATTGACGGGGAGGGCTTACAGGAGGACACAGACCATGAGTGAACACCCCGGAACTGACAGGCGGCGGTTTACGGTGCTTGTCAACCCAAAAATCCGGGAGGAACAGCGGCGGGAAGCTGCCCTGCGGAAATTTATTAAGGATTGTGAACGGCTCTACGAGAAGAACCGGGCGCATTTACAGGAGGACGCAGACCATGAATAAAGGTATCAGTAAAGAAATGGAGATACGGGAGGTTATGAAGTGGCAGCTACTTATAGCCGGGGCGGTTGACGCTGCCATTAAAGGTACAGAAAGCTATATCCGGCACATGGAGCTGACCCACCAGCAGGGAGAAAGGAGGGATTGCAATTAAGAACAGAAAAACCGGGCGTGAGATACGCGCCCCTTGCGCCGTGGAAATGTGGATAACAGGCTATGGGGCTATGGAAAACGCCATTCACAGCACATGGAAAAGCCAAAGTGCGGCTTTCCCACGTCCTGCAAACAGCGTTTCCCACAGCCCCAAAAGAGCAGCCAGTTACCCACATTCCCACACCGCCGACTGCTACGGAAAAAGACCCTTTCCTACCTGTCATTCATAAAAAGATTTTTAAGGAGCTGATCGGAAATCAAGAACGTAAACACGGGCTACATGGTACGCGCTCCTACCGTGGGACGTACCGCCCAACCCCTTACAACTGAATACCGCCGCGCCGCAGAACTTACGCAGCGCGGGGACGCCGCCTTTCATACAGGGCGGTTTTTTTATGCGGCGGCGACCAAACGCTGACCGCCTTTTGTCCGCTTGCCGGACAGCCGCAGACGCGGCAGAAAGGATATATTCATGGCATTTTTCAATAGCGCAGTAGACGTTTTGCAGACCCTTGTTGTAGCACTTGGAGCCGGACTTGGTATTTGGGGCGTGATCAATCTCATGGAGGGCTATGGCAATGACAATCCGGGCGCGAATGCTCATGTACGGTAAAGAAGCAAGCAACCGAAAACAAGAGATAGACCGCCAGCACCACACTATTCCGAACAAAAGAACTAAAGACCAAAAGACAAGCACCGTGGAAATGTGTATAACTTGCTATTCCGTCATGGAAAAGTCCGTTCACAGAACATGGAAAAGCTAAAGTGCAGCTTTCCCACATTCTGCAAACGGACTTTCCCACAACTCCATAAGACAGCAAGTTATGCACATTCCCACAGTGCCGACTACTACGGAATCCCTCTTTATCTCCACACAGATTATTTCTTTTATGGCATATTCCAACTTGCGTCAATAGAATAAATAAGCTGGATTATTTTTTCCTTTGGGGTAGAAAAATTATTCTTAATCCAAAGTGAGATTATTGAGAGGCAGCCTTGAATATGATATGTCGCCATATAGAGCATTTCTTCTGAAACGGAAGATATATTTTCTTCTTGCATCCATATTTCAAGATATTTTTCTTCGATGATGTCATACATATGCTCTTGAAATTTGTGGTCAATTCCCTTTCCGAAAAAAAGCAAACGGCTTAGGGCAGGATTTTCATAAATATAATCAATAATGGAATTATAAATATTTTCGTAATGACCTGCTGGATTATCGTTAATAAATTTAGTGAACTCAGATATAGCGTCATGTTCCATTTGCTCATATAAGTCATACACATCATGGTAGTGCGAATAAAAAGTAGCTCTATGTATGTCTGCCTTGTTGACTAATTCCTGTACTGTAATTTTTTGAAGTTCCTTATCAAGCATTGCGTCAGCAAGAGCAGACTGTAATGCTTTTATTGTCTTTTTGACCCGCCTATCATGTTTATTCATAGTTTTCTCCTTTAAACAACAGTTTCGAGCGGCAGTGTCGTTTAGGCAACAATTATAGATAAAATTGAAGATAGAAAAACGACACATGTTATAGTATACTGCTTGTTGTACGGATATGTCAATCTGAATACTATAAAATTCCAAGGCAATGGAGGTAACCATGACACAAAAACAAATTGAACGCAAATCGCTGATAGTAAGCTGCATTGTAAACTTAATAATGGCAATAGGTGGGTTTTGGATTTTTTCGATAACAAATATTCAAGCTCTGTTTTTAGACTGTTCCTTTTCAATGATTGCTTCCTGCTCTTGTTTGGCAGCATTGGAAATTTCAAAAATTAGTAATAAAAAGACAAAGAATTACCCGGACGGTCTTTATTTTTTAGAGCCATTATATTCTATTTTTAGAACTTTATTAACATTGGTGCTGCTGTTTTCTTCTGTTGCTCGTACTGCAAAAGCAGCATGGGGGTATTTTGCATATGGCGTTGGAACCCCTTTGATGATTGAACCTGTAATTCCTTATGAGATACTTATGTGTATCATATGTTTTGGGCTGTCTTTTTTTAACAGAAGCCAGAGCCGTAAAACTAATGATTCCAGTACACTTTTAGCAACAGAATCGAAAGGAAATTTTATCGACGGCATATTATCTTTGGGCGTAGCACTGTCTGCGTTCTTGATAAAACTGATAGATATTAACGGAAGTTTGGGTTTTCTTCATTATACTGGAGATTTTTTCATTACGACAATTATAGTCTTGCCTGCAATAAAAGAACCGATAAGTGTTTTCATATCTTCTTTCCGCGAATTGTCAGGAGGGTTGACAACGAATCAGGAACTAAAAAGAACAGTTTTCCAATTTGTAGAAAAGAATCTTAGTGGTATTATGACATTGCAAAAATGTGACATATATAAAATTGGTATGCACATAAAAGTTTGCATTTATATTACCAATAATATTGATTATAAAAAAATACAAACTGTCAAAAGGAATATCTTGAAAGATATATGTCCTATTTACGAAAATGCTGAAATTGTTTTTTGTGAATGGTAAAATGTGATACCGGGAGAAGATAATTAAAGTAGCGAAACGAGTTAAGACCTGCGCATAGAGTTGTTGTTACTTTGAATTATAAACAAGCAACCGTAAACCATGCACCGCCCTATGTGGGAGAAAGGGGGAATCATCTATGCCTTGCACAGAAGCATACAAGGAACATATCATGTATACGTTCAATGGCTTTTGCAAGACCGTCATACGCTTTGCGGCACTCAACGCATGGCGTGATAGGAGCAGACGGCGGCAAAAAGAAATATCCCTTGAATACCTCACAGAAGAAAAGTTTTACCCTTTAGGCACGACAGACGAATATTTTGAAGCACCCTATGAAGAATATCCCATTACGATATGCGGTCAGACAGTTATCCTCACCAATGGGGAACTTGCCGCCGCCCTGTTATCTCTGCCGGAAAGAAAGCGGGAAATTATTTTCCTTTACTTTTTCGGAGATTATACACAACAGGAAATCGGGGAAATGTACGGACGCTGCCGGAGTACGGCGTGGCATCACATACACAGTGCCTTGCAAATGCTGCATAAAGAAATGGAGGTGCTTTTCCGTGAGGAATCCTAAACTTGTGCCGTATGAAACGATTGTCCGGGCGACCAGCGGCGAGCCGGAAGCCATTGACGAGGTTTTGCGGCATTACAGCAAGCGAATCCGGCTTGCTTCCCTTGAAAACGGACACGTCAACAAGGACACCGAGGACAATATCAAACGGCGGCTTATCGCTGCCCTGTTCCAGTTCCGCTTTGACGGACAGCCTACCTAACAGGAGGTGAGATTTGTCGCAAAAATAGTCATGCTTATATTTAACGACACAGAAGAAAAAGCGGTTGAGAAAGCCATAGCCGCCCTTGCGGATATGATACCGCTGGAAGCCATGCAGCCGCCCCACTCCCCGGCACTTACTTTTCCGGGATTGGAAATAAAATTGCACCAACGCCGGGTATTAAAAAACGGCACAGACATTCCCCTCACCCGTTTAGAGTACGGCGCACTCTGCTACCTTGCCGCCAGTCCGGGGCGGGTATTCACAAAGGCGCAAATCTTTGAAGCCGTGTGGAGCATGGAAAGCGAAAGCTGCCAGTCAAGCGTGTCAAATGTGATATGCAATCTACGGAAAAAGATAGAGCCGGACAGCGGCAAGCCCACTTACATAAAAACCGTTTTAGGCGTGGGCTACAAGTTTGCTTCCGGGGAATGATAACAGAATAACCGCCGCCCATCAGCGGCAGCCAAAGACAGGAAATCAAGAAAAGGTTTCCTGTTTTTTTGCGCCCAAAACCAAGCCGGATTTTGCACCGTAATAAAATAATTCAACTACTTTCTGAAAACATTGCCTAAATTTCCTTTTTTCCCGTAGTAGGTAATAAGGGGAAAAATAATTGCCGGAAAGTTTGGCGTTTTTTGAAACTGTCCGTATATCACTACAAAACGGAACTGATTTCAAGCCAAAAAAGGCTTCCAGTTTTCCGTTTTTGTCAAATGCTGTTGTGAAAACACGAAAAGAAATTCCGGGGAACTTTGCCAGATTTGCCTTGCCGTGCGTAGTAAGTAATAGAGGGAGAAATACCGCCGCATAGTTGGCAGAATCCACGCCGAGCAAGCCGGGGGTATCAGCAAAAGCCCACACAGAGGAAGCCGCCACTTTCTTAGAGCAAGATTCTACCACAGTACCAAATTTCGCCTATCGGCTCATTTTGTCCTGCGGGAATCTTGTTGGGGTTGCCACCCCAAGCCCGCCTTTTGCGGCTTACGCCGCTTGAAAAATCCCTTAAAAAATTTTTTCGGATTTTTCAAAAAACACTTCCGCTTTGCCCCCTGTCTTTCTCCTATTAGTGAAAGGGCAAAGCATAAAAAGAAAGGAGTTGAAGCCTATGAAAAGATACAACACGCCCCACCGCCGCCGGGTAATCAAGACACGCTTGACCGAGGAAGAATACGCCGAGTTTTCCGAGCGTGTCACCCTCTGCAAAATGAGCCAAGCCGAATTTAT
>ERZ808024.211-NODE-211-length-40617-cov-9.532511_pt1 | contig 40617 bp, 41 predicted proteins | sample MGYA00380181_ERZ808024 | MGnify/ENA primary metagenome ERZ808024 (study PRJEB31490, sample SAMN06133413) | mouse gut metagenome | isolation source: Z2_1 | host: mice | place: China: Chengdu | collected 2015-05 ...
AAGGCACAGGGAATCCCGTGCCAATTAAAAGAAACACTATATGTTGTAGTTGATTGAGTTAGGTTGTTAACATTGATTACAAAACACGAAAACGGATATACTGTTAAGCTCACGCTGCCGGAAAATAATTGGCTATACGATTTTCTGATGTCATTCGGAAACAAAGTAACAATAATTCGGATAAATGAAGTTGTACCCTCTGACCCTTTACAGAATTTTTATGGAATCCCCAACGCTGATTATCTGAAAACAACGATTCCTCTTTTGCAAGGGGCAGGCGCTAAGACCGCTTCCATACAAGACATACTGCAAAAGGGTATCTATATCACAAATGCCGTTAAAACCCCGAAGACAGACTATACCATTGATAAAAGCAGAGTCAACTAAGAAAAATGTTATTCCTGCCGTATCCACCTATAAATTGCGGAACAGTGAAATCTATTATAAGGGTATTCGAGTAATGCCGTCATACATTATGACCGGGGGGAACATCTTAATAGAAAAGTCAAAAGTAGATCCGGCTCTTAAGTATACCTTTTCAGCTCCCGGATCGAATGAGTACACATCTAATTCCAAACGATGCAGATGCAATTCTTCAAAGGCAAAATCATGGGTAACCTCCGTTACCCATGTGCCGATTCCCCTTCCCCTCTCTGTCTTGCGGTAAAGGCAGATTCTCAAGTTTGCACATCGCAAGTCCCAATCAATATCATTGATTACGCTTTCACCGATGTTTCCTTTCAAAACGGTCCTTACGCGGGTCTGCGGGAATCTTAGTCGGATATTCCCCCTGAAAGCAGGCAGCGCAATAATCCTCACTGTCTATCAGCTTATCCAGCTTTTCTACTGGTAAATATCCCAGAGAATCTACCCCAATGATCCTTGCGATCTCGTCCATACTATGACGGCATGCAATCAGGTTTTCCTCCGAATCAATATCCGTACCGTAATAACAGGGATATAAAAATGGAGGGGCAGAGATTCTCATATGGATCTCTTTCGCTCCGGCCTCACGCAAAAGCTTTGCAATACGCTTGCTGGTCGTCCCTCTGACAATGGAATCATCAATCAGTACAACTCTTTTTCCATCAATTACCTTCTTGACAGGGCTAAGCTTAATCCTGACCTTATCCAGACGTTCATTTTGTCCCGGAGAAATAAATGTCCTGCCCATATATTTATTTTTGATCAGTCCGATCCCGTAGGGAATACCCGATATTTTCGCATACCCCAGCGCCGCGTCCAATCCGCTGTCCGGAACGCCGATCACGATATCCGCGCATTTTGGATAACTCTCTGCCAGCAATTCTCCAGCTTTCATCCGGGATTCATGTACGGATATGCCGTCTATAACAGAATCTGGTCTTGCAAAATAGATATATTCAAAAATGCAGGTTCTCCGTCTCTGTTTTTCACAGTGTTCCCGCCTTGATTCCACACCGTTTTCCGTAAACACCAGAATCTCTCCCGGCAGCACATCACGGATAAATTCTGCTCCAACCGCTGACAGCGCACAGCTTTCAGATGCAGCCACATATGCCCCGTCCGCCGTCTTCCCATAGCAAAGCGGCCGGAACCCATATGGGTCCCTTGCCGCAATCATCTTCGTAGATGAAATCATCACCAGCGAATAAGCTCCTTCCAGTAAATTCATGGTATTGCTGACTGCTTCCTCAATGCTTGGCGTCATAAGCCTTTCTCTCGTAATCACATAAGCGATGGTTTCCGTATCACTGGTTGTATGGAAAATGGCTCCCGATAATTCCAGCTTATCGCGAAGCTCCAATGCATTGCTCAGATTCCCATTGTGCGCCAGCGCCATCTTTCCTTTCTGGTGATTGACTTCAACAGGCTGGCAGTTATTCCTTGTATTCCCTCCGGTTGTTCCGTATCTTACATGTCCCACCGCCATATTTCCCATCGGAAAATGGGTGAATGTATCTTTAGAAAACACTTCACTGACAAGTCCCAGATCTTTATAGGAAGAAAATACGCCGTCATCATTCACAACAATCCCACAGCTCTCCTGTCCTCTGTGCTGCAGGGCATAGAGCCCATAATAAACAATGCCTGCCACATTTCCTTTTTTGGTACCCCTTACTCCAAATACGCCGCATTCTTCATGAATAGCCATAACCTCATTCCCTCCTGCTATCTAGTACACCGAATAATAAGTAACCAGCCATATAACTTGCCTGATTTTCCGTCTGCGTCGTTAAAAGCTCTAGTCGATGCTCCCCGCCTGATCTAATGCAGCCGCAATAAATCCCTTAAACAACGGATGTGACTGATTGGGACGGCTTTTAAATTCCGGATGGAACTGCACGCCTACGAAAAAAGGATGCCTGCGAAGCTCTACCGTCTCAACCAGGCTGTCATCCGGCGACGTGCCGCTGATCACAAGCCCGGCTTCAGTCAGTTCTCTGCGGTACTTATTATTAAATTCATAGCGGTGACGATGACGCTCCTGTATGAGCTTTGCGCCATAACATTGTTCCATTTTTGTTCCTGGTTTAATCTTACAAGGACAGCTTCCGAGACGCAGCGTTCCGCCTTTATCAACCGCTTCGCTCTGTCCCGGCATAAAATCGATTACTTTATGACGGCACTGCTCATCAAATTCCCCGGAATGCGCGTCCGCAATTCCAGATACATTTCTTGCAAATTCAATGACTGCAATCTGCATACCAAGGCAGATTCCAAAGTAAGGTATCTGGTTTTCGCGGGCATATTTCGCCGATAAAATCATCCCTTCTACGCCCCTGTTTCCAAACCCGCCAGGAACAATGATCCCATTCATTCCTTTTAACAGGTCATTTATATTCTCTTTCGTGATATTTTCCGAATCAATCCAGTGGATTTTTACAAATGTATTCCGTTCATATCCCGCATGGTTCATCGCCTCTGCCACCGACAGATATGCGTCATGAAGTTTCACATACTTTCCAACCAATCCAATATGTACTTCCTCTGAACGTAAACGGATACGTTCTACCATCTCTTCCCAATCTGCCAAATCCGGTTCTGGCGCTTTCATATTCAGTTCCCTGCACACAACGGAAGAAAAACCTGACTTCTCCAACATCAACGGCGCTTCATAAAGATTCTCCAATGTCCGGTTTTCAATAACGCAATCCGGTTTTACATTACAAAAGAGAGAAATTTTCTGAAAAATAGATTCCTCTAACGGATGGTCGGAACGCAGAACAATGATATTCGGATTAATGCCCATTCCGCAGAGTTCTTTGACCGAGTGCTGCGTGGGTTTTGATTTATGCTCCTCGGAACCGCTTAAATACGGAACCAGCGTCACATGAATAAACAGGCTGTTCTCTCCTCCCGCTTCCAGAGAGATCTGACGTACCGCCTCTAAAAAAGGCTGTGATTCAATATCGCCGATGGTTCCGCCTATCTCTGTGATCACCACATCCGCCTCTGTCTTTTTCCCCACACGATACACAAATTCCTTGATTTCATTCGTAATATGGGGGATCACCTGAACCGTAGAACCAAGATATTCCCCCCTTCGTTCTTTATTCAATACATTCCAGTAGACTTTTCCTGTAGTCAGATTGGAATACTGATTCAAATCCTCATCTATAAACCTTTCGTAATGCCCCAGATCCAGATCCGTTTCTGCCCCATCCTCGGTCACATATACTTCGCCATGCTGATAAGGACTCATGGTTCCGGGATCTACGTTAATATATGGATCTAACTTCTGAGCCGCCACCTTCAATCCTCTCGCCTTTAAGAGCCGTCCAAGAGAAGCTGCCGTGATCCCTTTTCCCAGACCGGATACCACGCCTCCGGTCACAAATATATATTTTGTCATAATCATTTCTCTTCCTTAAAATCTATTTTGTCAGGCTCTGCTGTCCGGCTCTCGCTATTCCACATCTTGAAGGGCGTCAAAACCTTCTTCACCGGTTCTTACTTTTACCACATTTTCCACATCATAAACAAAGATCTTTCCATCTCCAATGTGTCCTGTGTAAAGTACCTTCTTCGCTGTGTCAATCACCTTGCGGACCGGAACGGCGCTGACTACGATATCCACCTGTACTTTTGGAAACAGATTCGCCTCAACCTGTACGCCGCGGTAATATTCCGGTTTACCTTTCTGAATCCCGCATCCTAAGACATGGGATACTGTCATTCCAGTAATTCCAAGCTTCATAAGCGCATTCTTTAATGCTTCAAATCTGGATTCCTTACAGACAATCTCAATCTTTGTAAACTTCGGAGTTCCTTCTTCAAATGCAGGAACTTTCTTAACAGGGATCGCTTCCGCAACCGGAATATCACCGGATACCGCCACAGGATCATTTCCCTCTTCAATATACTCTGGAAGCATTGCAAAACCTGCATATGCAGAAGGGAGACCATGTTCTGCCGCATCAAGGCCGGCCATCTCTTCTTCTCTGTCTGCACGAAGACCCGCAATCGCTCTGATTACAAGAAATGTAATCGTTATAGTAACCGCCGTCCATGCTGCGACACTGACAAAACCGATAAGCTGAAGTTTTAATAACTCAAAACCGCCGCCATAAAACAGACCAGTTAAAGTTTCTCCCGAAGCATTTGCAATACTGTATCCAGGAGCCGTATCTGTAGCAAATAATCCGACTGCCAGTGTACCCCAGATCCCATTCATGCAATGCACTGCAACTGCTCCGACCGGATCGTCAATACGAAGTACATGGTCAAGAAGCCAAACACCAAACACGACCAAAAAGCCTGCAACTACTCCAATCACAACCGCACCGAATGCATCCGTCACATCACACGGCGCTGTGATTGCCACAAGTCCTGCCAAAGATGCGTTCAGACACATGGAAACATCCGGCTTTCCATATTTTATCCATGTAAAGATCATACAGACAACTGTTGCAACAGCCGGTGCGACTGTTGTTGTCAGGAATATAGAACCAAGCTGCGCAATAGAAGTTGCAGCCGCACCATTAAATCCATACCAGCCGAGCCAGAGAATAAACACTCCAAGCGATCCAAGTGCAATGCTGTGTCCCGGAAATGCATTTACTTTCAAAACTTTTCCGCTCGTATCCCTGGTAAATTTTCCGATACGGGGACCAAGAATTTTTGCACCGATCAATGCGGAAATACCGCCTACCATATGAATCGCACAGGAGCCGGCAAAATCGTGGAAGCCAAGCTGCGAAAGCCATCCTCCTCCCCAGATCCAGTGTGCTTCGATCGGATAGATCAGCGCAGAAATAACACCGGAATAAATACAATAAGAAAGAAATTTTGTACGTTCTGCCATTGCACCGGAAACAATGGTCGCCGTTGTAGCACAGAATACAAGGTTAAATACAAAGCTTGAAAAATCAAACTCTGCATATGCCGTAAACAAATCGAATCCCGGCTTTCCGATAAATCCAAACAAGTCTTCTCCCATCAGCAAACCAAAGCCAATCAGTATAAATACTACGGTTCCAATACAAAAATCCATCAAGTTCTTCATAATGATATTTCCTGTATTTTTTGCCCTGGTAAAACCTGCCTCTACCATTGCAAAACCTGCCTGCATCCAGAACACTAATGCGGCTCCAATTAAAAACCAGACTCCGAACACTTCGCCGGATACTGCTTCCTGCACAAGTTCTTTCATAGCTTCATCCATATTTTTTTCCTCCAATCAAGTTAAAATTATCAACCCTTCCAATTTGAAAATACAAAAGACAAGGATGGCTTTCATGACGCTTTTCCCTTCGCCGCAAAAGACCCCCTTGCCTTTTATATCAAATTGTGTATTTTCATTTGTAAAGTAAAAAGCGTCTCTGAGAACTTCATCTCAAAGACGCCCTTGCCTTTACGTGTTGGATAATACACCCGTTAAAATCATTTGTCAATCCTTTTTTTATTTTTCTTTCGTTTTTTATTGCTTCAAAAAAAGATTGACAAAACTCATCATCCGCTGTATAAATATAAAATATGAGCAAAGGCGTTCATTTTTAGAGCAGGAATCACCTGCCCTTAATACGGATGCCTTTGTTTTTTTGATTTATTCTGAAAGGAAGGTACAATACTTATGAAACTCGAAGGCCAGGTAAGGATCCCTTCCGGATGTGCAATCTCAGCAGCAATTTCCAAGGATGGAAATAAGATGTCCGGTGAAATGATCACAAATTCCATGAAACCCATGCATGACCGTTCCAACGGATTAGGCGGCGGTTTCGCCGGTTATGGCATATACCCTGAATATAGAGATTTTTACGCATTCCATATGTTTTTTGATTCCCGCGGCACACGCAAGGAATGCGAAGCTTTCTTAAAAGAGCGCTTTGAAATCGTCCATTCAGAAATCATTCCAACCCGAAAGATTCCGGCAATTACAAACGAGCCAATCATATGGAGATATTTTGCCGCGCCGTTAAAATCGGTTCTTGTGTCTTTGCAGTTAGACGAAAAAGAATTTGTCGCAAAAACAGTTATGAAGATCAATGCCGAGATGTCCGGCGCTTACGTCTTTTCCAGCGGTAAAAACATGGGCGCGTTCAAAGCGGTCGGTTTCCCGGAAGATGTAGGTGTCTTTTATAAATTAGAAGAATATGAAGGATATTCCTGGACGGCACATGGACGATATCCGACAAACACTCCCGGCTGGTGGGGAGGCGCGCATCCGTTTACACTGCTTGATTATTCTGTCGTGCATAACGGAGAGATATCTTCCTATGACGCGAACCGCCGATTTATCGAGATGTTCGGCTATAAATGTACTCTCCAGACCGATACGGAAGTCATTACTTATATCATGGATTACCTGCTCCGCGTACAGGGACTTACGCTTGGCGAAGCCGCAAGCGTGATCGCCGCACCGTTCTGGAGTACCATTGCGGCAAAAACAGATTTGGACGACCAAAAGAAACATACTTACCTTAGAACGATGTTTCCAAGCCTTCTGATTACCGGCCCTTTCTCCATCGTTTTGGGATTTGAGGGCGGATTGATGGCGCTGAACGACCGACTGAAGCTCCGTTCGATGGTTGTTGGAGAAAAGGATGACAGGGTATTCATCTCCAGTGAAGAAGCCGCTATCCGAAGCATGGAGCCAAATGCAGAAAATATATGGTCTCCCGCAGGCGGCGAGCCTGTCGTCGTTAAAGTAAAGGAAGGTGCGTTTTAATGAGTATAACATTTATTTATCCGGAATTTGAAGTAATCAGAAATGAAAACAGATGCGTTTCCTGTCGGGTATGTGAACAACAATGTGCAAATGAAGCCCACAGCTACGATGAAAAACACAAAATTATGAAGTGCGACGAATCAAAATGCGTAAACTGCCAACGCTGTGTTTCCCTCTGTCCCACAAGAGCCTTAAAGATTGTAAAAAGCGGCTGTACCCTGCGCGAAAACGCCAACTGGTCAACCCAGACAGTGAAAGAAATATACAAGCAGGCAAACAGCGGCGGCGTTCTTTTGTCATCCATGGGGAATCCGGAACCCTTCCCCGTTTATTGGGACAAAATCCTGCTCAATGCTTCACAGGTAACGAACCCTTCCATCGATCCACTACGGGAACCGATGGAAACCAGAGTTTATCTCGGAAAGAAACCACCGAAAGTACAGCGCACGAAAGACGGTAAATTAGACTGCAAACTGCCTCCGCAGCTGGAACTGTCTATGCCGGTTATGTTCTCTGCCATGAGCTATGGTTCCATCAGCTACAACGCCCATAAGTCTCTTGCAATGGCAGCAGCAGAACTCGGTATTCTATATAACACCGGAGAAGGCGGTCTGCATGAGGACTTTTACTGCTATGGCAAAAATACTGTCGTACAGGTGGCTTCCGGCCGTTTTGGCGTCCATGCGGATTATCTGGAGGCAGGCGCAGCCATTGAGATCAAAATCGGACAAGGTGCAAAACCAGGTATCGGAGGCCATCTTCCCGGTGCGAAAATCGTAGGAGATATATCCCGTACCCGTATGATCCCGGAAGGATCTGACGCCATTTCCCCGGCGCCCCACCATGATATTTATTCCATCGAAGATTTGCGGCAGCTTGTCTTCTCTCTAAAAGAAGCCGCGGAATATAAAAAACCAGTGATTGTAAAAGTCGCTGCCGTACATAACATTGCAGCAATCGCAAGCGGCATTGCCAGAAGCGGAGCTGATATCATCGCCATTGACGGATTCCGCGGCGGTACGGGAGCCGCTCCGACCAGAATCCGGGATCATGTAGGTATTCCAATTGAACTGGCTCTGGCAGCCGTTGATCAGAGACTGCGCGAGGAAGGTATCCGCAATCATGTGTCCCTCGTAGTCGGCGGCAGTATCCGAAGCGCCGCAGATGTAGTAAAAGCCATTGCTCTTGGAGCGGATGCCTGCTATGTGGCTACTGCCGCCCTGCTTGCTCTTGGCTGCCATCTGTGCCGAACCTGTCAAAGCGGTAAATGCAACTGGGGCATCGCTACCCAGCGCCCGGAGCTTGTGAAAAGGCTTGATCCGTCAATGGGCAGCAAACGCCTGATCAATCTGATGACTGCATGGAAACATGAAATCAAAGAATTCATGGGCGGTATGGGAATCAATTCCATTGAGGCGTTACGCGGAAACCGGCTGATGCTTCGCGGCGTCGGCTTAACAGAAAAAGAACTTGAAATACTCGGCATTTCTCATGCGGGAGAGTGATATGAAAAAGCATTTTCTATAAAAGAGCATAGACATATATTGGGAGGTATGATACCATATGCAAATCATCGACGCTGCAAATTTAGATTATAGAACTTTAAATGAAGCATTGCGAGGAGCAGAAACCGATTACACCATCGAAGGCTGCTGCGGTCAGAGGTTTATTGCCGCCGGTATGTCCGAAAAGAATCTTACAATCGAAGGAATCCCCGGCAACGCGCTGGGCGCATACTTAAACAATGCCAATATTACTGTAAATGCGAATGCACAGGACGCTGTGGGCGATACCATGAATGAAGGGAAGATTCTGATTCATGGCAATATCGGCGATGCTGCCGGCTATGCCATGCGCGGCGGTAAAATCTATGTGAAGGGCAACGCAGGATACCGCGCCGGAATCCATATGAAGGCTTACAAAGAAAAAATTCCAGTTATGATCATCGGCGGATACGCTGGAAGCTTCCTTGGAGAATATCAGGCAGGAGGAATCATCATCGTCCTTGGACTTCACAAAGATAATAAACGCATTGTAGGCAATTTCCCCTGCACCGGAATGCATGGAGGTAAAATGTTCCTGCGCGGCAGCTGTGAGGATATTCATTTCCCCAAACAGGTTACCGCAAGATGTGCGGCCGCAGAGGAGTTAGATGAAATCCGGGAGTATCTGTTCGAATATTGCTCAGACTTCGGATATTCCGCAGATGAACTTTTATCTAAACCTTTTACAGTCATCACGCCAGACAGCAAAAACCCATACAAACAAATGTATATAGCGAATTAAAAGAAAATAGACAGGCTTATGGGAGATTCGACCACATCAGGCTGACGGTAAGCGGATACCTTCTTTATGACCAGATTTCCCATAAGTTCAATGAACATCAGGTTACATATATTAAGAAATGTATCAGATGGCGTCAGGTATATCACCTGAATATAGTTCTGAATCTTCATGATTTCTATGCGAATGTCTACGAAGCCATGGATACTCCTATGCCCGCCTATCCGAGCGATGTATCCATGACGGGCAAAATAATCCGCAAAATCCATGTTTCCACATCAATCGGCAACCCCAGAAGCTGGGGAAATACGCCCTATAGCTTTAAGAGAATCAGACAGCAAGCCGCCAGAGAACATATTTCCCGTTAATCCTAAAATACTTCCAATGCTTAACGACACAATCATGTACTAAATAGTCATTTACAATTCTTTGTCTTTCCTCGTTGGCATTTCTCACTTTCAGGGGACTGCATTTGTAGCAAGACCTTTTTCCGTATCATTAAGCTCTTCGACCAGAAAATGCGACAATCCTCCTCATTTTCCCATACGCAATTCTGTACACGACATACAGAACCCCTGCAATAAAGATCATAAGCAGCACTTCCAGCAACAGCATATTTACCTCGAAAGCCTGCAGCCTCATATCATTAAAATAAGTCAGAAACAAGGAGAATAACCCTACCACCGTACAGCCTGCCGCCACAGGGTATGCGAAGATCTTGCGAAGCTGTACTTTGATCACTTTCTCTTCATAGGCATCATCCGTTCCAAGCCTCCTTAGATCTTCGAAGAGCTGCCGGTTATCCATGGCAATGGTAATGCTTCTTATATAACTCATAATTCCCGCCGCTGTCAGAGATATCACGGAAATATAGATACTGAGCAGTACGAACACGGCAACCATTTCCATGGCATTCGCCTGTAAAAAAATCTTGGAAAACGGAGCGTACTTCCAGTCGTCCATAATCTGGGGGTTATCCGGCGACAGGTCAATCTTCCCGGCATAGCCATACTCTTTGCCTGCTGCCAGAGCCAATTCTTCTTCACGGGAATCATACAGGCCGTAATGATTGGACAGCTCTGTCGCCCGTGCAATATATTCCCGTATTACAGCATCCGCAAATTCATACTCATAAAATTTCTTATCCCCCGCATCTGTCATATACTCTGCATTAAAAAAAGCATGTTTCTCTTTCCAGTCATCCGGCAGGTCTTTCGCAAACCTGTTATAATCCTCATCCGACAACAGAAAAGCAAAAGGGTCGCTTCCAATGGCAAGATTGTCGAATTCCGCTGTGCCCCGGAATTCAGGAACCATCCGTTCTCCTGTTGCCGGATTTTCGATCTCATTCAGGCAATCTACGCTTACCCAGACATTCTCCTGAAAATCCGTCGTGGTGACCGTCTGATACTCCCCTGCTTTCAGCGAAATCGATCTGCCGGAGATTCTCTCAAAATCCGAAGCTGCTATAAACGTCGCAAGCTTTTCATATTCCGCATCAAAATATCTTTTCTGCTCATCCATATCTCTTCCGGTATAACGGATCACCAGCTGCAGGGAATCCAGATCCTCATAAGCAGTAAGCGTCACTTTATGCTCTCTGGCTATTTTCTCTGTCTCTTTCTTCCCAATCTGAGCTTCTTTCGCCGGATAGTGCCAGGAATAATCGTAAGGCGCTTCGCCGCCTCCGTCCATAGCGCTGAAATAGTACATGACTCCCCAAAAAGCCGACCCTACCATCACGAATACAAGCAGCGCAATACACAGCATATTCCTTGTCGTCTGTCTTGCCGTAAATCGCATCAGATTGGTGGAAATAATATTTTTATAATATTTCTCCGGATGCTTTCCTTTTTTAGAATAACCGACCGCACTTAGGACAATCAGATACAGACCTGCTATCCCCAGCAGATACGTTACGTTCCAGATTGCAGGCATCCCCTGCCGGAACAGTCTGACGGTCAGCTGGGGGACGGCCATTGCCAGAAACAGCCCTGCAGCTACAAGCGCTGCTCCAAGTCTGCCGAACCATGGCTTGATCTCCCGAACCATCTCCGTCTTACGGCTGGCATTCAAAATGTTCATAATATCCGCCTGCCGGATAAAACGAATACCCAGAATCAGAATACAAAGAGACAGTATCGCCGCAAAGAGAATCCCTGCAAATATTCCCGCATTCCCGGGACGGTACTTAAGTCGCGCCGTATTGAGCGCAATCGTCTGGAATAATTTCCAGATCAGATAAGACACCGGTACTGCCAGTAATATACCTGATAAAACATACTTTACCACTACTGCCGCCAGCTCTTTTGCAAGCTGTCCGGCAAGCGCTCCTCTTTCCTCTCCTAAAGCCAGCATGACTCCGAATTCTCTGCTCTTCTTGCGGAAAAACAGGCTGCTCCCATAAAGGGTAAAGATCAGACAGCCGATCATCACCACCCCCATCATCAGCTTCATCAGCTTTCTCGTATCCCCGCCCGGAGGCAGAAGCTCCTGAATTGACGGCGAAAAATACATCATTGTAAAGGACGTAACCAGAATGACAGACAGGAAGATACATATCCCCAGCAAAAGGTATTGATCCCTGTTCTTTTTCCGAAGCTTTGCCGTAATCCTACTCATTGTCATCCCCGTCACCTCCCAACGTCCGGATCGTATCCAGAAGCCCATCCATAAATTCCCGTCTGGTTCCTTTTCTTTTCAACTCTCCATACACCTGCCCGTCCTTTAAGACTATGACCCTGTCGCAGAAAGAAGCCGCAAAGCTGTCATGGGTCACCATAAAAATAGTTGCGCCCATTTCTCTTTTCGCCTGTAAAAATGCATCAATAACCGCTTTGCAGGACTTGCTGTCCAGATTACCTGTCGGCTCGTCGGCAAGAATCACATAGGGCTGGTTCATCAGCGCTCTTGCCACCGCCGTACGCTGCTTCTCCCCGCCGGAGATCTCGGCAGGATATTTCTCCATGATCTTTTCAATGCCAAACAGCCGGCAGATATTCTTCGCTTTTTCCTCCATCTGTACCACCGGGCCGTGCGCTATGATCTGCGGCAGACAGATATTTTCAAACACGCTCAGTCCGTCTAACAGCATGAAATCCTGGAAAACAAATCCCATCTGACGGTTGCGTACTCTGGCAAGCTCTTTTTCATCCAGATTAGAAATATCCTGATCCGCCAGACGAACCTCCCCCTGCTCATGGGGAATAAAACAGGAAATACAGTTAAGAAGCGTGGTCTTCCCCGACCCGGAAGGCCCCATAACAGCTACGAATTCTCCTTTTTCAACCTTAAGTGATACATCATTTAACACCGGATATATCTGATTTCCCGATGTATAGCTTTTTGATAAATGCTTTACCTGCAGCATAGAATCATACCTCCCTTAATTGCCTTTGTGTCATTCATTATAGAAAAAGATCCTCCTGGCTGCATTCTGCCAAATGTCATATCTGACATAGATGATGTAAAATTCTGTTCGCCCACCGGCCTATTTACAAAACCGGAATTCTTCTGTACAATATCCTACGGGAACTGAAATGTAATCTGTAAAGAGGGAATACCTATGATCAATATTGGAATCTGTGATGATGAAGCCTCCATGCGCAGACTGTTGCGCGCTCCTTTAGAGCAAAAGCTGCAGCTTCTGGGGGCGGATTACCGGATCTTTGAATATGACTGCGGCGAAACGCTTCTCACACGCCCGGAAACGGAATGGCTGGATATCTTATTTCTGGATATAGAGCTGAAACAATTAAGCGGCATGGAGACCGCCAGAAATTTGCGCAAAAGAGATTCCCATACGCTCCTGATCTTCGTGACGGCATATCCTGACTTTGTATTTCAGGGATACGAAGTCCATGCCTTTCATTATATCCTGAAACCATATGAGAATCAGAAGATCATGAAAGTATTAGAACAGGCGATAAAAGAGCTTGGACAAAACCGGGAGCACTACTTTACCTTGGAACAAAAATCGGGAACCACGAAGATCCCTGCCAAAAAAATACTTGCCTTTTCCAGTGACAGGAGAAAGATCATCATTTCTTTAGAAGATGGAAATAAACTTGAATTTTATGGGAAACTGGACGCTGTGGAGACTGACCTGCCGGATTACTTCATCCGCTGCCATAACCGTCATCTGGTGAACCTGAACTACGTCACAGCACTGGAAAAAGACGGCTGCACCTTAAGGTCACAGAGCTTTCCTGTAAGCCGCGCTTACCGGCAGTCTGTGGAGATTGCTTTTGCCCGCCTACTGTTACAGTAAACTTGCGGTTGAATTATACTAAGCTCAGATTTCTTCGGCTGTGAGTATATGATAGGAGAACGCTATGGATGTCATATCTGCTATAACTTATATCAGCAACATATTCAACTTCATATATGGTTTTTTAATCTACCGGATCCTTTCCCACTTTGCCAAACGGCGGACCGGAAGATTCTGGCAGGTCCTCGTCTATATTTCCTGCACGGTGTGCTCCGGCATGGTCATCTTTCCGAATGATTTTTTTAATATAACGTTAGACCTGATCTGGTTGATTTTTTTAATGTTGATCGCTTTTCAGGGAAGTATCTGGCAGAGACTGGCTGCCGTTGCAGTTCTCTATCCGCTGATAATAAGCCAGAATTTTTTCGTTATGGATATGATGGGTACACTGGGATCCTGGTTTGGATGGCCATTGGCTATGGATATCTTCTGTACCATAGCCGATCCCTGTCTCCATCTTATAATCTGGTACGCTATTTACAGATTTTTTATAAAGCACCTTGCTCAGACAAGACAACTGTTCGATGACAAGATCTGGATACTGCTGACTGCTATCTGTCTGGCTTCCCTGGTGAGTATCACCACCTGTATCTATTTTACGCCTCGCGAGACCTACAAGATGTGGCCTGCCGCATTCGCATGCTTTACCACCAACCTTGGATGTGTCGCCCTTGCAGAATATTTTATTATCAGTGTCCGGCAAAATATGGAGAGAAAAAATCTGATGCTGCAGAAAAGCTATTATGAAGAGCTGGAACAGAACCAAACGGCGATTCGGAAGATCCGCCACGATATGAACAATCATCTGACTGTCATCCAATCTCTGCTTTGCTCGGGCAATCATGACGAAGCAGAACAATACATGAAAGGGATAGCAACGCAGCTTCAGGTACACAGCCGGGTTTTCTGTAAAAACAGCATTATCAATGCCGTCCTCAATTCCAAATATAATCTGGCGATGGAGCATCAGATCGACTGCTTTTTCCATATCGAGATGGACAAATTAATCGGTATTGATGCTATCAGCCTTTGCTGCCTTTTTTCAAATACTATAGACAATGCCATTGAAGCCTCTCTGAAAATCCCTGATATTCAGGAGCGGCATATTTCCGTGAAGGCACGGATAACCGATAATGGCTATTTCACCTATGAGATTACAAATACGAAAAGAAATCGTATCACAGAACAGGATGGACGGCTGAGATCCGATAAGGAAGATATAGCCGCCCATGGTCTTGGTCTGTCAAATGTTCGGGAAATGGTAGAAAAATATAACGGTACTTTGGATATATCTTATACTGAAGATTCCTTTACAGTGACAGTTCTGATTCGGAATGCTTAGAATACTAATCAAATAACCCTGTTGCACGCATCAGTTTTTCCATTTTATCGATATTTCCCCTTGTGAGATAATTGGGGTTAAGCTTTTTCTTACTGTATTCATAAATTGTATTTCTCGTTAGATTATCAAGCAAACAGGTAAAGAATCTTTCCCATGAACTATACTCGCTGCTTTCGATAAAATCACCGGGATTTTCCATGATTTCACTCAATCCCTCTGCCTGAACTATACCTGATTGTAAGACCAAATACTCAAACGATTCAGGAGTCCATACATAACTTCCTTTGCTCATCTCTAATACACGCATTACGCTTTGCATATCAGCGCCAAACGCAGCGCCATCAACAATTGCAAGTATTTGTTCTTCTTTATTAGCAAGAATATATTTAGCTATATTGGATTTACCACCTGCAGAATCGCAAGGCACTTTTATATCCTGACCAATTGCTTCATACATCTCATAGCCTGCATTAGAATCTTCCGTAAGAATAAGAGACGGCTCTATTTTCTTATTCATCTCTGCTTCTGGATATACCTGATACATAGAATTGTATACCTGACGGGTATTCTGATAATATCCACTATTTTTCAGATAATAGATCTCATTAACACTATATGGCAGCATATTCAGCCCATCTCTTGTCACAAAAACAAAATAGCAACCCGAAGCCAGCACTGCTTCTGAAAAAGCCTTCGAATATAAAAAACTTTCCTGTTCATCTACAAATACTACTGCCTCTGTCAGGGATTTCAACCGCATTATGGCACCTTCAGCATCACCTGCTAAAACTATACATTTTCGATCACAAACAATTTCTGTTCCCGGTCCGGTTCTTCCAGATTGATAGTCACTTATAATCTGAATCAATGTGGTTTTTCCGCTGGCGCTGTCTCCCTGAAGAATCGTAATATTCCTTCGCAGATTTAACTCATAACGAAGCTTTTTGGTAGAAACCACAACTCTTACATTACCCTTCAAAGATTTCCACCTCCTGAAATTCTTTTAGAAAATCCTCATAATTATGAATCTCTTTGCCGCTGTTTTTGATACATATATCAAAAGGCTCTTCAAATTCCATCTCATATCCGAGTCTAACCGTAATATCCTGTTTTTTTCCTATTTCTAATATCCACTTTGCGCAGTTGTCTCCACATGCAGACGCATTTACAATAAGATCCGGCTCTTTATACATAATAATAAGGGCTTTCACACCACCTGAGAGTCTTTCTGGCGCAATGATTCCAAGTACCGGACTATCAATCGAATGTGCCGATACGACTGTGGAACCATCCACATCCTGAACCATCATTTTTACAAAATCATCCTCAAACCACTCATCTTCATAATTATATTTAAAATAAGTATCCGGACTAAATACATAATTCACATTTTCTATATCCTTTGAACCCCTGTTAAAAATAATATTCAGCATAGTCTCCTGACCTCCATAAATCTCCTGACTTCCATTCTGTCACATTCCTCACAAAAAAGAAAGCCTTTTTATAAAAAATGAAACGGAAACCAAAGCTTTTATAACCTTATCCGCTCCACAAGAGACTGCTTTTTCTGCCTGCCCAGACTGACGCTGGAAATCAACTGCGGAATCAGAAGCATCACCGCCGCATACAGAAGACAGGGCATCAGAGGAAATCTGTAATTCATATATTCCGCGATCCGCTTATAAGCGGCAACGAATCCGTACCCGGCTGCACCGCCTCCAAAAAGCGTGACCAGGATTGCCGGGAACACATACATAACGCTTTCCCAGAACAGCATATTTCTTATCTGTTTCACTTCCATACCGATGGATTCCAGCACAGATAATTCCCTTTTACGCGTGGCAATATTTCCGATCATCATATTAATCAGATTCAGGATCCCAAATAAGGTAACAAAGGCTGCGATTCCGTAAATCTGCATTTTGATCCTCTTCACATTTGCTGAATCATCCAATATCTGCTCCCTCAGTGTCGCCAGGGATAGATCGGGATCATCATCTGTCAGCGAACGAATTGCTTCTTCTGTCTGTTCTCCATATGTTTCATAATCCTCCACAGAAATGTAGAAGGCGCTTATCGTATTCATATCACCCCACAGCTTTTCCATCGTCTGGTCCGTCATTGCAAAATTATAGCCGCCTTTTACCGGCGCAGGATCCGGACTGACTGCCGCAATCTTAAGCTTTGCAGTATGTTCCGCCCCGTCAGACCAGTGCAGTGTGATGAAGTCTCCAACCTGCGGGGATATGCCGTTGATTCCGGAAACAAATTCGCTGTCTGTAATCATGATACCGTCTGATTCACACAGATAATCATAGCTGTTATTTCCTTCTGCATTCAACTGAAAATATGCGTCAGAATCTCTTGTCAGCCGGTAAAATCCATCGCTCCAGACCGCCCCTTGATACTCAATACTTCCGAATACACTGTTTTCTGTCCGGACAGAGCGCACATGGGGAAGCCCGGACAGCTGTTTCTTCAATTCTTCGCTTAGATGCCCCTTAAGCTGCATATCCGTCGGTCCGTATGCTGACGGATCGTGCGCATTATACTGATAAGAAACCATATACTCTGCATCGGAAAAAACCCCTTCTCTTGAGAAGGATATTTCGTCCCAGGCATACAGATACGAGGCCGCGATCATAAAAACGATTCCTCCAAAAGCAATAGACGCCGTCATAAGCCGCCGTTTCTTATAGCTTCGGCTCTGTCCCAGCCGCGCCATTACAAATGCCGTCAGCTTTTTATGCTTTGCATTCCCCTCCTTATCATCTCTGCCGTCCCACAAATCCCTTGACGCTTCAATAGGAGAAACCTTAGCTGCAAGAGCGGCCGGCTTGCTGACAGAGATCTGCACGGCAAAAAAGCCAAATACACCGGTAACTGCCGCCGTCGTCAGATAACCGGGCGTACTCCATCCTTCCGGCTGCAGAATGTACGCAAGGATTCCGCCTAGAATGAAAGACACAGGGATTGCGGCGGCGCATAGATATCCCCCTTCCCGCCGTACCATTTTCCGAAGCTGCTTCTCTGTCATTCCGATCGTCTGAAGCTGCCCGATCTGCTGTGTGCGTGATGAAACCGACAGATAAAAGATACTGTAAATGACAATCCCGCTGGCCGCCATGATAAATAAGGATACAAAGGCGATTGCATATCCGGCCGTATGATCTCCCCGCAGGGACTCCTCAAACTTGCCGTTGATATTCACATTCTGGCGTTTTACGCCATAATCCTCTGCGATCTGGTAAACCGCTGACTCAAAACCGGAAGATTCCATATCCTGGGCGCCCGCAATCCGGGCAAGAGCCGTATATTCTATTGCCCTCATGGAAGGATTTTTCTCTGCAAATTCTTCGGATACATAAACCGTATAGGACGATAACTCCTGCTCTCTGCCGGTATATCCGCAGACTACAAATTCCTCCGCTCCATTTTCCGTATTCAGAGAGAGCCTTTCGCCGATCCTGCACTCCTTTCCAATACTGTTCAGGAAGCTTTTGTCTACAACGATCTCATTATATTTTTCCGGCTCTTTTCCCTCTGCCGGCACATACGTCTGTATCTTGTCCTTCTGGCTTTTCATATAGATAAGCTTATAGTTTACGCCGCTGGTTTCAAACTCAGCGCCGCTATCTTTATATGGAATGACAAGCTCTGTCCTCTCATCTGCAGCAAGCTCTTCCATCCGCTCTCTCGGTACGTTCATATAGAGCACATGCTGCATATTTTGAAGCATCCGTTCCTCCGCTGTCTGTGTCCCTTGGAGAAATAACGACATCACCATAATAAATGTAATCGAAAGAATAATGGTCAGGCATGAAAACAGGGTATATACTTTACTGCCCGTCAGATTGCTTTTTGCAATACGGTAGATGATTCTGCCGTTATTATTTGCATCCAGTTTCATCCCTGCCACCTTCCTTCCGCTATCCGCCCGTCTTCAATCCGGATTGTACGGTCCGCGATCTGAGCAATCTCATCATTATGCGTAATCATCACAATGGTCTGATGGAACTTCCTTCCCGTCGCCTGCAAAAGGCCCACAACCTCCTGGCTTGTGCGGCTGTCCAGGTTGCCTGTAGGCTCGTCCGCCAGTATCAGGGCCGGCTTGGTAATCAGCGCCCGGGCAATGGCCGCCCTCTGCTGCTGGCCGCCGGAAAGCTTATTTGGTTTTCTATCCAATTTCCCGTCCAGTCCGAGTACGGATATGATATTATCCAAATACTCCCGATCCGCACTCCGCCCGTCCAGCTCCACCGGAAGAACAATGTTATCATAAATGTTCAGATTCGGAATCAGATTATAATTCTGGAAAATAAATCCGATCTTTCTTCTGCGGAAAATCGTCAGCTCGCTCCGGCTCATGTTGCCAAGGCTCTGCCCGTCTACCACAACGCTTCCCCCGGTCGGCGTATCTAAGCCCCCCATCATATGAAGCAGCGTGCTTTTCCCGGAACCGGACGTTCCCACGATTGCCGTAAAGCTTCCCTGTTCAATCTGAAGGGTAATCCCGTCCAGAGCCTTCACAACCAATGGCTCTTCCCCATAATACTTCGTAAGATTCTCTGTCTGTAAGATATCCATGCGTCATCTCTCCTTCCTGATCATAGTTCTATTCTAAAAGGAGATTCTATCAATCCTGTTTCAAATGCTGAAAAAATATTATCAAAACTGAAACAATTTTAACCCTGCTGCGGAAGAAATACGGAAAAGCAGGAGCCCTGCCCCGGCGCAGAATGTACCATAATATATCCCCTCTGAAGCGCAATAATATTTCTGGCAATATACAGGCCAAGACCAAGCCCTTCCTCTTCAGAAACCGAGCTTTCCCTGTAAAACCGTTTGAATATATCATTATAATGTCCGGAAGCAATTCCCTTTCCCGTATCCCGAATCTGAATCTTCGTGTACATCTCTCCCGGACTGACGTCGATAGAAATATTCCCTCCCTCCGGCGTATATTTCACCGCATTATCCAGAATGTTGCCGATCGCCTCCGCCGTCCACTTCACATCACAGACTGCAGTCATATCCTGCCCGCACCGGATCGACAGTTCCAGCTTCTTTCTGTCCGCCTTATGGACAACATCATTTACCGCCAGTTCCAAAACCTGGAAAATATTGACCTTTCCCATATTCAGCTTAATCATATCACTCTCCAGACGGGAAGACTTGATCAGCGAATCAATCAGAAATTCCAGCTTCTCAAGCTGCCGCCCTATAATTTCCTTAAACTTCTCTGCCTCATCGAAAGAAATATCCGGATCTGAAAGCATATCATGATACATGCAGATATTCGACAGAGGCGTCTTTACCTGATGGGCAATTTCAGAAATCGTCTTTTGCAGCTTCTCCTTCTCCTGTTCGCTCTTAAGCATCCGGTTTCTGAGTATATCTTCCGTCTTCTCAAGCTCCATAACCACCTTGGAAGTAAGAGTCTCCCTGTTGTATTCCCGGTACAAAGACCGATCCTTTTCATTCCCCATGATACGCCTGGTATTCCGAAGTATTTCTTCGGAATACCTCACAAATTTTCTTCGGAAATACAGATAATATCCCAGATTCAAGACACAAAAAAGAAGCAGGAGCATCAGCGCTTTCATACTCCCGCCTCCCCTGCTCCGATCCACCGGTATCCCATTCCATAAATGGTCTTGATATAATCGAACTGATCGTCGGCTATTTTGTTCCGCAGACGGCTGATATTCAAAGACAGCGTATGTTCGCTGACAAAGCGCCTTCTGTTGTCCCATATATTTTCCAGAAGGATATCCTTCGTCAGTATCTTTCTCCGGTTCTTACAGAAAAACTGAAGAAGGTCAAATTCTGTCGGCGTAAGCTCTAACAGCTCCCCGCTCTTCCTGACAATTCTTTTTTCGAAATCAATATCAAGATTACCACACGAATAACAGGGTTCCTCATGCCTTCCCCCGCACCTTCTAAGAACCGCCTGTATCTTCTCCATAGCGATCTGAATCCGGAAGGGCTTCGTAATATAATCCTCCGCGCCCATGTGATAACCGCCGATAATCTCATCCTCCAGATTGTGAGCCGTCAGGAAAATAAACGGTATCTCATAAAGGGCGGCGATATCCTGCGCAAACTCAAATCCGCTGCCGTCCGGCAGATTCACATCCAGCACGATCAGATCATACGCTTCCTTTGAAAGAAGTCCCTTTGCCTCTTCTAAGGTGTAAGCAGAAAAAGGGGTAATCCCCCTTTTCTGCAGGTTATAACACAATCCTCCATTTAGGATCTCATCATCTTCAATCACCAATACTCTGCTCATACTGCCCCCTCCGATTCAGAATAATTACAATAAATCACCCACATTTGCCTGCGTAAGAAATATCAGCAAAAATGAAGTAATAATGGCCGCTTTCGAAGATTTCACCGCCATCATCTGGGATGCCAGTATTTTCTGGCGTTTCACCGGGTAAGTAAACATCAGGTTCATGGTTTTATTTTTTAAGCGCTCACGATAAAGGACGCCAGCATGACACTTGTAAAAATGAGAAACGCCATGCCTGTAAACGCATGCTGTCACCACACCCGCATCTGTTACCGCAAATATATTGAAAAATGACTCCTGTCTGCCCGTGCTCAAAATGGTCTGCACAATCACCGCAGCTCCTGCTGCCATGCCGCCCTGACACAAACCCTCTTTCATTACCATCCAATGCGAATCATCAAATACCATTTACTGTCCCTGACAATCTCCCATTGCAAGAGGCGGCATAGTATCATGCTACTCCCTGCTTATCGTATCCACCACAGTCATTTTCTTGATCTGCTTCACCGGCCCCATAATCGCCAGACATACGGAACCAAGCATAATGAACACAATCACCAAAAGCTCCCATCCCGGAACGCTCCATTCATCTCCCCATCTGGAAGTCACAAGGTTTTGGAACAGAACCCTATTAAGCGGCAGCCCGATCACACATCCTAAAAGAACACCAAAGACCGTATAGGTCATTGTCTCACCTAATACCATCCTGTTTAACTGCCGCACAGTCATTCCAATCGCCCGCATCGCGCCATACTCCCTCATCCGCGCCGACACGCTCATGGCAATGTTATTGATGATATTAAAGAAACCAATCAGAGCAATCACTGCCAAAAAACCATAGAGAAATACGGACATCGAATAGCTCGCCCCTTTCGTTTCCTTGTTTCCGATCCGTTTGTCAGAAAATGCAACACTACCGCCACATTCCTGTTCCATTACCTTGCGGATTTCCTGCACCTGTGAATCCGTTGCATCCCGATTAAGCTGTACATCAAGAACCGCATACCCGTCTTCCCCTGTCAGTTTCCGGAACAATTCTTCCGAACAGACTGCCATTCCTGTCATGCTGTCTGTATTACTGTCCACTCCATAACTGTACGGAACATCTCCAAGGGTACCGACTATGGAAGTTTCCTGCTCCCCGCCGCCTGCCGATACCGTGACATTGCTGCCTGCAGCAAATGTATTCCCTTCCCGATGTACGGAAAGCATACCTTTTCCATCTATCGCATCCTGCAGATTTCCCTCAATCAGAGAATCCTTTGCCCACTCAAATTGCTGGTCATCATAAGAAATCACGATAAGCGTGCTCCCTTCCCCTGGAACCGTAAACTCTGCATAACCCCTGCCAAACGCACGCTTCACGCCTGGATACTTTCTGATAACTTCATCAAGCCCTGACGGAATCTGATTAGTATAATCTTCCTTATAAATATAAAGATCGGGAGCGGACGCACGAAGCGGCGTAAGCGCATGATGCATAAAATCAATAGCTGTGCCAAATGCAAGGAACAGGATAATACTGAATGCAAAAGAACCTGTTACCAAAAGGAAATTCTTCTTACTTCCAGAAGCATGATGAACCCCCAACGCCATATCCACTTTAAAAATCCGTGTATTTGCCGTCCTTTTCACTGCCTGTACGGTTCCTGCATTTCCGGAAACTGCTGTTAACGGAGACACTTTCGCGGCACGCTTAGCCGGAGACCTTGCAGCCAGAAGTACAGTAACGAATCCCACGATCATTCCGGCTGCGACCGCTATATAACTGACTCCGAACACCGGCAATCCTTCAAAAAGCCCCGGGCTTAGACAACGCAGCATTCCACATAGAACCCATACCATACAAATCCCCGCAATAATGCCCGCTGGAATGGCCGTCCTGCACCAGCTGAGCGCTTCTCTTCGCACAAAACGGATCACTTGCTTTCCGGTTGCCCCAAGGCATCTCATCATACCAAAGAACTCTGTCCGCCGTGCGATATTACTGTTCATACTTGCCGTAATCATAAAGATTCCTGCAATCACGACTAACGCCGCCAAAACTGCCGCCACAAAATATAGCTGCAGGATGTAGGTATCCTGGCTCTGAAACATTAGCATAAGAACCTTTACATTCTGACGCACCTGTCCCTCTTCAAGGCCAAACTGCGCGCTGATCTCACGGATTGCTTTCTGGATATTACAAAACTTCCGAAACTCTACATAATAAACCACTTCCTGTGCCGATTTTGTTTCTTCCGGCCGCAATGCAGAAAATCCGTCCGTATTCAGATACATGCCAAACGCGTCATGTTCTGCCTCTAACGCCGTATCTTTCGTAATCCCGGTAATATGATACTGCTTCATCTCCCCCTGAGGAGTTGCCATGCTGACAGTATCTCCCACCCGCACGCCCAGCCGAGTCTTTGCACTCTCATTCAGAACTGCCTCTTCGGTATTTTCCGGAAATGTTCCCTCTGTAAGCTTTGCTGCCGGAAACATTTCCAAAAGCTCTTTGTCAAACCCACAGACTGCCGTCTCAATTCCCTCAATCCGATAACCGTCTCGCAGATGATAATTCAGCACCCCATACCGCGCGATATGTTCCACCTCCGGCCGTGCTTTCAAAAGCGCTCCCTGTTCTTCATCCACCAAAAAACCTGCATGCCAGCTTCCATCACTCTTAACTGCCTGTATCATCTGGGAACGAATCTCCATATCCGCCATCCCAAAGATCACCGTAACCAGAAACACTGCCAGCACGATACAGAGCCTGGTCATCCGGTTCTGTTTCTTATGCTGTTTCGCCGATATTTGTATCAAATCCAGATAATGCTTCAATCCGACACACCTCCCAGCTCAATAAGCTCACCGTCCGTAACCTGGAACACCCGGTCTGCCTGGGACGTCAGGTTCATATTATGGGTAATCATTAAAACAGTCTGCTGATAATGCCTTGACGCTTTGCACAAAAGATCCATTACATCTTGGCTGCTCTGGGAATCCAGATTCCCGGTCGGCTCGTCCGCCAGAACCAGCACGGGCCTCATAATCAAAGCACGCCCTATGGCCACCCGTTGCTGCTGTCCGCCAGAAAGCTGTCCCGGCAAATGCTTCCGTCTGTTCGTAAGCCCCAGTACCTCTAAAATCTCATCCACCTGTTCCTGATTCGGTTTCTTGTAATCTAACAGAAGCGGGAAGATAATGTTCTGCTCTACATCAAGCTCTGGAATCAGATGAAAAGACTGAAAAATAAACCCGATATTCTGTCTGCGGAAGACTGTCCGTTCATTTTCCCCCATCGCAAATATGTTTCTGCCATTTAAAAATACGCTCCCGGAGTTTGCCTCATCCAGCCCGCCAATACAGTTCAGAAGCGTACTTTTCCCAGAACCGGATGCTCCGACGACCGCTCCGAATTCTCCTCTCTGCATGGATAAAGAAACATTCTTTAACGCATCTACACGGGCCTCTCCGCTTCCATAAACCTTACACAGATTCTCTACTTTTAATATTTCCATACAATCCCCTGCCTTTCTCAACTATTCTTTTTTGGATGTACAAAAAAAGAATAGCATCTTGACCTTACATTCCGGTGAATGGAAGCTTACAGATTCGTAAGAAAGGTCAGCCAGAATACACTCCCCTCTCCGGGCCTGCTCTCCACAGACAGATTTCCCCCCTGACCTTCCACAATTGATTTCGCCAGGGAAAGCCCAAGCCCTGTCCCCTGCCGGTCACTGGAAGACCGGCTCCGATAAAACTGTTTAAAAATATGATGGATATCTTCCTGCGCAATGCCTGACCCGTTATCTTCTACTGTCATGCGAAAAACTGCAGGGGTTCTTTTCCACGATACACGGATAACATCTCCCGTTTCCGTATGATCAAGCGCATTTTTTATAAGATTCCCAACCGCCTCTTTCGTCCACTCCTGATCGCAGAGCAGTCTCTCCTCTGGCCTGCCGTCTATCAAAATCTCTTTTCCCTCCTGCTTCGCGCGTTCCAGCAGATCGTTCACTGCCTGCCCTGCGACTTCTGCGGCAAAACACTCCCGTTTTTCAAAAACTATATTCCCAGTATCCAGACGCGCCATTTTTAAAAGAGACTGTATTAACCGCTCCATCCGTTCCAGAGATTTCATGGATTTCTGAGAAAAAATCTTCACCGTTTCTTCATTCTCCGGCTCATCCTTTATGATCTCCATATACATATTTAGAGCTGCAAGAGGCGTTTTCAGCTGATGTGAAATATTCGATATCATATCTCTTAAAAACATCTTTGCTTTATGTTCCATCTCACTCTTTGCCTGCAGCGACATAGCAAGCTGTTCAATACTGCCAAACAACTGGAAAATTGCCCCTGTTTCTCCTGCGGGCAGATGGTTTTCAAACCGGTTCTGGTCATACTCTGCAATCACCGTTTCAATACTCTCATACATCTGCTCTCTTCTTCGCAAAAACAATCCCGTACCGCCCAACACCATAATCGCAAACACCAGACCTGCTGAAAGCAGCGCTGCAATCTGCCAAACAGACGTTTGTTCTATAAGCAGCAGCAGATAACTCTGCGTATGTTCCGTATGTCCGATGGTTTCCAGCAATTGCTTCCCGTCTTCCGTTACCTCCACATGATTCCATGCAGAAGCCACCAGCGCAGGTGAAACTTCCTGTTCCAACAGATAAGAAGCTGCCGCAAGCTCGCGTTTTATAAGAATTCTTCTGATATCCTGTGCCCGAAAAATGCCGCAGATTCCCAAAACGCAGATCTGCAGCAAACAAATCACTACAAGAAACAGATAAAATCTTCGTGTCTGCTTTTCATATAGAAATTTCACACTTCTCACTCCTCCCACTGGTATCCAAATCCCCGGACCGTTTTCAGATGCTCCGGCCGAGACGGGTTCTTCTCCAGTTTCTCTCGCAGGCGGCGTATATATACGGACAGCGTGTTATTATCCACAAAGTTCCCCGCGCCGTCCCACAGTTTGTCCAGAATCATCCCGCGGGTAAGAACACGCCCGCTGTTTTGCAGCAGCAGACAGAGAAGCCTGTATTCTGCCCCTGTAAACTCTGCCAATTTACCTCCTAAGAATACTTTCCCTTCTGCAAGGTTTACCGTCAGATCACCCGAACGCAGGATATTCCCTTCCTCATTCTTCCTATTACTGCGCCGCAGCAGCGCGCGGATACGGGAACACAATTCTCCAAGCCGGAACGGTTTTGTAATATAATCATCCCCTCCGCAGTCAAGACCACGGATTACGCTTGTTTCCTCATCGGATGCCGTCAGGAAAATGATAGGAACCTGATTTCCAGATTCCCTGAGTTTCTCACACAAGGTAAATCCATTCCCATCCGGCAGTGTCACATCAAAAAGAAGGATATCAAAATCGCTGCTCTTCGCAATCCGTTTTTCTGCCTCCTTTATCGTTCTGGCAACATCTACATCGAATCCGCTTTTCTTCAGAGAATATGTCAGACCGTCAATCAGACTGATATCGTCTTCAAGAAGTAACAGTTTCTGCAAATCAAACGCCTCCCTTTATTCGCATAATAACTCTGTTAAAATATATTATACATTATTTTCATGGGATATTTTCTTACAAAAATGTAAGATGAATGCTTAATCCGAAAGTTTATTTCCATAAAACTGTGACTTCTACAGCCAGTAAAGCCAACAGCACAGGCAGCAGCACCGGACAGGAAGATACTGCCCCCGCGAGCAGCAGCATTACCACCGGAACCACATATTTCCGCGGATGATGCCACAGGTCGCTTTCAATCTTAAAGCCCCGGATAGGATAAAACCATTCCAGCAGCACCGACAACACCGCGCTCTGCAGGGCAAAGAAAACAGCCCCTGCAATCATTTGGGCAGTGACGCTGCCGTTCTGAATCTGCCAGCTTAAGAGGAATATTATATCTGCAGCCATATTACAAAGAAAGATAAACAGGCAGTATGGAATGCAAAAGCAACCTTTCTGCCCAGGCAAGAAACGGACTGCCTGCTCCAGATCAGGGTCACAGGACAGCAGGATACAGATTGGCGTATTTAAGGACAGAATCGCAAAACCCACCGGAACCACAGACAGCCCTTCCATTTCTCTTAAGAAATAAGGCAGTACCAAGGCGACGCACCACATCACAGCGGTATTGAGAAGATAATTCTTATGGCAGATCAGATACCGGAAAAAGTACCGCCAAAGTGTTGCCCTCTTTCTCTGCCGGACCGCATGACTTTTCCTGCTCATTGCTGAATACGCTCGCTTTCGCTGGGGCAGCCTCTGGCATAAAGGGATGCCCGAAGGGTGTTTCTTACTCTCCTTCTGATAAAAAACGTATCCGTCTGCTCTCCATAAAATTAAGACAGCAAACAGACTATTCACAAGCAGCAACAGGCAAAACCATGTCCCGCTTCCCAAAAGCAGGATGGCAGTCACAATGCCCGCAGTCCAGAGACCGCCCGCATACCAGTATTTTCTCAGGTCATAAACCGCGGCAGCCATAAGAACCGCATGGATCATGCAGATGACCATTCCCATGATCTCTACCGGCTTCCAGACAGAAACGGCCAGCAAGGCCGCCAGAAGCAGTCCTGTCTTTGTGAGAACCGTATAGGCGCCCAGCACCCCCACATAAGAGAAAACAAACTCCCGGCATCTATGCGGCAGCATCAGCATATGTTGAAGTTCGGCAGCATTATCTTTGGAAGAAAGAGCCTGCCACATCACGCCTGCAGTAAAGGCACTGATCATCAGAACCCTGACAAACGACGCAATCTGCACCTGAAATCCGGCAATATATAGTCCCCAAAATACAATCACATCCATAAAAAGAGTCCGGGGCAGCCGTTCATATTTTGCCCCGAACAGCTTTTTGGCAAAGGCGTTACCTGTCATTTTCATCATGCAGAGCCTCCCGGATCTCTTCGGCACCTATCTGCCCGCGTTCAAAGGTCTGCCGGATCCTGCCGTTCTCAAGGACAAATACCCGGTCAGAGGTCAGCGTGATACTCTCCAGGATGTGGGAGGAAAACAGCACAGTTCCATACTCCTTATACCTCGAAATCTGCCGGTACAGGTATTCTGTACTCTGGAAATCCAGCCCATTGACCGGCTCATCCAGAAGAAGCAGCCTTGGCTGCAGGGCAAAAGCCGTGATCAGGAATGCTTTTTTCCGGTTTCCGGTTGACAATTCCCGCAGCAGGGTATCCGCATACTCTTCAAAATGGAAGCCCTGTATCAGCTCCGATACATCCGGAATCTCTTTCCCATAGGCGGCGCATACATAGGCCAGATATTCCCGGAAGGTAAAATACGAAAACGAATTGTCCTCGGCAAACACCGTATAGCGGCAGAGCTTAAAATCCTGCTTCCGGAAATCCACAGGGGAGCCGCAAAAGCAGATACCCTCTGAACGGAAGGTAGGGAGCAGTCCGGAAAGCACCTTCAGAAATGTGGTCTTTCCGGCTCCGTTCAGCCCAATCAGTCCCACTGCTTCATGCTCGGCCAGCACAAAAGAAAAATCTGAAAGTATCATTTTCTCGTTACTGTACCACGCGCTTAAGTTTTGAATCGTCAGAAGCGCTTGTCCCATCTTACCTTCCCCCTTTGCCGTCTTTTTCTCTTTTCCATGCTGTGTATGCAGAATACAGGAACACACCTGCTAAAATGATGTAAAGTCCCGTCATCTGGAAGTTCCCCGATCCCCCGCATATAATAGCAGCAATCAGCCAGATCAGTCCAATGATTTCGCGGATATAAATATGACGCATTTTCTTACCTCCTTCATCTTATCTCTGCTTTCTCTATGTATCCTGCCGCTGTCTCCATACATACGCTTCTTTCAGCAGGCGTTCTATGAATTCCTGCTTGTCTTCATCTATGTATGCAATTATTTTAACCCAAAGTGTGTGGCAGCCAAACCGGCCAGTTAATGAGTGCGTCTAAATACCGCCGCAAAGATACCCTTCTCAATAATCAATTGCCTTTCATATAATTTTCTATCAAATCATAATCCTCTTTGGAAATCGTATATACTCCATTGTCCGTCTGTTCGATAAAATATTTTCCTTCATCTTCATATACGAATAATCTGCATATCACATTCTCATTTCTGATAAAGTCAGCATTGATAATATTCTCGACACGGACGGGCGTACCTATTTCACCGCTCTTTGCGGTCGGTTTCGTACCTTCTAAAATGCCCAATATGTCTTCCATATCATCTTTGCTGCTTATCAAGATTGGACTGTCAGAATTCTTTTTGAGAGAGATATTTTCTACTTCCTCCACGTTTGGTAATTCAAGTTCATAAGCCAATTCTTTTGCGTCTGTAACCTTTGGAATGACTGGTTTTCCTTTTCCCTGGAATTTTACATTATAAAACTTATCTGTTTTTTCATCGTAAATCAATACATAATTAAAATTGCAGATTGGCAGATCCTGCTCTTTTTCTGTCGTTAAAGTCTCATCTATTTTGCCTGGCCGGACCGTATACGCATCGGCAGAAACTCCAAAAACCGTATATTCAGGCACATATGTCGTCACAAGCATTTCCATGTCAGAAACTTTCAGCGAATATGCTTTATCCTCTTTTATATTCATATCCATATAGTGAGATACTGCTTCGTTTAAGCGGTCAACAACCATTTGCTCCGCAGACTTGTTCTTTACCAAAAGCCAGATACATATAATCCCAACCAATATGACACCCGTTATAATTATGAACAGTTTCTTTTTCATAGCAGCACTCCTTAAATTTATTGACTTGCGTAATTCCAGTTCACAGTCCTTTGCTCACTAAAATTTTATCAAATTTCTTCTCCGACAGGATTTCATGGGTCACAAGCTGCCCGTCATAAAAAAGAGAGAAGGTTGTAAAGGGAGAGGGCGCATTCTGCGCTTCCTCTCTGGTCTGGAGCTGTACCGATTGAAACACTGCGTTCCTGGATTTTGCCATCTCCTCTAGCAATGGTACATACTTTGCCGTAAAGGGGCACTGGTTTGTGTAATACAGCACAAACCCTTCCGGCAAATCTTCATGCCCGCGCACGCTATCCCGGAAACGGGGAAGCGGGGCGCCCTCCTCAAAGGGCAGGTACATCAGCTCGAAATAAGGCTCTGCCGTATCTGCTGTCTGAAATCCTTTATAGCCCATATACTTTGGGTCAGAGAGGAATCCCATTTTCTTTTTGGAGGACAGGATCACAAGCCCCTTTTTCCCCTGCGCTTTACTGTCGCGGATACATGCATCCAGCAGAAGGTTCGAGTATCCGTGCCCCTTGAACTGTCCGGATACCCACAGGCAGTCAATGTACATATAACCTTCCTCCTCAACAGGCGCCCATGCGTATTCCGCTGGAATATACTCAATGAAGCATTTTCCCCGGACATTGCCTTTTAAGAATACAAGTCCTTCGTCCAGACGCTCCTTCAGCCAGTTCTTTTTGGATATGACCTGAATATCCTTGTTATTGGATATGGCACAGCAAATGTGTTCCTTATCAATATTTTCGTGTGTCAGTTTTACAAGTTCCATAATCGATTGTCTCCTCCTGATAACTGCTTCAGTAATTGCTCCATATTTTCTCTATGCGGAATAATAATTTCTATATCTATCTCTGGATGAACACAAACATATGCTGTAAGCATATCCATTAAATTATCCTTTGATTGCATATAATCATCAATGATTACTTCATCACTGAATCCAAGCCGTTTCAGAATAATTCCATCTGTTCATCCACCATCTGTTGATATATAGTATGCAGATGCTCAAGCGACTTTGGAGTATCGCCGCCTCCTGTAACCGGGAGATGAAAGTATCTGAATCCTTTCTGTTTCTTAAGAATACATGGTTTTTCGGCTGCTTCTTCATCTGACCGCAAATCTACAATTGTGATGATATGATTCTCCAACAGCCACCGAATTTCCTTATCCGATAAATTCTCCGGAACATCACTTCTGATATATCGGATTTCCCCCGTAGGCAACGCGGGATTAACCGTTTCCTCTTTTGTGTTTGCGTCTATGGATCTGCACCATTCTGTATAATCATCCGTTTTATCAAATAATTCACTTCCGTTAATAACGAATTCCCCATGATCAAAAAATTCCTGTTTGAATTCGAACGCCTGCTCTTTCAATTCTTCTGTTGGTCTGACTAATTGAATCATTTTTGTCCTCCTACTTATTTACTATCTCCTACCAGACAGAATGGTTCTGTCGGCGGTTAATCCCCTCATCTTTGATGACAATAAGAAAATCTAACTCTGATTTTTGGGTTTCTTTCTTCCCTTCCTGTTCTTGTAATAATGAATTATCAACACAAAAACAAAGGAAATAATCTGTGCAGCCATAATCCGGACAATCTGTAATTCCTCTGTGCCCTTTGCAGAAATGACATGCAGCATATTTGCAGCAACGGTATTATTGAATAAATGATCTCCAAGCCCTGCCCATATATTTCCAGTTATGCGGTAAAGAAGTCCCCATTTGATTCCCATAATCCCGGCAAGGATCATATAACCGATACCCATAAAAACCATTGCCGCAAATGACATTTCGCCATGGATATAACTTCTGATCGGCATTACAATATGCCAAATACCAAATAAAAATGCGGCAATAAAATTCGCTTGCACAAATGGCTTTGTCTCGGAAAGTGTCCTGATGAACAGTCCGCGAAAAACACCTTCCTCCATCCATACATTGATAATATTGAATAGCACACATAACAGAAAAAATACGAAATCCGTATTTTTTATTTGAGAACCGGTTAAAGAAAAACTGCTGATATATATTTCTAAATGTGCAGGATTGCCTTGCAGAATAAAAACCGCCAATTCCAACCCATATGAAATGGTAAAACAGGCGCTTCCCAATAACAATCCTTTCAAAATGCCGCCTGCAAAACCGTTTCTTTGAAATCCAATATCGCTCCATGAAAGATTTACCCATTTTAATACCAAAGCCAATATGATAATACCAACTACTTTATGAAGCACATTTTCGCCAATAGCCGTTTTATCTGTTTCAATCAGAAAATATTCTGCAAACCTTACGGATAAACAAAGCGTGAATATTGCAATGCACAAGTGATCTGGTTTGTATTTTGTATTTCTCTCCATATATAGTTACCTCGATCAACTGGATTTTTATCTCATTTCTACAATAATAGAGCCTTCCATAATCTTACTATCCTCAAGTAAACTGCCATACAGACTTTCCGTTTTCCCACACCCTGTAAGCAATACCGCCAAAAGACCAATCGAAATCAACATCTTTTTCATCATCTGAGGCTCCTTCCTGGAATTCCGAGTCATAGCTAATTCCTCCTCGTCAATATGAATTTCACAAGCGCTGTTTTTACTTTGGCCCGTTTTATTTCATTCACCAATAATACAATACCATATAAGCCACAAACTAACAAAATAATATCTTCAATTGGGCATAGCATATATGTTACCATTTGCGAAAAACAGTTTCCTAACATAAAAGAAATAATTGGATAGAGTAGATAAAACACGATCAACAAGCTTTAAAAAGGGGTAGGCTTTTCAAGTAAATCATTCTTGTTATGCCAACTTTCATATAAAAACAAAATTCTACAAAACCACAAAATTCCGGTTATCTCTTACATAAACTTCCTCTCTATTTCCGGATCCGTTTTATAATAATGGATCGTTCCCGCACTGTAATCTGTCTAATTCTATCCGCAAGCGTGTTTTTAATTCCTCTAATTCTTCCGGCATTGGTATAAATTCCGCCGCCGTCAATTCCGGCCCTAATTTCCAAACAGGTCCTGCCGTTTCCAAGTCCTTCTTTCTCCTCGGGAAAATATGCCAATGCATATGGGCGCCGTTGCCTGAGCCTAAAAGCTCATAATTCAACTTATCCGGTCTAAACGCATTGTAAACGGCCTCTGCCACAATTGCCATTTCATGAAGAAATTCATCCCTAAAATCCGGTTCCAGAAAATGCAGCTCCGTCGCATGCTCCTTACATAAAAACAGAGAATAACCTTTTATGCGTTGATAATCTCCCATCACCACATATCCCGTATTCAATTCTTTGACAAAATAGGGGTTCTTACCGGTTTTAATCTGATCAATCCTCTCACAAACCATACAACATTCCATAAGTTTATCCTCTCTTTAAATCATCCTGTTGAAAATAACAGTCTGCTCTTTCATGGATATTTTTCCGACCTGATAACCGTAATCCGCCAATTCCTTTTTATATTGCAGGAAAGAGTGATCGATGGGTATCCCTGCGATATCCTGAATTTCCTCAAAGGTCAGCCGAAAAGATTCCTTTCCGTTTTTCTGAACATATTCCCATAAAGCGTTATATTTACTCATTATCCTTTCTTTATCCCCTCTCCCTATTTTTGTGCTTAGGAACTGTTTCAAAAGAATCCTATTTTCCCCGGCAGCTTTGCTGCCAGGGATCAATTCCTTCTATGCAGAAACAGAAATATTCGTACCGGATTCCGACTTGGCGGCTTCTCCGGTTTTCGTATAGATTACCGGCTCTGTCTTAACAGCATCTGCTGTTTCTGCCGGCATATTGCTGACCGTACCAGCCTGAGCCAGATCAGATCTATCACCCAGTATTGCCTTCCCGTTTTCACTGATGCTGACTGTATCTGTGTTCCCATTCCTGCTTTCCGCTATTCTCTTTTCCTGTTCCCCGCGTTCTTCTTTTCGCTTCCGGACAGCGTTTTCCTGCTCTGATTTCGCTTTTTCCCGCGCCTCCTTTGCTTCTTCCTTCATTCCCTTTTCAATTTTCTTCTGATAGTCCTCTGCTTTATCTGCGGTCTCACCGACATACCCCATTGCCCGCTCCATGACAGATGTATCGCCTCTCCTTTCTGCTTCCTGGTAGACGCGGAAAGGCGTATTCATCATTTTCATATTCATGCTTGCCCCTGCAAGGCCTTCCATCGTTTTCGCATGCATAATGATCCCTCCCTTGATTTATGCCAGCCGGGAAAATTCAGAATGCTGCTTCCGGTACGTATCATTGTCCTTCTGGCTTAATTCCTGCTCTACCTGCGTCAGTTTTTTCTCCAGCTCCCGGATCTTTCTTTCATCCCCGGAGGCCGACCGAATCTGCTGCTCCAGCTCCCTTTTCTTCTCTTTCAGTTTTTCGATCTCCCGGTCTACCTTATCTGTATTGCCGACACAAACTTCTGCCGGCTTTCCCTGGCTGTCCCCGTCTACCTTAGGCTTTTTGCCATCTGCTTTCTCTGCTTTCGGTTCTTCCTTTCCATCCGCACGGTCTGCTTTATCCGGGTCATCAAAAAAGATTTTCCGGCCGCCGTTCTCGTCTTGTCCTATCCGGTCCAGTCCGACGGGCTCCTTCCCTGACTTTTCACTGCTGATGTATACATCCTGTGGTTCAGACAGCTTACCTGATCCTTTTTCTTCTGCAGCTTCTTTTGCTTTTTCCGCTCTCAGGGCTGCCTGTTTCTCCTTCACCCTCTCTGCGTAGTCTGTTTTAGACTGCGCGTGATTTCCATTGATTTCCTTGAATCTGCCGTATGGCATAAAGGTATCGATCTGCATTGCCATAAGTATGTTTCTCCTTTCATTTGATATTGCCGGGTAACTGTTTTACATTTGCAAACAGCTCCCTTTTTTGGTTTTCGACAGCGAGAAACGGCAGGTTAATCCACTTGCTGTGAGATGCTTTCTGGATGCCGTGGGATGATCAGCAGCACCTGCAGGATAAATACATTCCCCCGTGTCTCTATACTCATGGCGCCGCCATATTTTTCGGCTACCTTTTTTACATTTGACAGACCTGTCCCTTTTTTGAACGCGCCTTTCCCATGGAAGCTGTTCTCCACTTCTATCATAAGGAAATCCCCCTGGATACGCCCGGACACATGGATAAATCTTTCTATACCCGCATCCGGACTTTTTACTGCCTGAATCGCATTATCCAGCGCATTTGACAGGACAATGCAGATATCAATGTCCTTAAGGTCACAGGGGTAAGGCAGAAGAAGGGAGCAGTCCACATCTATCCCCATACTTTGGGCAATCCCCAGCTTGTTTCCCATCAAAATATCCACCACCGGGTTATTGGTACCGCAGGGGAATGACATTTTTTCCGCCATATCATCCATATCTTCCACATAGGTTACAGCTTCCTCCACGTTCCCGCTCCGCAAGAGATTTTTTACCACTGTGATGTGGTTCCTGATGTCATGGCGGAATGACTTTGTTTCATCGTAACGGGTCTTCGCCTCCTCTACATACTGATTCAGGAAATGTTCTTCCTGCTCCAGTAATGATAATTCTGTGCTAAGGCGGAAATTCTGCTGCAATTTCTTATAAGAGAACAGGATGCAGAACACACTTAAAAGTCCAAAAAACTGCATGACGAGCAGCTGCCAGTGGTTGAACAGATACAGGTAAGGTTCTTCCTCCCCTATAAGCTCATACCCGTACTCAAATGCGATCGTATTAATGTACTCACTCATAATAAAGATCATCAGAATCGGAATGAAGACCAGAAACATCTGCTGCATTTCCGCTGCTGTATAATAGGAAAAATGGCGGTATACCATATAATAACAAAACCCTGCCAGCAAAAGCGACGCCGCCTCGCTGCCCAGCATGACCGCGATGCCGGCCGTACCATGGAAAAATTCCGGTCTCCATGAATACAAAAGACCCGTCAGGGAGTTCACAATCCCAAAGCAGAGCAGCATGATTTCAGTCATCAATGCCGCATACAAAATAGAAAACTTAAAATCCGCGCGACAGACCAGCCTCCCGTATACCGTAAGAAGGAATACAAACACCACGAAGCCCGTTATCGTGCCGACTGAAACAAAATCATTGACAACCACCGCACATACTGCAAACAGGAAATAAAATGGAATCCATATTTTCTTTTTCAAGATTTTTGCCAGAAAATACAGCTGGATAGATATCTCGGTAACACCCATAATATATCTGTTAAAAAAGTCTAAATACTCAGCCATTCTACCTCCCATTCGAATCTCAGATGTTCTTCATATATTGCAGAACAACGCCGGAGAACTCCTTGCTCCGCAGCCGTGATACGGGAACCTCTTTGTTGTTATCCATATAGGCAGTCCCGTTTTTATAACCTTTTAAATGCTTCAGATTGATGAGATAGCTCCTGTGGCATCGGAAAAAATGGCCTCCCAGTTTCGTTTCCAGATTCTCAATCCGCTCATAATAATCAAGAACTTCGCCTGATACCAGATTCAGATATATTTTCCGGTCTATGATCTCACAGAAGACAATCTCATCCTTTCGGATAATACGCCCTTCATGCCCCTTCTGTACGAGCAGGCTGTCTTCACCGACGCTGTGCATGGAAGCTAACAGGCGCTCCATGGTTCTCTCAAACTGTTTTTCTTCCACCGGCTTGACCAGATAATCGTAAGCCTGCACCTCAAAAGACTGGAATACCATCTCTTTCAGTACCGTGATGAAGATCAGAAATCCCTGAAACTTATCCGCCCTCAGTCTCCTTGCTGTTTCCATACCGTCGATATCCTTCATCTGGATATCCAGAAACAGAATGTCGATCTGCCCGTCGTAGTTCAGCAGCTCTTCGCCGCTTAGAAATGTCCGAAGGCTGATCTCTCTGTTCTTTTTACGAAAAAAATCGGAAACAAACGTCCTTATGTGATCGGACATCTGTTTTTCATCATCACAGATTGCAATATGGATCAAGGTGCCACCTCCTAATTATCATCAAAACAGACATTTTATTATATCCTATCCAAAACGACAAAACAATTTGATTGCCGTGAAATGTTTATCTGCTGACGTGAAATGCATTATGACGAAGCGCTCTTCATTTCCGCTTATCATCTGATCCATTGCCCGACATGTATCCATACCTCTTTCTATATTTCAGGAGCATGAAAAATGACAAACCAAGCGCCATCAGTTCCGCCGCCGGCGTTGCCAGCCAGATCCCGTTCACGCCAAGGATCAAAGGAAGCACGATCATCGTAATCAGCATAAATACGAACGATCTGGAAAATGCCAGGACAGCCGAAACAATTCCGTTGGATAATGCGGTAAACATCCCGCTGGCAAAAATATTAAATCCAATAAAGAACAACGCCGCCGTACATATCCGGTTTCCTGTTACCGCCAGATTATACACCGGATTATCCGTTCTGGCAAATACGGATACCAGCGGCCTTGTCATCACAAAGGAAGTCGCAGCCGTAATCACAGAAATCACCGCGATCACTTTCATACTCAACCCAACCAGCTTTTTCAGTTTTTCTCTGTTCTGTTCTCCGTAATAGAAGCTCAGCATAGGGGCAACCCCGTAAGAATATCCCGTATACAGGGAGCTTGCAAACATCAGCACATACATGATAATGGTAACAGCCGCAACTCCGTCTTCCCCCACGTAATGCAGCATCGTCCAGTTGAACATCATTGTAACAATACCTGTAACAAGTGCCGTCGCCATCTCGGAACACCCATTTGAAGCCGCACTCCCAAGAACCCTGATTCGGAATACCGGCTTCTTAAAATGCAGCAGACTCTTTTTCCGGCTGAAGACAAACAGACCGGCAACCGCAGTTACAGAATATCCAAGCCCCGTTGCAACAGCCGCGCCGCCGATCCCCATATCCAATCCGGCAATAAACACATAATCAAGCGCCATATTCAAAATGCCGCCCGTCACAGAACAGATCAGGGAAAGGAACGCCTTTTCGCTGGCAATCATATAAAGCGTAAAGTTGTTCATCAAAAGGATCGGCACAGTGAATATCAGATAACGGCTCAGATATTCCACACAGTATCCTTCTACAGCCGGAGAAAGGTTCATCCCGGCAAAAATAAAATCCATTGCCAGATACCCTGCCGCACACATGACAAGTCCCACCATAACATTTACGATAATCAGGAAAGTAAAATCTTCCTTTGCCTCATCCGTTTTCTGCTCTCCCATTTTTTTCATAATGACCGCGCTGCCTCCGGTGGCGAGCATGGTCGAGACTGCCGTGACAAGCTGGATCACCGGCGCCGTGAGATTGATCGCTGAAAGTGCGTCCGTACCGATCAGGTTTGACACAAACAGGCCGTCAACCATTGTATAGAAGGACATAAACACCGTCATGGCAATCGTCGGCACAGCAAATTTTACAATATTTTTCAGAGTTACGGGCTTCTCGTAAGCATTTAAGTTTTCCATAAATTTTTCCTCCAGTCACCTTGTATTTTCTTCCTGTATACGGTATCATAGACCGTACAGTAACAGTACGGTCAAGGACATTTTGAAAATTTATTGATTTTTTATGGAGACAGAGAAATGAGTAAGAAAAGCCAATTGCTTACCATCGGACAATTCGCCGCCCTTCATGGCATAAACAAAAAAACATTGATGTGGTATGATGAAATCGGTCTGTTCAGGCCTGCCGCCGTTAACCCTGAAAATGGATACCGCTGCTATAATTACCACCAGAGTCCCTTGCTGGAAACCATTCTCCTGCTCCGGGAACTGGAAGTCCCTATCCAAGCCATACAGGATTATATAAAGAACCGCTCCGCCGAAAATCTGAAAGATCTTCTGGATGAAAAGATAGCTGACCTTGACCTCAAAATCACCCATCTGCAGGCCGTCCGGGAAACCCTCTGCACACACCGCCAGAATATGGCCGCCCTGCTGACAATGGATCTTTCTGAGATCAGCGTAATAGAAAAAAGAGAACGCTGCCTGATTACAGTAGATATTACAAAAGACACTACTTTTGAAGAGGAAGTTGAACTCATCACGGCCGAAACAGAAAAATATCACCTTGGCCGCCTGCATCACGCTGCCTATGGCTCTATGATTTCTGTTTCCAGCCTTCTTAACGGTAATTTCGATGATTATTCCAAACTGTTCATAGAGATACCCCTGCTCACATACCAGAAGGGCCTGCATATGTCGCCCGGAGGCAGATATCTGAGAGCTTTCCACAAGGGTAACCTGGACAGAATGCCAAAACGCTACGAAGAAATTTTCGCATTTGCAGAAAAACATAACCTGACACTCTGCGGATTTTCCTATGAGATGGGCATAAATGAAAATGTCATTGACCGGATTGAAGATTACATTGTGCAGATTGAAATTCCTGTTCTCTGATATATAAATCAATTGTATCATTGATAAACGGAAGACTGGCTATTTCAAAGGAAGTTTGACAAAGAATGTCGCCCCTCCCCCGTCCGTATCTTCACAGCCTACGCTGCCGTTCATCATTTTTGCAAGCTCATCTGCTATGCTAAGTCCTAATCCAAAATTTGATTTATCTGTCCTTGATTTGTCGGCGCAATAGAAACGGTTAAAAATATACAGTTTATCATCTTCCGGAATGCCTCTTCCGTGGTCGGTTACGAAAAATGTGATATGTTTTGCCGCTGCTGTTGTTTTAATTTCGATTTGCTTATTGTTTATGGAATGGTGAATTGCATTGTCCATAAAAATTGTCAAGATCTGAAAAAGCCGTTCTCTATCTGCACAGAATTTAGGATAACTGCTTTCACTGATTTCCAAGCGCAGGCGGATTTTTTTACTGATACAGATTGGTTCATAAGCTTCATACAAGGAGATTAACAATGTGTCTATATCAATGATATTTTTGCATAATGTCCATGATTTCGCATCAGAAGAAGCCAGAAGCAGCATATCCTTGACCAGTTTCGACATTCTCATACATTCATTGTCTAATATTTTAACAGATTTTCTAAATTCAGTATTATCTATTTGTAATTGTTCCAGCTTCTCTGCATTTGCCAGAATAACGGCAAGCGGCGATTTTAATTCATGCGAAGCGGAAGCGATAAAATCCTTCTGGCTTTATGAGATTATCATGATTAAAGATGGCTGTATTGAATCCGTTACAGAGCTGTCAGATTAACCAGCTGCAAGAAATACAAAAACGATGTTCGGGCGGGCTGCTTCGTCATACCCTAACCACCCTCCGACTTCGCTTTTGAAGTTCGGAGGGATTTTTATTGCCTGCAATTTTCATTCTCTATAGTTTAGCAGGGTAATGTCCGCAAAATGATACAGCGGAAAAATTTTTCTTCTGAGTATATTATTTTAAGGGATATGCCTCGGCACAGCTTCCGGATTTTAAGAGGAGTTGAACAAAATCGCTGCGCGATGGCCTGCCAAGGTTACGCATAGCGATTTTTCTTTTATAAAAGCAATGTTAACAACTTAGTAGTGGCATGATATCACAATAGGATTAAGCTATTAAACCAATAATAGCAGATGATAGGAA
>ERZ808024.212-NODE-212-length-40565-cov-8.766869_pt1 | contig 40565 bp, 36 predicted proteins | sample MGYA00380181_ERZ808024 | MGnify/ENA primary metagenome ERZ808024 (study PRJEB31490, sample SAMN06133413) | mouse gut metagenome | isolation source: Z2_1 | host: mice | place: China: Chengdu | collected 2015-05 ...
AACGGAGTGTAGACCAACGACGCAGATGGAAAATCAGGCAAGTTATATGGCTGGTTACTTATTATTCGGTGTACTAGCATCTGTAAAGTATCAGTATCCGGCTGAGATTAAGAAGGAAAGGACGAAAAGGACGGAAAGGGTAAGAAGGAATGGAAGAGTATCATGACCGTTCGCTGCGGGGGAGAGTATTTCAAAAGCTCAGAGAAGACATTCTGTCGGGAGTCTACAAGGAGCATGAGGAGCTCCGGGAGATCACTATCGGCGAGGAATTAGGAGTCAGCAGGACTCCGGTGCGGGAGGCATTGAGGCAGTTGGAGCTTGAAGGCCTGGTGACCATCATACCTAATAAGGGCGCTTATGTGACAGGGATCACTCCGAAGGATGTCTATGATATCTATAAGATCCGTTCAATGTTAGAAGGAGTATGCGCCAGGTGGGCGACCGAGCATATCACTGAGAAGCAGATCGAGGAATTGGAAGAGGTGCTCTTGCTGTCTGAGTTTCATTTGCAGAAAAAGGGCGAAGAGAAGGCGGAACAGGTGACCGAGCTGGACGGGAAATTCCACAAGGTCCTGTATGAGGCCTCTGACAGCCGTATTCTGGAGCATGTGTTATCTGATTTCCACAAATATGTCCAGATGGCGAGGGCCTTGTCTGTCGGTGAGAAGAACCGGGCCCAAAAGTCCGTTCAGGAACACAGGGAGATCCTTGAAGCGATCAGGAACCGGGACGAGGATCTGGCGGAGGAGCTGGCGAACCGCCATATCCTGAATGTAATGGAGAATCTGCATCTGTCGAAGCAGGAAGACAGAACTGCAGGGAAATAGAAGTGCAGGGAGACAGATGCACAGGGAAATAGAAGTGCAGGGAGACAGATGCACAGGAAGACAGAACAGCAGGAAAATAGAAGTGCAGGGAGACAGAAGTATCAGAAGGCAGAAGTACCGGAAGACAGAACAGCAGGCAGCAGAGAATAGCGTAGTTAAGAAGTAGAACAGAAAAAACAGGAGGAAGCAAATCATGGCAAAGATTAAGATGACCACACCTATCGTAGAGATGGACGGCGACGAGATGACCCGTATCTTGTGGAAGATGATCAAGGATCATCTGTTAGAGCCGTTTATCGAACTGAATACGGAATATTACGATCTGGGTCTGGAACACAGGAACGAGACGGACGACCGGGTGACGGTCGATTCCGCGAATGCGACGAAGAAGTACAAGGTGGCGGTGAAGTGTGCGACGATCACTCCCAATGCGGCGCGTATGACAGAGTATGACTTAAAGGAGATGTGGAAGAGCCCTAACGGAACGATCCGTGCGATCCTGGACGGAACCGTATTCCGCGCGCCGATCGTAGTGAAGGGGATCGAGCCTTGCGTGCGTAACTGGAAGAAGCCGATCACGATCGCAAGGCATGCTTACGGGGATGTGTATAAGGGCTCTGAGATGAAGATTCCGGGTGCAGGCAAGGTAGAACTGGTGTATACGGCCGGGGACGGCTCTGAGACGAGGGAGCTTGTACATGAATTCGATAGCGCTGGAATCGTGCAGGGGATGCATAATATAACCCAGTCTATTGAGAGTTTCGCGAGAAGCTGTTTTAACTATGCGCTGGATATTAAGCAGGATCTCTGGTTTGCCACCAAAGATACGATCTCCAAAAAATACGATCACACATTCAAGGACATTTTCCAGGATATCTTTGACGCTGAATATAAGGAGAAGTTCGATGCGGCAGGTATCACATACTTCTATACTCTGATCGACGATGCGGTGGCGCGTGTGATGAAGTCGGAGGGCGGATATATCTGGGCATGCAAGAACTACGACGGAGATGTGATGAGCGATATGATATCTTCCGCATTCGGATCGCTGGCTATGATGACCTCTGTACTGGTGTCTCCAGACGGATATTATGAATATGAGGCAGCGCACGGTACGGTGCAGCGCCATTACTACAAGCATCTGGAAGGGGAAGAGACCTCGACCAACTCGGTTGCGACGATATTTGCTTGGAGCGGAGCTTTGAGGAAGCGGGGAGAATTGGACGGCAATCAGGAGTTGATGGAGTTCGCCGACCGTCTTGAGAGAGCGACCATTGATACGATCGAAGAAGGTAAGATGACGAAGGATCTGGCACTGATCACAACGATCGAGAATCCGGCGGTGCTGAACAGCGAAGAATTTATCAAGGCGATAGCTGAGAAAATGTGATGAACCTGTGAGTTGGAACGAGTTGGGACGTAGTAAGCGGAAGTTTACTGCGTCCCAAATTGATGAATGACCTGTATCTCCTTGTATCTATTCACAGTTCTTTCTTATATTTGGCAAGGAAGAATGCATAGGAGATGCCGAATATAAGCAGTGCAGCCCCCGCGCCGATGATTCCGGAAAGACCGGCCTTCAGGTCGATCAGGACGGCGGGAAGGAGCATCAGCACATAGGTCATAATGTCGAAGGTCCGCGCCTTGGCCAGATTATGTATGCTCCTGGTGCGTTCGTCGTTCAGATCTATGAGCGTCTGCTTGCTTTCTTCCGGATATTTCTCATATTGGTAAGTTGTGCCGAAGTAATGGATAGCGAAAATGGATAGGAGCATCCCGCCGTAATGCATCAGGGACAGGCAGAGAACGATCCATCTGCTGTTGAAGATGTGCATACACTTTAAACAGAAGCCGATACCGTATAACAGGATGCCGGCGATCAGCATGTAGATTTTCTTTTGAGTGGTTTTCATAGCAGTTCCTCCTGAATCATTTATAATGTAAAGTTTGCTTTCCGTATTTTTATTATAAGGGATAGGAGATGATATGTCAAGTCAGCTTTCCATCTTTATTTTTATGTGGTGTAATGGATTTCAATGTGATATAATTAAAAAATGCAGATAAGCGGGCGTATGCCTGCAGTCAATAGATAAGGTGTGACAGGACGTACGATTTAAGAAGAAGGGAGAACAAGGCAAGATGAAAATACTGATGATTAACGGCACGCTAAGGCATGGATCAAGTTATCATGTTGGAAAACTGGTGATTGAAAGGATAGCGAAGAATGAGGATCAGATCATAGAGCTGTTTCTTCCTAAGGATATGCCGGAATTCTGCCGGGGATGTGCCGTATGCATTACGGAGAGCGAGAAGAAGTGCCCGGATTACCTGATGTATATGAAGCGTGTGACCCGTATGATCGATGAGGCTGATCTGCTGGTATTCACGTCGCCGGTCCATGTACTCCATGTGACGGGGGCCATGAAGGCGCTGCTGGATCATTACGGATATCGGTTCATGGTGCACCGGCCGGAGGAGAAGATGTTTACCAAGCAGGCAGTATGTATTACCACAGGGGCCGGAGGAGGAATGCGATCCACGCTTAAGGATATGAAGGAGAGCCTTCTGTTCTGGGGAGTGGGAAGAGTCTATTCCTACGGGACGGCTGTTGCGGCTACGTGCTGGGAGGGTGTGAGTTCATCGGTCAAGGAGAAGATCCTTCAGGATGTGGATAAGCTGGCTCTTAAGCTTACCAGGGATACGGAGCAGGTGGTTCCGGGGCTTAAGACTAAGATACTCTTCTATGTCCTGCGCCATATGCATCAGAAGGGAATGAACCCGGCAGATCAGGCATACTGGAAGGAGAAGGGATGGCTTGATAAGGAACGGCCGTGGAAGAAGAATGCAGGGATGCAGTAGATGATCTACTGCATCCCCATTTCGCTTAGCTGTTCCCACAGCTCATACAGGCCGTCCAATTCTTCGGTGACCGCGGCTTTTTCGTCTGCCAATTCCTGGCATCTTACGGAATTCGTGAACACCTCTTCCTGAGACATCAGGCCGTCGATGGCGGCGTTGCGCTCTTCAAGTTCTGTAATGCGTTCTTCCGTCTTCTTCAGGTCATTCTGCCGTTTCCGCTCTCTGGCGTTGGCTTCTTTTTGCTCCTGCCAGCTAAGCTTTGCCTCAGATACGCTGTCCGGTGCAGACGGATCATAAGCGGAATCTGCCTTGCCGGCGTAGGCGGCGGTCAGTTCTTCGCGTTTCTCCAGATAATAATCGTAGTTGCCGATATAATTGACGAAGGTCTGGTTGACCAGATCGAGGATCCTGGTAGCCGTCTGGTTGATGAAGTACCGGTCATGGGATACATAGAGAAGGGTGCCGGTATAGTCGTTCAGCGCCTTCTCCAGAATCTCCTTGGAGGAGATATCCAAGTGGTTGGTAGGCTCGTCCAGAATCAGGAAATTAGCCTTGGAGAGCATCAGCTTGGCAAGGGAGACGCGCCCCCGTTCGCCGCCGCTTAGGTCTCCTATCCGCTTAAAAACATCGTCCCCGGTGAAGAGGAAGGCGGCGAGCATGTTGCGGATCTTCGTATTGGTGAGATCCGGGTAGTCGTCCGAGATCTCGTCGAATATCGTCTTATCCATATGGAGAACATGGTGTTCCTGATCGTAATAACCGATCTCTACGTTGGTCCCCAGGGTGAAAGTACCTGCATCCGCGGGAAGTACCTGGTTGAGGATCTTAAGAAGGGTAGTCTTGCCGGTTCCGTTATCTCCGATGACGGCAACATGTTCGCCCCGCCTTATCTCAAAATTAACATCCCTGAACAACACCTGGTTTGGAAATGCTTTGCTCAGATGTTCTACGAAGAGCACGTCGCTTCCGCTTATGCGGGACGGTTCCAGATCGAGGTGGATCTTTGTGTTCATCTCGGCGGGTTTTTCCACGGGGACGATCTTCTCCAGCATCTTTTCGCGGCTCTCGGCCCGTTTGATGGACTTCTCCCGGTTGAATGACCGGAGCTTTTCGATCACGGCTTCGTGGTGACGGATCTCCTGCTGCTGGTTCAGATATTCCTTCAGCCGTGCTTCATGGAGCCGGCGCTTCTTCTCGGCATATTCGCTGTAATTACCCATGTAGGTCATAAGCTGTCCCAGCTCGATCTCTAAGACCTTCGTAACGACCCGGTCCAGGAAATAACGGTCGTGAGATACGATCAGCACGGCGCCCGGGTAGTTCAGAAGATATGTCTCAAGCCATGCGATCGAGTTCAAGTCCAGATGGTTGGTAGGCTCATCCAGAAGCAGGATATCCGGTCTGGTGAGAAGAAGCTTCCCTAAGGAGACGCGTGTCTTCTGGCCGCCGGAGAGGGTATCGACCGGTTTGGAGAAATCCTCTTCGCCGAAGCCGAGACCCTTTAAGACGCCGGTGATCTCGCTTTCGTAAGCGTATCCGTTCTCCCTGTCAAATGCCGCCGTCAGGCGGTGATAGGTATTGAGGCGTGCGGACAGGGCCTCCCCCTCGAGATTCTTAAGCTCCAGTTCAATGCTGCGGATCTGTTGTTCCATTGCGATAATATCCGCTTTGGCGAGCCTGACTTCCTCGTATATGGTATTGCCGCTGACCATCTCCTGGTGCTGTGCGAGATATCCAAGGGTCTTGCCGCGCGTCAGGGTAATGTCGCCGCCGTCAGGGGGCAGTTCCCCTACGATCATCTTGAAAAGAGTGGTCTTGCCGGCGCCGTTTGGCCCTACAAGAGCTGCTTTTTCGTGGTCTTCTATATGAAAAGAGCCTTCGGCAACGATCACATTATCGCCGAAGGATTTGTTAATTCCATGACATGCCAGTATCATAATATCCTCCTTTATCCGTTCGTTTCCATTATAGCGAAAATCCGATAAAATACAACTAAAAGTTTGACTTTGATCCTACTATTCTATATAATGAACCTTAGATATGAAATGGAAGGTGAGTTTATTTTGGAAGAAAGAGAGATTTCCCAGGCTGTCATACGCAGATTGCCGAGGTATTACCGGTATTTGGGGGAACTATTAGAGCATGGGGTAGAACGTATCTCTTCTAATGATCTGAGCAGGCGGATGAAGGTGACGGCTTCTCAGATCCGTCAGGATCTTAATAACTTCGGAGGATTCGGACAGCAGGGATACGGATATAATGTGAAGTACCTGTATATGGAGATCGGCAAGATCTTAGGTTTGGAAGAAGACCACCATATGATCATTATCGGAGCCGGTAATCTGGGTCAGGCGTTAGCGAATTATGCCGCGTTTGAGAAGAGAGGATTTATCCTGAAGGGGATCTTTGATGTGAACCCAAGGCTTCAGGGAGTATCGATCCGCGGTGTTCCGGTGAGGATGATGGATGAACTGGGTGCGTTTGTGCGTGAGAACGAAGTAGAGATCGCAGCGCTGACCATTCCGAAGGATAAAGCGATCGAGGTGGCGAATATACTGGCGGAGAACGGTGTGAGGGCGATCTGGAATTTTGCTCATACAGATCTGAACCTGCCGGATCACATCATTGTTGAGAATGTACATTTATCGGAGAGCTTAATGCAGCTGTCCTATAAGATCAGCCGGTATAGCGAAGAACACAAATAACAGTAAGAACCAAGGCGTGTAATAACAGCATGTATGTGCGGGCGTAGTTACACGTCCTTTTTGCGGATTGTCTGAGTTGTTACATGACGGGAGGTGCAGGAAATGAGATATTTGACAGACGGCTCTCAGATGAAGAGAGCGGATCGCTATACGATACAGGAGGTGGGAATTCCGTCTCTGGAGCTTATGGAACGGGCGGCCGCGGCATGCGTGGAGGTAATGGATGAGGAGGGGCTTGACCTTTCAAGAGTCTGTATCGTGTGCGGCTCCGGGAACAACGGAGGGGATGGATTTGCCATTGCAAGGATCCTTAAGGGAAGAGGCTATTCTGTCACGGTGTGTTTTGTGGGCAATGAATTCCGCTGTACGGAGGAGACGAAGCAGCAGATCCGGCGGTTTTTGGAAATCGGCGGGAAAATATGCAACGAATACAGGGCAGATGAATATAGTATCATCATAGACGCGGTCTTCGGGGTAGGCCTTAGCCGCGAGATCGAAGGAACATATTCAGACGTGCTCAGGAAGATGAACGAGGCGGAGGCGGTGAAGCTTGCCGTCGATCTGCCGTCAGGCATATCTGCCGACACGGGCAGTGTCCTTGGAGAAGCTTTCCGGGCTGATATTACGGTTACGTTTCAGACGGAAAAACTGGGACTTGTATTCTATCCGGGCAGGGAGTACGCGGGAAAGATACATATTGCAGATGTAGGGATCTATACGGATACGCTTAAGGCAGACCGGGAAGCGGCATATGCCTGCGACGAGAAGGATTACCGCGCCATGCTTCCCGTGAGGAAGGCGGATGCGAATAAGGGGAGCTTTGGGAAGCTTCTGGTGATCGCAGGCAGCAAGGGAATGTCGGGAGCGGCCTATCTCAACGCGAGGGCGGCTTATCTTGCGGGGGCGGGCCTGGTCAGGGTCTATACGCCGGAAGAAAACAGGGTGATCTTACAGCAGCAGCTCCCGGAAGCGATCATTACGGCTTATACAGACTATCGGGAGGAGGAACTTCTGGAGCTGCTGGAATGGGCGGACGTGGTCTGTATCGGTTCAGGGCTCGGGATGAGCGGGACGTCGGAGAAGCTGGTGCAAAAGACGCTTAAGCGAAGGCAGATCCCGTGTCTGATCGATGCAGACGGCCTGAACATCTTAGCGGAGCATCCGGAATATCTGAAGCCTTCCGGGGAGTCTTCCGGGGCTTTGGAATACGGTCTTGTGATGACGCCGCATATGAAGGAGATGTCAAGGCTGACCAGGAGAAGCATAGAAGAGCTTAAGGCGGACAGGAGGAAGATCTTAAGAGACTATACGGAAGGCACGGGATGTACCTGTGTGCTCAAGGACTCACGGACGGCGGTGGCAGCGCCGGGAGAGAGGATCTGCGTGAACCTGTCCGGGAATGTCTCTATGGCGAAGGCAGGATCCGGCGACGTACTGGCAGGAGTGATAGCCGGGCTTCTCGCCCAGGGGCTTGACTGCCGCCGTGCGGCCGTGCTTGGAACGTATCTTCACGGCCGTGCGGGCGATCATGCGAGGGCTGTTAAGGGAAGCTACAGTGTGATGGCGGGCGATCTGCTGTCCTGCTTAAGCGAAGTCCTAAGATGCCTGGAAGGAGAATGCCAGGCGGACGGCTTGAGATCCCGGTTCCGCGGCCGGTACGCCCCGTCTGTCAGGAGAGGCCTGCCGCCGGGCAGTATGAGCAGCCTGCCGCGGCGCCCGGTATCGGAACAGAGCCCCCGGGAAGATATCATGCTTAAGAGTTACAGCAGGGTATGCGCAAGGATCGATCTGGACGCGATCGAGTATAATATGGAGATGATGAAGAGGAACCTGGCGGAAGGGGTGAAGATCATCAGCGTGATCAAATCCGACGGATACGGCCACGGAGCCTTGCAGATCGCGAGATTTCTTCAGGGGAAGGAATATATCTGGGGATATGCGCTGGCGGCGCTTGACGAGGCGGTGGTCTTAAGAAAGGGCGGAATAGAAAAACCGCTTCTCGTGCTGGGGTGCATTTTCCCGGAGCAGTGGGCAGAGATGCTGGAGAATGATATCCGCATGACGGTCTATACGACGGAGATGGCGCGCAGGGTATCGGATCTGGCAGTGCGCATGGGGAAGAAGGCTTATATCCATATCAAGCTGGATACCGGCATGTCCCGTCTTGGATTTCCGGTCTGTGAGGAGAGCGTGGACAGGATCGCGGCGATCGAACGGATGCCGAATCTTGTGCTGGAAGGCATGTATACGCATTTCGCGAAAGCAGATGAGGCAGAGAAGGCATTTACCGACAGGCAGTTAGAGGCGTATCTGTGGATGAAGAAGAAGCTTGACGGCAGGGACATAAGAATCCGGTATCATCACAGCTCTAACAGCGCCGGGATCATAGATGTGAAGGAAGCGAATATGGATCTGGTGAGGGCGGGGATCGCAACCTACGGGTTGTATCCGTCCAAAGAAGTAGAGAAGGATAATGTGCCGCTTAGGCCGGCCATGGAGCTGGTAAGCCACGTTACCCATGTGAAATGGGTGGAAAAGGGGACGCCGGTAAGCTATGGGTGCACCTATACGACTGAGAGGCCTGCGAAGATCGCTACGATCCCGGTGGGCTACGGGGACGGCTATCCAAGAAGCCTGTCGAATCAGGGGTATGTGCTGATCCGCGGTAAGAGAGCCCCGATCATCGGCCGCGTGTGCATGGATCAGTTCATGGTAGATGTGACGGAGATCGAGGCCGTGCGGTTTGGAGATAAGGCCGTGCTGGTCGGAGAGGACGGCGGCGAGCGGATCACAGTGGAAGAACTGAGCGATCTGTCGGACCGGTTCAACTATGAATTTATCTGCAGTTTCGGCAAGAGGGTGCCAAGGGAATATCTGATCAGCGGCAAGGTCGTGGAACAGATGGATTATTTTGCGTAACCGAACAGATATTAATTTACATGACTCTATAGAATACATCCGAAAAAAGATGGTAATACTTATCATATCTTAAGAATCGGAGAGTGAATAGAGTGCAGGTAAGACGTGGAGATATATTTTATGCAGATTTAAGTCCGGTGGTGGGCTCGGAGCAGGGCGGTATCCGTCCGGTATTGATCATACAGAATGACGTGGGGAACAGGCACAGCCCGACGGTGATCTGTGCCGCCATTACTTCGCGGATGAATAAGGCGAAGCTGCCGACGCATGTGGAGATCGATGCCAGGAGATATCAGATCGTTAAGAATTCGGTCGTACTGTTAGAGCAGGTAAGGACGATAGATAAGCAGCGGCTTAAGGATCTGGTATGCCATTTGGATAAAGAGATAATGAACAAAGTAGATGAAGCCTTGAAAGTTAGTTTTGAGCTTCATACATAGCAAAGGAGTATGAAACAACAGTTATGGAAGAAGGCAGTTTATTCCAAAGGATGAAGCATCTGTTCCAGGGTGAGGATGAGATGGACGAGGGCGCCCAGAAGGAGGCGGCGGGACTGATCCACAATATCATCCGTTATATGGATAAGGATGCGAAGGACATTATGACGCACCGGAAGCACATTACCGTGATCGACAGCGGGGAGCTTCTGGAGGATGCGCTTAAGTTCATGCTGGGAGAGAATTATTCCAGGTTCCCTGTCTGCGAGGGGGAGATCGATTCGATCATTGGGATCATGCATCTTCGGGAGGCAATGTCGTGCTATCTGGATGAGAAGCTCCGTAAGGTCCCCCTTCGGGAGCTTACAGGGTACATAAGGCCGGCGGCATTCATACCGGAGACGAAGAGTATCGATACTTTATTCAAGGAGATGCAGGCGGACCAGAACCATATCAGGATCGTGCTGGATGAGTACGGGCAGACCTCCGGGCTTGTGACGATGGAGGATATCCTGGAAGAGATCGTGGGCAATATCTTAGACGAGCATGATGAGGCGGAGGTAAGGATCCAGCGGCAGCAGAACGGTAATTACCTGGTCAACGGCATGGTGGGCCTTGACGATCTGGAGGATGTGCTTCCGATCACTTTTGAGCGGGAAGAATTCGAGACGCTGAACGGCTTCCTGATCCATCAGCTGGACCGGATCCCCGGAGAGGATGAACGGTGCGCCGTGGATTACGGAGGCTACCGTTTCACGATCCTTCTTGTGGACAACAATACAATTCAGAGAGTTAAGATTGAAAAACGCTGGGAAGAGTGATAGAATAGAAAACCTATAAAGAGTAAATTATAAGAGAGAGGGATGGATTATGTCAGGACATTCAAAATTCGCGAATATCAAGCATAAAAAAGAGAAGAACGATGCGGCTAAGGGTAAGATATTTACCAAGATCGGGAAGGAGCTTGCGGTAGCGGTCAAGGAGGGCGGAAGCGCGGATCCGGCCAACAACAGCCGTCTGCGTGATGTGATCGCCAAGGCGAAGGCCAACAATATGCCGAACGACACGATCGACCGCAATATCAAGCGTGCGGACAGCGACGCCAACGCCGCCAACTATGAGCATATTACATATGAGGGTTACGGGCCGAACGGTACGGCGATCATCGTAGAGACGCTGACGGACAATAAGAACCGCACCGCTTCTAATGTAAAGAATGCATTTACCAAAGGAAACGGCAATGTGGGAACACCGGGATGCGTCTCCTTCATGTTCGATAAGAAGGGACAGATCGTGGTAGATAAGGAAGAGTATGAGACAGACCCGGACGAGCTTATGATGACGGTATTGGATGCGGGGGCGGAGGACTTCTCGGAGGAAGAGGACAGCTATGAGATCCTGACATCCCCGGAGGATTTCAGCGCAGTACGCCAGGCGATGGAGGATGCAGGAATACCGATGGCGGCCGCACAGGTGACGATGATCCCGCAGACCTATGTGGAGCTTACCGACGAGAAGGATATTGCAAGCATCCAGAAGACTCTGGATATGCTGGATGACGACGATGATGTCCAGGATGTGTACCATAACTGGGACGAGTAGTTACTGTACCGGTCACGGTTGTATCAGTATGGAGGAACAGGATGGAAGAGACCAGAAAGGCACTGGAGGAGTTCTTCGACAAGATGCTGGGGAGTATTCAGTATTTTAAGAAGAAGTCTTATGAGAATTTTTTCAAGGAGACGTATGAAGAGTACAGAGGTATGATTATGGCTCTGCCCGGCTTATGCGGCGAAGAAGAGGACGGCGGTCAGGCGCTTGAAGAACTGGCGTCGGTGATACCGGCATATGTAAAGGAAAAGAGCCGGGATATGTCTAAGAAGCAAAGGAGCCGGGCAGGCATGGACTATAACCTGACGATGGCAGTCTATGTGGTTCCTATGCTCTGTTACCAGAGAGATCCGGTTAATGAACGGCTCGCCGGACGGATGGTGGAGTTGTGGAACGAGACGCAGGTGACGGACTATACGCTTCAGAAGTCGGAATTTGACCAGATCGCCGGCGGCTTCCGAAAGAAACTGTTGGGTATATTTTAACGGAGGGAGAGAGCGATGAGCGATTACAGGATAGAAACTAAGTGTATTCAGTCAGGATATGAGCCGGGCAACGGTGAGGCGAGGGTCTTGCCGATCTATCAGAGCACGACTTTTAAATATGGTTCCAGTGAGCAGATGGGGCGTCTGTTCGATCTGGAGGAATCCGGGTACTTCTATACCCGTCTTCAGAATCCGACCAATGACGCTGTAGCGGCGAAGATCTGCGATATGGAGGGCGGCACAGCGGCCATGCTTACTTCTTCCGGCCAGGCTGCTAATTTCTATGCGGTGATGAATATTGCGAAGGCGGGCGATCATATCGTGTGTGCGTCCGCAATCTACGGGGGCACCTATAATCTCTATGCCCATACGATACGGAAGATGGGGGTGGAAGCTACCTTCGTGGACCCGGACTGTACAGAGGAAGAGCTGAACGCGGCGTTTCGGGAGAATACGAAGGCAGTGTTCGGAGAGAGTATTGCCAATCCGGCGCTGGTGGTGCTGGATTTTGAGAAATTTGCGAAGGCGGCCCACGCGCATGGGGTGCCGTTTATCGTAGACAATACGTTCGCGACTCCGATCAACTGCAGGCCCTTTGAATGGGGGGCTGATATCGTGACCCATTCCACCACCAAATATATGGACGGACACGCGTCCTGTGTGGGCGGGGCTATCGTTGACAGCGGCAATTTCGACTGGACGGCTTATGCGGACAGGTTCCCGGAGCTTACGGCGCCGGACGAGACTTATCACGGGATCGTATATACGGAGCGTTTCGGGAAGGGAGCATACATAACGAAGGCAACGACGCAGCTTATGCGCGACCTGGGATCTATCCAGTCCCCTCAGAATGCATTTCTTCTGAATATCGGACTTGAGACGCTTCATCTTCGGATGGCGAGACATTGCGAGAATGCGCTTGGGGCGGCGAAGTTCCTTCAGGGGCATGAGAAGGTGGCGTGGGTGAATTGCCCGTCCCTGCCGGGCGACAAGTATTATGAGCTTGCGAAGAAATATATGCCGAACGGCACCTGCGGCGTGATTACCTTTGGCCTGAAGGGCGGCAGAGAGGCGGCGGTCCGCATGATGGATGCTTTGAAGATGATCGCCATTGTGACGCATGTGGCGGATGCCAGAAGCTGCGTCCTCCATCCGGCAAGCCATACCCACCGCCAGATGAACGATCAGGAATTGCTAGAGGCAGGCGTTCAGCCGGACCTGATCCGTTTCAGCGTGGGAATCGAGAACATTGAAGATATAAAAGCAGATCTTGAACAGGCGCTAAAACAAGTATAAAAGTATAAAATTACAAAAACGCTTCCATACTATGAATGAGAAAATGTATGGAGGTGTTTTTTATGTCAGACGGAGCGCGCGAAGAGCAGAAAACGGAGCAGATCAAGGAGCTTGGGAGTGTGGATCTGGAAGGGAACAAGAGCAGGCACAAGATCAAGCTTCTGACGGTTATCGGCGAGATCGAGGGGCATGAGGCGGTATCCGGCAACGCGAAAGCGACCAAATACGAACATCTGCTTCCGCTTCTTGCGGAGGTGGAGGACAGCGACGAGATCGAAGGGCTTCTGATCCTGCTGAATACATTGGGGGGAGATGTGGAGGCCGGGCTTTCTATCGCCGAGATGATCGCATCCTTGAGCAAGCCTACGGTATCGCTGGTACTTGGGGGGAGCCATTCGATCGGAGGGCCGCTTGCAGTATCCGCTAAGTATTCCTTTATTGTGCCGAGCGGAACAATGATCATTCATCCGGTCCGTTCCAACGGGATGTTCATAGGTATTACCCAAAGCCTGCGCAATATGATCAAGACGCAGGACCGGATCACCCGGTTTTTGGCGGACCATTCGCGTATCACACAGAAGAGGATCGAGGAGCTGATGCTGAATCAGACGGAGCTTGTGAAGGATGTGGGGACGCTGCTGGAGGGAAAGGATGCAGTGAGAGAAGGGCTGATCGATGAAGTGGGGGGAATGAGCGACGCATTGAATAAATTGCACGAAATGATCGATCAGTGGAGGGAGAAAAAGAGTGAAAATATGTAATGACAGCCCTTTTCAAAAATGATATACTAATACTAGTATTGCCAGAATAAGGGGGAGAATATGATGGCTGCTAAGACTAAGAAACAGGGGAGTAAGAAGCAGACAAAGAAGAATACAGAATCAGGTTTTGTTGGAATAGAGATCATCATATGGGTGACGCTTGCAGTCAGTATCCTGATGATGATCAGTAATTTTGGATTTGGAGGGTTCGTGGGAGAGGCGATCGCGGGAGTATTGGCGGATCTTGCCGGATGGATGGCGTATTTGATGCCGATCGTGTTGTTCGGGTCCGTGACATTCCTGATATCGAACCGGGGGAATCCCAACGCGTACCTGAAGGTAGGCGCAAGCTTGTGTCTGGTCATTTTGGCCTGTACCTTTCTTGACCTTATCAATGACGGCGGCGGGCTGATAGGCAGAACTGCGGCCGATGCGCTGACGCCGGCAGTAGGGGTTGCCGGAACCTATGTGCTGGTCGTTACCTTTATGATCATATGTCTGGTGGTCATTACCGGTAAGTCGGCGCTTAAGGGTGTCAGGAGCCAGAGCGGCAAGGTATATGACAGGGCCAGAAGGGATGCGGCGAGGAGGCGCGAACAGGCGGAAGAGAGACGGCGGATCCGGGAGACCCGGGCGATGGAGGCGGAGAATGACAGGCCCAGATCACGGCGGAGAAGCGACCGGCATGTTGAAGGCGTCTCTTTTGACACGGAGATCGCGAAGAAGTCTCCTGACGTGAAGGAGCTGACGGCCAAGCCGGCAGAAGAGAATACGAAGAGAAAGCAGAAGAAAGCGGCGCAGAAGGCTGAGTCGCAGGAGATCGATCCGCCGGAAGAGATGGATCTCGTGATCAACCGCGGTTTGGAGGAGCCGGCTGACCGTGAGGCAGAAGCACCGGCCAAGCCGGAGGATTCAGATGAATTCCGGGCGGCAGGGATCAGAGAGGTCAGCCCGCGGCCGGAATTCTGGGAGGAACAGGAGGAGGCTCCTGAGAAGAAACGGGGAAAGAAGAGCGGCAGAGGAAAAGAAGAGATCGAAGACGAGACAGAAGCAGTGGCGTCTGCAGTTCTCTCAGAGAACCGCAAGCCAAAGAGAGCATACCATATCCCGCCGATCTCCCTTCTTAAGAAGGGGACGAAGCAGAAGGGAGAATCCGACGCCCAGCTTCGGGAGACGGCTGTCAAGCTGCAGCAGATCTTACAGAACTTCGGGGTGAAGGTCACGGTGACCAATGTAAGCTGCGGCCCGTCGGTTACCCGGTATGAGCTTCAGCCTGAGATGGGAGTGAAGGTCAGTAAGATCGTCGGACTGTCCGACGATATCAAGCTGAATCTTGCGGCTGCGGATATCCGTATCGAGGCTCCGATCCCGGGGAAAGCCGCGGTCGGCATTGAAGTTCCGAACAAGGAGAATTCTGCAGTCATGTTAAGAGATCTTCTGGAAGCTTCGGAATTCAAGAACAGTAATTCAAAGATATCGTTTGCGGTCGGCAAGGATATCGGCGGCAAGGCGGTAGTGACGGATATCGGCAAGATGCCTCATGTGCTGATCGCCGGTGCGACCGGTTCAGGTAAGTCGGTGTGTATCAATACCCTGATCATGAGTATCCTGTATAAGGCAAGGCCGGATGAGGTCAAGCTGATCATGATCGATCCTAAGGTGGTAGAGCTGAGTGTCTACAACGGAATCCCGCATCTGATGATACCTGTGGTAACGGATCCGAAGAAGGCCGCCGGCGCCCTTAACTGGGCGGTAGCAGAGATGGACCGCCGGTATCGGGTATTCGCAGAGTACAGCGTCAGAGATATGAAGGGATATAATGAGAAGATCGCTACTGTACCTTCGAAGGACGGGGAACCGCAGGAGCCGCTTCCGCAGATCATCGTGATCGTGGACGAGCTGGCGGACCTTATGATGGTCGCGCCGGGAGAGGTGGAAGGAGCGATCTGCCGTCTGGCACAGCTTGCCAGGGCTGCGGGAATCCATCTGGTGCTGGCGACCCAGAGGCCGTCTGTCAATGTTATTACCGGTCTGATCAAGGCGAATATGCCGTCGAGGATCGCATTTTCCGTGTCATCGGGAGTGGATTCCAGGACCATTATAGATATGAACGGAGCAGAGAAGCTTCTCGGCAAAGGAGATATGCTCTTCTATCCGTCCGGCTACCAGAAGCCGGCCAGAGTTCAGGGTTCCTTTGTCACGGACAAGGAAGTACAGGATGTGGTCGAGTATCTTAAGGAGAATAACGAGGAAGTTACATACGACGAGGAAGTTGTGAACCATGTTAATACGGCTCCTGAAGGAGGTATGGCAGCGGCGGCTTCGTCAGAGGAAGACAGCCACGACGCGTATTTTGTAGATGCGGGCCGTCTGATCATTGACAAGGACAAGGCTTCGATCGGGATGCTGCAGAGAGCCTTCAAGATCGGCTTCAACCGTGCGGCAAGGATCATGGATCAGTTAGCAGAGGCCGGAGTCGTAGGGCCGGAAGAGGGGACGAAGCCAAGGAAGGTATTGATGTCTCCAGAGGAATTCGACCAGTATGTGACAGAGAATTAGCCGGTATATGAATCATGCTTGTTAGGGTAACCATTAAATGATATAAGAAAGGGAAGGGGAAACCAATGAAAACAGATATTCAGATTGCACAGGAAGCTCAGATGGCGCACATTAAGGATGTGGCCGCCAATGTAGGGATTGGAGAGGAAGAACTGGAATTCTACGGGAAGTATAAGGCGAAGCTGTCCGATGAGGTATGGGAGAGGATCAAGGACAGACCGGACGGTAAACTGGTGCTTGTGACAGCGATCAACCCAACTCCGGCAGGAGAGGGTAAGACGACGACGACGGTAGGCTTGGGGCAGGCGTTGGCGAAGCTTGATAAAAAGGCGATCATAGCCCTCAGAGAGCCGTCTCTTGGACCTTGTTTCGGGATCAAGGGAGGCGCGGCGGGCGGCGGTTACGCCCAGGTCGTTCCCATGGAGGATCTGAACCTTCACTTTACAGGAGATTTCCATGCGATCACGTCGGCGAATAACCTGCTTGCGGCTATGCTGGATAATCATATCCAGCAGGGGAACGCTCTGCAGATCGACCCGAGGCAGGTGGTATGGAAGCGCTGTCTGGATATGAATGACAGGAACCTGCGCAATATCGTAGTGGGACTTGGGAATAAGATGGATGGTATGGTAAGAGAGGATCATTTCGTGATAACGGTTGCATCCGAGATCATGGCTATCCTCTGTCTTGCCGAGGATATCAGGGACCTTAAGGAGCGCCTTGGCAAGATCATCGTGGCTTATAATTTCAGCGGAGATCCGGTGACGGCAGAGGAACTTAAGGCGACAGGGGCTATGACGGCGCTCCTTAAGGATGCGATCAAGCCGAACCTGATCCAGACGCTTGAACATACGCCGGCGCTTGTGCACGGCGGCCCGTTTGCCAATATCGCGCATGGCTGCAACAGCGTGAGGGCGACCAGGATGGCGCTGAAGTTATGTGATATAACGGTGACGGAGGCAGGCTTCGGCGCGGACTTAGGCGCGGAGAAGTTCCTGGATATCAAGTGCCGTAAGGCGGGATTTAAGCCGGATGCGGTTGTGCTGGTTGCAACTGTCCGTGCTTTGAAGTATAATGGGGGAGTTGCCAAAGAAGATCTCTCCAGGGAGAATCTGGACGCGCTCGCCAAGGGTATCGTGAATCTGGAGAAGCATATTGAGAACATCCAGAAATACGGCGTTCCGGTCGTAGTGACGCTGAATTCCTTCGTATCGGATACGGAAGCGGAGAATGAATATATCCGAAGCTTCTGTGAGAAGAAGGGCTGTGAGTTCGCGCTGTCCGAGGTATGGGAGAAGGGCGGTGAGGGCGGAATTGCCCTGGCTGAGAAGGTGTTGGATACGCTTGAGAATAAGGAGAGCCATTTCCATACACTGTATCAGGATGAACTGTCACTGGAGGAGAAGATCGAGACGATCTCGAAGGAGATCTACGGTGCAAGAGGCGTCGTCTATGAACCGGCGGCGAAAAAGCAGTTGGCGAAGATTACGTCCATGGGATTCGGAGCTCTTCCGGTCTGTATGGCGAAGAATCAGTATTCTCTGTCGGACGATGCGAAGAAGCTGGGGCGTCCTGCGGACTTCGATATCCATATCAGGGAAGTGTATGTCAGCGCCGGGGCAGGATTTGTCGTAGCCCTGACGGGAGCGATCATGACGATGCCGGGGCTTCCGAAGGTTCCGGCGGCGAACGGGATCGACGTATCGGATGACGGGAAGATCACCGGATTGTTCTAACAGCAGTAGGTAGGGGGTTCTCTTAAGATGAAGTGTAGGTATTGCGGATATGAGATACCGGAAGGAATGTTATATTGTGGGAAATGCGGCAAGGAAGTCCGCATTGTTCCGGATTACAATCCGTTGGAAGATATGCTTACAGCGCAGATCAAGGGTGCCATCAGCGGGGAAGAAAGCTATGAGGATTATATAGATTATGATTCCATAAGAAATACCGATCCGCGAAGGAGCGGAAGCGCCGCGGGTCAGAGTACCGGGAGGAGCACAAGCCGCAACATGGGGGGCGGGTTAAGCCGAAGTACGAGCCGCGACATGGGCGGAGTGAGCCGGAGTACGAGCCGAGATATGGGCGGAGTAAGCCGGAGTACAAGCCGCGATATGGGCGGAGTGAGCCGGAGTACAAGCCGAGATATGGGCGGAGTAAGCCGGAGTACAAGCCGAGATATGGGCGGAGTAAGCCGGAGTACGAGCCGTGATATGGGAGTTGGAACAGGCCGGAATACCGGCCGCGACGTAGGAGCCGGGGTAAGCCGGAATACCGGGAGCAGCCGGCGGGGTACGGGACCGCAGCGGGGATATGCAACGGGGAATTTGTCGGAGCGGGAGAAAAAGCGCAGACAGTCAGAGCGCAAGAAGGCAAAGCGCCGGCAGAGGATGGGCTGTTGTTTCCTGCTGTTCCTTCTTGCGGCGGCAGTGATCGGAAGCGCATTCACGCTGTATATGAATTCTTACAAGGGATTTGTCGCCAGAGGTGACGAAGCCCGCAAGGCAGGAGAATACAACAGAGCGATAGATTTCTATGAGAAGGCGGTCAAGAAGGACGAAAGCGAAGCGGAGGCATATATCGGGTTGTCCAAGGTCTATATCGGGAAGAACGATCTGGACTGGGCGGAGTCTATATTCCGGGAAGCGGTTAAAAAGCAGCCGGACAATGCGGATATCTATGAGGGCTATGTGAAGTTTTACATGGATACGGATCAGAAGGATGAGATCCCGCTACTTCTGTCTGATGTGGACGAAGAGGTAGCCGAACGGTTGGCGGGATATATCACCAAGGGACCGGAATTCAGCCTGGATGACGAGGAGCCTTATGAGGATGTGCAGGAGCTATCGCTGAGCACGGAAGAAGGATATACCATATATTATACGGACGACGGGGAGGAGGCGACGACAGCGAGTACGAAGTACACGGAGCCGCTTCTGATCGGAGAGGGAGAGAGTGTGATCACTGCGATCGCCGTCGATACCAAGGGTGTGCCTAGTCTTCCGGTTAAGAAGACCTATAAGGTGGAGCTGCCTGTCGTGGATGCGCCGGCGGTGTCGCCTTCTACAGGACAGTATAATTCTGCGATGCAGATAGAGATCAAGATCCCGGAAGGATATGCGGCGTATTATACGACGAACGGCGAGGATCCGACGACGGCATCTGCCTTGTATACAGGACCTATTGAGATGCCGGAGGGAGAGACCTTGTTCAAGGCGGTTCTCGTGAACGGTAAGGGCCGGATGAGCGGTATCACCACCAGGAATTATGTGCTGGAGCCGGAGCAGACGGATTAATATTTGGTAAAAAATCGGGTATACTTTGAAGAGAGGTATTTCTTTGAATGTGCCTGGTTAAAATATAGAGTTAATAAGAAAAGGAGATCAGGATTATGAAGTATGTATGTGATGTATGCGGATGGGAGTATGACGAGGAGCAGGGATATCCAGACGGAGGGATCGAGCCGGGAACAAAATGGGAAGATGTTCCGGAAGATTTCCTGTGCCCGCTGTGTCAGGTAGGGAAGGACGAGTTCTCAGAGGTATAAGAAGACGGCTGCTGCCTGCGTGAGCGGGCAGCTTTTTTTTGAATATATGCAACTAAATGCCGGTTTCGTTTGTCTAATGGATGTAAGTAAGAAATGCAGAAAGGGGGACAAGGAATGGATGCTTTGCTTGTGAAACGTGCACAGAGGAATGATATGGACGCGTTTGTAGCTTTGATGGAGAAACATAAAATAGGGCTTTACAAAGTGGCAAAGAGTTATCTGAGGAGTGAGGAGGATGTGGCCGACGTGATGCAGGATACGGTATTATCAGCATACGAGCATATCCGGGAGCTGAAGAATGCGTCGTATTTTAAGACCTGGCTTACCCGGATACTGATCAATCACTGCAAGAATCTTATGAGACAGCAGAAACGCTGTATCGTCTCTGATGAGGCTGCAAAGACATCTGAGACCGTACCGGATGATGACAGGGAATTCTATGCGCTGGTAGGGGAACTGCCGGAGGATTATCGTATGATCTTCCTTTTGTATTATGGAGAAGGGTTTCATACCAATGAGATCGCGCAGATCATGGAATTGAATGAGAATACGGTAAAAAGCAGGCTGAAAAGAGGCAGAGAAAAATTAAGGCAGGTATTGTGTTACTGAAATCAATGATTTGTCTCCGGCGTAACCGGGATAGGAGGTTGTGTATATGAAAGTATCTGAGAAAACAATGAGAGAGACTCTTAGTAAGGACATCCAGGTATCAGACCTGGTCAACCAGAGGTTAAAGGACACCTATGAGATCCTGGAGAGAGGACAGCAGGCGTCCGGTAAAAAGACACATCGGGGAAGGAATCTGCGGGTAGCAGCGGCAGCGGCGGCGATCATCTGCTGCGGAGTTCCGAGTATCGTCTATGCATCTGTGAAGACAGGATTCTTCGAGGGAATGTTCGGCAATACGACCAAGAAATCAACAGATGTGATCCACAGAGAGATCGATGACGGCAAGGGAGGATCGGTTGCCGTTGATATTCCCTCTAAAGAATTCGTACCGGTAGACGATGCGGCGGCAGAGTCAATGATCGGGCAGTGGGTGACAGAGACGCCGATCGTAAGGAAGATCGGGGAGCATACGCTGACGATCGAGAGCTTTGCCTATGATAAGAACGGGGCGTGGATGTATTTCACCCTGGGACGCGAAGGCGGTGTGACGGCGCTTAAGGGCGATATGGATACCAATCTTACCAAGGGGGCGTATTTTACAGATGAATCGGACTTTTATTTCCATGTGGTCTGCAGCGAGGAGATATTTGGCGGCGACAACATCTATATAGATACGGAAAAGAGCACGGAAGATCTGCTGTACTGTTCGGATTATATCCTATGGTCGGATGTGTTAGAGGAAGGGGACACTCCGAAGATCGTCATTGAGACTTATCCTTGCACACGCGGGGAACTGTTTGAGATGTCAGAGACGGAACAAAGAGAAGCAGCAATAGAGACGGAGACGATCGAGCTGTCGGATAAAGGGCCGATTCCGGTTCACAGTATCGATATGGGAGAGAACGGTTATCTGGAGTATTCGCCTGTATCCATCGGCGTGGATATGTCAAAGGGAATGGGGCTTACTGGGGACGAGATCGAAGATCCGTATTATATGAAGCGTCTGGAGATCGTGTATAAGGATGGAAGCAGCTATATCGTGTCTGATAAGGAGGCGTGTATCGAGAACAGCGGATATGTGATGGGAGCAGGCAAGTGGTATAAGACGGCCTTCAACCGGGTGGTGGATACGGATGAGATCGCAGAGATCATTGTAAATGATGTGAGATTCCCGGCAGAGTAGAAGGTTTCCCGATAGTACATGTGTAAAAAGACTCAGCGTAGCTCGCTATGCCTGCATTTTTACACATGTACTTTCGAAAAAGCATTCTCAGCGAAACAGAAAGGTATTTAAAACAGGTTATACTTGTGTCCTCATGTACACTGAGAGCACTGAGAGCAGTACAGTATTGCATCTTGCAGGCTGCCCGTTTGGAGGGTATACTTATCTTGAAACAAATAAGAACAGGAAAAATATGTGCAGAGATTGGGAGGGAGAGTCAGGATGATGGAGAAGTCAGCGGATGTTCGGGCAACTGATCTTAAGAAGATACCGGGGGTAGGGACGAATATGGAACGGCACCTTAATAATATCGGGATTCATTGTGTCGAAGATCTGAAAGGGAAGGACCCGGAAGATTTGTACCGCTTGGACAGCTTGAAAAAAGGATTCCAAGACGATCCGTGCGTACTGTATGTGTATCGCTGTGCGGTGTACTATGCGGAGCATGAACAGCATGATTCGGAGAAATTAAAATGGTGGTATTGGAAGGATAAGGGCTACCCAGAAAAGTAAAGAATAAAAAATAAAGAATTAAAATGTAATGAATTAACATACTTCATTACAAACTGCCCGCTCACCTCTATTTTCCGCAGCCGCACTCTCCTCTGACCAGAATTTTGACGGCTGTAAAAATCGTTTCTTTTTTCATACATATGCAATTTTCTTTTTTCTCAGTTGAAAAGCAATCGGCCAGATTTTGACCAGAATTTTGACGGCGATAGATTGAAAATCTCTCGTTATAGATTCAATTTCTTATAATTATTACAGATTTTGGATGTTTTTCCAGGTATAATTTACAGAAATGCCATTAGAAACCCTGCTCACAGTCGTCCAAAATGTTGACAAAACTATTCTTGCATGGTAAGATAACGTAGATAAACGAAGTTTTGAAGTTATTTTCGCATAAAAAAATGTAATGAAGTATGTTACTTCATTACATTTTTGACGGGGATATTGTGGATTATGACGAGGCTGCAGCTTGTCAAATGTACATCGCAGCCGTCAGACATTGCTTGTAATTAGGAAAGGAGCCGCGGATATGAAAATTGAATTATTTGAACATAATCAGACAGCGTATCAAGCGGCTTTGGATATGCTGCAGACTGCGGGCAAAGCGGCGGTCGTACATCCTACAGGTACAGGGAAGTCATTTATCGGATTTAAATTGTGTGAAGATTTCCCGGACAAAATAATCTGCTGGCTGTCGCCGTCGGAATATATTTTCAAAACGCAGGTAGAGAATCTTGCAGCGAGCGGGGCATTTCACGGGGATGACCAGACTGTCAGCGGTGATCAGGAAGAGCCTGTTCTTAAGAATGTCAAGTTCTATACCTATGCGAAGCTGATGACTATGACTGAGGAAGAATTAGGGGAAATAAGTCCTGACTATATTATATTAGATGAATTCCACCGCTGCGGTGCGAAGGTTTGGGGGCAGGGAGTAGAGAAGCTGTTGGCGCTATACTCGGACGCGCCGGTGTTGGGGCTGTCGGCAACGGCGATCCGTTATCTGGATAATCAGAGGGATATGTCCGATGAGTTATTCGATGGAAATGTGGCTTCGGAGATGACCCTTGGCGAGGCGATCGTGCGGGGGATCCTGAATCCTCCCAAGTATGTACTGTCTGTATTCTCTTATCAGAAGGATCTGGCAAAGTACCAGAAGCGGTTGAGGATGGCGAAGAATAAGGCAGTCCGTGATGAAGGAGAACGGCAGTTGGATGCTCTGCGGCATGCCCTTCAAAAGGCAGACGGGCTGGATGAGATCTTCCGAAAGCATATGAAGAATCCGGCAGGGAAATATATTGTCTTCTGCGCGAACTACGAACATATGACGGAAATGATCGGGAAAGCGCCGGAGTGGTTTGCGAAGGTAGACAGGAGTCCGCATATTTACACCGCGTATTCCGAAGACCCGGCGGCGAGCCAGGCATTTGCAGATTTTAAAGCGGACGGAAGCGGACGTCTGAAGCTATTGTACTGTATCGACATGCTCAATGAAGGGGTTCATGTAGACGATGTTGAAGGAGTGATTCTGCTGCGTCCTACGGTGTCGCCGATCATCTACAAGCAACAGATCGGGCGGGCACTGTCGGCAAGTAAGAAGAAGGATGCGGTTATCTTCGATATCGTATTGAATATAGAGAATCTGCACAGCATCGGTACGATCGAAGAGGAAATGCAGATTGCAGTGTCGTATTATCACTATATGAACCGCGAGGAAGAGATCGTAAATGAGCACTTCAAAGTGGTAGATGAGGTGCAGGATTGCGTGGCGCTGTTCGAGAGATTGAATGAGACATTGACGGCTTCGTGGGATCTGATGTATGAATGCGCAAGGCGGTATTATCAGGAGAATGGGAATCTGGAAGTTCCGGTAAGATATCGGACAGAGGACGGTTACGGGCTTGGTCAGTGGATCCTTACGCAGCGCAGAGTCCGTGCCGGTGAGAAATATGGAGCGCTGGGTGAAGACCGCATCAGGAAATTAAACCGTATCGGGATGGTCTGGGGAAGTTATCGGGACCTGTCGTGGGAGCGGTATTACAAAGAAGCGAAGAACTATTATGAAAAGCACGGAGATCTGAATACTAATGTTAATACGGAGACAGATTCAGGAATCCGGCTGGGCTCGTGGATCTGCCAGCTTCGGACCTACAGGAAGAGCGGGATACAGCGGGGCTATCTGACGGAAGAAAGAGTGAAAGCGTTAGATGAGATCGGAATGATCTGGGATGTGCCGGATTATCTGTGGGAAGAGAATTATGCGGAATGCCTGCAGTATTACCGGGAGCACGGGAATCTTAATATTCCCAATGCTTACTGTTCGCCGAAGGGATTGAAGATCGGCGGATGGATCAGAAGGCAGCGTTTGCTTCGCAGAGGCAGCCGAAGCGATGGCAGAGACGGAAGCAACGGTGAAAAGGGCGGCACAGGCGCAGGACTTACGAAGGAACAGATTGCAAGACTTGATTCCATCGGGATGGTTTGGATGACGAAGCCGGAGCAGCAGTGGGAGAAAGGCTATGCCGAGGCATTGGCCTATTATAAGGAACATGGAAACTTAAATGTACCGGCAGGTTATGTAAGCCCGACGGGATATAAGCTTGGAAGCTGGATTGCGGACAGGCGGGAGAAGGGGAGAGGGAAGCATTCCCCGGAACGGCAGAAGCGGTTGGATGAGCTTGGAATGGTCTGGGTGAAGCCGGATTCATGGGAGGTTCGCTATGGGCTTGCGAGAGCGTATTATGAAGAGTATGGCAACCTGAATATTCCATCGAAATACCGTGCGGAAGGCATTTGGCTTGCGAAATGGGTCAACGAGCAGAAGCAGATATTTGCCGGGAAGCGTAAAGGCAAGGCACTGCGGGAAGACCAGGTGCGGAGATTAGAGATGATCGGGATGGAATGGGAACGGCGTAAAAAGGATGGCCGGAACCAGGAAAGCCGGGATTATAATGAGACGTTGAAGAATGGACAGTCTCGGGAAGAGATTCAACAGAGTATTGCTTGATGAGAGATAGTGAATGATTACTTTTTAGATATCCTTGCAGCAGGGGCACTTGGATATCTGAGGTATGATATATTCGGCGTTTGGAGGCTTGGCAGATTATTCGATATGATCTGCAAGACGGCAGACGGATTACTGTGGCAACAGAAAGAATCTGGGGGCATGGATGGCGAAGCATACCTTATCGGACGAAGTGCTTCGCCATTATAATGTGGGACGGATGAATGGAGGATTATTTTGTATTATGTAATACAGGTTGCTACTGGAACAGAAGACAGAGTAGAAGAGCAGATCAGGGTGACGGTGGGAAATGAATTATATGATTCTTGCTTCCATCCAATGCGCCGGGTGAAGAAGAAATTCCGCGGGGAATGGAAAGAGATCCGTGAAAAATTGCTTCCGGGGTATGTATTTATAACGAGTAATTATATTCAGGAAGTGTATCAGAAGTTCAGACACGTGCCGGCTTATACAAAGCTGTTGGGAAAAGAAGGGGATCGGTTTATCCCTCTTTCTGATTATGAAGTAAATTGGCTTGAACGGCTTATGGAATCTTCCGATCAAAAGATGGAGGTGCAGTTATCCCAGGTGTCTGTATCGGAAAATGATGAGATAACGATACTGTCCGGGCCGCTGAAGAATATGGAAGGATGTATCAAGAAGATCGATCTGCACAGACGGATCGCGAAGGTCGAGGTTGATTTTATGAACCGGAAGACGGTGATACATCTTGGAATTGAGATGGTAGAAAAAAAGAATAAGTACAATACATGATAGATTTTTGGATGAAGTTCCGTATGTATTTAAGATATTTTATGGTAGAAAGTAACGGCTCAGCTTATCTGAACTGTTACAGCAGAATAAGTATCATTGATTGGGAAAGGGGATTTTATTGATGGAAGGGTATCAAGAAGTCAATGAAATTAATCTGATAGATCTGATGTTTTATTGTTTGAAGAGATGGCGCTGGATTGTTGTGTGTATGATATTTTTCGCAGTTATTGCAGGGATTTATAAATATCAGGCGACGATCACGGAGAACCAGGTGAAGAAAGAAGAACAATCACATCAGTCTGTGACAAAATCGGTTGAAGGAGAAGCAGTTCCAGAACCGATTGTATTTGAAGATCCGGTTTCTTCGGCTGTCTCTTTTGCAGCGGTGGGAATGATCGGCGGGGCTGGATTGGTCTGTTTGATATGTTGTATGAGTTTTATAATGAGCGGAAAGCTGCAAAGTGAGAATAATTTTCAAGAGAAATTCGGAATGCCTTTGTTAGGGGTTATTCGTAAAAGCGAATCGAAGAAGAAGGTATTTCGATTTGTGGACCGGTGGATTCGCAAGTTGGAAGAAGGACCGTATGCGAAGATCCCGAGGAAAGAGCAGATCAAGATTGCGGCGGTGAATGTTCAGGCGGCGATTCATAGGAGTTCAAAAGAGAAGTTAAGGAGAGTAATGCTTGCGGGGACTATTGGAGGGGATGATGTATTGGAAATCTGTGAGCAGTTGGCAGAAGAGATTGAGGATATTACGTTTTCGCCTTATAGACAAATTGTATATCATGCGGCAGCGCTTAAGAAGTTGGAGTATTATGAAGGGGTTCTGTTTATTGAAAAGTTGGGTGAATCTTATGAGAAGTTGATTAGGCAGGAGAGAAAGTTGGCGATTGACAGAAGTATAAAAGTGCTGGGAGTGATTGTGTGCTAATTAATTAGTATATGAAACTTAGAGACAGTTCAGATTAAAGATTTGTTGATATAAAACCTTTTGAATCAAAGATATGGTTGTCATCATTAATGATACATAAGGATAGGCAAAGATATGCAGACGAAACAATTAGGATTAATTGGGTGTTTACAGCGGAAACGATTACTAATGAGGTAGAGCAAAATGTAGTTGATAAGATAGGAACATTAAAAGAAAATGTGCAGTTGTAATGTCCTTATTTTACGAAGATTCTGAATTTTTTGTATTCTACAAAAATTAGAAAATCTGAGCAGTTGGATTGAATACAAGGATACAGTAGAAGTTTGAAGGTTTCTTGGATCCTCTTGGATTAGCCTGCAAGACAGATATGCTCAAAAGGATTAGATGAAGGTATGTGAGCACTCAGATTAGAGTGAAAATATATTGAAAATATTTTTCAGAGAAGGAAATAAACAATATGTTTAAAAACAAAGGAAACAAACCGTTTGAATCTAAAATTTGGTTAGCATCACCGACTATGCATGGTGAGGAGATTAAATATGTTCAGGAAGCTTATGATAGCAATTGGATGTCTACGGTAGGCGTCAATATAAATGAAGTTGAAAAAATTGCGGCAGAAAAGGCTGAAATGAAATACGCTGTTGCTTTGAGTGCATGTACAGCTGCACTTCATCTTTGTGTAAAATTAGCTGGAGAAAAGTTATATGGAAAGCCACCAATCAGTCAAGGAGCATTATATCAAAAACATGTTTTTTGCACAGATATGACCTTCGATGCGACTTTAAACCCAGTGGTATATGAGGGTGGTATTCCGATATTTATTGACACAAATCGAGATAGTTGGAACATGGATCCAGTGGCACTTGAGAAAGCTTTTGAGATGTATCCAGAAGTGAAATTGGTTGTGAGTGCTGAACTTTATGGTTTTCCCGGACGAATGGATGAGATTAAGAAGATTTGTGAGAAGCATGGTGCACTCCTGATAGAGGATGCAGCTGAGGCTATGGGTGCAACAATCGATGGAAGGCAGTGCGGCACTTTCGGGGATTACAGTGCAGTAAGCTATAATGGCAACAAAATCATTACCGGAAGTTCTGGTGGTTGTTTGTTGACAAATAGCATAGAAGACGCCAACAAAGCCCGTAAATGGAGTACTCAGGCAAGAGAGAATGCAGATTGGTATCAACACGAGGAAGTTGGTTACAACTACCGTATGAGTAATGTCATAGCAGGTGTAATAAGAGGACAGTATGAGTATCTGGAAGAGCATATAGAGCAGAAAAAGGCTGTATATGAACGATACAGAGATGGGCTAAGAGGATTACCAGTAAAGATGAATCCTATTACAGAAGGAACGGAGCCCAATTATTGGTTGAGTGCGTTGATAATAGATAAGGCTGCTATGTGTAAGCAGGTAAGAGGAGAAGTTGATGTATGTTATCAGCCAGAATCCGGAAAAACATGCCCTACTGAAATTCTGGAGGCTATCGGCTCTATAAATGTAGAGGGGCGCCCTATTTGGAAACCGATGCATATGCAGCCTATGTACAGAATGCATGAAGTTGTAGGAAGGCAAGGAACATTAAGATGCCGGACCAATGCATATATTAGCGGTGCTGTTGAAGCTGTCGGAGCAGATATTTTCCAGAGAGGATGTTGCTTACCAAGTGACAATAAGATGAAACCAGAGGAGCAGGACAGAATTATTGAAGTTATCAGGGCGTGTTTCGAATAGTTATGTAAGCAGAGGGGAGAAATATATAAATGTATGCTAAGTTTTTTAAGCGTTTCTTGGATTTTATATTGAGCTTGTGTGCAGTGATTGTGTTATCTCCATTGCTGATGATACTTATAATTCTCGGCTTTGTATTCATGCGTGGCAATCCATTCTTTTACCAAGAACGCCCAGGTAAGAATGAAAAAATTTTCAGGCTTATCAAATTCCGATCTATGGATAATCGAAAAGATAAAAATGGTAAATTGTTGCCAGACGAAGTACGACTTAATAAGTATGGAAGGTTTTTGCGCTCAACATCGCTTGATGAACTGCCTGAACTTATTAATATAATTAAAGGTGATATGTCCATCATCGGTCCACGTCCGTTACTTCCTAGGGATGTCGCATATATGAACAAAAATCAACTTTGTAGACATTCTGTTAGTCCCGGACTTACTGGACTGGCACAGTGTACGGGTCGCAACTCTTTTGATTGGGATAAAAAATTAGCAACAGATGTTGAGTATGTAGATAATTTATCTTTTGTTTTAGATATCAAGATTTTTTTAAAAACAATCTTGAAAGTAGTGAAAAGAGAAGATGTTGAATTTGTTGAAGTGGAAGATATGGATCTTAAAGACTGGAATGAGTTGAAAAAACGAAAGGCAGAGGAAAATGGCGTTAAAAGTATATAGCCTTGAACAATGTGAAGAATGGGACTCAATAGTTCGTTCTTTCCATGATTATGATACATACTGGCTAAGTGGTTATGTAAAAGCATTTCGAATTCATGGCGATGGTGAACCGTTACTATTCTTTTATGAAAACAAAAGTGTTCGTGGAATCAATGTTGTGATGAAACGTGATGTTTCAAAAGATCAACACTTTGTAGGAAAGATTGAAGAAAACCTATATTTTGATTTTTCAAGTCCATATGGTTACGGCGGATGGATTATTGAAGGTGATAAAAGTGATGCACTCTTTGAAGCATATGAAAATTGGTGTGTGAATAATGGTATCATCAGTGAATTTATAAGATTCCATCCAGTTTTAGAGAATTATAAAGCATGTGCGAGCAACTATGAAGTTGTACCATTAGGAAATACTGTGGTCATGGATCTTTCTTCACCTGAAGTTATTTGGAACAACATCATAAGTAAAAATCGGAATATGCTTCGGAAGGCCAAGAAGAATGGAGTTGTTATCTATTCTGGACGTTACCCAGAAATTTATAAGACATTTAGAGAGATATATAACTCTACAATGGATAAAGATAATGCCAAAGATTATTATTACTTTAGTGAAGAATTTTATCAAAGCATTTTAAATGATTTGCAGCAAAATGCACAGGTATTTTATGCGGTGTATGAAGGTAAAATTATCGCAGCGTCTATTATGCTAGCAGCAAATGGTTACATGAATTATCATCTTTCTGGTTCGATCAAAGAGTACGCAAACTTGGCACCGACAAATCTGCTTCTATATAAAGCCGCTTTGTGGGGATGTGCGAATGGTTGTTGTTCATTGTATCTTGGTGGCGGTGTTGGAAGCGGAGAAGATAGCCTTTATAAGTTTAAAAAGGCATTTTACAGATTAGATGATGTGAAGCGATTCCATATCGGAAAGAAGATATTTATTCAGGACAAGTATGATGAACTTTTGGGTTTTAGGGAATCTGTTGATAGCAGATTTTTCCCAAAGTATAGAGCATAGGAAGTAATGACATGAATATTTTATTTTTAAGCCTTGAAGTGTTCAAATCAATAAATGAATCAAATATGTATGCTGATATTCTTCGGGAATTTACAAGGGATGGACACTTTGTTTGCGCTATTTCTCCAGTCGAGAGACGGTATAAAGGTAATACGGAATTAGTAAATGAGAATAATAGTAAATTATTGAGGCTCAAAATCGGCAATATCCAAAAAACTAATTTGTTTGAAAAGGGTATTTCCACATTGGCGGTTGAGCAACAGTATATTAATGGGATTAAAAAATATTTCTCTAATGCTAAGTTTGATCTAGTTCTCTATGCCACCCCTCCAATAACTTTTTGTAAAGTAATTGAGTATATCAAAAAAAGGGACGGAGCATTTGCGTATCTTATGTTGAAAGACATTTTTCCTCAAAATGCTGTTGATCTTGGAATATTTGATAAGACAGGGCCTTCATGGATTATTTATAAGTATTTTAGAAAGAAAGAAACAAAATTATATGATTTATCTGACAAGATAGGTTGTATGAGTTTAGCGAATGTTGAGTATATTCATAAAAATAATCCTCAGGTTTCACCAGAAAAAATTGAGGTTTGCCCGAATTGTATCGAAGTGATAGATAAATCTGTTGATGAGGAGACAAGGAACTCTATTAGGATAAAATATAACGTAGCGCTTGATAAAAGAATTTTTGTGTATGGCGGAAATCTTGGAAAACCACAAGGAATACCATTTTTAATCGAGTGCATAGAAAGTCAGAGAGAGAATCCTAGAGTTTTTTTTCTCGTTGTTGGTGATGGAACAGAATACTCAATATTAGAGGAGTATGCTAAAAAACAGAATCAGGAAAATTTCAAATTGATGAAAAGATTACCTAAGGAAGACTATGATACTTTAGTTGCGGCATGCGATGTTGGAATGCTATTCCTTGATCATAGATTTACTATACCTAATTTTCCTAGCAGATTGCTTTCTTATATGCAAGCTAAGTTACCTGTTCTCGTTTGTACTGATCCGAATACAGATGTTGGTAAAATTGCTGAAGATGGTGAGTTTGGTTGGTGGTGCGAAAGCAACTCTGTTGGCAATTTAAAAAAAGTGGTGGAGAAAGTTTTACAAAGCAATCTTTCTCAAATGGGTAACAATGCTATAGAATACCTTAAAAAATACTATTCTAGCAAAAAAGCATATAGTGTGATAATAGATTCTTTGAAGGAAAAGTAAGGTAGTGAAAAAAGTCATGAAGATATTAATAATTAACTCTGTGTGCGGAATTAAAAGTACAGGAAGGATAGCTGCATCCATGGCCGAAAGTTTTATAAAAAATGGTGATAAAGCAGTAGTAGCTTTTGGAAGGGAGCAAGTTCCATATAAATATAAAGATATTTCATATAGGATATGCAGCGAAATAACAGTTAAGGTAAATGCATTACAGACGAGAGTTTTTGATAGTGATGGTTTTACATCTAATCACGCCACAGCCAAATTCTTAAAATGGGCTGATAATTATAATCCGGATTTACTTTGGTTACATAATTTACATGGATATTATATAAATGTGGAAATGCTTTTCAAATGGATAAAATCTCGTCCTAAGATGCAAGTTAATTGGACATTGCATGATTGTTGGTCATTTACAGGACATTGCTCTTATTACACGTATGCACATTGCAATAAATGGATGAAACAATGTTATGATTGTAAACAAAAACGGGAGTATCCAGCAAGTTTTTTTCGAGATGCAAGTTATGCTAATTATTTGAAAAAAAAAGAATTATTTACAGGAGTAGAAAAAATGAGTTTAATCACTCCTTCTAAATGGCTTGCAAATGAAGTGAAAAAGAGTTTTTTAAAAGATTATAGTATTGAAGTTGTATATAATACAATTGATACTTCTATTTTTAAGCCTACGCCGAGTAATATAAAGACAAGACTTCGAATCCCGGATAAAAAAATGATTCTTGGAGTAGCAGCTCAATGGCAACTGATTAAGGGATGGTATGATTTTATAAAACTTGCAGATATGATTGACCATTCTTATGTAATAGTACTTGTGGGAGTTACAAAAGAACAGAAAAAAGAATTACCTTGCAATGTTATTGGTATTGAAAGAACGGCTAATACAATGGAATTAGCCAAAATCTATACCGCTGCAGATGTGTTTGTCAACCCAACTTACGAGGATAACTATCCAACGACGAATTTAGAGGCGCAGGCATGTGGGACGCCTTGTATCACATATAGAACTGGTGGAAGCGTAGAAAGCGTCAAGCAGGAGAATATTATTGAAGTTGGTAATGTTCATGCTTTGTGGTTGAAAATAAAAGAAATAGTAGATTGAGACAATAATGGTGAAGGATTTTGTTTATGTATAAAATAGAACCTGTTTTTTGGGTATTCCCTTCAATTTGCTTGCTTTTTTCTTTTGATAAAAGAAGAAATTCAAGATTAAGATTTTGGTTTATAACAATTTTATTTATATTATTTTATTCGTTTTCCTTAAACGGAGCAGATTATGAAGGGTATAATTCGCTATTTGAAGAAGTGCTAGTTGGTTCATCAATTAGAGAAATTCACGGAGAACTTGGATATGGATTACTAATGGTCTTTGCCCAAAAAATAGGAATGGATTATCAAATTTTTAGAATAGTTCTACTAAGTGTTACGTCAGTAGTATTGTTTTCTATGTTATATAAAATGTCACCTAATTTTCCTCTTTCTGTATTTTTTTTCACATCTCTTTTTATTATATATGCAATTTCTGCATATAGACAATATATTGTAATGGCTTTTTCTTTAGTATGGATATATGAATTTGTTAAAGGTAATGCGAGAAAGGCAATTGTTGGATTAGTTGGATTGCTTTTTTTTCACATAACTGCAATTATTCCATTGGCCTTTGTTTTAATTTATAAGTCTATGAGAGAACGACAGACAACAAGCATAAAAATATTTGTGGATAAAAATGGAATCATATTCATTGCAGTAGTATTTTTGCTTAGAATTTTTAATTTCTATATTTTAAAAATTAGTATTGTAAATAGTGTCTTAGGGATAATTATATCAAACAGAGCTGATATTAATCCAACACTATTTTCAGCTGGATTGGCTTCAAGAACAATATTTTTATTCTTTATTGTGATTTTGTTTCAGTATAAATCAAGTAATGATAAGTTGTTGATGCTGTTGTTCGGTTGCTACTATATAGGAATGACTCTGTATATTGCAGTTCCTTTGGAATTCTTTATGGGACGATTGATGAATAGCGTAAATGTTTTGTCTACAATAATTGTTCCGTATATGGTGTATAGACACCATGATGATAGATTCTTGGGCAGCACAGTTGCTTCTAGCAATAGGATTGTTTTAAGCATTCTCATCATTGTTTCATATGTTATTCTTTTCAATCAATTGTCCAATCAAATTGGATATACCCCTTATACCAATTATTTGTTTGGGTAGAAACATAGCAATAATAAGTGAGGATTATGGATAGGGTGAAGAAAAATATAATTAGAAATATAATAATGTTATATGGATTGAGCATAGCAAAAATTGTTTTTCCATTAATTACATTACCGTATTTAACTCGTGTTCTTACCGTAGATACATATGGGACGGTGTCGTATGTTAAAACCATAATGACTTATTTGCAGTTAACAGTTGACTTTGGATTCATGCTATCGGGAACAAAGGATATAGTTAAGGGCAAGCAAAACGGAGAAGATCTCGGGAAAATCACGGGAGATATACTACTTGCAAGAATTATTTTAGGCATTATTGCATTTGCAGTATTAGTTGGACTTATAATTGTTCTTCCAATATTGCGGGAGAATGTTTTGTATACTTTTTTATCCTATGTTTCAGTATTTTTTTCTATTTTCTTGTTTGATTATGTTTTCAGAGGATTAGAAGAAATGCAGGTTATAACCATTCGTTTTGTGATAATGAAAGGAATAGCGGCTGCGTTAATATTTGTCTTTGTACATAATGATACACAAATAATATGGATACCAATACTTGACTGTATCGGAAGTTTACTTGCAGTTGCCTTGGTCTGGATTGAAATTAAGAAAAGAAATTTGCATATCAAGTTAATGTCATTATCGAGATCTTTAAATAAATTAGGAGAATCGGCTATATATTTTGCTTCTGAGATGGCAACTACTGCATTTGGTGCTCTAAACACTGTACTTATAGGTGTATTTCTTTCAAAATCAGACGTCGCATATTGGAGTCTATGCATAACGATGATTAGTGCAGTTCAGGCAATGTATGAACCAATTAACAGCGGTGTGTATCCGGATATGGTTAAGAATAAAGACTTGAAGGTGATCAAAAGGACACTTAGTATTTTTATGCCAATAGTCACTGTTGGATGTGTTTTTACTATTTTTGTAGCAAAGTATGCTCTTTTATTTGTGGGAGGAAAGCAATATGTTGACGCCGCAGGACTTTTGAGAGCTTTAACACCAGTACTTTTCATAAGCTTTCCAACTATGCTATTTGGATGGCCTACTCTTGGAGCATTTGGAAAGGCAAAGGAGGTCACTATTACTACGATTGTAACAGCAGTAGCCCAAATCATTGGATTGCTAATTCTTATGGCTATGGGAAGGTTTGAGTTAATAGAAATTGCATTACTTAGAGGCATAACAGAATTACTTATGTTCGTAAGTAGGGTGGGGTTTTGTTTTAAATTCAGGAAGGAATTTAGAATACGATAATAATTTAAATGTAAGGATAAAGGATTCAAATTAACGTATGAGAATTATAAATATTGAAGAAAAAAAACAATTGATGCTGGATATGCTTGTCGAGATTGATACGTTCTGTAGGGAAAAGGATATAAAGTATTTTTTGGCAGGAGGGACACTTATCGGAGCTGTTAGACATAAGGGATTTATTCCATGGGATGATGATGCTGATATAGCTTTATTAAGATGTGACTATGAAAGATTAGTTTCTAGTTTTAAAAGTAAATCTGGAAATATTGAAATAAGGGACTTTAGGAATAATCATGATTATATTTGGCCATCTGCAAAATTTATACATAATAAGACTGTTCTTATAGAAAATAACAATAAAAAATCGTCTATAGGGGTATTTATTGATGTATTTCCATTAGATAATGTTTATGGAAATAAACAAGCAGTAATAAAATATCAAAGAAAAGTATTGTTATTGAAGAATATCCTTAATGTAAAGTATATTCCTTTGTCGAAGGATAGAAAATGGTATAAGAACGGGGTAATTGCTATGAGTAGAATACTGCGATTATTACCTAATAAGGTGATTCTAAAGATAATTCATAATTTAAGTACCAAATACGATAATTATATTGGATGTACATATATATGTTCGTTTTCCGGAGCATGGGGAAAAAAGGAGATTTCAGAAAAAGAGTTATTTAGTAATGTGGTTGAGTGCCAGTTTGAAAACCATAATTTTTTTATTCCACAAGGATATGATAAATTTTTGACAAATATATATGGAGATTATATGACACCGCCGCCTGTAGAAAAGAGAATGAGTACCCATAAGTCAATTGAGTATTGGAAATAAAAATATTTTGAAAGTAATAAGAACTAATACCTTAATAAAAAGGAATAGAAATATTGACTACCATTCTGCGACTGAATAAATATGGTTTATTACCAATGATAAGAGTCCGGGGCGGTAGTATATTGTTATTCCTAAGGTTATTATAAACAAAATAGAAGGGATGATAAAATTTATGAAAAATATTGCTTTGATTATTGGCGGCGGAGTTGGAGCTAGAATGCATCAGGATATTCCTAAACAATTTATTAATGTAAAGGATGTGCCGGTGATTATTTACACATTAAGAGCATTTCAACAACATCCTAATGTTGATGCTATAGAAGTTGTTTGTCTTGATGGTTGGCATGATATTTTAAGAGCCTATGCTAAACAGTTTGGTATAACTAAACTTGAAAACATAGTTTCAGGAGGAGAAACGGGACTTCAATCTATTAGAAATGGGCTATATGATATTGCTAAAAGATATGATGGAGACGATGATATTGTTTTAATACATGATGCTATCAGACCTCTGGTTAGTCAAGATATTATTTCCGATAATATTAGAGTTTGTAGAAAATATGGGAATGCAATTACAGTTATCCCGTGTACGGCTGTTATGCTTAAAACAATGAATAGCATTACTTCAGAAGAGCAGATTCCGAGAGACAACTTAAAGATTACACAAACACCACAGACTTTTTTTTTATATGATATTCTTGCAGCGCATAAGGAAGCGATAGAAAAAGGGATAAATGACTCAATTGCATCTTGTTCTCTTTATGTTGAACTTGAAAAGAAATTGTATCTTTCAATAGGCTCAGAGAAAAACATTAAACTTACAACATCTGAAGACATGGAAATTTTTTCAGCGTTACTTGAAACAACATGCCCTGATTGGATGAGAAAATAAGGAGATTATGATGAGAGTAGCATTGGCAAGTGATAGAAATGGATTAGATTATAAAAACAGATTGATCCAGCATTTAAAATATAATGGATATGAACCAATTGATGTTGGAACCTATGAGAATGTACCATGTGATACACCGGTTTTTGCTATGAAAGCCGGTAAATTGGTTGCCATGGGTGATTGTAAATATGGAATCTTAATTTGTGCTACTGGTACTGGAATGGTTATGGCAGCAAATAAAATAAAAGGTGTACTATGTGGTATGGGATATGCTGATTTAGTGACACAACATATGCGTCAGCATAATGATGCGAATATGATTGCGTTTGGTCAGAAACATATGGGATATGAAGATGTTGAGCACAGAGTTGATATCTTTTTAACAACGGATTTTGTAGGATTACATCATGCACCACGAGTACAGCAGATTAGAGATCTTGAAGAGAATAAAGAAATACATCAGACTCCTATTATGAATCCAAATTGGAAATGAGAGGTAAAAGAAGGATGATTATTGAAAAAATAAATAGTCCTGATAACCTTAAAAGGTTATCGGATGATGAACTACATACTTTAACATCAGAAATAAGAACTGCTCTAATTACTAAAATGAGTAAATTGGGGGGACATATGGCATCAAATCTAGGAGTTGTTGAAATTACTGTTGCTCTTCATAAGGTATTTAATTCTCCAATTGATAAAATTATATTTGATGTATCACACCAGTCCTATGTGCATAAGATTTTAACAGGTAGAAAAGAAGCATTTTTATATGAAGAACATTTTGAAGATGTCTCTGGATATAGTAATCCGGAGGAAAGTAGTCATGATTTCTTTAATATTGGACATACCTCAACTTCAATAAGTTTGGCTTGTGGAATGGCAAAAGCTAGAGATTTGAAGGGAGACAATGAAAATATTATTGCAGTTATAGGAGATGCTTCGTTGGATGGTGGAGAAGCTTTTGAAGCCTTAAATTATGCCAAGGAATTACACAGTGGCTTGATTGTTGTTTTGAATGATAACAATATGTCTATTCCTGAAAATTATGGTGGTTTACATGATTTATTGAATACTTTAAGAACAAATCGTGGACAGGTCGAAAATAACTTTTTTAGCTCACTTGGGTTTGAATATAAATTTGTGCAAGATGGTCATAATCTATGTGAATTACTTGAAGTTTTTGAAAGTGTGAAGGATACTGATCATCCAGTTGTAGTTCATTGTTGCACACAAAAAGGTAAGGGGTATAAGTTTGCCGAAGAAGAAAAAGAGAAGTGGCATTGGGCTCACCCATTCAATATTGAAACTGGTGAATATATAAGCGGTGTACCTGAAGAAAACTATGGTGCTATAGTGGCTGAATATCTTCTTAAAAAGATGCAATCAGACAAAGATGTTGTCGTAGTAGCTGCTTCAACACCGTTATGTATTGGCTTTAATGCTGATAGACGAAAATTGGCAGGAAAGCAATTTGTTGATGTTGGTATTGCTGAACAAAATGCACTATCTATGACAGCAGCAATTGCTAAAAGAGGAGGTAAGCCAGTATTTGCAACAAATAGTACATTTTATCAAAGAGGTTATGATCAGATTGAGCAGGAAATGTGTATCACAAAATGTCCTGCAACAATGATTCTTTCACATGCTTCTGTTTGGGGGCATACAAATGATACTCATGTAGGATTATATGATATTGCTTTATTTGCAAATGTACCAAATCTTACTTACCTTGCCCCTACAAATTGTGAAGAATATATTGCGATGTTGGATTGGAGTATTGAACAACAGGAGATTCCTGTCGCAATAAGAATTCCCTGGACTAAAGTACATCATGCTGAAAATTCTGTTAGAAATGACTATTCTGATACTAAATATGAAGTGACAAAAGTTGGTTCACAAGTAGCTATAATTGCATTAGGAAGTTTTTACCAAATCGGGGAAGCAGTTGTTAAACTGTTAAAAGACAAAGGGATAAATGCTACGTTGATTAACCCTTTGTTTATTTCCGGAATTGATGGTGAGACTTTGGATAATTTGAAGGATCATCATGAACTGGTTATAACTCTGGAAGATGGGATTATTAATGGTGGTTTTGGTGCTAAGATTGCTCAATACTATAGTTTATCTCCTATAAAAGTTATGAATAAGGCATTTTCAATGAATATTCCAAGTAGATATATTCCAGATGACTTAATGAGAAAAAATCGTTTACTTCCAGTTCAGATTGTTGAAGATATTATTGGTATAGTCGGAGGCAGAGACGAATGAAATATACAAAGATAGAGTACGAAGAATTAGTAAAATATATTAATAATAATAATGATTTTAGCAAATCTTTGGAGAATAAAACAATCTTAATTACCGGCTCAAAAGGGTTAGTAGGAACTGCACTTGTTAAATGGATACTTGTACAGAATGAAATTAAAAAATCTAATACTCATATTATCGGCTCTACTCGCAATCCAGAGTATATTCCAGAGTATATTGAAGAGCACGATAGTATAGAGTATTGCAAGTGTGGAACAGAACTAATACTGACACAGCAGATTGATTATATAGTGCATGCAGCATCTCCTACAGGAAATCAATATCATATGCAGCATCCAGTAGAAACGTTTAGAACAAATGTTGATGGTATGGAACAAATGCTAGAATTGACACAGAAAAATGAAGGCTGTTCTTTAATTTATTTATCCTCAGAAGAGATATATGGATTATCTTCGGACGATTCCCCTGCAATGACTGAAGATATGGTTGGAGCAATTGATAGTTTAAATTTAAGAAATTGCTATCCTCTTGGGAAAAAGGCATCGGAATTTTTATGTCATGCTTCGGCAGAGGAATTTGGTCTTGATGCAAAGATTATCAGACCAACAGTTATTCACGGTTTATTTCAAAGATATGACGAGCCAAGAGTTGTAAATGAACTTTTGAGATGCATTATAGAGAATAAAGATTTTGTAATGAAGTCTGATGGAATGACAAAAAAATGTTTGATGTATTCGTTGGATGCAATATCTGCTATATTCACAGTTCTGTTTAAGGGTGAAAAGGGTGAAGCATATAATGCATCTAATCCAGAAACATTTATAACAGTAAGAGATTTGGCAAATCATTTATTCAATAAGTTTAATCCTAATATTAAAGTTGTTTTTGCTGAGAACCAGGCAAAGAAGACTGATGGATTTCTACCACATCGTACATTGGTTCAAGATTGTACAAAACTGAGATCTCTAGGTTGGAAACCTAAAACAAATTTAGATCATATTTATGAAATTGATATCAAGAGGTTTTTAAAATGCTAAAAGAATTAAGGCGGAAGTTGTAATCTAAATGTTTGGCGTCAAGAAAGAAGACATCAGGGTTATTGGAATCCATCATGGTGAGAAGTTGTAAATCATGGTATGCTCCATTGAATATGTATGCATACAGTAGCCAGGTCAATGGTTGTATTGAGAACAAAATCGTTGAAAAAACTTTTATAGAGGAGAATAGATTATGTCACCATTCAAAAATTCAACCTTACTAATCACCGGAGGCACCGGCTCCTTCGGTCACACAGTTCTTAAGCATTTCCTTCACACCGATATCAAGGAAATCCGAATATTCAGCCGCGACGA
>ERZ808024.213-NODE-213-length-40456-cov-12.096065_pt1 | contig 40456 bp, 49 predicted proteins | sample MGYA00380181_ERZ808024 | MGnify/ENA primary metagenome ERZ808024 (study PRJEB31490, sample SAMN06133413) | mouse gut metagenome | isolation source: Z2_1 | host: mice | place: China: Chengdu | collected 2015-05 ...
ATATACTGCAAAATATGAATTTTTCAAGGTGCTATAGGAATAGGGTCAAATTTATTTATCGTTTTGACCCCAACATCATACAATTTAACTATGTGGATTATGACGATCCGGCAGTAGAAAGCCGTAAGTGTTATGAAATATGCCGAAAATACGGAAAGCCGGTTATTGTTATGGAACCGGTAAAAGGTGGAAATCTTGTTAATCTTCCCCAAAGTGCTAAAGATATTTTTAACAAACTGGGTGAAAACAGTCCTGCAAGCTATGCAATCCGTTTTGCGGCGGGTTTTGATGGAATCGATATGGTGCTGTCTGGTATGAGCAGTTATGAGCAGATGGCGGACAATATCAGCTATATGAAAGAATTTCAGCCTTTAAATGATAACGAGATGGAGGCAGTCAGAAAAGTACAGGAAATTTTTAAGGGCATGAACCTCATTCCATGTACGGCTTGTCGGTACTGCGAGGCAGGCTGTCCAAAAAAGATTGCAATTCCTGATTTGTTTGCGGTTATGAATACAAAGCAGATTTACCATGACTGGAATGCGGACTATTATTATAACAATGTACATACCTCACAGGGAAGGAAGGCATCAGACTGTGTGAAATGCGGCAAGTGTGAAAAAGCCTGTCCGCAGCATTTGGAGATACGCAGGCTGCTTGAGGATGTTGCAAAGGAATTTGAGAAATAGAGGTGATTTATTTGCGGAAAATGCGGAGAATGCAGAAACAGCGCAGAATGATTTTGAAACAATACAGGCCGAAGTTTCCGAATGGTTAGAAAAAATCTATTTTGAGGCAGGAGGATTTTAGAATGATGAAAGATGTGATTTTATGGGCCGGTGCCGGTCAGATTGGAATGGCGATTGCAAGACGTATCGGCACAGGGAAAAAGATTGTTGTGGGTGATAAGAAATTAGAAAATGCAGAATCTGCTGCAAAGATTATGAATGAGGCTGGGTTTGATGTTGTTCCTGTCCAGATGGACTTATCAGATAAAACATCTATATTAGATTTTATCAAGACAGGACAGACATACGGTGAAGTTGCCATGCTTATCAATGCGGCGGGCGTATCGCCTTCGCAGGCATCAGTCGAAACGATGCTGAAAGTTGATTTATATGGTACGGCGGTGCTTTTGGAGGAAGTAGGAAAAATTATTAAGGAGGGCGGTGTTGGAGTAACGATTTCCAGCCAGTCGGGACATCGTATGCCGCAGTCGACAGCAGCAGAGGATGAATTACTTGCCTGTACGCCAGTAGAAGAACTGTTGTCACTTGAAATTTTGCAGCCTGAAAACATAAAAGATACGCTTCATGCTTATCAGATGGCGAAACGGTGTAACGAAAAGCGGGTGATGTATGAAGCCGTAAAATGGGGAGAAAGAGGCGCAAGAATTAATTCCATTTCTCCGGGAATTATTGTTACACCGCTTGCAATTGATGAGTTTAACGGTGTGCGTGGGGAGTTCTACAAAAATATGTTTGCAAAATGTCCGGCAGGCAGACCAGGAACAGCCGATGAAGTGGCAAATGTAGCAGAACTTCTTATGAGTGAAAAAGGGGCATTTATTACCGGAACAGATTTTTTGTGTGATGGAGGTGCAACGGCAAGCTACTTCTATGGATCATTAAGACCGGACAAGTGAGAACATCAAGTGTTTTATACATTAAAAAATGGAAAGGAATAACGAATATGAAATATAATAATCGGGCAGATTTTGAGAAAGCGAATGTATTTGGATTGGGGGAAGAAAATACAGGATTTTCACAGTATTTTTCGGGTGAATCGTTCCTGAATCCCCTTACTGATCCAAAGCAGTGTTCTCTGTTTTTGGCAAATGTAACATTTGAACCGGGCTGCCGCAATAATTGGCATATTCATCATGCGGAAACTGGTGGCGGTCAGATTTTAATTTGTACTGCCGGGGAAGGGTGGTATCAGGAAGAAGGTAAAGAAGCAGTCAGTCTTGTTCAGGGAACTGTCATCACTATTCCAGCTAATGTAAAACATTGGCATGGGGCAAAGGCAGATAGTTGGTTTAGCCATATTGCGGTAGAGCTGCCCGGCAAAAACAACAGGAACGAATGGTGTGAATCTGTTTCTGATATGGAATATCGTAATTTATAATTTAAAAGAAAAAGAGGCAAACTACATGGCAAAATTAGTAGCATTTTATTCAAGGGCGGACGAAAATTATTTCGGTGGAACGATGCGTTACATTAAAGTTGGCAATACAGAAAAAATAGCTGAAATGATTGCGGATGTAACGAAAGCAGATGTATTCAAGATTGAGCAGAAAGTTCCATATGCAGCCGATTATAATACCTGTATTGAACAGGCAAAAAAGGACTTGCAGGGAAATGTAAGACCAGAGCTTTTGAACGGAACGTAAGGCAGGCGGGCAGAAAGGCCATGCCGGGACAACGCTCACGAAATCTGAAATAGAAGAAAAAATCGCATCCGGAAGATGCAGGCATGAGGTCAGGACAATCGGCAAAGTATCCGGCCAGGATTACGTTACAAAATATGTAATTGATTTAAACATGGAGACTGTCATTACAGAGATTCATATTTATGCGGATGAGAACGGGAAATTTTTCATTCCGGCACAGTACCGCAGTGACGTAACTTACGGCGAAAACGTAAAGGCGCTGGCTGTTTCCTTATACAGCGAAGGGGTTATGTCAAATGACAGGATTGCCGCTTTTGTGAATGCGGTCGGAAACGGGGAACTGGATTTATCGGAAGGGAGCGTTTACGGTTTCTGCAGGAAATTTGCCAGGGCATCGGAGGAAAGCGTCCGGCATCTGGAAGAGGAGCTGCTCATCCGGAATGTAGTAGCAACGGATGCCACAACTGTAACAGTAAACGGAGAGCAGAATTATATCCGCAATTTCAGCGCCGGAGATACCGTGGTATACCATGCCATGGGTGGTAAATCAATAGAAGCGCTCAAAGGGCTGGATTTTCTGAAGCGGTATGCCGGAATCCTTGTCCATGACCATGAAACAGCCCTGTATCATTTTGGCACAGACCACGCAGAATGTAATGTACACATCATTCGCTATCTACGTAAGAATACAGAAGAAACAGGAAACCGGTGGTCAGACGAAATGATTTCGCTCCTAAGCGGGATGAATAAGCAGCGTAAGGGACTGATGGCGCAAGGGTTCGATGCCATGCCTGGCGAAATGATAACGGATTATGTGGGAAAATATTTTTCCATCCTGGAACAGGGGCGCAGGGAGAACAAAAGCACCGCCCACAAATATGCGAAACAAGATGAAGCAGCGCTGCTTAACCGGATGGAAAAGTACAGCCATAACCATCTCCTGTTCCTGCACGACTTTTCGGTTCCGTTTGATGATAACATTTCAGAAAGGGATCTGCGGAAAGCCAAAAACAGGCAGAAAATGGCGGGAGGTTTCCGTAAGAAAAGCGGACATGAAATGTATTGTTCCATCATGACCATAATCGAAACCCTGAAAAAACGAAATATGGGAATGATTGAGAATATAAAGAAGTTGTTCATAGGTACACCGGCTATATTTTAGGCGGTGCAATACCCGTCTCGTTCAGCCGGAAGGCTGAACTGTTACTATGCAGTGCGATAATTGCTAAGAAAAAAGTAAATACACTTATTTTGCTGGAATCCTCTTCGTTAGTAGGACAATGGCAGGAATCTCTGGAAAAGTTTTTGGAGATAGATGAAGAATTACCTACATATAAGACTAAGACGGGGGGACTTAAAACAAGAAAAAATATAATCGGCAGATTGCAGGGCGTACATGACTCAATGACTGGAATTATTGATATTGCTATGGTTGGTTCGCTATGCAAAAAGGGTGAATACCATGATTTGTTGAATCAATATGGACTTGTGATATGCGACGAGTGCCACCATGCGGCTTCAGATACGATTTCAAATGTGTTAAAGGAAGTGAAAGCAAAATATGTTTATGGAGTAACGGCAACTCCGAAAAGAGCAGACGGTTTGGAGAAAATAAACTATATGTTGATTGGACCGATACGATATAGTTACACGGCAAAGGAAATGGCTGCTGCACAGGGCATGGAACACTATGTATATCCAAGATTTACCCGTACGGTTGCACCAAGAGGTGTTATTACGGATAAAATGCATCCCAATGCGGCATATGATATTCTTCATGGTAACAGTATTCGGGATGAGCAGATTATTAGTGATGTAAAGGCTTGTGTGCTGCAAGGCAGAACACCTGTTGTATTATCAAAATATAAAGACCATTCGGAAAAATTGTATAGTCGTTTAAAGGAGTATGCGGATCATGTATTTCTTATGACCGGTAATAATTCCAAGAAAGAGCATAAGAAAATTCTGGAGCAGCTTCATGAGATAAGTAAAGAAGAAACGCTGATTTTAGTGGCGACAGGTTCACTTATTGGAGAAGGATTTGATTATCCCCGGTTAGATACGTTATTTATGGCGATGCCGGTATCGGCTCGAAATATAGTGGAGCAATATGCCGGAAGATTGAATCGTGATTACGAAGGCAAGGAAGAAGTAATTGTATATGATTATGTTGATAGTCATATCCCTATGTTTGACAACATGTATGCGAAAAGGCTTAAGGCATATAAACAGATTGGGTATGAGGTCTGTACGGGAATAAAAGGAGAAAAACAAACAGCAAATGCTATCTTTGACGGAGATAATTATGTAGAAGTTTTTCAAAGAGACCTGCTTGAAGCAGATAATAACATTATAGTTGATTTTCTGAAAAAGTTTGTAAGTAATACAGATAAAGTGATTATTGTGGCAATGATAACAGGTATGGTGTCCATAATCGGCGTGGTTTTTACGTCTGTGATAGCAAAAATTATTGATTATCGATATAATGTTAAAAAATACTTATATGATAAAAGAGAGACACCGTATGAACAATTTATAAGCATAATTTATACTATTATGGAAGATACAAAAAAACCTATAAATGAGCAAATGACAGAATCTGATAAGTTTAGAATGATGTCGGATTTTTCTAAGGGATTAACATTATGGGGATCAAATAAAGTAGTAAAAAAGTGGTTAAGATACAGAAAAGCAGCGATGGAAGACATGAGTCCAGAGAACTCTTTATTGCTATTAGAAGATATCATTTATGAAATCAGAAAGGATGTTGGACAAAGAAAAAGGCTGGGTAAAGGGGATGTGCTATCTATCTTTATAAATGATATAGAAAATATAATAAAGAAATAAAATCTGCATAGCAAAATGCTTTACAAATGCTATGATATGGAGTATATTAGTAATATCAAAGAGGAAGAGGTGATATAATGGCTCAAATCAGTTTACGCATAGAGGATGATGTAAAGAAAATGGCAGAGCAGGCTTGTGCCGATATTGGAATGTCTTTATCTACGGCTATTAATATTTATCTTAAAAAACTGGGGAGAGAGAGGCGGATACCATTTGAAGTAGCTGTAGATCCCTTTTATTCGCAGGAAAATATGACCAGACTTAAAGAGTCGGTAGCGCAGATGGAAGCTACGGGTGGTACGGTGCATGAGGTGGATGTTGATGATTAAGTCGTGGTCAGATGCGGCATGGGAAGATTTTGAATATTGGATGAAGCAAGATAAGAAAACGTTAAGGCGTATTCTTCAGCTATTGAAGGATATTGATCGGAACGGATATGATGGAATAGGTAAGCCAGAAAGGTTAAGTGGCGATTTAGCAGCTTACTGGAGCCGGCGCATAGATGATGTAAACCGTATTGTTTATCGGATAGAGGATAATGTGATAAAGATTGTTCAATGTGGTTCTCATTATAGAGATAAGTAAGGGCGGCAACATTTTGGCAACAGAAAATCAGTAAGTCAGAATAAATGATGTAATAGAAGTATAAATAGGTGTATATTTGCATAAAACTTAAACAAAAATAGTTAAGAATAGCAAGAGACGCGCCGAGTTCGAATAGTCGGAGCTAAGCCGCAAAGCCAGTAAAATCAAGGGCTTGCGGCTTTTTCCCTCTTTTTATTGCATTACGATTGCATTTTTTATTTCACATCTTTGTGATAAGCTGCAGGGTGCTGGTTGCTTGTATAGTCTGCAACGCTTTGCGTGGCGGGCGTATACTGCAGTACCCCGGTCAGCTTATTGGCAACTTCAAGATTGGTGTTAGGATACAGATGACCATAGGTTCCTAAGATTGTCTGTATTTTTTCGTGTCCCAGGCGCTCTTTGATCAACAGGGGATTTTCGCCCATACTGATGAGCAGGGAGGCGTGGGAATGCCTCAGCGCATGGATTTTGATACGGTGTACGCCGGCAAGCTCGGCAAGTTTTTCCAATGCCCGTGGCAGGGTATGCTTGCTGGTGGGTATGCCGTTGTAGCTTAGCACATAGTCACAGTTTTTCAGAACTTTTTTCTGGACTTCCTGCCATGCCTTCAGTTCCCTTATGGTATCCTTGTCAATGTAAATGGTGCGGACGCTCGCCTGCGTTTTCGGCTCAACAGGTTTGAAATCATCCATCGACTTATAATACATGGTCTTGGTTATGCTTAACAGTCCTGTATCAAAATCAATATCCGACCACAGCAGCGCCGCAGCTTCACCAATCCGCATCCCTGTCATAAACAGCAGCCAGAAGGAGATAAAAAGGTAATGCTCATAATAATCGCCCTTGTAGAGCAGGGAGATTACCTTCTGAAATTCCTCCAGTGTCCAGAAATCCACCTGTGTCTTTTTGGACTTGATGTTCCCGATCATCCTTGACGGATTCTTTTTGGCTATACCCAGTACAATTGCCCGGTCAAAGGCAAGGGAGAGCAGCCCCTGCACCACATGGAGATAGTTTGGGCTGAACTGCTTTGCCAGCTCTAACTGCCAGCTCTGGACGTGGATGGGTTCGATTTCATCCGTCGCCATTTTGTAGAAGTATGCAAAATGCTTCTGAATAGTGGAATAGCGGTTCAGGTAGGTGCTTTCCTTTACCTGCGTTTTGTACCATGGGAGATAAGTCTCCTCAATATATTTCTGAAAAGAAATGGTTTTCTTTTTCTCCTCCAGTTCTTGAGTAGAAGATAGGATTAGTTTGGAATATTCTTCCCTTGCTTCCTTTTTGGTAGCAAAGCCGCTGCGGTATTTCTGGATCTGCTTTCCGGTAACGGGATGATAGCCTAAATTTGCACGGAAGTAATAGGTTCCGTTGCCTGCTTTTTTAATTGGATCTTTTGCCATGATTTCACTCCTCACATAGATGTGCAAGAAGTACAATCAATTCTGTTTGTCGGGAATCGTGATTCCCAGTAATTCTTCCACGGCTTCTTTGGGAACCCTGTCCAGTTTCCGTGACTGGTAGTATGTATGTCCCCTTGATACCATAAGCTTTTTCGTTTCCCTTATGATGTCCGCCGCAAAAGATGGTCCATATCCCAGCGCTATTAAATCGCCCTTCGTTACTGTAACCATACGCCTCCTTTCCCAGCCAGGATATGAGAAAACACAATATCTGGCTATAAGTATAACATATCTGAAAATATTGGTGATCAGCTTCTTGCAAAAATTAAAGATTATTTTTGATGGTGCACATACCTTCCCTCACCGTTTCCTGCGCCCTTCCCGGTCGCGTTGACTGGCTGCACTATGTGCAATTTAATCCGGACGGATGGCAGGACTGTCAGCAGTGAGCCATTCACCAGAACCCATATACATGAGGGTATATGTTCTTCAATTATCAAAGAACGGATGCCTGATACATATGAACTGTTGTAGCAGGTCAATGTAAAAAATAAGTACCTGATAGGGAAACAGATACTTGAAAAAAATTTGAAAAAATTGAAATAAATGTTTCTTTTTGGCAACAAAGAACCGAAAATAGAAGATATAGTATTATTAAGTTGACAGAATACAAGATGTTGTGCTAAGATTATCCCGTAATTGATTTTTATGCGATGCCTGTCAGTAAAGAACAGAAATAATATGGCTAATCCGGTATGAAACAATCCGGAATATCTGTATTATCCGTAAGCTGCAGGTTCCGGCGCAGTCCGTATGGATGAAAGCCGGAGCATACGTTGTTTAAGATTGTAATGAGTGTCAGAGATACCATGTATAAGCGTGGCAGTCTTTTGGCACTTTTTTTGTTTCTAAGGTATGCGTATAGCTGTCAGAAACAAAAACAGATTTGTGGATCACCACACGCAGTATGGAATGGAAACCCTTAGAGGACCATTCCTTTTTTTGTGCGTAGCAACGAGCCAATCAGGGATGCTTGCATCCATAATTGGCAAGAACTTTAGTTCTTTTGTGTCGCATCAGCGAGCAGTTTTGCTGTGAGCGTGCCAGAAATGCCCATGAGGGCTTGTCCGCATAAGCGGCTGGATAAAAATGCCTCCGAAAAAGGAGAGAAAAAAGAAAGGTGGAAAAAGAATAAGTGAAACAAGAGTATTTGCCGACGGCTATCGCGGCGTATTCCAGAATCAGGAGGATTTCCTTGAGTGCTTAAAAAGCATCGGGAGAAATTCATTCTGGGAAAGGAAAACCTCCAGGAACCTGCGTCTTGTGGCAATCACCAGCGGAAGCAAGGTGGAGGAGGAGCTGAAGGAGAAGTATGCAGATGAGGGGTTGGACGAAGACATCATCACGGACACCATCATCAATACAGGACTTCTCCTGAAAGTAAAGAACCGGTATTACCCTGTCAGGGACTGTGCGATCAAGAGCATCCTCGACCGTGCGGGTATTTCCGGTGCGGGACTGCGCAGGGTGGAAAAGAGTGTGTATGCTCGAATCCTGAATGACTGCCTGAAGGTGGCGAAGGGAGAGGCGCTCCTGCGTATTTCGGAAGGCAAGGTCTCTGCTGTATTGGGAGGTGACTGCCATGATTATGCCGTGCTTGATATGGAGTAGGTATTCCTGCATTCCGTAGACTACCTGACAAAAAATTTCAAAGGCTGCAGTTACCTTGCCGGTTTTTGTGAGCATGACATGGCATCCGCTCTCTGGGAACTTTCCGGTGAGGATGGACTGCTGGATGCTTATAAGAAGGAACTGGATCTGCATGGGAAGGCACCCGACGAGATGAAACCCGTGGTAAGGATTACTACATCCGACACCGGTTCAGGCGGAGTGAAAAGAAAAGCATCAAGCGTCAGAACATCCAGCGGGGATGCCGCAAACTCACACAGATATGCCGGGAAATGGAACTGTCTGTAAAAACACTTACATGGGACATGGACAGTGACGGCGACTGGGCGGAAAACGTAAAGGGCGTGGATGATTACCTGTATGACCTGGAGCAGAAAAAATAGGAATGGATTTCAGAAAAAGTAATACCCAGGGCGGGCTTCCATATACGGGAGGTTCGTCCTTTTTTTGTGTATACCATAAGTAAAAAAGTGGTCTTTTTGCAAAAGGCTGTTGGTTTTTACTTAAACTGTGCGTATAAAACAGTAAATAGGGAACTGGAGGAGAGGTTCTTGCAAAGTAAACTTTTTGACAGTTCCTAGAAAAAAAGGAGTTGAATCTATGATGTATCAGAAAATTATTGTACCGGTAGACCACGGAAACAGGAACATGAAGACCGAGCATAAGATATTTACCTCCGGTTTTGTGGAGGGGGACTGCAGGTCCGCACTGGGGGAATACCTGCAGTACAATGGGCACTATTATGCCCTGACTGAGCAGAGGATACCTTATATGAGGGACAAGACACTGGATGACCGTTTCTTTATCCTGACACTGTTTGCGGTGGCGATGGAAGCGGAAAAGCAGATGTTAAATACAAAGGATACACTCCTTCAGGTGGCGCTGCCGGTTGGACTTCCTCCGAAGCATTACGGCGCACTGTACCAGAAGTTTGAGGATTATTTTACGGGCAGGGGCATCCAACAGTTCACATACAAAGGTATCCACTATCAGGCTGAGATCGTGGAAACAGCCGCTTTCCCGCAGGATTATGCGGCTGCCATGACTGTTTACCAGAAAATAGCGGAGTACAGTAAAGTCATTACGGTAGACATCGGGGGCTTTACGCTGGATTATCTTTTAATCCGGGGAGGGAAAACAGATCTGTCCGTCTGTGACTCTCTGGAGAAGGGTGTTATCCGGCTGTATAATGACATTGCCTCCCGCGTCAATTCCGAGCAGGACATCCTGATTGACGATACGGACATTGACCGCATCATAAGGGGAGAAAGGACAGATTTCTATGGGGAGGTTGTCCGTATCGTGGAGGATATGACAAAGACCTATGTGAATGACATCCTCGGTACGCTCAGGGAGCGGGGGCTTGACTTAAAGGCAGGCTGCGTGGTATTTATCGGCGGCGGTTCCTTGTTGCTTCGGGAGTACCTGGAGCATTCCGGAAAGGTAGGCCGCTGCATTTTTGTGGAAGACATCTGCGCCAACGCAAAAGGGTATGGTATGCTCTACCAGATTCAGAAGAAAGGCAGATAACTATTATGGGGAAGAAAAACCCGTTTGTGACAACGATAGGATTCAACAGGCATGATCCCGCCCATGTGGAGGTGGCGCAGTTCCTAAATGGCATGGAGCGGGGAAAGGCACAATATATCGTGGATGCGGTGTTAGCGTATCAGAGTCGAGGATTGGTAGGGATTTCTGTTTCATCGGGAGAGGACGACTGACAGATTATGATACGATCAGGAAAATTGTTCTACAGGTCATGGAAGAACGGGAGAACGGAGCGTATGGCAGTAATATGGCAGTTGCGGACACAGCGGGAACGGAAAAACAGCCGGGAACCGCTGGTGCAGATGAGATACTAAACCTGGATGATGAAGCATTAGGCGGTATCTTACAGTCTCTGGAGGCGTTTAAGGGATAGGATGAAAAGAAACAGGAAATGATATGTAACGTAAAAGGAAGCCTTTTCCAGTCTGTTATGAATCGGCTTCCTTTTGTTCAAGCAGTGTATCGGTTGATATGTTAAAATATTTTGCAAGGATGGCAACTTCGTAGTCGGGTACGAACCGGCTGCCCTGCTCAATGCGCAGGATTGTCAGGTCGCTGCATTCCATGCCAAGAAGCTGGAGCTGGCTTGCGAGTGCGGCCTGAGATAAGCCTTTAGACTGCCGGAGCTGTCTGATTTTGGGACCAACGATATTTTTGGAGGTTCCGTTCCAATAAATTTTCATAAAAGCATTCCCTTCTAAAGATGAAGTATATAAAATTGATTTTACCGAAACGGAGTGATAATATACTTCTAAAGATGAAGTATAAGAAAATATGAAATAAAATCAGCAGGGTGCTGATATAAAAAAGTTTTACGAACCTGATAGGAAAGGAGAAACATGGCATGAATGAAGTATGGATGAAAATGGCTGAGTTTTTGGGCAGGTTAAATGGGGAGAACGTAAAACGGGAAAGCTATGTGCGTACCCCGGACTATGAGGAAGCGCTGGAAGCGTGGAAAGCGAAGGAACAGGAGTGGGAGGACTTTTTGGAAACCCTCTCCATAGAGCAGAGGGAGAAGGCGGAGGAGATAAAAGAATGTCAGGAGGACTTTGCCTCTGCTCAGGAGTTACGGGCATATACTCAGGGGTATGTAGATTGTGTGCAGGTATTGTATCATATGGGGATTATAAGAGAAACAGAAGGACTGCAATGGATGGATAAAAAATAGGAACGAGAAACAAATGAATTAAAAGATGCAAAGTTTAAGCGTTTTATCTATACAACAGATAATAAAGTATTGCCCAAAAGGCATGTATGGGATATTATATAGAAAACAGGTATAGATAAGGAGCGTTCCTATGGAAATCAGAGTTCTTCGTTATTTTTTGGCTGTTGTGAGGGAAGAGAGCATTACAAAAGCGTCAGAGGCTTTACACATTACCCAGCCGACTTTAAGCCGGCAGTTGTCCCAGATGGAAGAAGAAGTTGGTGTCAGGCTGTTTGAAAGGGGCACCCGAAAAATAAAGCTGACAAATGAAGGGATTTTGTTACGCAGACGGGCGGAAGAAATCATTCAGCTGGTGGATATAACGGAAAGAGAGTTGGTGGAGCAGGACGAGCAGGTGGAAGGGAAGATATCCATTGGCTGCGGGGAGATTGCGACAGTCCAGATGCTGCCGGAGCTGATCCGGACATTCCGGGAAAAATATACCCGTGTCAGCTTTGATATTTTTACTGCTACAGCAGATCTGGTAAAGGAGCAAATGGATAAGGGCCTGCTGGATATCGGGCTGCTTCTGGAACCGGTCGATATGGAAAAATATGATTTCATCCGTCTGGACATGAAGGAAAACTGGGTGGTAATGATGCGGCCGGATGATCCTCTGGCCAAGAAGGAGAATGTCACCGCAGAGGATCTGCTGTCTCTGCCGCTGATTCTGCCGCGGCGTATGAATGTACAGAGTGAGCTGGCGAGTTGGTTTGGAGATTATTACGGAAAACTCAATGTGGTTTTCACAAGCAACCTCAGTACAAATAGTGCTGTTATGGTAGAAGCTGGCCTGGCTTATTCACTGGTGATAGAGGGGGCGGCGCTATGGGATCAGTCTAAGATTACATACAGACCATTGTCGCCGGCGCTGACGGCAACGAGTGTACTGGCATGGAAACGTGGGCAGCCATTCAGCCTGGCGGCAACAAAGTTTATCAATCAAATGAAATGCTTTTTAAGCATGGATTAGGCATAAAAACAAGGTATTTGATATAGAAGAAATATTCATTTAAAATGTAAGTGCAGTCAGGGAAAAGACTTCCCGGCGGCACTTATTTTTTTACAATATGCTGGGCTGTGAAACGTGACAGCGTTTGTTGATATAAGGATGGCTGGCAAAACCTGACTGTAAGATTGGAGGGCATCAATGACATTAGAAGAAGCAAGTGAGCGGTTCTGCATCAGTATGGAGAAACTGACCTATTATGAAGAAAACAGGCTGATCATGTATGAAACACTTGTGGATGGCGTACCTGACTATACTGAGGAAGAACTTCATAAAGTAAGTATCATCCATGATCTGCTGGAGGCAGGTATGGGAGTGGAGGTACTGCAGGGGTATCTGCAGATGCTCCGCAAAAAAACAACAAATAAGGAAGAACAGATCAGGATTATCAGAAAGCAGAGGTGCGAACTGATGGAAGAGATACACCGGAAACAGCAGTGTCTGGACAGGCTGGATTACATGGTTGATGAAATAAGAAAAGGAGGCGCACAGGCATGAAAAAAACAAGTATTTTATTACTTTCTTTTCTGATGGCATGCACTTTGGCTGCCTGCGGAAGTCAGGAAAAGGCAGAGGAGAGCAGAACTCCGGAATTCCTGGCAGAGAATTTTGCGGATACAGAAAGTACAAAAACCAGTGGAGTGGAGAACAATGGGGAAGCAGAAGGGTCTTCCGAAGCTGAGCCGGAAGGAGCTTCCGAACAGCAAAGCATGCAGGATTCTGCAGAAAGCACAGGAAACAGCAATATCCTGATTGTCTATTTTTCCCGTTACGGAAATACGGAATATCCGGATGATGTGGATGCAACTACATCTGCCAGCATCGTAGCAGATGAATCGGGACGGTATGGTACAACGGAATATGTTGCCAATATGATTCAGCAGGCGGTAGGCGGTGATGTCCACAGGATCGAAACAGTGACTCCCTATACGGAGGATTTCGATGAGCTCCGGGATGTAAACCACGAAGAGATGGATCAGGATTTCCTGCCGGAATTAAAGACAAGTAATCTGGATATTGCGATGTATGATACGGTGTTTATCGGCTATCCAGTGTGGGCAGTCCGTGTGCCTCAGGCAGTGCTGTCATTTCTTGCGGAATATGATCTGTCCGGAAAGACAGTGATCCCTTTCTGTACCCATGACGGCTACGGTGCAGGCAGTACCTATCAGGCAATCGCAGAGGCAATCCATGCGGCAGTTTCACCGGAGGGCATTGCAATCGAGGCAAAGGATGTACCTGCTGCACAGGATACCGTAAATGAGTGGCTTGAAGCGATTGGTGTATCCGGCAGTTCCGGCATGGCAGCCGATGACCGTTCCCTCGCTGAACAGGGAGAGACAGCTATCAAGATTACCATTGGCGATATTACTCTGGACGGCATTCTTTACGATACGGCACTGGCGGAGGAGATCAAAGGGTATTTTCCGCTGACGATTTCTGCATCCGGATACGGCGGCAGGGAATATTACGGCGGCGTGGATTTCTATCCGGAACATCTGGAAGGCGGGCAGAAGAATTTTGAAAACGGTGATATTACTTACTGCGAGGCGCATCACAATATGGCTATTTTTTACGCACAGACGGACCATCCTGATCTTTCGGTAGATGTGATTCCCATCGGGCGGGTTACTTCCGATCTTTCCGCATTTGACAGCCTTGACAGCAGGGAAGATATTACATTCTCATTAGCACAATAAAAAACTTGGAGGTATTTTACGATGAAAAAAACGATTACAATTTTACTTTCCCTTATTATGATTTTTTGCCTTACAGCCTGTGGTAATTCTGCAGGTGAGGCGGAGCGTTCTTCCGCAGAAAACAATGCGATAGAAAATGGAGCGGGGAATGATGCAGAGAGCAGTATTGACGACAATGCACAGGCAGAAAGCAGTCCAAAAGATGACGTACAGACACAAACCAGTGGCACGCAGACAGAAATGGAAAGTGCAGGCCAGTCAGAAAACATCAATGTAAGTGACACAGAAAATGCAGAGTTTTCTGAAACACAGCAGCCGGAGGCAGAGACTCCTGAAACACAGGGGAACAGAGTGCTTGTAGCCTATTTTTCTGCGACAGGTACAACAGAGGGTGTGGCGGAACATATTGCAAATGGTCTGAATGCAGATATTTACGAGATCATTCCCGAAGAGCCCTACACAGATGCAGACCTGAACTACAATGACAACAACAGCCGTTCTACCATCGAAATGAATGATCCAAATTCTCGTCCGGCGATTTCCGGCTCTGTGGAGAATATGGAGCAGTATGATATTGTGTTTATCGGCTATCCCATCTGGTGGGGAGAGGCACCGAGGATTGTCAGCACCTTTGTGGAAAGCTATGATTTTTCCGGCAAGACAGTGGTTCCCTTCTGTACTTCCGGCGGCAGCGGCGTGGGCTCCAGCGCAACCAATCTGGAACAGTTTACAAGCGGCGCTACATGGATGGAGGGACGCCGCCTGAACGGGAGCGACTCTCAGGACACAGTCATGGAATGGGTAAACAGCCTTGGCCTGAATCTGGGGGAATGATCAGGTAAAACATATTTTGAGGAGACGAATTTTATGAAAAGAAAGACTATCTTTATTATTTTCTGCATGTTAGCAATTTCCCTTACTGCCTGCTCCAACGCACAGCAGGACCGTAGGGCTGGTAACGCATCGGGTGAAGAAAATTCTCAGATAACAACAGAAAACATCCCTGCACAGGCTCCGGAAACAGCGCCTGTGCAGACAGAAGATGATACAGATGCATCCGATACAGACAGTTCCAATATAGAGCCTGAGTCCTCTGTGTCTGGGGAAACAGGTAACGGTAACATTCTGATTGCTTATTTTACCTATGGCGAAAATGCGGAGCTTGCCAGTGATGTGGATGCGTCCGCAACTGCCAGTATTCAGATTTTTAACGGCGAAGTCACAGGCAATACCGGTGTAATGGCACACATGATTGCAGAGGCTTCCGGAGGGGATTTGTTTTCTATCCGGACAACAGAGCCTTACCCTGATAGCTATGAGGGCACCATTGATGCAGGGGAGGATGAAAAAAACAATGATGCCCGCCCGGAGTTATCTACGCATATCGAAAATCTGGAACAGTATGATACAGTCTTTGTGGGATTCCCCAACTGGTGGTATGGGATGCCTATGGTAATGTATAGTTTTTTTGATGAGTATGATTTTAGCGGGAAAACGGTAATTCCATTCTGTACTTCCGGTGGCAGTGCTTTCTCGGATGCCATTGATGAAATCAGGGATATGGAGCCTAATGCCACGGTCCTTGACGGGCTTCACATCGGAGGTTCCAGTGTATCCGGCGCAGAGAGCCGGGTAAACGAATGGGTGGCAGAATTGGGATTATCAGAAGAATAGGAAAGGACTGACAGCCCATGAAAGTAAAAATGAAATCCAAAGTAAAAATGGGAATTGACATCCTGATGACAGCATTGCTGCTTGACCTGATGGCCTATCAAATTACCGGGCAGGCGCTTCATGAGTGGTTTGGGGCAGGGATGCTTGTACTGTTCGTCGCACACAATGTCCTGAATATCAGGTGGTACGGTAATCTGCTTAAAGGGAAATACAGATTGTTGCGTATTATACAGACAGCTGTTAATTTCAGTGTCCTTATTTCCATAGTCTGTCTTGGGTACAGCGGAATTGTTATGTCCCGTCATGTATTTGCCCCGCTTTCGATTCATGGTCCCATGGCAACGGCAAGAAGGATGCACATGGCAGCCTCTTATTGGGGATTTGTGCTGATGAGCTTTCATCTGGGTATGCACTGGGGTATGGTTACGGGGATGGCCCGCAGATTATTAAAGGGCAGGGCACTTTCTGGCTTATCTGTATGGGTTTTACGGTTAGCAGCCGTACTGATTGCGGGATATGGACTGCTCTGCTTTATTCGGAAAGATATTGTTTCTTATATGTTCCTGAAGAATGAATTTGTATTCTTCGATTTTGAGCAGAGTATGCTGTCCGTAATTCTGGAATATGCAGCGATGATGGGTTTTTGGGTTTTTGCGGGTTTTTATATCACAAAAGGAGCCGGAAGGCTTTCAGCTTATGCAGTCCGAAGGAAAGGAGATGCAAAATGAAGAAAATCAGTGCGATTTTCATGGTTGCAGCCATGATGATGTTATGCGCATGTGGGAACAACGCCACAGGGCGGGATAGTAAGTCTGCAGATGATAATGGGCAGACAGAAGTTCGGCAGGAAGAAACAGATACTGCAGAAGAATCGGAAATGAATGTTGCAGAAGGAAATGATGCAGGAAATTCGGCTGTTGATCCGTTACCGGAGGAATTTGTCCTGATTTCGGGAGGTGCCTTTCAGATGGGCAGCCCAGAGGAGGAAGCGTGGCGCTCTGAGGATGAAGTCCAGCATACGGTTACAGTCAGTGATTTTTATATGAGTGCTTATGAACTGACACAGGCGGAATATCAGGAGATTACCGGGAAAAATCCGTCCAGTTTTACGGGGGATGATCTGCCGGTGGAGAACATTTCCTGGTTGGATGCCGTTTCCTACTGCAATGCCAGAAGTGAGCGTGAAGGATTGACACCGGCGTATACGGTGGACGGAACTGACGTAACATGGGACCGCAGTGCAGACGGCTACCGTCTTCCTACCGAGGCGGAATGGGAATACGCCTGCCGTGCCGGTACCACAACGCCCTTTAATACGGAAACATCAATCAGTGCGGAGGAAAGTAATTACTACGGCCATTATCCTTATGAAATCGAGGATAACTATTTTTCACAGGGAAACCTTACCACAAAGCCCGGTGAATACCGGCAGACTACCGTTCCGGTCACCAGTTTCTCCCCGAACCAGTGGGGACTGTACAATATGCACGGCAATGTAGGTGAGTGGGTTTGGGATTATTATGGAGCCTATGACAGCACCAACGAAAGTGCTGTTGGTGCGGAAGAACAGACAGACCCCACCGGAGCCGAAACCGGAACGCTGCGTGTGTACCGAGGCGGTGGTTGGAATGATTTTGCCAAAAATATGCGCAGCGCTTACCGTGCAGCGCTTGCTGGGGATAAAAGCAGCTTCAACATTGGCATACGCCTTGTGCGGAATGCAGTGAGCGGTATGGGAAGCGTGACCAGTGCAGGAACAGAGCACACAGAAAGCACAGGCGGGAAAGTACTGATTGCATTCTTTTCCTGGGGAGGGAACACGAAAGGGATTGCAGAGGAAATTCAGGCGCAGACAGGTGCGGACTTATTTGAGATCACTCTGACCAATCCATATTCCAATGATTATAATACCGTGCTGGACGAGGCGCAGAGGGATCAGAATGAGCAGGCGCGCCCGGAGCTTGCCGTACATGTAGAAAATATGGACGATTATGACACAATCATACTCGGATATCCCAACTGGTGGGCGTCAATCCCCATGCCAATCGCTTCTTTCCTGGAAGAATATGATTTTTCCGGCAAGACAATCATTCCATTCTGCTCCCATGGCGGCGGGCGGTTCGGACAGAGCCTGACAGCGATTGCAAAGCTGGTTCCGGATGCCCAGATGGGTGAGGCTTTGTCTGTCTACTATTCCGGCGGCAGCGAATTGCCTGATGAGATAACAGAATGGCTGAAAACAAATGGAATTATAGAATAAGGATTTTGCAGTATTTGTAGGATAATCTGGAAAAAATAGTTATCATGCCTGACGGGCATGGAAATACCACTTAAATTAAGTATTTGATAGAAACAAGAGAATGGTTTTATACTGGAATTTGAAGGAGGATGTTATCATGAGTTATCAGTTTTATGTACCTACCCGCACGTTATTCGGAGCGGGAATGTTAAATGAACTTCATAATCAGGCTATGCCGGGAAAAAAGGCGATGGTCGTGATTTCAAACGGAAAATCCATGAAGGAGACGGGGACGCTTTACCGGGTTTTGAAAGAACTGGCACAGGTAAAGGTAGAAACGGCAGTCTTTGACCGTGTGCAGGCAAACCCCCTGCGCTCCACGGTGATGGAAGGCGCAGCATTTGCAAAAGAGAATGGCTGTGATTTTGTGGTCGCCCTTGGCGGGGGCAGCGTTATGGACGCATCCAAAGCGATGGCAGCCATGGCAACGAATGACGGCGACATCTGGGATTACCAGTCCGGCGGCACCGGCGGCGGAAAAACTCTGGAGAACAGGGCGCTGCCTGTCATCTGCATCACCACAACGGCAGGGACCGGTTCTGAAGCTGACCAGTGGGGCGTTATTACCAATGACGAGACCAACGAGAAGATCGGTTTCGGCGGCTATGATTTTCTGTTCCCTGTTTTTTCCATTGTTGACCCGGAACTGATGGTTTCCGTACCTCCGAAATTCACAGCTTATCAGGGCTTTGATGCGTTGTTCCACAGTACCGAGTGCTATATTTCTGCAGCACACAATCTTATGGGGGATATGCTGGCTCTCACAGCCATTGAAAATATCGGGAAATATCTTGTCCGTGCCGTGAAGGATGGAAGCGATCTGGAAGCCCGTGAAGGTGTGGCATTTGCCAATAATCTCTCCGGTCAGGTTATGACCGTAAGCTGCTGTACCAGCGAACATTCCATGGAACATGCCATGAGCGCTTATCATCAGGAGCTTCCCCACGGCGCAGGGCTGATCATGATCTCTGAAGCCTATTATCAGCACTTTGTTGACTGCCATGCCTGCGATGAGAGGTTTATTGTTATGGCAAAGGCATTGGGGAAAGCAGACGCATCCTGTGCGCAGGACTTTGTGGATGCACTGGTGAAACTTCAAAAAGATTGCGGTGTGGATGACCTGAAAATGTCCGACTTTGGTATTCAGAAGTCTGAACTTGAAACACTGGCAAAAAATGCCCGTGAAACTATGGGTGGGCTGTTTGGCGCAGATCCGAAGGAAGTGAGCCATGAGGATTGTGTTGCAATCTTTGAAAAGGCGTACAGATAAACAGACCATCACAAAATTTGAAAATATAGAGGAGGCAAAATTCAGATGAATAAACCATATATTATTTGTTACATGATGACATCGGTAGATGGGAGGATAGACTGCGATATGGTGGGCCGGCTTGCAGGTGTGGAGGATTATTATCCACTGCTCGATGAACTTGGCCTGCAGTCAGCGGTCAGCGGGAAAATAACCGCTAAGTTGGAACTGGCAGAACCCGGAGAATTTAAGCCTGAAAGCCCCGCCCCGGCAGGCAGGGAAACGGTATCTAAGAAAACGGACAGCAGAGGCGGTTACAATATTGTTGCGGACACCAAAGGCACACTGCTTTGGAAGAGCGATGACCAATATGAGAAACCGCATATCATCCTTATGTCTGAGCAGGTAAGCACGGAATATCTGTCTTATTTGGACGGAAAGAATATCTCATATGTTGTTACGGGGAAAGAACGTATTGATCTGGCCCGTGCCGCAGAGATACTGAAGGAAACCTTTGGTATCGAGCGTTTGGGGGTTGTTGGCGGACCAGCGATCAATACTGCATTTTTGGATGCAGGTCTGCTGGATGAGGTGATTCTCCTGATCGGGGCGGGCATTGACGGGAGAGCATCCTATCCGCCTGTTTTCAACAGAAACGACAATGGGAAAAAGGAACCGACGCCGCTTAAACTGGTTGATGTGAAAAAATACAGTTCCGGAGCGGTATTCATTCGCTATAAGACGAAATAACAAAGGATTTTAAGTGAGGGGAAAAAGAATGGGACAGGAAACAGAAATTTTTTCCAACAGAGACTTAAAGAACATGATACTGCCTCTGTTTCTGGAGCAGCTCCTAGTCATGCTGGTAGGTATGGCGGATACGCTTGTGGTCAGCTACGCAGGGGAAGCGGCGGTGTCGGGGGTGTCTTTAGTCAATCAGTTTAATACCATCTTTATCTACCTGTTTACCGCCCTGGCTTCCGGCGGCGCCGTGGTGATCAGCCAGTATATCGGGCGCAGGGCTATGGAGGATGCCGGAGAATCGGCAAGCCAGCTTCTGCTGTTCTCCACCGGGTTTTCCGTTATTATCTCGGCGCTGGTGCTGCTTGGCGGCGAGTGGCTTTTGCGGCTGCTGTTCGGCAGGGTGGAGCCGGATGTGATGGCGGCCTGTGTGACTTATCTCAGGATTTCCGCCTATTCTTACCCTGCCTTGGCCGTCTATAATTCCGGTGCGGCAATCTATCGCAGTCTTGGAAAAACGGACGTGACCATGTATTTGTCGGTAGTTTCCAATGTGATCAATATCATCGGAAACCTCATTGGCGTGTTTGTCCTTCACGCCGGGGTGGCAGGTGTGGCATGGCCCTCCCTGATTGCCAGGTTTTTTTCTGCTGTGGTCATTACGGTACTGTGTTTCAGAAAGAAAAATGAGGTAGTCTATCGCAGGCAGTGGATTTTCAAGTGGAACGGCGCGTCCATGAAACAGATTTTGGGCATTGCCGTACCCAACGGCCTGGAGAATGGCGTTTTTCAGCTTGTGAAGGTGGCGCTTTCCAGCATTGTGGCCCTGTTTGGCACTTATCAGATTGCCGCAAACGGTGTTGCACAGAGCATCTGGTCTATGGCAGCACTGGCGGGAGTTGCCATGGGTCCGGCTTTTATCACGGTGATCGGACAATGTATGGGAAATGGAGATACGGATGCTGCAGACTATTATTTCAAAAAACTGACCCGCATTACGCTTTTGCTGTCATCCGCATGGAATCTTCTGATCTTCCTGCTGACGCCGCTGTTTCTCATGGTTTACGCATTGGAGCCGGAGACAAAGCAGCTTGTCATCTGGCTGGTATTGATCCACAACGTATTTAATGCAGCCGCTTTCCCTTTTTCCGGTGCATTGAGCAACGGTCTGAGAGCAGCCGGGGATGTGAAATATACAATGGTGGTTTCCGTTGTCTCCACCCTTGCCGTGCGGCTGTTCTTATCATGGCTGCTGGGTATTGTTTTTGATATGGGCGTTATCGGAATTGCCGTTGCTATGGTCTGCGACTGGGTACTCCGGGCAGTGGTCTTCTTCCTGCGGCTAAAGTCCGGGAAGTGGAAAAATTTTCAGGTAATAGTGTGAGAAGATGTTCTAATGCTCACAGCTAAGGCTGTTTCGCAAAGAACATCTAAGTCTCACGCAGGAGAATGCCTAAAACACAGGCATTCTCCGCACGGATTTGAGATTGCACGAAGAGAAAAATATAATAAATTGTTTCAGGAGGAATTTTTATGAGTAAGAGAATTTTAGTAGCCTATTTTTCTGCAAACGGTACAACCGCAGTGACAGCAAAGAATCTGGCGGAGGCTGTGGGAGCGGATCTGTATGAGATCAGACCTGCGGTTCCGTATACCAATGCGGATCTGGACTGGATGGACAAAAAATCCCGCAGCAGCGTGGAAATGAACAACAAATCCGGACGACCGGCACTGGCGGATACGGACGCTGATATTGCCGCTTATGATACGGTTTTCGTGGGATTTCCCATCTGGTGGTATGTGGCACCCACCATTATCAATACTTTTCTGGAAAGCTATGATTTTTCCGGCAAGACCATCATTCCCTTTGCGACCTCTGGCGGCAGTGGCATGGGAAAGACCAATGAGGGACTGGAAAAGAGCTGTCCCGGCGCAAAACTAATGGCAGGAAAACTCTTAAACGGAGTTTCCAATACAGAAATGAAAACATGGGCAGAAAGCGTATTGTAAAGAAGGGAGAATAAATCATGGAAAAGATTACACAGACGGCAGGAAGAGATGCACTTGGAAATTTTGCGCCGGAATTTGCGCACTATAATGATGATGTACTGTTTGGAGAAAACTGGAACAACCATGATATTGACCACAAGACCCGGTGTATCATTACCGTGGTCGCGTTGATGTCTTCGGGAGTGACGGATTCATCACTGAAGTTTCATTTGGAGAATGCGAAGAAAGCGGGGGTAACGAAGAAGGAGATCGCGGCAGTCATCACCCATACGGCTTTTTATGCCGGATGGCCGAAGGGTTGGGCTGTGTTCAACATGGCAAAGGAAGTATGGAACGAAGAGACTGAAGCGGCAGATGCAAAAACGGCTCATGAAAACAGCATGATCTTCCCTATTGGGAAACCCAATGACGGGTTTGCCCAGTATTTTATCGGACAGAGCTTCATTGCGCCGGTTTCCACGGAGCAGGTCGGAATATTTAATGTGACCTTTGAACCGGGCTGCCGGAACAACTGGCATATCCACCATGCCGACAAGGGCGGTGGACAGATTCTTGTCTGTGTGGCTGGACGTGGCTATTACCAAGAGTGGGGGAAGGAGGCTGTGGAGATGAAGCCCGGTGACTGCATCAACATTCCCGTGGGTGTGAAGCACTGGCACGGCGCTGCCCCTGACAGCTGGTTTTCCCATCTGGCCGTAGAGGTTCCCGGGGAAAACGGCTTAAGCGAATGGCTGGAACCGGTGAATGATGAGCAGTATGGAGTGCTGAAATAATCATACGGCATGCAAAAAATGGGAAACGTGGTTGGAATATGGAGGTGATACAGAAGTGAAAATTGTGGTACTTATGGGCAGTCCCAATAACAACGGTTCCTCTGCCTGCCTTGCGGAAAATTTTATACGCGGGGCACAGGAGCAGGGCCATACCGTCAAAAGAATCAATGCAGCGCATATAAATGTGTCACCCTGTACAGGATGCATTGCCTGCGGATATGAAGGACCCTGTGCGCAAAAAGATGACATGGAGAAGATCAGACCGGAGATTTTGGATGCAGATATGTTGGTATTTGTTACTCCGCTCTATTACTATGGAATGTCTGCACAGCTTAAAATGCTGATTGACCGTTTCTGCGCATTTAACGGCAGTATCCAGAGAAAGCATATGAAATCTGCTTTACTGTCTGTCGCGTGGAATAATGATAGCTGGACGTTTGAAGCACTGGAAGCACATTACAGGACACTGGTGAAATACCTGAATCTGGAAGACTGCGGGATGGTGTTGGGGAAAGGCTGCGGCACATTGTCCATGACGAAACATAGTCATTACCCGGAGCGGGCATACGGGTTGGGAAAATCTTTGGTATGACAGACCGCAGGGACCTATGGGCATAAAATTCAGTATGTAAAAGAAACCTGATACGGAAGGAAATTGAGTGATGAAGAAAGCGTTTGCGTTGATTGTCTGCTTATGGACATTGATTGGAATCTGTGGCTGCGGAGCAAATCCGCCATCAGAAACCGGAAAAGTTTCGGTTGATGAAACAGAGACAGTTCAAACCAATGAATATGAGACAATTTACGCTGATGAAAGCGAAACAATACCCGAAGAAGCCCAGAAAGATACATCTAAATCCAGTCCGGCGGATGCGGAAAGTAAGATTTTAATTGCTTATTTTACATGGGCCGAGAATACGGTAGTGGAGGATGAAAGCCGGATTGATGTGGATGCAACCACATCTGCAAGTGTGCTTGTCCCCGGAAATGCCGCAAGGATTGCGGGATGGATTCAGGAGCGCACAGGCGGAGACTTGTTTTCCATTGTTGTGACGGAGCCTTATTCCAGCGACTATGATGAATGTCTGAACCGCGCCGCAGATGAAAAGGCGGCAAATGACCGCCCGGAGCTGGTGTACCATGTGGAGAATATGGAGCAGTACGATGTTGTATTCCTGGGTTTTCCGAATTGGTGGTATACCGTTCCCATGGCAGTTCACAGCTTTCTGGGGGAATATGATTTTTCAGGGAAAACCGTGATTCCCTTTGTTACACATGGCACGGGAGGAATGGCCGGTACTATTGATGATATGACGGCAAGCCTGCCCGACTCCGCAGTCGTATTGGAATCGATTGGCATATCCCGTTCGGAAGTGGAAGGGGCGCAGGAAACCGTAAACGGCTGGCTGGATGGATTAGGTTTTACAGAGACGGAAGCGGATTCAGCGCAGATCGGTGAGAAAACAATAATTATGACAGTAAACGGACAGGATATAGAAGTTCTGCTTTATGACACGCCCGCGACAAATTCCCTGTATGAGATGCTTCCTCTGGAATTAACTTTCGAGGACTATAACGGAACTGAAAAAATCAGTTACCTGCCCGAACCTCTTACAACGGATAGCGAGCCGGATAGTTTTGACCCGGATACAGGTGATTTCTGCCTGTATGCGCCGTGGGGAAATCTTTCTATTTTCTATAAGGACTTTCAAAATTCCAGCGGCCTGATTTCACTTGGAAGAATTGAAGAAGGTATGGATGTTATTTCTGCCATGGAGGATGATTTTGTTGTTACTTTAACGAAAACGGAAGATTAAGCAGACAGTGAAGATTTACCATATGTTTGGGAGATATGGGATTTGGAAGAGAAAATGTAGAATATTTTAAGAAGATAGGAGACTTGAAATGAATCAGATGCAGTACAGGAAATTGCCCCATGGAGAGGAACAGATCAGTATTCTTGGACTCGGAACCAGTTCCATTCAGGCGGCAGACGAAAGGGAGATTGAGGATACAGTCCGTTATGCAGTGGAATGTGGAATCAATTTTTTTGATATGGCTTCTGCGGAGGCAAAGCCTTTTGCGGCCTATGGGCGGGCGCTTGTCTCAGAGCGGAAAAAGGTATATTACCAGATTCATTTTGGCGCAGATTATGCAGGCGGTACTTATGGTTGGACGATCAATCTGGATAAGATAAAACATTCAATAGAATGGCAGTTAAAAGCATTACAGACTGATTATATAGATTTTGGTTTTATTCACTGTATTGATTCGCCTGCCGATTTACCCAGAGTGGAAAAGGCGGGAATTATCCAATATATTCAGGAATTAAAGAGACAGGGAGTTGTCCGTCATATAGGCTTGTCCTCCCATACACCGGAGCTTGCTAACCGTGTGCTGGATATGGGGATTCTGGATATGCTGATGTTCAGTATCAATCCCGGTTATGATTATCGGAAGGGAGATTATGGGATCGGTGAAGTGGAGGAACGTATGTTGCTTTACCGCCGGTGTGAGAAAGAAGGTATCGGAATCTCCGTGATGAAAGCCTTTGGCGGCGGGCAGCTTCTGGATGCCAGAACGTCCCCCTTTGGGCAGTCACTTACGGAATATCAGTGCATACAGTATGCACTGGATAAACCGGGTGTTCTGACCGTTCTTCCGGGAGTTCGAGGGAAAGAGGATTTGAACCGTATTCTTGGTTTTCTTACGGCTTCGGAGGAGGAAAAGGATTACTCCGTGATTGGAAGCTTTGCGCCCCAGGATGCGTCAGGTATCTGTGTTTACTGCAATCACTGCAAACCCTGTCCTGCCGGTCTAGAAATCGGACTGATCAACAAGTATTATGATCTGTCACAGGCGGGGGATGCGCTTGCCCACAGTCATTATCAGAAACTGGAAAAGAAAGCTTCTGACTGTATGGAATGCGGGCGTTGCAATAGCCGCTGTCCGTTCCATGTGGATCAGATTGCAAGGATGAAAACAATCGCTGCATATTTCGGCAGGTAATAAGGAAAAAGAAATGAGTTTACCTATATGAAAGTACAAGGAAAACAGGGGATACATAGCGTGGTTGTCTTCTGTCTCCTGGCATTTGTGTTATTTATCGTAATTTTTTCCTTAAAAGATGCCTTTATAAATAATGCAGACACGGAAAACACAGGAAAAGCGGAGACGGAACTATTCGCTATGGACACATACATAACAGTAACCGTTTACGGGGAGGACACAGGGAAAGCAGAAACAGCGTTATCACAGGCAGCGGACATGTTCATGAGGTTGGAACGGCTTTGGTCGGTTACTGACCGGGATAGCGACATTTATGCCCTCAATCAAAGTAGCGGCCAGCCTGTTGTTATGAGCGATGAAACAGTACAACTGGTTTCCTTTGCCCTGCAGATGGCAGAAGAAACAGGAGGTTCTTTGGAGCCAACTCTGTATCCTGTACTGACTGCATGGGGGTTTACGACAGAAACAAATCGTGTACCGTCTGCTGCTGAAATATCTACATTGTTAGAAGCGGTGGATTATACGCAGGTCAGACTGGAGGGCAACAGCGTCTGTCTGGCGGATGGGATGAGGTTGGATCTGGGTGCAGTGGGTAAAGGTTATGCCGGCGACCTGGTAAGCCGGGTGTTGAAAGAAAACGGGATAGAATCAGCTTTGCTGGATATTGGCGGAAATATTCAGGCAGTCGGCTCAAAACCGGATGGCAGTCCTTGGAGGCTTGGGCTGCGGAATCCGTTTGACGGTGGTAATCTTGGTGTTTTGGAAGTCAGCAATCTGGCGGTTGTGACATCTGGAAACTATGAGCGTTACTTCGTGGGTGAGGATGGAAAACGGTATGGGCATATTATTGATCCGGCTACGGGGTATCCGGTAGAAAACGGGCTTGCTTCTGTTACAGTTATTTCTGAAGAAGGACGCTTATGCGACGCTTTATCGACCTCGCTTTTTGTCATGGGTCTGGAAGACGCTTCCGATTACTGGAGACAGCATAAAAATTTTGAGATGATTTTGATTACCGTGGATGGAGAAATATATCTGACAGATGGCGCAGCGGAAATATTTACTTTGGACAGCCATCAGGAGGATAGGAAAGTCATTGTGATTCAAAGTGAGTAAACAGAAAATTTTGATATGGATTTGTGCCGCTGTATTTTTGACGGGAATTGTCGGGAGTATCGTAGTGCTGATGTTTCCCCATGGAACACAGATAGAGATTATACAGGATGGTACGGTATTGTATACCTTTGATCTTGCAGAAGCGCAGGATCAGGTATTTGAAATAGAATATGACGGGCGGACTAACACAGTACAGATTGAAAATGGAAGGATTCGTATGTTGGAAGCAGAATGTCCGGACAAAACCTGTGTTCATATGGGCTGGCTAAATTCCGGTTCCATGCCGATTGTCTGTCTTCCGAATCATTTGATTATTCAATTTGCAGATACGGAGGACATAGATGCAGTAATTCGATAAGGGGACATTATGGATGCGAAAAAACTGACACAGCTTGCAATGCTCACAGGCGTTGCACTGATTATTTTTGTAATAGAGCTTCAGATTCCCAACCCATTTCCCATTCCGGGGATCAAGCTGGGACTGGCAAATATTATTACGGTATATGCGGTTTATTACTATCGCGCAAAAGAAGTGATGATGATTGTTTTCTGCCGGATCGTCCTTGCGGCTGTATTCAGCGGGAATATGATGGCGCTGGCATACAGTTTTGCGGGCAGTACCCTGTGTCTTTTGGGAATGCTTCTGGTACGGAAAATCATTGATAGAAACCACATATGGATTGCCAGTGTATTCGGAGCAATATTGCATAATATAGGTCAAATGATGGTGGCTATAGTGATTATAGGGATGGGAGTGTCGGTTTATCTGCCGTTTCTGCTTGTGTCAGGCAGCCTTGCAGGAGCGTTTACCGGAGGCTGCGCGCAGCTCATCATTCATAGGATGGCAGGGACTGACATTCGGAAGGCATTGGACGGGAAGAAATTGTAAGAATTTTTAAGAACGTGGAAAGAGAAAACATATAGAAACTAAGGAGAAAAGCAATGGATTCAAGCGAAACAAGGGGGAGGTTCTAAACAGGCATCCATGGGAACTGAGCAGAACAAAATGTGTATTGGATGTATTTACTGCCGGATGGAAATTCAACTGGAGAAACCCAATAACAAGACTCCTGACTGCTATTCTAAATTTGGATTTGCAGATTACTTGGCAAAGCGGGTATCAGGATTCCGGGTTTATCAATGCTTGTAGTTCGCAGGAAGGTTTAGCGGCACAGTTTAGGTGGATTTTAAGAACCGGTATGCATTGATAATTATGGAAGTCTTTCCACTTATCTAGAAATGAAAATTGCTAAATTGATACAAAGGGAATGAACAGAATATCGGAAAACCATTGAAAACAAGGAATTCCGGCACATTGAGTGTTGCTGGAAGCCCTTGTTTTTTCTGTGCCTATGGTTTTGTTGGTCTGAAAATAACGGAAAGTGACCCCTCCCCGCAAAAATCTGAACCCCTTCAAGGAAAAATCAAAGAGTGCAGATTGTGATAAAATTGTGAAATTTTTATGTTCAGAGCTATAGATGAGCAATTTTGTGCAGTTTTCTGGATTTGCTCAATTATAGTTCAGGGAAGAAAAACTTGAAAAATATATTGACACTGTGTCAGAAAGAATATATAATACAAATACTGACACGGTGTCAGAACAAAAATAAGGAGGACAAGAATATGAAAAAAAATATAGGATCGCAGTTAGCATTATACCCGACTCCGGTGACTGTTATCGGAGCCATGAATGGAGATAAACCTACATGGACGTTGGTGGCTCACGTTGGCATCATCGGCCATGACCGGGTTCTGGTAAGTCTTGCAGCGTCGCATTTCATCAATGGCATTATCAAAGAAAACAAAATGCTTTCCATCAATATTGTGGATGAGGGTATTTTGCCGCAGGCAGATTATTCCGGCTCTGTCAGCGGGGCGAAAACGGATAAAAGCAGCCTGTTTGCGTATGAGGCTGGTGAGGCGGGAACACCGCTCATTAAAAAATCACCCCTTGTGATGGAATGCACCGTGGTAGACGAATATGATTCTCCGGGATTTGAAAGCTTTATCTGCACGATCAGCAATACCTATGTAGAGGAAAGACATCTGAATGAAGCAGGGAAGATCAATTACCATACATTGAAGCCGGTACTGTTTGAGTTTCCAACCTATGAATATTTGAAAACCGGTGAAGTAATCGGGAAATGCCTGTCATTTAAGAATGGGGAAAGCGTATAAGGAGGAGCAAGATGCCAAAGGGATCAGAAGAGCTGACAGCGGCAAGAAAAGAAGAGATTATAACAGCTTGTGCGGAACTGTATAAGACCATGAGCTTTAAGGATATCACCATCAAAGAAATCGGGAATGCGACTTCCTTTACACGAACTTCTATTTACAACTATTTCCAGACAAAGGAGGAAATTTTCCTTGCTCTGCTGCAGAGAGAATATGAATTGTGGAACGGCAGGCTGAAGGAAATCCGGGCAGAGCATGAAGAGATGACCGGGGAGGAATTTGCAGACGCACTGGCTCATTCGCTGGAAGAGAGGGAGAACCTGCTGAAGATCATGTCTATGAACCACTATGATATGGAGGACAACAGCCGAATTGAACGTCTGGTCGAGTTCAAGGCAGTATATGGGCAGTCGCTGGCGGAGGTCAGGAACTGCCTGGATAAGTTTTTTCCGGAAATGACGGTGCAGGATAAGCAGAATTTCATCTTCTCCTTTTTTCCATTTATGTTTGGGATTTATCCCTATACAGTAGTGACGGAAAAACAAAGGGAGGCAATGACACAGGCAAAAGTAAACTATGTATATATGTCAATTTATGAAATCACATATGCCGAGGTTAAAAAACTGTTGGGCGTATGATTATGAGAAAGGAAGGATAATAAAATGAAAAGCTTACCGAAAATTGCAATGGGCGCATGGGCATGGGGCGACACCGACGGATATTTTGGAAACACAATGACGGGAGAAGATTTCCTCCCGATCTTTGATGCGGCAGTAAAGGCGGGGCTGAATCTGTGGGATACCGCAACAGCTTACAGCAACGGGGAATCAGAGAAGATTCTCGGCAGGCTGGTGAACAATGCAGGACGTGAGAAGATTATTGTTTCCACCAAATTTACACCGCAGATGGCAGGTATGTATGGGGACAGCGTGGTAAAAATGTGCGAAGCGAGTCTGGAGCGCATGAACATGGAGTATTTTGACATTTACTGGATTCACAATCCTATTGGTGCACCGGAATATACGAAGCAGCTTATTCCTCTGATGCAGAGCGGCAAGGTAAAAAGCGCCGGTGTATCCAACCACAATCTTGCGCAGATCAAAGAGGCAGATGAAATCCTGAAAGCAGCCGGATTCCGGGTATCTGCCGTACAGAACCATTACAGCCTGCTGAACCGCTCTTCTGAGGAATCCGGTATTCTGGATTACTGCAAGGCAAATGATATCGTGTTCTATGGTTACATGACGCTGGAGCAGGGAGCGCTTTCTGCCAAATATGATGCGGAGCATCCGTTCCCGGAGGGCAGTGCAAGGGCAAAGGTATTCAATCCGATGCTGCCGCAGATCAAAGTGATTACCGAAGAACTGAAAAAAATTGCTGAGGCGCATGACGTATCTGCGGCCCAGATCGCAACGGCTTATGCAGTCAATAAGGGTGTGCTTCCTATTCTGGGTGTGACCAAGATGTATCAGGTTGAAGAGGCTGTGAAGACAGCCGGCATTGTCCTTGCGGCGGAAGAAATTGCATCATTAGAGGCTGCCGCTGCCAAATCCGGTGCATCTTCTATTCAGTTTTGGGAGAGCAGGATGGAATAAAAATGACTGCGTAGGAGGTGTAGGAAAATGAAGATTGTAATACTGGAAGGTAGCCCGAACAGGAACGGATCATCCAATATGCTTGCGGAGGAATTTACAAAAGGCGCAAGGAAGGCGAGGCATTAGAATCTAATGGTCAGAGAAAGAGGCTTCTCCGTGGTCAGTTGAGGGTCCATGGCACAGCGAAGTTAAAAAAACAGATATGCTCTGGCGAAACCTACAGTTGTTAGGATTGGTTATATTTGAAATTCTTTCTGTAACTGGCTTAAGAATTTTTCAGCAGCTTTTGAAGGCATCTGATATTTTTTCCATGCAATGTCCAAATAGGCTTCCAGATGCGGCTCTAAAGGCTTAAAACAAAGCTCGCTGTCGGCAGCGGTGTTTACTAATCTGTCTAAACACAGGGCATAGCCAAAGCCTTCCGAAACCATCAAAGACGCATTATAGACAAGATTATAGGTCGCCGCAATGTTCAGCTTATCGAAATCCCGCCCGCTCCATCCAGACAGCACATTGCGCACCATGGATTGTCTGGAAGTGATCAGGGGGATATTTCTAAGGTCTTCTGCTTTGATGGATTCTTTCTGTGCAAGGGGGCTGTCTCTTCTCATAAGCAGCCCCCATGTATCTGTTGCGGGGAGGCGGATGTAGTCATATTTCTCCATATTGGCGGGTTCAATAAAAATCCCAAAGTCTAACAGCCCTTTATCCAGCCGTTCAGCCACATCATCTGCGTTGCCGCTGAATAAATGGTATTTGATATGAGGATGGCTGCTCTGTAGTTTTTTGGCCGTCCTGGCGATCAGGCGCATGGCATCCGTTTCTCCGCCACCGATATAAATTTCTCCGCTGATCGTTTCATCGGCGGAATTAAATTCTGCCTGGGTTTTGTCTGTCAGTGTCACGATCTCTTCGGCCCGCCTGCGCAGGCGCATTCCCTCGTCCGTCAAAGTCACCTTGCGGTTTTTCTTCCCACGGTTAAACAGTTTAGTCCCTAATTCTTCTTCCAGTTCCATGAGCTGGCGGGAGAGAGTGGGCTGTGTGATATGCAGATTTTCAGCCGCGCCGGAAATGCTCTCTTCGCGGGCGACGGCGAGGAAATAGCGCAGAATTCTGATCTCCATAAAAGGGTTCCTCCTTTGCTTTCAATGATAAGTTGGCCATAGGTCAATTATACATTCAAATCATATGCTTGTAAAGCATGAAATCAGATTTAATATAGGTATTTGATATTTGATGGATCAGAATATATACTGATAAATGAAGGGGGCAGCACAATGACGGAACAGGTGAGAACAATCGCACAGAACCTGAAAGATGCCGGATGCGGCGCAGGCTTTATTGAGCGTTTTCTGCATTTGCAGGAAGAAGGGGAAATGGCCGAAGGGTTCCGGCTTTTGTCAAAACAAAGGAAGAGCCTGCTTGATACGATCCATGCGGAACAGAAAAAATTAGATAACCTTGATTATCTGATCTTCATATTAAAAAAACAGGAGGAAGCATATGGAAAAACAAATGTTAGCCGGTAAGGTTGCGATTATCACGGGGGCAAGCTATGGTATGGGACAGACGATTGCAGAGCTGTTTGCAGAGGAAGGGGCTTCTGTTGTGCTGACAGCCCGCGGAAAGGATAAGCTGGATACGGTGGTAGAAGGTATCCGGGCAAAGGGACAGAAAGCGATCGGGCTTGTTGCAGATGTATGTTCTACTGAGGATACAAAAAAAGTTTTTGCTGAGGCGCTGAGAGAGTTTGGGCATCTGGATATTCTGGTCAACAACGCCGGTATCGGGGAGCAGAAGCTCATTGACGAAACGGATGACGATTGGATGATGATGGTGATGAATACCAATCTTGGCGGGCCTATGAGGTATATCAGGGAAGCATTGAAAGTTTTTCTGCCACAGAATGAAGGTGTCATCATCAATATATCTTCCGTAAACGGTAACCGTCCTTTCTGCGGGGCAACTTATACTTCAACCAAAGGCGCGTTGAATACATTGACGAAGAATGTGGCGATGCGGCTGATAGATACTAATATCCGCTGCAATGCGGTCGCGCCTGGAGCTACGGTCACACCGGCACACCTGGCAAACAAAGCCGGCGAACAGCCGGGAGGAAGCAAAATGTTGGAATACAGCGGACATTATGTGTATTTCCCCGGTCCGGAATGTGAAGCTATTGATCAGGCATATGCCTGTTTATACCTTGCAAGCAAAATGGGGCGGGCTGTCCGGGGGCAGGTGCTTCAGGTCTGCAACGGAGCTTTCTTATAATTTACACATATGGCCGAAAACATTTGCCAAATAAAAAGTAAAACGAAAATAATCAGGAGGAAGATATAATGTTAGGAAATTTTACTTACTGCAATCCGACAAAGTTATATTTTGGAGATGATTCACTGCAGTATCTGAATACAGAGCTTCCCAAGTATGGGAAAAATGTGGTGCTGCTTTACGGCGGCGGCTCTATTAAGAAGAATGGGATTTATGATGAAGTGGCGGCAATCTTAAAGGCGAACAATAAAAATGTTGCAGAGATTTCCGGCATCATGCCAAATCCGACGCTTGAAAAGCTGTATGAGGGTGTGGAGACCGCCAGGAACCATCATGCAGACCTGCTCCTTGCCGTGGGCGGCGGTTCCGTATGCGATTATGCGAAAGCTGTATCAGTGTCGGTGAACTGCAGCGAAGACCCGTGGGAAAAGTATTACCTGAAATTTGAGGAGCCTGATTGTGAGATCATTCCGGTTGGATGCGTTCTGACAATGGTTGGGACCGGATCGGAGATGAATGCCGGAGCGGTCATTACGAATCATGAAACAAAAATGAAAATAGGCCATGTATTTGCGGATGAGAATATCATGCCGAAGTTTTCTGTCTTAAACCCGAAATACACGCTGACGCTGCCCCATTATCAGATGGTTTCCGGCATATATGATATTTTCAACCATATCTGTGAGCAGTATTTTTCCGGCGGGGATGATAATACAAGCGATTATATCAGCGAGGGGCTGATGCGCTCTGTTATCCATTCCAGCAGGATCGCAAACAAAGATCCGCAGGACTATGAAGCAAGGAGCAATCTCATGTGGACGGCCACATGGGCACTCAATACACTGGTTGCCAAAGGGAAGGCTACGGACTGGATGGTCCATATGCTGGGGCAGGCGGTAGGGGCGCATACAGACGCAACCCACGGAATGACACTGTCTGCGGTATCGCTGCCATATTATCGTTTTATCATGCCGTATGGCCTTGCAAAGTTTGTAAGGTTTGCAAAAAATGTCTGGGATGTGGACGCAGAGGGAAAGACGGATGAGCAGGTGGCGGAAGAAGGCCTTAAGGCGATGGAGGGCTGGATGAAGGAACTGGGGCTTGTCATGAATATCTCAGAGCTTGGCGCAGACGAAGATATGCTGGAGGGGCTTGCCGAAAGCACAGTCATTCTTTCGGACGGCTACAAGGTGCCTTCGCATGATGAAATTATAAATATTTTCAGGAACAGCCTGTAATCGGAAAGACATTTTTGAAAGGAGAAACAGTTTATGAAAAGAGTATTTATACTTTCAATCGTATGTGCATTGCTTGTAAGTCTGACGGCCTGTGGCGCAAAAGGACAGCAGCCCGAAGCCGGATCGCCGGTTTCGGAAAATCTGGAAAGCGTTCAGCCAAATGAAGCGGAAACGGGAGCCGAACAGGAAAATGAAACGGAAGCCCCGCAGGAAAATAAAGATCAAAACAAAGTAGCATCGGATGACGCAGAGATTCAGACAGATGATCCGGATATGCCTACCCGTGTGCCCCCAAATGGGACAGCGATCAATATGCACTTTGGCGATGTCATTATTCCGGGTGTCCTGAATGACAGCGATACCGCAAAGGCCCTGATCGAGCTGCTGCCTTATACGGTGCATATGAGCAGTTATTCCCATGATTTTTGCGGCGTCATGCCGGATGAACTCCCTTATCAGGAGGATGAAGTCCATTATGGCTGGCTGAACGGGGATATTGACTATGCCATAAACGCCCCTTATTTTACGATTCTGCATTCGGATGAGGAAATTTCCGAGCAGTACGGATATCAGGTCAATATCGGTGTGATCACATGTGAACTTTCCAGGATAAGGGAACTGAGCGGGAGCTATGACGTCCTGATCGAGCTGGCAGAGTAAGGAGGAGAAATGGAACGTGCAAAAACTGTTTTTATCTTTGCCCTTTTATTGTGTTTTCTCCTGACCGGCTGCGGCAAAGAAACGGCAGAGGACAGGAAGGAGTCTGACAGCAAAGCGGCATCCGGGGTATCCGACAGTGAACCGGTATCCGATACGGAAATGGCGGCAGATACAGAAGCAGGGACGGGGATTGAAAACTACACAAAATATGCGGACTATGACCCGTTCAGGGCAGAGCCTGCCAGCCTGGCAGAAGGAGAAAACAGGAACATCCTGGTCGCCTATTTCTCAAGATCAGGCAACACGGCTATTCCGGACGGGATGGATGCAGTTTCCTCTGCCAGCCTGAATATAGGGGAAGACGGCAGTGCATCGGGGAATGCGGAACAGATTGCAGAATGGATCGCGGAGGAAACCGGCGGGGATCTGTTCCTGATCCAGACAGAGTACACCTATCCTTTTGATTATGACGATACCGTAGAAGTCGGCGAAGGCCAGGATACGGACGGATACCGTCCGGCGCTTATTTCCCATGTGGATAATATGGAGCAGTATGACACGGTCTATCTGGTGTATCCCATCTGGCATTATACGCTGTCTGTTCCGGTGCAGTCCTTTTTGGAGGAATATGACCTTGGCGGGAAAACGGTATATGTTTTTGCCGCGAATGCCGGGAGCCGGTTTGCTGATTCTGTCGGCAGGATACAGGAAGCGGAGCCGGAGGCTGTGGTAATGGAGGGAATCGCTGTTTCCGAAAGGGAAATGGCGGACGCAAAAGATATGGTACTTAAGTGCGTCAGAGATTTTAATGAAAAACCATCGGCATCTGATCAGGCCGAAGAAACGGAGGATATAGCAGATATGAAGATGAATGTGCAGATTGGGAATGCATCTTTTACCGCTGCTTTGGAGGATAATGCAGCGACTCGTGAACTAGTAGAAATGATGAAACAGGGGCCGGTTTCTATCGAGATGAGCGATTATTCCGGTTTTGAGAAAGTCGGCCCTCTCGGAAGAAGCCTGACAACTGATAACCGCCAGACTACGACTTCTGCTGGAGATATTGTGCTTTACAGCGGAGACCAGATTGTCATGTTCTATGGCTCCAATTCATGGAGCTATACAAGGATCGGTAAAATTGATGATCTGTCCGGCTGGGAAGAGGCGTTGGGAAGCGGCAGCATTACAGCGGTATTTACCATTGCGGAATGATCGGGTTTTGACTGCGGTGATCGTGCGCTATGCAGGAACAGCTGGGTATTTTGATCTTATGATGAAAGGAGCTTATAATGATGCATACAATAACAGATCAAACTTTTGATGAAGAAAGAGCTTTATATGGAGCAGATGGGTTTGCTGTAAAAAACTGCAATTTTGACGGCCCGGCTGACGGTGAGAGCGCTTTTAAGGAAGGACGCAATTTGAGCATAAAGGACTGTTTTTTCAACCTCCGCTATCCGTTCTGGCATGATGAGGGGCTGGAAATTGCGGGTTCCGAAATGACCCAGGCCTGTCGTGCGGCATTGTGGTATTCCCATGATATCACCATTGCCGATACCAGGCTGCATGGAATAAAAGCACTGCGGGAGTGCGGCAATGTCAGAATGTATGGATGCGATATCATATCCCCCGAATTCGGATGGTCTGTGCAGGGCATTGAGATGAAGGGCTGCACCGCCGAGAGTGAGTATTTTATGATGCGCTCCGACCACCTGGCTTTTCAGAAGGTCCAAATGAAAGGCAAATATTCATTCCAGTACATCACCGATTCTGTATTTGAAAATTGCACTTTTGATACCAAGGATGCTTTCTGGCACGCCAAAAACATTACGGTCAGGAACTGCATTGTAAAAGGTGAATATCTGGCATGGTACAGCGAGAATATCACCTTTGAAAACTGTAAGATCATCGGTACGCAGCCCCTTTGCTACTGTAAAAATCTCAGACTGATCCACTGTGAAATGCTGGACACGGACCTTTGCTTTGAACGCTCCGATGTGGAGGCAACCATTACAACTCCTGTTGTCAGCATTAAAAATCCGTTATCCGGCCATATTTATGTGCCGGAGGTTGGGGAGATCATCATGGATATTGATAAGGCGAAGGGTGAGATCATTGTGCAGAAGCAGCGCTGCTGTGCATGAGCATATACGAATACGGATATAGCAAAAAGGAGGGCATTATGAACATTTTAGTTTTGAATGGAAGCCCCCGTGCAGACGGGAATACGGCTGCGATGGTGGAGGCGTTTGCAGAGGGAGCCAGGGAAAACGGACACAGCATAAGTGTTGTATCCGTATGCCGGAAGAAGATTGCCGGGTGCCTTGCGTGTGAATATTGTCATACGAAGGGAAATGGCAAATGTATCCAGCAGGATGATATGCAGGAGGTTTACCCTGTTTTGGAGGAGGCGGATATGATCGTGCTGGCTTCGCCGGTTTATTATCACAGCTTTACCGGGCAGCTGCAGTGTGCGATCAATCGTATTTATGCTCTGGATAAACCAAAGAATCTGAAAAAGGCTGCCCTGATCCTCAGTTCCGGCAGTGACGGTGTATATGACGGCGCAATCTATGAATATCAGAACTCTTTTCTGGACTACCTGAAGTTGAAGGATATGGGGATCTTTACGGCGTATGGCAAACAGAATAAATCTGAGGAAAAGCTTAAGGAACTCCGGGCGTTCGGGCAGGGGTTGCAGTAAGGAGGAGGCTATGGAATATCGTATTTTGCCGCATGGCGGCGAGAAAATTAGTGTGATCGGGCTTGGACGCGGAAGCTGGATGAGATGAAAGACCAGTTGGAGTGGGAACTGAAACTGTTAAATACGGATTATACGGACATATTCGTTTTACCTTTAAGGATGGGACGGAGATCAAAGTGTAAAAACCCTGCGGACATGGGAATGCCGCGGGATTTTTTATAGGCTTTTCCAATTTGAACCCTCCCCCTTGAGGCTAAATCAAAAAGTATACCAAAATCGAATTGTATCAAAGACAGCGTTTACATAGAATAGGGAAAGAAAGCGACAAGAAAATAGTGGTAAAGCAGGAAGAAAAGACTGTTGCAGGTAGCGGAAAACGTTGGCGGCGGCAGTTTTTTATTCTATATAACGCCAGACAAACACATGCCCAGAAGGCGTGAATAGTGTTTTAATACAAGTATTAGACATACTTTGGAATAGATTGTATGATATAAAGTAACAAAAGAGAGGAGGAAGAAACTTATGAGAGTATGGTGGGGCAGATTTCAGGAAAAGCATCCGGTGTTGGCAAAGTGGGCGTATCAGATTTTTTGCTTTTTTGTATTCAGCATGGGTGTGACAATCATTCAATATGTGATATTTACTTTTATGCCAAGTGTGCTTGGAATGGAGCTTGCTGGAACGGAATTTATGTGGCCGAGAAAGGAAATGCATATCTTGGGGGTGGATTTTATATGGAGCTTGTTGGGATATAATGTCCTCTACGATGCGACAGGGACAGTAATGATAGGGGGTGGACTGGGATACTTTATCAGTTACGAAACCGGTTCATTTTTAGCCCAGTGTATCAATTTTCCTCTACAAAGGAATATTACATTTAAAAGCCATGGGAATCCGGTTTATCAGGCAATGTGGTATTTTATCGCATGGATTGTGATTTCTTTAATCTGCAACGGGTTCAATAATTTGTGGATGCCGATTGCAGCAGAATATGTAGTGCCCGCAGTTTATAACATATTAGTTACATTTATTACAGGTGGCGTATCTATGGTCATTTTCTTTTTTGTATTTAAGATTATATTCCCGGAAGGGGAGCAGGGGAAAGCAAAAAAATAATAGAATTCTTAGAGGAGGTTTATCATGAATGTAACAGTTGCATGGGAAGACGTTGTCAGTGTTGTAAATCAGATTTCAGGATATCTAATAGCGGTTGCGGTTGCGCTTGTGGTCTTGATTGCGGGCATAGTAGCCGCGAAAAAAATTCAGAAGCCCAAAAGGGGATTTGTTAGAAAACAGTTTGGAATTGCGTTTTTTCTGGCAGTAGTAGTCATTGTAAATGCAATTTTGACAGGACCTATGGAAAACCTGATTTCAGCAGCCACCATACAGATGGGAGAGCTGACAGAAGAAACAGTTGAAAATTCCAGAAATACTATTGAACGTATTGCGGAGGAAGGCATAGTTTTGGCAAAAAATACAGATGCAGCCTTACCGCTTCAGAAGGGAACGGCGCTGAATGTATTTGGATGGGCTTCTACCAGTCCAATTTATGGAGGGACAGGTTCTGGAACAGTGGATGCGAGCCGGGCAGTCAGTTTACTGCAGGGATTGGAAAATGCAGGGTTTACATTAAATAATGAGTTGGAGAATCTGCATACGGAATATCGGGCAGATCGCCCGGTTGTCAGCATCAATGAAGGACAAGACTGGACGCTTCCGGAGATACCGGCGGAAGCATACAGCAGCGATATATTAGATCGTGCCCGGGAATTTTCAGATACTGCCCTGATTGTATTGGCTCGTCCGGGCGGAGAGGGTGCAGATCTGCCTCATGATATGGCGGCTGTGCTTGATGGTTCCTGGGATAAGGGAACAAAGTATACAAAAGGAAGCTATCAGAATAATTCTAATCAGTATGAGGACTTCACAGAAGGGCAGACATATCTGGAGTTAAGCCAAACTGAACGGAATCTGGTAGAAATGGTCTGCAGCAATTTTGAAAATGTTATTGTTGTGTATAATGGATCAAATACGATGGAAATGGGCTGGACGGATGAATATGAGCAGATAAGGGGTGTGCTGCTTTGCCCGGCTGCCGGAGAAACCGGATTTAACGGGTTAGGAAGAATCCTGAATGGAGAAGTGAATCCTTCTGCGAGAACAACAGATACATGGGTGAAAGATTTAACAGAGACTCCGTACTTTCGGAATATAGGCCATTTTGCGTACGAAAACGTATCAGACGTGACAGAAGCGGCAAAAGAAGTATGGCCTAATGCAGATGGAATCGTCAGCTTTGTTAATTATGTTGAAAATATTTATGTGGGTTATCGCTTCTATGAAACGGCAGCAGAGGAAGGTTTTATCACTTACGAAGATGCGGTACAGTATCCTTTTGGCTATGGTCTGAGTTACACATCTTTTGAGCAGGAAATGGGGAGCATTCAGGAAAGAGATGGAAATATCTCTGTAAATGTAACAGTACTTGAGAGTTAAAACTTCTCATGATTGCTTGTAGAAATTTTTTACATAACAAATAACCCTATTTTAGAATAGGGC